>WNFM01009092.1_pt1 | contig 16743 bp, 11 predicted proteins | sample 5400271 | NCBI WGS metagenome assembly WNFM01 (sample SAMN13153352, study PRJNA577476) | soil metagenome | isolation source: 60 cm saprolite on Douglas fir-dominated hillslope | place: USA:California | collected 2013-09-17
CTGCCGATCCTTGGCCCGGCGCCGGTGTCGCCGGCCTCGCTCGCGTACGGGCTGAACGCGCCCGAGGTGCTCGCCGTCACGCTGTTGCTCTTTCTAGCGGCGGCCGCGAAGTCTGCGCAGTTCCCGCTGCACGTGTGGCTGCCTGACGCGATGGAAGGCCCCACACCCGTCAGCGCACTGATCCATGCCGCGACGATGGTCACGGCTGGCGTGTACCTCGTGGCACGCGCGTCCGCGCTCTACGACCGCGCGCCGATCGCGCTGGCAGTCGTCGCGGGCATCGGCGGCTTCACCGCCCTCTTTGCGGCCACCATCGCGTGCGTGCAGTTCGACATCAAGCGCGTGCTGGCGTACTCGACGATCAGCCAGCTCGGTTACATGTTCATGGGCGAGGGCGCGGGAGGGTACACCGCCGGGATCTTCCACTTGACGACCCATGCGTATTTCAAGGCGCTGCTCTTCATGGGGGCGGGCGCGGTCATCCATGCGCTGGGTGGCGAGCAGGATATCCGCAAGATGGGCGGGCTGCGGACCAAGCTGCCGCGTACCTTCTGGTGGTTCCTCAGCGGAGGGCTGGCGTTGGCCGCGATCGTCCCCTTCTCTGGGTTTTGGAGCAAAGACGCGGTGCTTGGCGCCATCTGGGAACGCGCGCTCCTGGCGGGCAATGGTCCTGGCTGGTATGTGCTCTACGGCGTGGGCATCGTGACGGCGGCGTGCACCGGGTTCTACATCTTCCGCCTGATCTTCACGGTCTTCCTCGGCAGCTACCGCGGCGGCGAGGTCGCCGGCCAAGGCGCCGCGCACGGACGCCCGCGCAGCGGCCGATCGCGCGATCCGCTGAACAGCCTGCACAGCGTGGGATGGGCGATGGGCATCCCCATGGCCATCCTGGGGGCGCTCGCGCTGGTGGGTGGGTTCGACGGCCTTCCCGGCCACGACGCGCTCGGAGAGCTGCTCGCGCCCGTGGTGGGCGCGCCCGTGGCCCTCAGCGCAGGCTCAAGTCAGTTCTGGCTCTCGCTCACGCTCGGCCTGGCGGCTGGCCTGCTTGGCATCGGCATCGCCTGGACACGCTATGGCGCGCGTCAGCCGGCGCTCGTTCCGAGCCGTAACCCACTTTACCAGCTGGTTGCCCACAAATACTTTGTGGACGACCTGTACGGCGCGCTCTGCGTGCGCCCGATCGAGGCGCTGGGACGCTTCAGCACGCGGGACATAGAGGGGACGGCGTTGGATGGCGGCGCACGAGGGGTGGGCTGGGTCACCGCGCGCGTCAGCGCCGGATTACGCACCCTGCAGACCGGGTATGTCCGCAACTACGCGCTCGCCATCACGCTCGGCGCCATCGTGATCCTGCTGTATTACATCGTCCGCTTGTGATCGGTACATGAGATGACATCGTTTCCCGTGCTGACCGCGCTCGTGTTCTTGCCGCTGCTCGGTGGAGTGGGGGCAGTGGTCTTACCGCGAACCGCCGGATGGGTCTGGACGCTGCTGTGCGCGCTCGCCGAGCTGGGGCTGGCGGCGTGGCTCGTCGCGCAGTTCAACCCGAGCTCCGGCGGCTTCCAGTTCACCGAAGCGCAGCCGTGGGTACCGGGCTTCGGCATCACTTACGCGTTGGGCGTAGACGGGCTCAGCCTGTTTCTGGTCGCACTGAACGCGCTCCTGACCGTCGTCGCGGTCGGCGCATCCTGGGGCGTCGTCCGGAGCGGCGAGCGGCCCCGACAATACCTCGCGCTGCTGATGCTGCTGAGCACGGGCATGCAAGGCGTGTTCCTGGCCACCAATCTCTTCCTCTTCTACGTGTTCTGGGAATTGATGCTCGTCCCTGCCTACCTGCTGGTTGGCATCTATGGCGGCGCGCGCCGCACCTACGCCGCCATCAAGTTCTTCCTCTACACAGCCGTTGGGTCGCTCCTCATGCTGGTGGGTGTTATTGCCGTGGGCGCCGTGGTCAGCGACCGCAGCCACCGCGCGTACACCCTCGATCTGTCGGCGCTGCTGGCGGTGGGCGTGCCGTCGGGGGCGCAGGTGGCGCTCTTTCTGGCGTTCGCTGCGGCCTTCGCGGTAAAAGCCGGCCTCTTCCCGTTCCATAGCTGGGTGCCGGATACGTACGAGGCGGCACCTGCACCGGTGGTCGTGCTCATCGCCGGAGTCATGGCCAAGACCGGCGTCTATGGCTTCATCCGCTTCTGCGTCGCGCTCTTCCCAGAGGCCGCTCGCACGCTCGCGCCCGCGCTTGGCATCCTCGCGGTGATCGGCATCCTGTATTTTGCCGTGCTGGCCCTGACGCAAACCGATTTCAAGCGCTTGCTGGCTTACGTGAGCCTCAGCCACATGGGCGTGATCGTGTTGGGGCTCTTCGCCTTGAACATCCAGGGCGTCGAGGGTGGCCTGCTGCAGATGGTCAACCACGGCATCACCATCGCCGCGCTCTTTCTCATCGCTGGCTGGATCGAGGCGCGCACGGGCACCCGCAACCTCGGCGACTTCGGGGGATTGGCGGTGCGGTTGCCCTGGTTGGCCACGGTATTCCTGATCGCGGCGCTCTCGGCGCTGGGCCTGCCTGGGCTGAACAGCTTCGGCGGGGAGTTTCTGGCATTCCTGGGAGCGTTCCGTGCCAACGTCATCTTAGGCGCGCTCGGCACCGCGGTAGTGATTCCCGCCGCGTGGTACATGTTGCGGTTTTTCCAGGGCACCATGGAGGGGCCGATGGTACGCGAGGGGCCGGTGGCGGCTGCCCTGGCCAAGCCAGGGCCGGCGCGCGTGCGCGATCTGCGCCCTGGCGAGCTCGCGGTGTTGCTGCCGCTGCTGGCGCTGATCTTGTATCTGGGCCTGGCGCCCGGCGTGGTAACGGCGCGCACGCAGCAGAGCAGTTACTGCGCCTTGGCGTCCGGGCATCGCATTGCCCTTTCCAATGACCTCGTAGACCTTCCGGGAAATCCGGTGGGTATCGACGTGCATTGTTAGTCCGCAGGAACGCCGTGGAGCCGCGACGAACACCTTGATCCAAAGAGACGACGAGGACACCAGATGGAGTTCACCTACACGCCGACCGTGACGGACTGGCTGCGCTTCAGTCCTGAGCTGGTGATGGCCGCCACGGCGCTCGTCGTGCTGCTGGCGGATCTGATGCTGCCGGCGGCGCGGCGCGCGTGGCTGGCGCTCGTGGCGCTCATCGGCGTCGCGGGGGCGGCCGTGGCCGTGGGGTGGCTCTATGCCACAGCGAACACTGGCCCGGCGTTCTTCCAGATGATCAGCTCCGATCTCACCGCGCTCTTCGCGGATATGTTGGTGCTCGTGGCGTGCGGGCTGGCGGTGCTCCTCTCGCCCGGCTATATCGAGCGCCAGGGCATCACCCAGCAAGGCGAATACTATGCGCTGCTGGTCCTCGCGGCCGGCGGCATGATGCTGATGGCCTCGGCGATCAACCTGATGACCATCTTCGTTGGTCTCGAGCTGCTCTCTTTGTGCCTCTACATCCTGTCGGCCTACATCGCCCGGCGGCACACCTCGCAGGAAGCGGGCATGAAGTATTTCCTGCTCAGCTCTTTCGCCTCCGGCTTCTTGCTCTATGGCATGGCGCTGACCTACGGAGCCACGGGCGCGACCTCGCTGGGGGGCATCCGCGCGTTTCTGGACACCCACGCCTTCTCCCTGACCGGCGGCTTCGGTCCGCTCCTGGCGTCCGGCTTCGCGCTGATGGCGGTGGGCTTCTGCTTCAAAGTCTCCGGCGTCCCCTTCCACTTCTGGACGCCGGACGTATACGTGGGCGCCCCGACCTCGGTGACGGCGTTCATGTCGGTCGCGACCAAGGTCGCCGCGCTCGTGGCGCTCGCCAGGACGTACCTCTTCGCGCTCCAGCCAGTGCACCGTGATTGGGAGCCAATATTTTGGGGCGTGGCGGTGCTCAGCATGATCGGCGGCAATCTGCTGGCGGTGACGCAGACCGATGTGAAGCGGCTGCTCGCGTATTCGAGCGTGGCGCAGGCCGGGTATCTCTTGATCGGTATCGCCGTCGCGACACGCCTGGGCTTCTCCGCCGTGCTGGTCTACTTGACGGCCTACACCACGATGAATCTCGGCGCCTTCGGCGTCGTCCTGGTGCTAGAACGCCGCGAGGGTCAGGGGACCGCGCTCGGCGACTACTTCGGATTGGCGAGGCGGCGACCGTGGCTGGCCGGGGTCATGGCGATCTGCCTGTTATCGCTCGCCGGGATTCCGCCGCTCGTTGGGTTCTTTGGCAAGTTCGCCGTGTTCCAGGCGGCGATTGTCGACGGCCACCTCGAGCTCGCCATCGTCGGCGTGCTGACGAGCATGGTGGGCGTCTATTACTACCTCCGCGTGATCTGGGCGATGTACTTCATGGAGTCGCCAGTGGTGACCGCGCGCGCCATGCCCACTGTCGCGCTGGACGTGGGCGTCTCCGCGAGTGGCGCGGCGTTGGACGTTGGCGGCGCCACGGCTCGCCGGCAAACAGGGGCGACCGCCCTGGCGCGTTCCCCCGCTGTGACCGCCCTCGAGGGCGCGGTGGACGCACAGGACGAGGCCGCGAGCCCCGCCCGCGCCGCGACGCCGCCCGTGCCGTTGCCTGCCGGTCTGGCGCTGGCCATCGCCGGAGGTCTGACGCTGTTGCTGGCCCTTGCGGCCGGGCCCTTGTTCGACTTCGCGGTTCGCGCAGCCGACGCCGCGATCCGCTAGCCCATGTTGAGGTTGTCTGTGCGCTCGTGCCGCTCCACTCGCGGAGAAGGTCTCAGATCGATCAGGGGCCCAGTCGGCCCCGCGCGGGCGTGACCGATCAACCAGGTACTCCGTTACAGTAACGGGCACTCAGCGCAATTTTGCCGCCTGCTGGCTGGAGACGGGCGGCGTTGGTAGCCCATGGTGCCTCGTGAAGCCAGTTCGGCGGCGTGGACGCACGGACGTGCGTAGGTGTGGAAGCAGGGGAAGTATGGACTGGCAGTCAGGGAAGGCGCGCCTCACAGCACTCATGGAGCAACGCACTGTTCGTGGCATGGTAGAACGCACCGTTGGCGTCGTGGCGCGCGTGCAGCGGATGCATCCGCTGCAGCGCTTCTTGACGATTGCGCTCGTGGCGGCCATTCTCCTCGTCCCGGTGCTGGGCGCCGCCTCGGCGGTACAGGACTACCTGCAGCTGCGCACGCTCGGCGCGGACGCGGTGCATCACCTGCTCGCGGCCAAGAATGCGCTGGTGCCCTCGCAGGGCACGACATCCAGTCTCTCGGCGTCTTGCGGCACCACCACACAGCCGACCCCCCGCGCCAGCGCCACGACCACGCGCTCGGCCACCGCGACCCCCACCACAGACACCACTGGCGCAGGGGGGTCCGGCGGTCTGAGCATCCCTGATCAAGCGCACGTCACCCTCGCCATGCACGAGCTGCATCTGGCGCAGGACGAATTTCGCCAGCTCGGCTCGCTCCTCGACCAACCGAGCCCGACTCTGGCGATCGCCGGACGCGTCCCCACGTTCGGCAGCAAGATTTCCAGTGTGCGCCAGCTGGTGTATGTGGGCGGCGACGTGACCACTGTGGGACAGAACCTCATTGCCGCCGCCGCGCCGGTGCTGGATAGCCTGCGGGTAGGCGCGCTCGCCTCGACGTCCACGCCCCTGCTCACCCCGCCCCAAGCCGCGGAGCTGCGCGGCGCGGTGGTGGATTCCATGAGCAGCTTGAATGATATCGAGGCGCGATTGAGCGGCATCGACCCGAACGACTTGCCGCTGAGCGCATGCCAGCGCGTGGAGTACAGCCAGCTCGTGGATAAGCTCCCGGCCGCGCGGAGCCTGCTCGCTCAGGTCCCCCAGTTGTTCGATGTCGTCACCTGGCTGGGCGGGGTGGATCACCAGCGCCAGTTTCTCGTGCAGATGATGGATAACTGGGAGCTGCGCCCCTCCGGCGGGTTCACCGGCCTCTACGGCGCGCTCAGCATCAGCGGGGCGCGGGTACAGCCCTTCACGCTGCACGACGTCAATCACTTCGACTACGGCCCCACGGGTTTCGGCGTCATCGCGGGCCGCCGTCCGCCCGCCGTCTATGATTGGTGGCCGTTCGGCAATTGGGGCCTGCGCGATTCCAGCCTGGCAGCGGACTTCCCCACCAATGCCCGGCTGGTGCTGCAGGTGTTCAAGGATGAGTCCGGACCCGCCCAGCTGGGACTCAGCGACCAAACGATGGACGGCCTGATCCAGATGACCCCTGCGCCAGTCGAGCATATCTTGCGGATCACCGGGCCGATCTCAGTGCCTGAGTACGGGGAAACCGTCACCGCGGACAACTTCGAGCAGGTGCTGCACTACTGGCAAAATGACTACGGCGCCATCGCCCGCGAAAACGCGATCTGTCACGCATCCACCGACAACACGCAGGTGACGAAGCGCAAGTGCTTCACCGAAGCCGTGGCCCAGCTCCTGGAGCAGCGCGTGCGCCAGCTGCCGCTCCACGATCTCCTGTCGGTGGTGGAAGGCATTTTCAGTGACCTCAAGTCCCACGAGATCCAGATCTACCTGACCAACCCCGAGATGGAGAGCTTCCTCCTGCAGCTGGGGTTCGCCTCGCGCCTGAGCACAGCGCCGGGACAGGACAGCTTCATGATGGATCAGGCGAACGTCAGCATCGCCAAGTCTACGCCGAACGTCGCCGTGGACGTCCACGACGAGGTCGCGCTGGACGCCGCGGGCGGCGCGACGCACCACGTGCTCATCACCTTCGCCAATACGCTCTCCAAGGTCAATCCCTACAGCTACATCACGACATACCGCGACTATGTGCGCGTCTACGTCCCACAACAGAGCCAGCTCCAGTTCGCCAACGGCTTCGATACCGGCACGCCGGTGTGCTGGGCAGCGCCCGCCAGCAATCCCGGGGCGGGGGAGCCGGCACGCTTTAGGAGTCTGCCGTTCTGCCCTTCCAGCGGCTTCTTTCCGGATAAGTCATTGGTCTGTCCCAACGGGGGCTGGGGACCAGGTCCGGAGGGCAGCAATATCTTCGGCAATGATGGCAACACCAATTGGCCGGTCGAGGATACGGGCTACCCGACCAACACGACGAGCGATCTGCCCGGCCTGGCGATGTACGGCGGCTATGTGGTGGTGCCCCGGAATTGTACCGCGACGGTCACGCTGAACTACTACGTCCCCAACGTGGCGCTGCCCGCGGCGAGCGTCGGCGCCCAAGCACCCGCCTACTCCTACCTCGTGGAGCGGCAGGCCGGTGCGCCCGTGACGCTCAACCTCCACATCCAACCGGCGTCCACGGTCGCCGCGGAATCCAACAAGTCGGTGCAGTTCTCGGGCACGCTCGGCAGAGACCTGACCTTCACGGTCGCGCGCGTACACCTCCGCGCGCGACCGTGAGACTCACGAGCCTTCGGCCCGGACGCGCTGGCGCCAGATCTCGTAGAGGGCGATCGACCCGGCCACCGCGGCGTTGAGCGAGCGCACACGCCCGCGCATGGGAATGCGCACCAGGACGTCGCAGTGCTCGCGCACCAGGCGGCTGATGCCTTTGCCCTCATTCCCCACCACCAGTGCGATCGGCCCGGTGAGGTCGGCCTTGTCATAGTCGGTGGTGGCCTCGCCGTCGAGGCCGATACACCACAGGCCGCGCTTCTTCACGTCATCGAGCGTGCGGCTGATGTTGGTCACGCGCGCGATCGGGAGGAACTCCACCGCGCCGGCCGAGGTCTTGTCCACCGCCGGGGTGAGACCGGCGGCACGGTGCTCAGGAATGATGACGCCGTGCGCGCCTATGGCCTCAGCGGTCCGGATCAGCGAGCCCAGATTCTGGACGTCCTGAATAGCATCCAGGACGACGACGAGCGGCGGCTCTTCCAGCTCCTTGGCGCGCGTGAAGATGTCGTCCAGCTCGGCGTACGTGCGTGGCGCCGCCAGCGCCAGGATGCCCTGATGGTTGGCGCTGTGGCTGAGATCGTCCAGCCGCCGGCGAGGCGCGGTCTCGATCGGCACCCCCACGCGCCGCGCCTGATCGAGCACCTGGGTCACCGCGGCGTCCTGCGGCCCCTGCGCGACCAGGATGCGATGCACGCGCCGGCGGGAGCGTAGCGCTTCGAGCACGGGGTAGCGGCCCCAAATGTAGTCGGCCATGGGCGTCTCAGCTCTCCTTTATCCTCTCTTCGCAGAAGACCCGGTCCTTCAGAACTGGGGATGCCTGGCGTTCTGGATCACCGTGTGGTACCATTGCGACGGTTCCTTTGCACCTTGCCAACTCAATGGTGTTTCGCGGCGTTCCGTGGTCAGTCGTTCCCACGGGTAAAAGCACCAACGCGCTTTGGACGAGGTGCCATCCGAGGCTAGGGTCTGTGAGTAACGCCCGCCCCAGGGGATGCAACCGAACTTGTGGTGTGGGACGACACACCCGTGTCATTCCAGAAGCCCCTGGCTTGAGCCGTGGGGAGTCGTCACCGACCATGTCGCACCTTGGGCCGTATCCTTGATGACAACGTGGTAGCGCTGGTCGAGCTCCCGACGGATGCGGTCCGCCTCCACCCAGTCTTTCGCTTGGCGCGCCGCCCCACGCTGCGCCACCAGCGCCTCGATGGCTTCGCGGTCCGCCGCGGTGAGGGCTGTGTCGGCATCCTCTGGCGCCTCCAGCGCGATACCCAGCGTACCGGTGAGCTCTTCCAGGGTAGCCAGGGCGCTGCGCAGTGCCGCGAGCACAGCCGGCGTCGCCTTCGCCTCGGGGACCCGGGCGACGTAGTCGTTCGCTCGGCGCACCAACCCATCCACGGCGGCGAGCGCGCCCGAGGTGTTGAAGTCGTCATCCATAGCGGCGACGAACTCCGCGCGTGCGGTGGCCAGCTGTTCGCTCAGCTCGCGCTCACGCGCGCCTTCAGCCAGCGCCGCTGCGTGGTCCGAGCGTACATGTTCCTCCGCCCAGCCTAGCACACGCAGCAGGTTCGCGCGGGCCTCGGCCCACCGCTTCCAGCGCGCGACCGTGCCCAACAGCTGCTCTTCGGCGTAGGTCAGGTTGGCGCGGTAGTGCTGGCCGAGCAGGTAGAGCCGCAGCGCGGGCGCGGGCACCTGGCCCGTATCGAGAATCGAGCGGATCGTGACGAATTTGCCGGAGTGTGCCATCTTGAGCTTAGGCGCCGCGGCCATCTCACTCGCGACGGCCTCCGCCTCGAGATTCGGCAGGCTCAGCATCCCCGTGTGCAGCCAGTAGCGCACGAATGGGGTGTGCCCGGTATAGCTCTCACTCTGCGCGATCTCGTTCTCATGGTGAGGAAAGATCAGATCGGACCCGCCGCCGTGGATGTCGATCTGCTCGCCGAGCCGCTCCAGCACCATCGTGGAGCACTCGATGTGCCAGCCGGGCCGGCCCCGCCCCCACGGGCTTTCCCACGAGGGCTCACCCGGCTTCGCCGCCTTCCAGAGGGCGAAGTCGCGTGGGTCGCGCTTGCGCTCGTCGGGCTCGATGCGCGCGCCCGCGAGCATGGCCTCTTCATCGCGCCCGGAGAGCCTCCCGTACGCCGGGAAGCTGGGCACAGAGAAGTAGACGTCGCCCTCCAGCTCGTAGGCGTGTCCGCGCTCGATCAGTCCTTGCACCACGCGGATGATCTGCGGGATGAAGTCGGTGACGAAGGTAAACTCGTCGGCGCGACGTACCGCGATGGCGTCCATATCGCGGAAGTAGGATGCGGTGTAGCGGCGGGCGGCCTGCGACGCCGGGATATTCTCGCGCAGCCCCGCGGCGATGATTTTGTCGTCCACGTCGGTGAAGTTCTGGACGTAATGCACGGGATAGCCGCGATATTCGAGATAGCGGCGCACGGCGTCGTTGACGACGAAGAGGCGCGCGTGGCCCAGATGCGGCTCATCCTTGGGCGTCAGGCCGCAGACATACATTTTGACGGGCAGTGTGATCGGCGCGAAGGTTTCTTCGCGCCCGGACTCGGTGTTGTGGATCAGCATCGGTGAGTGCTCCCTGCAGCGGTGGTGTGGGATCAGTGTGTCACATCTGGCGAGCGCACGCGTCGAGCGCCGCGGGACCGGCGGCGGCCGTCATGGACGCGAGCGTGGCGAGATCCGAGGGGTTGCCTGCCGCGGGGCGTGGGGCAAGGGACGGCGGCGCGAGCTAGCGGCAGGCGTGAGTACAGCTGGTGGCGGCGCGCGGAGCCTGCGTGGCCCATGTGGGGGAAGCCACAGACAGCGTTGCGGCGGTCGGGGTATTCGGTCTCATCGGTCGCGCTCCAGCGGGCGTCTGGCAGCTGCTTGTGGTGCCTCGTCCGCCCGGGCACATTATCGGCGGCTCCGTGCGCCCGTGTCAAGGCGCTGTGCTGGTGCGGTCCGACCAAGTCCACTGGCGCGCAAGCGGCTTTGCGCGCAGGCGAGCCAGGAGCCGATTCTATAATGCTCTCCATAAACTGAGTCAGGCTGTTACGTGGAGCAAGCTGGAGTACAATGGCCGCAAAGGAGCAGGCCCACGGGACGACAGCGCCGCCGGTTTAGCGCCGACTTCAAAGCGAGAGTGGCTCTAGAAGCCATCCGCGAGCAGCATACCATCAACGAATTGGCCAGTGAGTACGGCGTCCATCCCAATCTGATTCGGGCGTGGAAGAAACACCTGTTGAGCGAGCTGCCCCCAGGTGTTCAACAGCCGCAAAGGCGAAGATCAGCGGAGCCTCCAAGAGGAACGGGATCGCCTCTTCCAACAGATCGGGCAACTGCAATATGAGTTGGCCTGGTTGAAAAAGAAAGGCGGCGTGGAGCGTTGAGCAGAAGCGCCAAGCCATCGACGTAGATGAGCCGTACTTGAGTGTGCGGCGCCAATGCGAGTTGCTCGGATTGAGCCGAGGCAGCTGGCACTATAAGCCAGTGGGCGAGAATGAGGAGAACCTGCAGCTCATGCGCCTGCTCGATGAGCAATAGACTCGGACACCCTTTTACGGCATGCGGCGCATGACGGCGTGGCTGCAGCGACAGGGCTATGCCGTCAATGAAAAGCGCGTGCGGCGCTTAGTACGGACCATGGGGCTCATGGCGATCTATCCTAGTGTGAATTCGTGGCCGCATGCCGTCGTGGACTCGACGTTAGCTGCCCCACTCTGCCGACTGCGCCATAGGAGGACGCATGAGTGCGCCAATCACCATCCGCCGCGCCACGCTGGAGGACTACCCAGGATTCCTCAGCGTCGCGCGTGAAACGAACGAGCATCACGTCGCGCTGCTGCCGAACATCTTTCGCAGCGCGGAGGTCGCGGTCCCCGAGGAGTATTTCGCCGGTTTGGTGACGGGCGAGCAGTCCTGCATCTTCCTGGCGGAGCAGGGTGGCGTGGTTGTCGGCTATGCCACGCTACAACTTCACCATGCGATGTACGATATCCAGGTCCCGCGAATAGCCGGATACATTGACAATTTCGGCATATCGGAGGCATGCCGGCGGATGGGGGTCGGGCGGCAGCTGTTCGAGGCGTGCCGTGATCGGGCGAAGGCGATGGGCGCCAGCAGCCTCGATCTCGACTGCTGGGAGGCAAATCAGGGCGCGATCCGATTTTATGAGAGCCTGGGCATGCACGTGAGCCGCCGTAGGTTCACGCTCGACCTCTGACGGCCGTTCTCCATCGCTTTTGGCTGGAAGTCAGGCCGGCGCGCAGTCAGACCTGATCACGCTTCTTCTGTGTGTTGCTGGGGATCAAACGACTAGTATTGAGAAAGTTTTAGTATTTCAACAACCCATCACGAATTGGTATCACTTGTCGCTTGCTCCTCCTAAAATCTGCCACTTGGTGGTCTTGACAATGGGGAGTACCTCACTCTGGTTCGTCAAGTGACTTCCGTTTTACTGATGTCGAAGTAAGCGCATGAATCTTGCGAGCGCCTGGAGGCACGAGCACCTCGCCATGCCGCACGACAGCAGCACAGCAGCGACGACCAGACGCCTGGGAATGGCGGTGCCAACGCGCCTGGGAGTTACACCAGCAGGGCTGGTGGCAGAAGGACATCGCGGCGGCCTTGGGCGTCAGCCGCGCCGCGGTCTGTCAGTGGCTCAACCGGCGCCGGGAGGGCGGGGCGGAGGCGCTGCGCACCCGACCGCTGCCCGGTCGGGCTCCGCGCTTGACGGCAGAGCAGCGCGCCCAGCTGCCTGCGCTCTTGGCGCGCGGGGCCGAAGCGTACGGCTTCCGGGGCGACGTGTGGACGGCGCGGCGGGTGGCCGACGTCATCTGGCGCACGTTTGGGGTGCACTACCTTCCCGACTATGTTGGTCGCCTCTTGCGCCGGATCGGCTGGAGCCGGCAGCAGCCGGTGCAACGCCCCACCCAACGCGACGAGGCAGCCATTCAGCAGTGGTTCACCGAGCGCTGGCCAGCCCTTCAAAAAAGGCGCGGGAGGAAGGGCGCACCATTGTCTGGGTAGACGAATCGGCCTTCTACCTGTTGCCGCACGCGGTGCGCACCTGGGCGCCGCGCCGGCAGACGCCCATCCTGCGGATGAAGCTGAGCCACGATCATCTGGCCGCGATCAGCGGCATCACGCTGGACGGACGCCTCTGCTTCCAACTCCGCGCGAGCAGACCTTTACCGCTGCGGGCGTGGTGGGCTTCCTGCGCGTGTTGCTCCGCAAGGTGCCTGGCAAGCTCCTGGTCATCTGGGATGGCGCGCCGATCCACAAGCCCACATTCCGCACGGTCAATTGGTGGATTTGTAGAATTCTTCGTAGGCCGGTCCCAGGAGTGCGAGCACCTGCTGGTGGACGGGCTCTAACCGGAGCACCAGCGCCATTGCCGGGCCAGAGCAGCGGCGCCTTCGCCCGACAGCTCCTGGATCGCCTGGGGTTGGGAGCCTCGGCTACACCGGTAGCACCGAGCGCAGCAGGAGGAGGTGAGACGCAGCCCTTCACGGTCGCCGTTGGCAGCTGAGGCCGTCCGCCATTTCGTCTGCTGCCCGCCTACTCCTCCAGCTGCGCCGAGAGGAGCGAGAGGCTGTGCTCACGGAGACCCCATGTGCCCGAGCGTGTCGTTTTCCGGACCACTTGACATCCGACAACATCAGTGTGGGCTTGAGCAACATTTTGTGTAAAATGAAACCCATGAGAGAAAGGGACCAGCGCTTTCCAAGACTTATTGGAAGAAGACAGGTACTTAAAACTGCAGCAGTGACTACTGCAGTATTGGCTGTAGGCGGAGCAGTTGTTGAGGCCGTGCGGACATGGCAAGCGCTGCATCCGCCGCGCATTCGATATGATGTATTCCTTTCTGCAACAGCCACAGCTGCTTCTGAGCAAGGACTTGCAACGACGTTGAGGCCAGAAGGTCCATTCACCAAGGAGAGGATTCAAACGGTAGCACGTAATACAGGAATTGTTCTGCTAAAACTCACTGATAACACGACAATACTAAGGTCTGCGTGCCTCGCGCAAGGCCAGGATGGTCTCTATCTAGTTACGTCTTTGCACCAACCATTTCAGGGAAATGCTGTTGGTGCTGTCAAAGAGTCCGCGGCCGTTGATACAGTCCTTTTTGGACGGCCTCGAATAGACAATTCTTTTACCGAAATTGCTGCAAGCAAGTGCACGTTTGCTTCAGGCGGGTCAAAAAAGATTCCGCAAGATGTGGCGCTTATTGGCGTGCCTCAGGCAACTTTTTCTTCGCTAGAAATACCCGCAGACGGGATTCCTATCAGAGATGACTTCATTCCAAGAACTGGTGATCCCGTACTTTTTGCAGGGTACCCAAAGGAATTTCATGACCCGAATCTTTTACGCTCTATTACCCAAGGCAGTGTAACATGGATTACAGATACAACAAGGGATCAACCGTATACCTGGGGATTTACAGGTCTTGCAGCTATAGGATCAAGCGGGGGGCCGGTATGCGCAATAGTGAATGGGCAACTAACTGGAGTAGGCGTCACCACTCAGTCAACTGCGTATGTTGAGGAAGTCATTGCATCGTCTATTCCTTTTTCCAAATTGCGTACAGCTCTGGCTGTTTGAGGAATTACCAAAGCATAGATCGCGAGCCCACATTCCGCAGCGGTTGGTGATGCGTTTTTGCCATTTCTGGGAGCATGAGCCCCGCAGAAGGGGGGGCATCATGCGGGGCATGCGTGTCGAGCGACTGGATCATTTGGGCATCGTGGCCGGGATCTGCCGCGAAATTGGGCTGGCGGAGTATCTGGATGCCCTGGCCGGGCCCAGTCAGCAGCAGGTGAGGATCGGGACGGCGACGGTGGCGATGATCCTGAATGGGCTGGGGTTCAGCAATCGCCGGCTGTACCTGGTCTCCCAGTTCTTCGCGACCAAGCCGGTCGAGCACCTGCTGGGAGCAGGAATGACGGCGGAGATGCTGCACGACGACTGCCTGGGACGCACGCTCGACTGGCTCTACGCGCAGGACCCGACCACGCTGTTCGCGGGGATCGCCCGCCAGGCGCGGCAGCGCTTTGGGCTGGTCGCTCGGCAGATCCACGTCGACACGACCACCTTCGCGGTGAGCGGGGAGGACGTTCCTGGGGAGGGCGAGCAGAGCGATGAGCACCTGATCGCGGTGACGTATGGCTACTCGCGCGAGCACCGCGCTGATCTCAAGCAATGGATGGTGGCTCTGGCGACGACGCGGCCGGGCGATGTGCCGCGGTATCTGAAGACACGCGACGGCAACGCCAGTGACAAGGTGAGCTTGGTCGCCGTGGTGGAGGCGCTGGCCGAGCCGCTGCGTGGGGACGAGGAAACGCCGATCTGCGTGGCGGATAGCGGGCGGTAGAGCGCCGAGAACTTGGCGCGCCTGAGCGACGGGCGCTGGATCAGCCGGGTACCGGAGACCGCAAAGCCGGCGCAGCAGGCCGTCGTGAGCGCGGAGCAAGTGGTGTGGCAGCAGGCGGGAGACGTCGCCTGGGCACCGGTCACCAAGCCGCCGGCGGGGGAATGCGGGGTGCTCGTGCGCACGACCCAAGGGGTCGAGCGAGCACGACCCAAGGGGTCGAGCGAGCACGAGCGACGCGGGCGCGCCAAGCCGACCAGACGCGTGTCGCGTGGGAGAAACCCCGCTGGCACCTGAGGGCGCAGCGCTTCGCCTGCGAGCCCGACGCGCAGAAGGCCCTGACCCAGCAGCTGAAGAAGTGCCCCGAAGGGCTCCAGGTGCCCACGCCGCGGCGCGCCCATCCCACCCATGACCGTCCCGGACGCCCCCGCAAGGACGCTGTTCCGGACGGCCACCTCTGGCAGGCGGCGGCGACCGTGACGCTCGATGCAGCGGCGTGGGAGCGCGCGGTGCTACGCCAGGCGTGCTTCCTGGTCGCCACCAACGTCCTGGACGCCGCGGTGCTCTCGGATCAGGAGCTGATCCACCCCGACAAGGAACAGCACCGGGTGCAGCGCGGCTTCAGTTTCCTCAAAGACCCCCTGTTCCTGGCCTCCTCCGTCTTCGTCACGCGTCCGGAGCGGATTGTCGCCTTGAGCCGGGTGATGGTGCTGTGTCTGCTCGTGTACCGACTCGCCGAACATCGCCTGCGCGAACAGCTCGCCGCGACGCAGCAGACGGTGCCCAGCCAGGTGAGCAAACCGACCGCTCGACCCACCATGCGCTGGATCTTCCAATGCTTCGAGGGGACGGAGCAGAACATTGCCGGGCTCGAGCCACTGCATGAACAGGTGTTGGGACCAGCGTACGAGAACTTCTACAAACCCGAGTGAGGAGACTGCGGAATGTAGGCTCGATACGATATTTTTGCCTAATGGTGGTGACTTCCAGAATGAATTGGTATGGAGTTACAAGTCTGGCGGGGCATCTAGAGCGTGTTATGAACTTGAGATCAAAGGGATGACCTGATGGAGCAGGAGACAGGCGAAGGCGATGAAGTGCAGCCCGGCCAGCACGGCCGGCAGCCGCTCGTAGTCGCGGGCCAGCCGCCGGAAGCGCGCTTCCCATGCGAAACTGCGCTCGGCTACCCAGCGGCGCGGCAGCAAGACGAAGCCCCGCTTGGTCTCGGGCAGTTTGACGACCTCCAGCTGGATGCCGTGGGCGGCCGCAGCGGAGGCGGCGGCCTCGCCGGTGTAGCCCTGGTCGACCCAGGCCAGTTCCACGTGGTCGCCAGTCACCGCCTGCACCTGGGCCGCCAAGGCCGCGACCTGGGTGCGCTCGTCGGCGTTGGCCGGGGTCACCGTCAGCGCCAGCAAGCTGCCCAGCGTATCCACCGCCTGATGCAGCTTGGAGCCCTTGCGCCGCTTGTGCCCGTCGTAGCCGGCCCGTCCGCCGCTCTCGGGACTCGACTGCAGCACGCGCGCGTCGAAGATCGCCGCGCAGGCGCAGGTCGTGTACCAGCGCCTCGAAGCAGCCGGCTTGCAGCCAGCGCCGCGCTTGCTGGTAGACGGTGGGCCAGGGCGGCAAGTTGGTGGGCAGCAGGCGCCAGGGCGCGCCTGCGCGCACGATCCAGCGCACGGCGTTGAAGACCTCGCGCAGGGGATAGCGCCGCTGCAGCGCGTCTTCGTCCAGCAGGGTCAAATAGGGAGCGACAAACGCCCATTCGTCGTCGCTGACATCGGTCGGGTAAGGTTTGCGGGAAGGGGGGGTGGGGTTCATATTTCATGCTACCACCCTCCACATCAAGTTCATAACACGCTCTAAGAGAAGATTTGCCCGAAAGCAGGATGTGATTTTCTTCTACACTAAGGGGACTGTTCTGGCGGACTTGCGCTGCTGGTGTAGCATAGTGGCATGCAGACAGCGGAGGAACGCATCGCCGAGTTAGAAGCCGAGAATGGCCGCCTGC
>WNFM01069699.1_pt1 | contig 16738 bp, 17 predicted proteins | sample 5400271 | NCBI WGS metagenome assembly WNFM01 (sample SAMN13153352, study PRJNA577476) | soil metagenome | isolation source: 60 cm saprolite on Douglas fir-dominated hillslope | place: USA:California | collected 2013-09-17
GGTTGAGGGGCCAACCGGGGGTTGGACGGACGTTTGGATGACGGGCGCGGTATTCATGGAGGATGAATTTGCAAGCAGCATGCCAAGCACACGCGCCCAGGAACGCGCGGAGCTAAGCCCGGCGAACTGCGATATTCACGCTCTCGGTGTCCGGATCGAACAGGATTTGCGCTTCGCCGCGTTCGAGTTGACGGATCACGCGGGCCACCTTCTCGTCGAGCGAATATTCCCTCTCGCCGTAGTCCGTTCCCTCGCGCAGCACGAATGATTCGATCACGGCGCGCAACAAGTCTGCGGCGAGTTCCCGATGCGGTACTACGATGGGTTCGTCGCTCTTCGCGTCCACATTCGACCTCTGCCGCGACCCGCGGCGGGAACGAATGATACGCGCTTTGCGCAAGGAGCCCGGCCGGGTGCTCCTAGCGGTCGCCGGCTTCGCCATGCGCGATCGAGATTCGCATGGCGGCGTCGTCCCCTTCGCGCTGCTCACGGCGATCGGCGTCGCGCCGTTCCTCGCTGCGGAAGCGTTCTATCGCCCGGCCGAGCGATTCGGCCTCGATGCGCTTCGCGCTCCATTCGAGCCGCCGGTTTTCGTAGTCGGCCCGCGCATGATCAAGCAGCGTCGTCTGCTGCCTGAGCGCGTCGCCCAAGCGTCCGAGGAACGACCGATAGTTCTGCAGTTTGACCGCGTCCATCGTGCCGCGGTCCTCGGTGGAATTCCTTACGTACTCGTCGCGGTAGGTCTTCAGCTGTTCGAGCTGCCGCTCCAACTCGGCGACACGGCGGCCTGCCTCGCCCATCGCTCGGCTGAGATCGGTCGCGGACATCGAGGCGATGTCGCGAATCGGTTCGAAGCGTTTTGATCTCATCATGGGCAACGCACTATCGGACCGTTGCCGCCGGCGGCGCCGAGAACTGCGTCACGAGTTGCTGCAGATCCGCATAACTTCTCTCGATACCGACAGGTTCATACATGTCCTGCCGCAGAAAATCGAGCATTTTGGGCCATTGGTCCAACGCCAGGTCGGTGCGCGGGTCGGAACCGCGGCGATAGGCGCCGACGGCGATGAGATCGCGATTCTGCTGGTAGGTCGAGTACACCTGCTTGAAACGGGTCGCGAGGTCGAGTTGGTCGCGCGTGCAGATCTGGTGCATGGCACGGCTGATGGAGGCTTCGACGTCGATGGCGGGATACAGCCCGCTTTCGGCCAAGCGGCGCGATAAGACGATGTGCCCGTCGAGTATGGCGCGCGCGGCGTCGGCGATCGGATCGTTCTGGTCATCGCCCTCCGCCAGCACCGTATAAAACGCCGTGATCGATCCGACGCCGCGATCGCTGTTGCCGGCGCGTTCGACCAGCTGGGGCAGCCGCGCAAAGACCGACGGGGGATATCCCTTGGTTGCCGGCGGCTCGCCGATCGCCAGCGCGATTTCGCGCTGCGCCTGTGCGAATCGCGTCAAGGAATCGAGCAGCAACAGAACCTTCATGCCGCGGTCGCGGAAATATTCCGCAATCGCGGTCGCGAGCCACGCACCGTGCAGCCGCATCAGCGGCGTGTTGTCGGCAGGCGTGGCAACCACCACGGCGCGCCGCATGCCGTCCGGCCCCAGGGTATTGCTGACGAAATCCTGCACTTCGCGGCCGCGTTCGCCGATCAACCCGACGACGGTCACGTCCGCTTTCGTGTAGCGCGTCATCATCCCGAGCAGCACCGACTTGCCCACGCCGGACCCGGCGAACAACCCGATGCGCTGGCCGCCGCCGACGGCGAGCAGCGAGTTGATCGAGCGCACTCCCACGTCGAGGGGTTCCCGAATGGGGCGCCGCATCAGCGGATTCATGGGCTCTCCGGTCAGGGAAATGCGATCGGTGCATTGCAATTCCCCGCCGCCGTCGAGGGGACGCCCCGCGCCGTCCAACACCCGGCCCAGTAGCGCATCGCCGACCGCAACCTCGCTCACGCTGTGCGTGGGAATCACGCGGGCGCCCGGCATGATGCCGCGGATGTCCCCGGTCGGCATCAGAAAGAGCTTCTCGCCCGAGAAGCCGACCACTTCGGCTTCGATCCGTTTGCCCTCGGCGGTGTCGACCAGGCAACGGCCTCCTACCGCAGCTTCGCACCCAACAGCTTCCAAGGTCATTCCCACCATGCGGCTCAATGTGCCCTCCACGACGAAGTCGCGGGCGGGCGTCATGCGCTCGCGGGCCTGCGCCAGCGAGGCTGCCCAGACTTTGGGATCGAGGCGAATCGCGCCGGCTGCGCTCATGGCGCGCTGCCGCCGCGGAGGTGCGAGGCCTGTCGTTCCGTTCCCATGAGTTCGCTCAGGATTGCGGCCAGTCGGGTTTCCAGGCGCGCGTCGATCCGCGAAGTGGTCGTGGTGATCTGGCATCCGCCGCGCGCCATCACCGGATCTTCGATGATCGTCCAGGCGCGCTCGCTTTCGGTGGGCGCGAGATTCTGGCGTACGACGGCCGCATCTTCGGGGTGAAGATGGACCCGCACTTCACGCGCGGCCACCGGCAGCGCGGCGATGGCGTCGCGGATGATGCCGATGATCTGAGTGGGATCGCTCTTCAATTCGCGCCTCACGATCTGGCGCGCCAACGCCATTGCGAGAGTCAGGAGCTCACGCTCCACCTCGGCATTCAAGACCTCGAACGGCTTTGCGAGGTCATAGAACATCCCCGCCAATCGCTCGACCTGCGCCCGCACTTCGCCGCGTCCGGCTTCGCGCCCTTCCGCGAGGCCCTGTGCAAACGCCTCCGCGTGGGCCTCCGCCTGCAGGTCGGCGAGACCGCTGACCGTCGGAGGCTTTTGCAGCCTCAAAGGATCATTCATGTCGGGTGCCGCCCAAACGGCAGCGACGCCGGAGGCGGCTTTGGGTTGCGCGTTAGACAAACTCTGCCGCTCCCTTCCCGCCCAAATTGATGGTGCCTTCCTCGGCCAGGCGCTGCGCGATCACGACGATTTCCTTCTGTGCGGCTTCGACGTCCGCCAGTTTCACCGGGCCGCGAGCTTCCATGTCGTCCTTGAGAATTTCCGCGGCCCGCTTCGACATGTTTTTCAAGATCTTGTCCGAGACTTCCGGTTCCGCGCCGCGCAACGCCACGGCCAGCGTGTCGGAGCCAACCTCGCGCAACAAGGCCTGGATGCCGCGATCGTCCACGTCCAACAGGTTGTCGAAGACGAACAGCAGGTCCTTGATCTGTTGATGCATCTCGCCATCGGCCTGCTCGATCTTGCCGAGTTCTTCCTTGCTCTTGTCCTTCTCCATCGCGTTCAAGATGTTCGCCACCGTGCGCGCGCCGCCGATCCGTCGCAGCACGGCGGGGGGCGCGGCGTTCGCCTGTCTCTCGACCAGCTGATCGAGTTCCGTCAGCGCCGACTGAGGCACTTCGTTGAGCGACGCGATCCGCATCAGCACGTCGGTGCGCATCTCTTCGGTGAGCAACGGCAGGATGCTCGCCGATTGTTCAGGCTCCAAATGCGACAACACGATGGCTGCGATTTGGGGATGTTCGCCGCTGATGATCTGGGCCACGGCCTTGGCCTCCATCCATTTCAGCGCTTCGATGCCCTGGCCGGTCTGCCCGGTGGAGACTTGCTTGCCCACGGCCTGGGTCAGCACGCGGCGCACGTAATCCTGCGAGCCCGACGCAGTATCGGACTTCGCGTCCACGATGCCGATGAATTTGTCGAGCACCGACGTCATCTGATCCCGGGAGACTTCTTTCAGCTCGGCCATCGCCATGCCCAGCCTCTGCACATCCTTTGCGTCGAGTTGCTTGAGCAGGCTGGCCGCGTCCTGTTCGCCCAGGCTCATGAGCAAAATGGCGGCCCGTTGAGTACCATCGAGCTCTTCCGGTTTAGCCATCGGCAGCGACCCAATCCTTCACCACTTGCGCGGCACGCTTCGGATCTTGCCCGACCAGCGTTCTGGCCGCCGCGATCTGCTGCTCAAAACTGGGACTGAGCTTGATCGGGTTGTCGCCCTTGCCGGAGAGGCTGACCTTATCGCCTGCCAGTTCACCGGCATCGGAACGGGAGCCCAGCCGTGCGGGCGACTTGGTGAGCGACTTCATCAAGGGCCGCAACACCAGGAGCGCGACCAGCAGCACCAAGGCGGCTCCCACGATCTGCTTCGCGAGTTGGGTGACCCAAGGCGTTTGCCAGAGCGGCGGACCGTCGACCATCGGTATGGGCGGATTGGTCTTGAATGCTTGATTGATGACGTCGAGCTTGTCGCCGCGGTCATCCTTGAGGCCGATGGATTCACGCACCAGCTGCGTGAATCGCTTGATGTCCGTATCGCTCATCGGCGAAGTGGTGGTCTTGCCGTCGGCGCCCACTTTCTGCCAGTCGTCGAACACGACTCCGACGCTGAGGCGCTTCAAGTTGCCGGATGGCTGCTTGATGTACGACAAGGTGCGGTCCACTTCGAAGTTGCGAGTGCTGCGCGACGAGCTCGAAGTGGGGCCGCTGCCGGTCGCACCACCCTGGCCATTGCCCGGCGATCCGGGCGTCGGCGCGGCGCCGGGAAGCACCGGGGCGCCGGACGTACCCGGCGGCTGATTGCTGAGCGCGCCGGGAATGCCTTCCGCGCCATCGCTGTTCTTGCGAGTATCGCTGCTGGTTTGCTCACTGCGTACCGCGGTCTTCTGCGGATCGTAGTTCTCGCGCGTCTCCTCGGTCAGCGTGAAGTCAAGGTCGGCCGTGACGGTCGCGCGCACGCGGCCCGGACCGACGATGGGCTCCAGCAGCTCGATGATCCGCCGCTGATAGCTTTCCTCGAGCTTGCGCGTGTATTCGAATGCTCTAGTCGATGCCGCGGCCTCGGCGCTCTCGTCAGGCGAATTGAGCAGCGATCCTGCCTGGTCCACCAGCGTGACATCGCCCGCTCCGAGTTCCGGCACGCTCGAGGCGACCAGATGCACGATGGCCGCGACCTGCCCGGGCTCCAGGCGCCGGCCGGGATAGAGCTGCAGCATGACCGATGCGGTGGCCTTGCGCGCGTCGCGCAGAAAGACCGACGGTTTCGGCAATGCCAAATGCACGCGGGCGCTCTGCACGCCCTGGACCTTGATGATGGTGCGCGCCAGCTCGGTTTCGAGCACCGACTGATAGCGCGCCGTTTCCATCATCGAACTCGTGCCCAGCGCGGACTCCTTTTGAATCATCTCGATGCCCATGGAATCGCTTTGCGGCAACCCTTGGCTGGCCAGCCGGATGCGCGCCTCCTGGACCTTGGATTCCGGTACCGACACCGCGCCTGAAGGGTTCAGCTTGAAATCGATTCCGGCCGCCGTCAGAGCGTCCATGACCTGCCCGCTTTCACGCTCCGAGAGCTGACCGTAGAGAACCGTGTAGTTCTGGCCCTGCGACCACATGACCAGCCAGATTGCCGCGGCGACCGCCGCCGCGACACCCGCGAGCAGGCCCACCTGCTTTAAGCCGGGGATGGTCTCGAGCAAGCCCCGCGGCGGGGAAGGAACGATGTCAGCCATGGATTAAACCTCGTGAGTCCTTCAGACCGACATGTTCATAACTTGGGTGTAGGCATCGACCAGCTTGTTGCGAACCTCGGTCATGGCATGAAACGCGAGCCCGGCCTTTTGAACTTCGAGCATGACCCTCGTGATATCCACGCTCTTGTCGCCGGCTTCGTAGGCATTGGCGAGGGCGGTGGCCTGGTTTTGCATGGTCGCAACGCCATTGATCGACGTCTTCATGAGATTCGCGAAATCCGAGGGCTGCGCGGAGAGCGCCGCCGTCTCGGGCGCTGCGATGCCGGAGGCGCGCGCCTGAAGTGCCCGCATTTCCGAAAGTACCTGCTGAATTTGCATGCTGCTCATGGTGTTCAGGCCACCGCGAACTGGGAATCGGGAAGGCGCGGAACGCTGATGCCGGCCGCCTTCAGCTGCTGCAGCTTGTGGCGCAGCGTCCGCGGACTGATGCCGAGCCGTTCGGCCGCCAGCTTTCGGCTGCCGCCGGTGACCCGCAGAGTGGCAAAGATCAATTCCTGCTCGCGCTGCTTCAGATCCTGGTCCAAGCCCGCCTCCCGCGCCGCGGCCGGTGCCGCCGGCTCTGAGACGGCGTCTGCCGGGGTGTTGATATCGAGATCCGCGGCATTGACCAGACCGCCGACGGCGAGCCATGCGGCGCGCTGCACGATGTTCGTAAGTTCGCGCGCGTTGCCCGGCCAGTCGTGTCCGAGCAGTTTCCGCTCGGCGTCCGGCGTCAGCGCCAGGGATGCCTGACCGCCGCGCGCGCACCCATGAATCGCGCGGTACGCCAGCGGCAGAATGTCCCCGCGGCGCTCGCGCAACGCGGGCAAACGCAGCGACATGACGTTGAGCCGGTAGTAAAGATCCGCTCGAAAGCGCCCTTGAGCCGCCTCTTCCGGCAAATTCCGGTTCGAGGTGGCGATCAGCCGCACGTCCAGATTGATGGTGCGGCTGCTGCCGAGGCGCTCGACCTCGCGCTCCTGCAATACACGCAGGATCTTCGCCTGCAGCCCAAGGTCCATCTCGGAGATTTCGTCCAGCAGCAGCGTTCCGTGCTGGGCCTGTTCGAATTTGCCCGCGTGTGCCCCCATGGCGCCGGTGAATGCACCCTTCTCGTAACCGAACAGCGTGGCTTCCAGCATGTTCTCCGGAATGGCGGCGCAATTGATCGCCACGAAGGGCTTGTCGGCGCGCGCCGAGTGATCGCGGATGAAGCGCGCATATACTTCCTTGCCCGTGCCGCTTTCGCCGGTGAGGAGCACGGTTGCATCGGTATCGGCGATCTTGCGAGCCAGCGATGCCAGGCGCTTCGATTCCGGATCGACCGCAATCAACTCGTTGCTGGTGAAGCGCGCGGCAAGCTGGCGCCGCGCCATCTCGATGAGTGCCTGGGCATCGAATGGCTTGACGATGTAATCGGTCGCGCCGTCGCGCATTGCCGCCACGGCCTGCGCCACCGTGCCGTACGCGGTCATCAGGATGACCGGCAGGTCGGGTCTTAGCCTCTTGATGGATGTCAGGAGCTGATATCCGTTGGTACCCGGCATCTGTACGTCGGAGATGACGAAAGCGATGTCTTCCGTCTCGAGCAATCGCAGGGCTTGGTCCGCGTCCGCGGCCGCGAGGGCAGGCATCCCCGCAGCCCGTAGCGTGTCGATCAACGCTTCGCGCAGCGGGGCATCATCTTCGACCACTAGAACCGAAACATTGACTGTGCTCATGCAGCTTCCTCGACTGGTAAATCTATGACGAACGTGGCGCCGACGATCGATTCGGCCAGGTGCACGCTACCCCGATGCGCCTCGACGACGGACTTTACGATCGATAGACCGATGCCGTTGCCGCGAGTCCGCGTCGTGAAAAATGGTTCGAAAATGCGCTCGCGAATGGCCGCCGGGATGCCCGGCCCGTTGTCGCTCACGACGATTTGCGCGCGGCCGCTTTCGGATCGCCGGGCCAGCAGCTCGAGATTCAGATCGGCACTGGCCGCCTGCAGGGCATTCGTCGCGAGGTTCAGGATCGCCGACACCAGCGACGGTGCATTGGCGCGTACCGTCAATTCAGGCGCCTGGGTGCGAATGGTCAGGCGGATTCCGCCGCGCAAGGCCGGACGCAGCCACTGCGCCACCTGCTCGAGCAGCGCGCTCACGCTCACCAGCTCGCGTGCCGCTCCGCCCTGGGCGAATGAGAGCATGTCGTTGACGAGCCGGTCGAGTTGTTTGAGGCTGTCGATGGTCTTCTCGCCGCACCGGCGGAGGTCCGTGCTCGTTCGATCCGGCAAGGTCATTTGCGACGCGTACAGCAAGGCGGTGGCCAACGGAGTGCGGATTTGATGCGCGAGGCCGGCGGCCAGCTCGCCCATGGTCAACAGCCGCTGCTGCCGCGCCATGAAGACCTGCATCAGGTGCGACTCGGTGACATCGGTCAGCAACACCACCTCGCCGCCCCCGGCAAGGTCGCGGCGCGACAGGTTGACGAAGCGGCCGCTGCGCAATTCGATGTGTTCGCTTGAAGAACCGCTGGAAGGCACGCTGCGCTCAAGCACCGTCGACAGCGTCTCGCCCAGCACCGGTTCGTCCAGCAATTCAATGGCGGCGGGGTTGCACTCGAAAATAATGCCCTGCGCATCGAGCACAAGCACCCCGCCGGGCAATCCCTTGACCAGCGCCGCCATGCGCGCGGCCAAATGCTCGTTGCCGGCGTGCGCTTCCGTGAGGTCGTGCTGCAGCTGCGCAACCTGGCCGCGCAGCGAATCGAAGGCGCCGGTCAATTGCTCGGACACCGAGCCGAAGGCGCGGAAGGCCGCTTGCAGATCGGCGCGCTGATCACTCGCCGCGTCGTGATTGGTGGCTGACATACCGCAGGAGTGAGCAACTTCCGTGCCCTGTCAGCATTTCCTCAATCGATCAATCGGTTACGTCGGCGCTTCGGCTGCGAGGAAAGGCAGCGTCAAAAAACTGTCAGGCGGAGAGGTGGTATTTGCGGAGCTTTTCGACGAGCGTCGTGCGCCGTATGTTGAGCAATCGTGCCGCCCCGGCGACCGTGCCGTCCGCATCGCGCAGGGCTTTGCGGATCAAGCCGATCTCGATGGCCGACATATGGTTCTTGAGGTCGATCCCGCCGTGCGGCAGGGTCTCGGCCAATTCAGCCTCCGCGGCAGCTGAATCCTCGGCCTCGATGGTGTCGCGAGCCTCGATGGCCTCGCGAGCCTCGATGCGCGCCTCGATGCGTGCGTCAGTGTCGACGAAGTCGATGGAGTCGCGAATTGACGCCACCGGCGCCGCGCAGGCCTGCGCTACGGATACCGCGGCGGTCGCGGCAAGTAACGGAAGGACGCTCATGCCGCTGCCGATCCAGGCCGCCGCTCCTTGGTTGCGGTAGCGCTCCGGCAAGTCGTCCGCCGAGATCGTCTGCTCAGGAAACAACACCGCGAGCCGCTCGAGCAGATTCGACAGTTCGCGCACGTTGCCCGGCCACGGATTGCGCGCCAGGCAGTTCATGGCCTGCTTGTGCAATCTGATGTGCCGGCCCGCCATCTGTTCTTGGCGCTGAACGAGATGTTCGATCAGCACAGGCAAGTCCTCCAACCGCTCGCGCAGCGGCGGCATCTGCACGGGGAACACGTTCAAGCGATAGAACAGGTCTTCGCGGAATCGGCCCGCGCTGATGGCGGAGTCCAGATCGCGATGAGTCGCGGCGATGATCCGCACGTTGCAGCGCATCGTCCGGTTGCTGCCCACGCGTTCGAAGGTGCGTTCCTGGAGCACGCGCAGGAGCTTCACCTGCATCTGCAGAGACATATCGCCGATTTCGTCGAGGAACAATGTGCCTCCTTCGGCGAACTCGAAACGCCCCATCCGGGTCGACAATGCGCCCGTGAAAGCGCCTTTTTCGTGTCCGAACAATTCGCTTTCCAGCAGGTCCGCGGGAATGGCGCCGCAATTCACCGGCACGAACGGATGGCCGGCACGGCCGGACAGCTCGTGAATGTGGCTCGCCACCATCTCCTTGCCGGTACCGGACTCGCCGAGGATCAGCACGTTGGTGTCGTGCGGCGCGACCTGCTCGATCAACCGATGTACCGCCCGCATGGCGCGCGACGTGCCGCTCGGACGGAAGCGATGCGCGCCCGGTTGCGTGGGATGACCCTTGCGAATGTTGTGCGCCTGATCCAGGACGGCCGACAGCCGGCGTTGTTTCACCGGGTAGTCCAAATGAAACCACACGAGATCGCCGCTGGTCTCCGCGATTTTCGGCAACCCGTCGGCGCTCAAATAAATCACCGGGAGCGGCAGCGCCATCGCGCGCAATTCCGCAACGAGCTCCCGGCCCTGTTCCGCCACGGTCTCTTTGCCGACGATGAGCGCCAGCCAATCGTGCGATTCGGTCTGCTGGTAGCGCCGGAACTCCGCCACATCGTGGACATGGACCGGCTGCAGGTCCAAAAACCTCAACAATGTCTCCAGAGTTCGCGCCTGCGAATCTGAGGGTTCGATCACAATTACTTTCGCATCAGACACGGTTTGGGGCTCCTTCCCTGAAGAAACTGTGACGGAGTCCACAAAATCTCGTGTTCCGTCTCAAGGATAACTTCTAACTCATTGACATTGTTCAATCAATATCGGATCCGGAGTCGATACTAACCGATGAACTTGAGGTAGAAGCAGTATGCAAAAACCCGTAACGGGTGTAGGGACATCCCGCAAAAGTGAACGGGGGGAATCGCTGGGTCGCTAGCGCGATGCGAGGCGGGAACCCGCGACCAAACGACGGTGGTGCCGGAATATCAGCTTCGCCAGCGAGTCCACCACGGTGTCGGAGAGACCGACGAACAGAAGTTGGCCGACGCGCTGACCGTCCACCGTGCGTTCACCCTCAACTTTGCAGGAGACTTTCAAGGGTTGGGGCAACGCCGCATTGATGTACGCCGATACCACGCCGGTGCCGCGCAGCGCCGGCGCCGCATCCCCGAACCACTCCAGCCCCTGCGGCGAGACGCGGACCCGTTGCGCCGGCGGCAGCGTGCTGCTGCGAAGAGCCAGCTCGGCCGTCAGGCGCAGCAGGATGTTGAGCTTGAATTCCAGCCGTTGAAGTTCATGGACCAGCGCGGGAGATTCGTCCTTGAGAGCATCGTGCACCCGCACGTCGTCCAACGAGGCTTCCGCGACCAGCAGCTGGTGGTTGTCGGCATTCATGCGGGCGAGGGCCGGCCCCTCGGCCAGGGGTCCCGGACTCCAAGCCAACGGAAGCAAGTCCTCGAATATCAGACCATCGCCGAGAAATGACTCAGGCATGGCTCCCATACGCAGCCACCGCCCGCCTGCCCGTGGACGCCATGTCCATTTCTCGCTCGGTACGGCGCTTGCGATGCTCCAAGAGTCCGATGGCCTCGTCGTTCAACTCGTTGATTTTCCGCAACATCAGACGCTCGTCGGCAGGCATGTTCGTGAATTTCCGGCGGATCGAGTGTAGCAGCCGCAGCCGTTCAGCGTCGAGGTCCGCCACGGCCCTTACGTCGCCCTGTTCGGCGAGCGTCAGCAACTCCTGCGACAGCGCGAGCGCGCGTGCCAGGTCATCGCGACCGACGGCGGCGTCTTTCATCGCGCGTCCGAGACGATGCCGTCCCAGCCGGTTTTGATCTCGCGGACCAGGTTGGACACCTCGCTCACGATGTGCGTGTCATTGTAGGCATTGGCTTGAGTGAGCCTGACCAGCATGTACTCGTAGAGTGCGCGCAGATTCTCGGCGATCTTCCCGCCGCGCTCCATGTCGAGCGTGACATTCAACTGCCCGATCAACTGGATGGCCTTGCGCATGGCGGCGAGCTTTTGCGTGACTTCGCTCAAGGGAAGATCGTGCTCGATGCGTGCCATGCACCCCTGCGCGGTCGCGAGGTTGGTCAGTATGTGTTCGAACATGATCTGCACGAGTCGGGTGGGACTGGTGTCGGACACCAGGCCGTGGCTGCGCACCGAACGGTATTGAGCCGCGCCTCTGTTGGATTGCATCATGATCGGTTTCCTTAGCCGCCGGTATTCGTGGTGCCGCTGCCCAGGCTGGAATTGCTCGACGTGCTGCTCGAGCTCGAATTCTGGTTGAATTGCTGGGTGAGGTAGGTCTGCGTCTGCTTGAGCAAGGCGACCGCGGTGTCCATGGCGTTGTATTCGGCGGTCAGCGTGGCCGAATACACCGCCATCCGGGCATTCAGAGCGGCCAGTTGCTTCGCGTTGTTGGTGAGGCTGCTCTTGAGCCCGTTGCTGATCGTATCGAGCAGCCCGCCCGCCTGCGTGTATTGGGTGACGAAGGTATTGAGCTGCGTGGCGATGCCGTTCGGTCCGCTCAAGAGCTTGCTGACGGAGTCCAGATTTCCCGTCAGCGCGTTACCGAGCGTCGCCGAATTGCTGCTGTAGGTGCCTTGCGGATTGGCGCCGATGCCGATCGCTGCGAGGGAATTCGGACCGCTGGTAATGCCGGCATGGACCTGCCCGAGAATCTTGTAGAGCTGGTTTTGCAGCGACTGAACCGCCGCGTTCCCGAGCAGCGGGCCCGCCGTTTGAGTGGTGGGATCGTAGCTCGCCAAGCTCTGAATGCTGCTCAGCAGGCCGTTGAGCGCGCTCACGAATGTGCCGATGGACGTCTGGGCGCCGGCCGTGTCGTTGCCGACGGTCAGGGTGGTCGGCGTGTACACCGGAGGCGTAGCGGTAGTTGCGGCGCTCGCCTTGAGGAGGTTCAGCGTCACGCCGCTGATGACCGAGGTCACCTGATTGCTGGCGCTCTTGGCGGGATAGCTGTTGACGGTAAAATTCGCGTCCAGCGCCTGCTGGGTCTGCGTGAGCGTCGTATTGTTGTTCGCCGGGTCGTAGACCAGCGACGAAAGTCCGCCGTCGCCGCCCGATTGCGTAACCAGAATGCCGTTCGCTTGACCGGTCTTGGTGCCGGTCAATACCAGTCGAGCGCCGTCGCTGGTGGTGAGAATGCTGGCGGTAACGCCGGGGTTTCCCGCCGAACTATTGATCGCGGCGGCGATGCCTTGAAGCGTATTGCTGGTGCTGTCGATGGCGACAGAGTCGAGGACTCCACCTACGGAAATTTGCAGTGTCCCCGTGCCGACGACGGCGGTGGCGCCGACGGAATTGGGCGCCGAGCTCAAGCTCGCCGCCGTGGCCAGATTTTGTACCGCGATCGAATACTGGCCGGTCACTGCACTCGATGTGGCCGTGGCGCTGGCGATGGTGCTATCGCCCAGGGTCGCGGTTCTCCCAGCCAACTGCGCCGGATCCTGCAAGGCGGTCAATGTCGCCTGAAAGGTCGCGACCGCGCTGTTGAGCGTGCCCCACGCCGACACCTGCGCATTCAGCGCGGTGTTGCTGCGATTGATGGCGTTGGTCAAAGGCGCCGCTTTGGCGGAGGTCAACGACGTGACGATGGCCGCGATGTCGAGTCCGGAACCGACGCCCTGAGAGGAAATAACGGTACTCGGGGACGCCGCCGAGGACGCAGTGGAAGCTGAAGAAATCGATGTGCTCATGGTGGTCCTAGGTCCGCTATCGGATTAATCAATTTATCGGCGATGCTCGACACAACTTGAGCAAGACTCGTACCAGGTTTGGCGGGCGCGCCGGCGCCGTGCCCGCTCTGGGTACCGTGCCAGCTCGCGGCGCCGCCCGCCGCCGTCTCGCTGCGCCCCTGCCTTTTGCCTACGCGTGGGCGTCGAGCAGCAGGCCGGAAATGCCAAGCGACTGGGCCAACGCCTTGAATTCGCTGGCCGGAATTTCGCTCACCACCTGCTTGGTATCGGGGTTGATTTCCTGAATCACCCGATGACCCGACGATGAGTCGAGCTTGTAGTGGTTGGGACGACCGGAGCTTTGGAGATGCTTGTTCAACTGCGCGACCAGCACATGCAAATCGGGCGGCTGCTTTGCGGAGTTGTCCGCTGGCCGTGCCGGCTTGGAAGGACCGCCCGGTGGCAAGAACTTGCCGCTTGCCGGGTTGGCCGTTGCCGACGTCGGCGATGGGACGCCGCGCACGAGGGGTGTGGTGGATGCTTTGACCGAATCTGCGTCGTTAGCCATGATGACACCTATCAATTTTTCAACTGTTTCGGAAATACTCCTCGCGTCATTGCGTTCGCGTCATTGCGACCAAAGCCCGGGCGCTTGCGCGCCCGGGCCGTGGACTTCAAATCACTCTAAGACTATCTATCGGCTGTTACTGCAAAAGCTTGAGAATCAACTGGGGCTGCTGGTTGGCCTGCGCCAACACCGAGATGCCCGCCTGTTGCAACACGTTGGACTGGGTCAACTTGGCCGTTTCGGCCGCGAAGTCCGCATCCTGAATCGTGCTGCGCGACTGCGTCAGGTTCTGCACGGTGGACTGCAGGTTCTGAACGGTCGAGGTGAAGCGGTTCTGGATGGCGCCCAACTGACTCTGCAACTGACTGACCGAGGCTAGTGCCGCGTCAACCGCGTTGATGGTGTTGTTCGCACCCGTGACCGTCAACACATTGGCATTGGCCAGCGTGTTCGCACCCAAGGAGATGGTGCCCGCGGTCTGGCCGATCGCCGCCGCGTCACTGCCCGCGATGCCGATGTTGGAGTTCGATTCCAACGTGACCTTACCCGAGTTGACCAGTCCTGTGGGCAACGTTCCGGCAACGGTGCCGTTGGTTCCCGCAAGGCTGACGTTGATGCCGGTACCGGTGACCGTGGCGCCCGCAATGGTCTGCTGCACATTGATGTCGCTGCCGTCGGCGGCAGTCAGGGTGAGCTTGCCGCCCGAGACCGATGCCGTCACGCCGCTATCCAGCGAGGAGTAGAGGTTGATCTGCGCCGCTACGTTGGCAGCAGTCAATGTGACGCCGGCCGCAATGTTGCCCGTACCGCCATAGATGGTGGTGCCGTTGATCGACAAGTCATACGTGCTGGCACCCGTGCCTGCGACGACGTTCGAGAACGCGGTCGTCTCGGTCACCGCCGTGCCCGCGCTCGCGGTCAATCCGGCGATTCCCGCCGCATTGATGGCCGCCGCCTTGGCATAAGCAGACCCGACGGTCTGGCCCGACTGAGAACCGGCGACGCTCGAGCCGACCGTAACGGCCGTACCCGTGCCTACCGTGATGGTCAGGTTTCCGGTCAGTGCGGCGGTGGTCGCGGTGGTGGAAGCCGTGGCAACCTGCCCGATTTGATCGGCCCGGACGCCCTGCGTCAGGTTCACCGAAATCGTGCTGCCGACGTTGGCGCCGACCTGGTAGTTGGTCACGCCCGCGCTGCCGTCAAGGACGCGCGCGCCGTTGAAGTTGGTCTGCGCGGCAATACGCGTGATTTCCGAGATCTGCTGCTGCACCTGCTGGTCGAGCGCGGCGCGGTCCGCCGAGCTGTTCGAGCCGTTGGCGGCTTCCACCGCAAGGGTGCGGATGCTCTGCAGGTTGGCAGTCAAGGTCGTCAACGCACCGCCCGCGGTCTGGGCTTCCGATACGGCGTCATTGGCATTGTTCACGGCCTGGTTGGTGCCGTTGATCTGCGTGGTGAAGTTCGTCGCGATCGCGAGGCCGGCGGCATCGTCCGCGGCGCTGTTGATCTTCAAACCGGAGGACAAACGCTGCAGCGCCTGGGACAAGGTCGACTTGGAAGTCGTCAAGTTGCGCTGCGCATTCAGCGAGTCGATGTTGGTATTTAATGTTAAAGGCATTGAAAAGGCTCCTAAAAAGTTGTTGATTCACCGGCCCGTCTTAGGCCCTACGTTGTGTTCACTTTCACCCTGTCAGGCGGGCCGGTGACCACACTCAGAAGGTTTATCGGATACTCCCGGCCGTTCTTGAGGAAAACATTGGGCTGGGGGTAGCGGATTTCCGGGATCCAGTCACATTTGCCGCATTTGGCACCGGTCTTGCAAAGGTTCCCTCCTGACCTTCCCGCAAGGGTGATATCGGCCGTACGGCGCAGAATTGGAGGATCCCGCATTGGAATTGGAGCTGGAAACGGCGGCCGAGGGCCCTGCTGGCGAAAAAGCGCCGACATTGCGGCGGCCCTTTGACGCCATACACTTTTTATTGACGGCGGCACGAGCGAGCGTCGGCGTGCCGCAAAGCGGCAGGTTGTTGCCGCTCACGCGCGCTAAACCGACCGAGGCGCGAAAGTCGGGGGCTGTCGCTTGACGCCGCGACCCTCACCGATACCCGCGCCATCATCGGCAACGGCGCGGTCATCGCGGCGCGGCAATCCGCGCGACGAGCGCAGGCAGTTCGATGCGCTGAAGGCCATGATCGCGCAGCAGCGCTATCCCGACGCGGTGGTTCTGGCCAGGACACTGACGACGGCGTTTCCACGCAATGGAACGGGCTGGAAGACTCTCGGCGCTCTGCTCTGGTGGTCGGGAAACTACTCGGAGGCCCTTCTGCCTATGCAGCACTCGGCGCGCCTGTTGCCGGGCGACGCGGAAACGCACAGCAATCTTGGAATGGCATTGCTGCACGCGAAGCGGACCGACGAAGCGGTGAAGAGTTTCCAGCGAGCAATTCGGCTCGACGGCGCTTTCGCCGCCGCGCACTATCATCTTGGCATGGCGCGCTTCCGGCAGGACCGCTATGCCGAGGCGCAGGCGAGCCTCCTTACCTCGGTGTCACTGAAGCCCGAGTACCTGACTGCTGAAGTCGAGCCCTGCCACCCGATTCTCCTCTTCTTATACAGCCACGATGCGTCGATTGATGCCGATACCTTGTACGCCGAACATCGCCGCTTCGGCAGCCTGATCGAGAATCAAGTGCGCGCGGCGGATCCGCGGGATTCGCGCCTCGAAGACCCCCAGCGCCGCCTGCGAATTGGATTCGTGTCGGGTGACTTGAGGAACCATGCCGTCGCAACCTTTCTCGAACCGGTCTTGGAGCGCTTGACCAAGTACGCAGGCGTAGAACTACATGCGTACTACGCCGAGAGCGTCGAGGACGAAGTGACGGTGCGGCTGCGCGCACACTTTAAGGCTTGGAATGCGGTCGCTCTTATCACGGATGAAGCGCTGGCCGAGCTCATCATGAGCCATCGAATCGACATTCTGTTCGATCTCTCGGGCCCCACCGGGCTGAATCGGTTGCGCGCCTTCGCCCGCAAGCCCGCGCCGATCCAAGTGAGTTGGATCGGCTACCCCGGCACGACGGGGCTGCGCGCCGTGGACTACCACTTCGCTGACCGCTATTGGCTGCCGCCCGGTCAATTCGACCAGCATTTTGTCGAAAAG
>WNFM01108083.1_pt2 | contig 16738 bp, 16 predicted proteins | sample 5400271 | NCBI WGS metagenome assembly WNFM01 (sample SAMN13153352, study PRJNA577476) | soil metagenome | isolation source: 60 cm saprolite on Douglas fir-dominated hillslope | place: USA:California | collected 2013-09-17
TAGCGAAGCCGCCGATACACGGCTGCGGCCATCGATCATTTCAGCGACGTATTTGGGCAAAGCATGTGCACGCCGATGTACATGTGGCCCTTATGCGCAAACGTCTTGACATGCAGATCGTGGGTCGCATCGACATTGTCGCCGACCTTCAGCATCATCGGCATCGGCGATTTGGATTTAAGATTGGTGGAGATGACTTCGGTGAGACGCTTGCGGATCGATTCCGGTATCGCACCCGCATCCTTGCTCCAGTTCGAAAATTCCTCCGGCTTCGGCAGAAAATGTTGGGCAAATTTTCCAAACGCATAGTCCCCGTGCTGCTTTTCCAATTTTGCGAATTTCTTTGCCGTTGCGCCAATCTTCTTGGGGCTGCAATGTTCATTCATCATTTGCTCAAATCTGCCGCCATAGACAAATCCACCCATTTTTCACTCCCTTAATAAGCGGCTTGGTATGCCGCGGTTACAAAATGTCATAAGTCCGTAAATTTGGAGAGGGTTGCCTTAGCACGTTCCAGCTGGACAGTCATTTTCGACTTGGCAAACAGCTCGATCGCCTGACCAAGCTCATCCTGTGCCTCCAACTTCCTGCCGGTGGCGGCGAAGAGACGGGCCAGCGTTCCCTTTGCCAGTCCCAGCAAGGGCCTGGTGCCGAGCTTGGTTGCGATTTCGATTCTGCGCTCAAGCCGGGCGATCGCCTCCGCGGTGGTGGACGCATCTTGCATCGACAAAATGACTGCCTCGGCCAACAGGGCCATGGCTTCGATCATCTGATAGCCCTTCTGCTTGGCTCCCGCCTGGCAGGCACGCGCGACTTCCAATCCGCGGGGAATGTCCCCGAGTTGCGCATATGCCGGACCCAGATATGCCGATGCGAGCAGGATACTCGTCGAATTGCCGAGCGCCTCAGCCTCTCGCTTTGCTTCGAGCAGGATGTCTCTTGCTTGCGCTGCCTGCCCACGCTGCAGATGCAGATTTCCGAGCGCGCATAGCACAAGAGGTAAAAACAGCCGGACCTCGTTCTCGCGCGACAGGAACGAGGCTTCGTTGAGGGCGCCTTCCGCCTCTTCAAGATCGCCATGGCTCATTTGCACAAGCCCGCGGGCGTAATCGGCCGCGACGATGTCGTAAGGCCGGTCGTTTTTTTCGGCGAGTTCGGTCGCGCGCCGGGAGCATTGCACGGAATCATCGTATTCACCCGTCGACGCGTAGATGAGGGCTTCCATCATGTGACAAAGTACGAGAAGGCTCGATCCCGTCGTCCCCGGCGGCACGTTTTCCGGCGCGCTGGTTAGCCGCGCGCTCGCCCGGTTTATCAACAGTTCAGCGTCCCGATATCGGCCGGCGATAAAATAGGCCTGACCGAGCCCATACTCGGCATAAGCCAGCCATTTGGCTTCGCCCAGTTGCTCCGCCAGCGCCACCGCCTGCTCTCCGGCCGTGATGGCCTCATAGGGCGTTCCAAAAAAATTCAGCGCCGCCGCCCTGATCGCGATCGAAGCCAGCCTTCTTGGTTCATCGCCGATTTTCTCGGCACGCGCCTCGCCGTCGCGACCAAGGGCGAACCACTCTTCGATGCTACCAAGCGAGACATAGGTAAGCCGAGCCTCGATGCGCAGGTCGATCGAACGTTGTTCGCGTTCGGTCGAGGCCGGCTGTCTGTCGACCGCATCCATCGCGGTCTGGAAATAGCCGGTAGCATCCCTGAATGCGGATCTGGCGAACGCCTTCTTCGCCGCCATGTGCCCGTAACGGTCCGCCTTCAGCCAGTCCTGCGCCTTGACCGCGTGATGACAAAGCGCCTCCGCGACGTCCTCCTCGCGGCCGGGAGAGCCGGCTTCCAGCGCCGCCAAAATCCTGCGGTGCAGCTCCTCGCGTTGCGGCCGCAGGATCGAATCGTAGGCAACCTCGCGGATCAGGTCGTGGGCAAATTCATATTCGGACGAAGGAAGCCATCGCGACTCGACCAGAAAATCCAAAATCTCCAGCGACCAAAGCCGGCTTTGCAATTGGACCGCCGCCATGCCGGTTACGGCCGTCAGCAGATGAGTTGAAACGCGCGGCCCGACCACGGAGGCGAGCTGGAGAAGGGTCTTGTCCTCCTTCGGCAATCGATCGATCCGGGACGCGATGACCCCCTGCACCGTTGGAGGAATTTCCAGCGCGTCCCAGGGAGCCTTGGTGGCAAAGCGGCCCGCGTCGGTCTCGAGAATTCCGCCATCGATCAATTGCCGTGCGACTTCCTCGATGAAAAGCGGGATTTGACCGGTGTGGCGGAGTACGTGGGCTTTGAGAGCATTGAAATGGGCTCCGCCACCAAACAGGTCGTCGAGCAATGCGTTCGCGGAAGCGAAATCCAGCGAGCGCAGCCAGATCCTGCGAACGTCCAGCCGCGCCAGCCATCCCGGCGTATCCTCCGTCCGCCAGGTCAGCAGCACCAGGAGCGGGCGGCTTGCGGTGAGCGACATCAAGGCCTCGATGGCGGTCTCGCTCTGACCATCGATCCAGTGAAGGTCTTCCAGCAACAGGATGGTCGGCCGCGTCGAGACAACCTGGTCGACCGCATGGCGCACGGCGTCGATAATCGCGCGCCGCCGCAGCAGGGGTTCGAGATCCTGCCAGCGAGCATCGTTGACGGGTTGGTCCAGAACCGTGCAAAGGGCGGCGGGCCAAAGATCGGCATGCGCCGGCGCCGCGCCTTCGGGCAATTCGCCTTGATCCGCCGGCGCGATGTTGCCGGCCTGCAGCGCGTTCTGGAGCAGCTTCTTCAAAAGCGCATAGGGAACGGCCTGCTCCAGCGGGTTACATTCCGCTTCCAGGACCTGCCAGTCCTTCTGCCGCAACCCGCTGACGAATTCGTGAGCCATTCGGGATTTGCCGATGCCCGCGGTACCCACCAGCGCGATGATCTGTCCGGACGAGCCGATATCCTGCGCCGCCCGCTCGAGCAGGGAAACCTCGTCCGCGCGGCCGACAAAGGACGAAAGTCCCTTGGTCGAGCGGGCGCGCCAGCGCGTCAGTCCGCTGATCTCGGCGAGCTCGTAGCAGGGAACCGGTGCCGAAAAACCCTCCAGTCGCTTCGGAGGCAGGGTGTTAAAGGTCACCAGCCCTGTCGCAAGGCTCTGGCAGGATTCCGACACCAGGATTTGTCCGCCCTGGGCGGCGCTCTCGAGCCGCTTGACCAGGTGGACCGCCGGGCCGCCGGCCTCATAGATCGAGGAAAAGTCGGCCTCGATGACGTGGGCGACGACATAGCCGGAATGAACGCCAACCCTGACCTGAAGCGCCGGATCGTCCAATAGCCTGATCCGGCGGACCAATTCGACAGCGGCATGACAAGCCATGACGGCATGATTGTCATCCGCGTGCGGGGCGCCAAACAGCGCGATCAGCCCGTCGCCACCCTCTTTGCTGACGATTCCGCGGCTGCGCCGAACCGCGGTGCGCATCGCGATCAGCGCCGGCTCTAATCGCGAAATCGCCGCCTCGGGATCCAGTTCCGAGATCAAATCAGTGGAGCGCTGCAGATCGGCACAGAGGACCGTGAGGTACTTGCGCTCACCTGCGATACGGCCGCGAACTCCCGCGACCTGCGGCTTTGGGGAGTGTTCCGGGACGATTGCCCCGCAGGACGAGCAAAACAAATCGCCTGCCTTCAGGGTCGATAGACAGACCTGACAAGACACAAGCGGCTTCCTCCATCCACCCATTCAGATTAGCCAAACTTCATGGCGGAACAAGCGTTTGGAACCCGTCTATGGCAGATGCCGAGGCTGGCTTTCAAGTCGAAAGCTTTGGCAATGCGAACAATTGGACGACAATTTTAGATAAGCAGCACCGCGACGGGGGTAACGAGCCATAACGAGCGCATCCATTGGATGCGATCTCGTCGTGTGCGCGACGATGGAACGGCCGGCGGTCTATTCGTTCGCGATGCCCATTTCCTTGATCGCGCGCGCGTATTTGGCGAGTTGGTCGCGTGTCATCGCGCCCAGTTCCTCGGCTGAGGTGCCGCGCACCGAAAAACCCAGATTCTCGAGCTTGCTACGAATTTCCGGATCCGCCAGCGCCTTGCGCACTTCGGCATTGAGCCTGGCGATGATGTCCTTTGGCGTGCCGGCCGGCGCCAGCATCGCAAACCAGGAATTGAAGAAGAACCCGGGCAGTCCGGATTCCGCAACGGTCGGCACGTCGGGAAATTGCGGCAGCCTTTTCTCGGTGGTGACCCCGATCAGCCTGAGCTGACCGCCGCGCACCAGTGCCGCGACGGTGCCGAGGCCCTGAAAGCCGACCGGAATCTGGCCGCCGGCGACGTCGGTCGCAGCCTGCGTGGCGCCCTTGTAGGGCACGTGGGTCAGCGAGATGCCCGCGCCCGAGGCGAACATCGCCATCGCCAGATGTTGCGGGCTGCCCGGACCGCCGGAGCTATAATCGATCTTTCCGGGCGCAGCCTTGGCCGCTGCGATCAGATCCGCCGCGGTCTTGTAGCTCGTCTTGTTGCCCGCGATCAGTCCCCATTCCACCGTGGCGACGAGCGACACCGGCGCGAAATCCTTCAGGATGTCCCAACGCATGTTGGACTGCAGGTTTGGCACCATGGTCATGATGCTATCGTTGAACCCACCGATCGTGTAGCCGTCCGGCTCGGCTCCCGCGACCTGCTCGGCGCCGATCAGCCCGGAGGCGCCCGGCTGGTTGATGATGACGATTTGCTGGCCCATATTGTTGGCCATCTTCTGCGTCACGATCCGTGCCGCGACGTCCACCGCACTCGCCGCCGCCAAGGGCACGATCATCTTGATCGGTCGGTCCGGATAGGCCGTCTGCCCGATCGCGCCGGACGTTGAAAGCAGCGTCAGCACCGCGACCAGCGAATGAAACAAGCGCATGCCCGAATTTCCTCCGCGTTATTTGGATGGCGTTCTCCGAATTCTCGGCCGCAATCCTTTTTGGGAATGATTGCCCTCTCGCCTCACGCTTGGCAACGCGTCCGACGAAGAAAAAAGGCCGGAGCCTCGATCGACCGGCCAACGGGAGCACCGGCTTGGCGCTCACCACGTTTTCACTGGTTCACCTTGATTGGGATCAAAAAGTCAGCCGGCGTGGCGCTATATTGTTTAAGGAGGCGTTGCTTCCGGCTCCGCCTCTGGCTCGGAGAAATGTCTATGCGTGCGATGGTTTTATCAGCCCCGCGGGCGCCTCTGCAGATGCAGGAGCGCCAGGACCCCCTCCCCGGCGACGGTGAAATTCGCGTCAAGGTAAGCGCGTGCGGGGTCTGCCGGACCGATCTTCACGTCGTCGATGCCGAGCTTCCCGGCATCAAATATCCGGTCATTCCCGGGCACGAAATCGTCGGCCGCGTCGACCTCGTGGGTTCCGGCGTCACCACTCACGGGATCGGCGACCGAGTCGGAATCCCATGGCTTGGGTACACGTGCGGTGTGTGCCGCTTCTGCAGGGAGGGCATGGAGAACCTCTGCGATCGCCCCCTGTTCACCGGATACACGCGGGACGGCGGCTATGCCACGCACACCGTCGCCGACGCGCGTTATGCGTTCCCGCTCGGCGAAGACGGCGACGATGTTGCGATCGCGCCGCTGTTGTGCGCCGGCCTGATCGGCTGGCGGTCGCTGGTGAAGGCAGGCAATGCGGAGCGGCTCGGCATCTATGGTTTCGGCGCCGCTGGGCACATCGTCGCCCAGGTCGCGCGCTGGCAGGGCCGCTCGGTCTATGCCTTTACGCGATCCGGTGACATTGCAGCGCAGGATTTTGCCCGCCGATTGGGGGCGGTATGGGCCGGAGCGTCGGATCAGCTGCCGGACACCCCGCTCGATGCCGCCATCATCTATGCCCCTGCCGGAGGATTGGTGCCGGCGGCGCTGCGTGCGGTGCGCAAGGGCGGCAGGGTGGTCTGCGCGGGAATCCATATGAGCGATATTCCGAGCTTTCCTTACGGCATTCTTTGGCAAGAAAGACAATTGGTGTCGGTTGCCAACCTTACCCGCCAGGACGGGCTGGATTTCCTCAAAATTGTCCCGCAGGCTGGAATCCGGACCAAGACCACGGCATTCCCGCTTGCCGAGGCCAACGACGTCCTGACAAGGTTGCGGACGGGGCAAATCCTGGGTGCCGCAGTCCTCAAACCCTGGGGGTAGCCTGTACATGACGACTTCATTCTGACCGCGCAGAACAGCGATGTTAGCCCCGAAATCAGCAAGCGCAGCCGCCTCTCCGGCCGCACCGGTGCAGCGGCAGCGCCGTCACCCAACTCCGCGATTAAATCCGGAGATGGCGTGCGACACGGTATTTCGGGTCGTGGCGCGCCGTTATCTCGGAGATTTGACCGCAAATCACGCGGCGACCTGCAGCGGCGATCCGGCCGCCCTGCATCAGATGCGTATTGCGCTGACGCGCCTGCGCACAGCCATCTTGTTTTTCGCGCCGATGGTCGATGACCCCATGCGGATGCGCATCAAGGATGAACTGAAATGGCTTAATAGCGAGCTTGGCGCCGTGCGGGATCTGGACGTCGCGATGGAGCGGCTGAAGGCCGTCAACAAGCAGCGGCCGCAATCGGCACCTTATTATCGGTCCTGGAACGAAAGGCGGGCGCGGAGCCATCGCCAACTGGCGCGGGTGCTGCGCTCAGCCAGGTATCGCCGTTTGATCGAGAGCATGTCCGGTTGGGTCGAAAGCGGACCCTGGTCGATCAAGCAGGGAAGACAGGCAGCCCTCGAGCGCGCTTTCCCGATCGCCACTTATAGCACCGGCAAACTCACAGGCTGGCGAGAAAAGCTTCTGAAGAAGAGCCGCAAGCTTCCGAAAATGGGCACGAAGAAACGGCACCGGCTGCGGCTGCTGAACAAGAAGCTAAGCTATTCCATCGAATTCTTTGAGGATCTGTTTCCTGAAAAGAGATTTTCGAGCCAACAAGCGGCGCTGAAGCATTTGCGTAAAGCGCAGCGATCGCTGGGTCAGTTGAACGATGACGCAAACAGCCGTTTTCTGGCGACCAACCTGGAGCGAGACGGCGTCCGCGCGCCGTTGCAATTTCTCAGCCGCAAGCGCGAGAGCCGCCTGATACGGACGGCGGCTACTGCGTACCGGAAACTGGCGGCGCTATAGCCGCTTCGGAAGTGAGATCGCGGATATTGGACAGGCCAGCGCCGTTTGTTTAGAGGAGCTTCCCGTCGGGCCCGAAGAACGGATGCGGCCCGTCGAAATTCCCAATTGGGACCTGATGCGTGACGATGCTGCCGAATCCCTCGCCCGGAAACCAGGTATGCAGATGAAACGCCGGTGGTTCGACCTTGAACGATGGCTCGCGCAATTCTGCCAGGTCGAGATCGACGGCGTGATTTGGCGCTGGGCAGATCGTGGTTGGCACGCCGGCAAACATCGCCAGCGTCGCGCGATGCACGTGACCGGTGGCGATCAATTGCACGCGCGGATGGCGCTTGACGATTGGCGCAAATTCGCCGGCGTTGAGGAGATTCTGGCGGTCCATGTGCCAGATGCCGGTCTTGAACGGCGGGTGGTGCAAAAAGAGCAACGCAGGCCGGTCCGGTGCGGATGCAAGCGTTGCGTCAAGCCACTGCAAGGTAGGTGCATCGAGTTCGCCATGCGGTTTTCCGGGTACGCTCGAATCCAGCAGCAGCAGATCGAGCCCGGCGACTTCAAGGCGTTGATTGAGCGGGCCTGAGGGAAAAGCATACGTCCGCGGAAGGGCGGCGCGCATCAGCTCGCGCGAATCGTGATTGCCGGGAATGCCGGCAAATGGCAGTTTTAGCGGGGCCAGCAGGCGCTTGAGATGCGCGTATTCCTCGGCAATCGGCGTGTCGGCAAGGTCGCCGGATATCACGACGAAGTCCGGCGCCGGGTTCAACGCGTTCAAGGAGGCAACGCAGCGCTCAAGCGCGCGTGCCGTATCGACCTTGCCGTAGGCGAGTGAACCCGGAGATTTGATATGCAGATCGGAGATCTGCGCGATGTGAACTGGATTTTGCAGCATCAAGCCTCTTCAATTTTCCGGTGGTAACAGCCTGACAGCATCCGGCGCTATCAAAAGTCCGATCGGTTCGCCGGCTTTGGCCCGAACCGTGTTCGGCGCATCGACGGTGAGAAGCTTGCCGGACACGCCAGAGACGACCATGCGCTGCCGGTCGCCGATAAAACTGACGCTGTCGATGGTTCCCGAAAGCGGCGCGTCTCCCTCTCCGACAACGCGGATCGTCTCCGGGCGGATCATCGCGACGGCGGCCGGCAGGCTTGCGTCGCCGCCGATCGGCTGCCGCCCGCCCGGCAGCACGAGATGGCCGTTCTCGATCGGCGCCTCGATGATATTCGCCGCGCCAATGAACTCGGCCACGAAGCGGCTTTTGGGCGCGAAATAAATCTCGCGCGGCGTGCCGATCTGGGCGATCGCGCCCTTTTGCATGACCACGATGCGGTCGCCGAGTTCCATCGCCTCGGCCTGATCATGCGTGACATAGATCGTGGTGATGCCGAGCGCGCGCAGCAAACGATTGAGTTCGCCGCGCAGGCGATCACGCAACGCGGCGTCAAGCGCGGTCAAGGGCTCGTCGAGCAGCAGGATACCGGGCCGGATCGCAACCGCACGCGCCAGCGCCACGCGCTGGCGTTGCCCGCCGGAGAGCTGATCGACGCGGCGGTTTTCAAGGCCCGAGATATTGGTCAGCGCCACCAATTCGGCGACGCGCGCCGCGCGCTTTTCCTTATCCATGCCGCGGAGCTTCAGGCCATAGCCGATATTATCGGCGACGCTCATGTTGGGGAAAAGCGCGTAGGACTGAAACACCATGCCGACATTGCGTTTTTCGATCGGCACTGACGTCATGTCCTTGTCGTCGAACAATACCCGGCCGCCCGCATCGGGCAATTCGAGACCTGCGATGATGCGCAGCATGGTGGTCTTGCCGCAGCCGGAGGGACCGAGCAGAACCAGCGTTTCGCCGCGCGCGATGTCAAGCGTGGCGGGCTCCAGCGCGCGGGTGCCGTCGGCGAAGGTCTTGCCGCAGGTCTCGATACGCACCGACGCGCCATGTCCCGCGACTGCATTCATCGTGCCTGCTCCCGGTCGGCAAACATCTGCATCGCAACCAAGAGCGGAATGATCATGACAAAGAAGATCAGCGTATAGGCGGAAGCCACTTCCAGCCGCATCGAGGCGTAAGCGTCGGCGAGCCCGATCGGAAGCGTCTTTGTCAAGGGCGTGTGCAGCATCCAGGTCAGGTTGAATTCGCCGAGCGAAAGCGTCACCACCATCAGGCTACCGGCCAGAATCCCCGGCACCGCGTTCGGCACAATGACATCGCGAAAACGCCGCCACGGCGAGGCGCCCAGCGACGCCGCGCCTTCGTCGAGCGTCTTGATATCAATGCTCGCGAACACCGCCATCACGGATCGCACCATGAACGGCATGGTGAAGATGACATGACCGGTGAGGATGAAAAGCCATGAGCGGCGAAAATCGCTGAAGCTGCCGTAAGTGAGCAGCAGCGCCAGCGCGATCGCGAGCCCAGGGATCGCCAGCGGCAACGTGATGATTTCCTCCACGATGCGCGACAGCCGCCCTCCCCGGACATGCAAGGCATAGGCTGCGGGAACGCCGGCCACGAGCGTCACGACAAGCGTCGCAAAGGCGATCACGAACGACAGCAAAATCGTGCCGGCATAGAGATCCCAGACCTGGAACACCCATTGCAGCGTCACGCCCGAGGATATCCCGCGAAAGTAGTTCACCGTGACGCCGGCGGTGATCGACAAAATGGCGGGTACGACCAGGAACGCGGCGAGCAGCAGCGTAAACATCAATTGGCCGGCAAAAATCAGGCGATCGCGCATGGTCTCATCCGGCCGCGGCGACAGTGCTGCCGCTGAACGAGCGGGCGAGCGCGAGGATCGCCCAGGCGATGACGCCTAAGCCCACCGACAGTGCCGCCGATGTGGCAAAGTTCGCGGCAAGCGTGAACTCGGTATAGATCAGCATCGGCAGCACGTCGATATTGGTCGCCAGCGTAAACGCGGTGCCGAACGCGCCCATCGCGGTTGCAAACGCAATGGCGCCGGAAGCGACAAAGGCGGGCGCCAGCGCCGGCAGCACGACATCGCGCTGCACCGCGAAGGGGCTCGCGCCAAGCGAACGCGCGGCTTCCTCCAGGCCGACGTCGAGTTTCTGGACCGCCGCCATGATCGTGAGAATGACGCGCGGGATCGAGAAATAGAGATAGCCGAGGAACAATCCCTGGATCGAATAGGCAAACACCAGCTTCTCGCCAAAGGCGCGATTGCTGAGATCGCCGATCAGGCCCTGGCGTCCGGCGAGCAGGATGATCAGGAAGCCGACGACGACGCCGGGAAACGCCAGCGGAAAGGTCAGCATCGCAATCAGCACGGCGCGGCCGGGGAAGCGATGGCGCTGCAGGAACATCCCCGCAACGGTGGCGACGGCGAGCGTGACGATCGTGGTCGCGGTTGCCAGCAGAACGGTGTTGATCAACGTCGCGCGGTAGCGCGGCTCGGTCAGGATCGCCAGATATCCGGCCAATCCTTGCGGGCCTTCGGCGCCCGTCACGATCAACCGCGCCATCGGCAGCAGAAAAAACGCCGCCGTCACCACGGCAAGCGGCAACAGACACAGCCAGACGAAGGTTTTATGCGGCATCAAACAATGGCGCCCTTAAACATGGCGTTTCAGGCGAAGCATGCCCTCGGACTTGATCCGGGGGCTGAAACCGGTTCGCGTGAAGAAAACGCGTCAGACTAAGAGATAGAGCTTCGGTTCTGATCCATCAGAACCGAAGGCTCTGGGCACCATTCTGCATCAGCGGACCTCGGCGAGATAGCGGTCGACAAAGCCTTTTTGCACGTTTTCCATCTGGCCCCAGTCGACGCTCTTGGCACGGGCATAGTCGCTGTCGGGCAAGAATTTAGCCTTCACGGCCTCGGGCAATTCGATCGGACGCGCCGGCCGCAGATAAGCGTTGGTCCAGATCGCCTGCCCCTTGTCGGACAACAGATAGTCGATCACCTTCTTGGCCTTCTCCTTGTCGGGCGCATTCTTGACGAGGCCGACGACATAGGGAAACACCACCGATCCCTCGCACGGAATCACGAATTCGAAATTGCCCTTCTCCTGATATTTCGCGCGATAGGCATTGAAATCATAATCCAGCAGGATCGGCATCTCGCCGGAAACCACGCGGGCATAGGATGTCTGCTTGGGAACGATCGGATCGTTCTTCCGCAGGTCCTTGAAGAAAGCGATAGCCGGGTCGAAATTGGACACGGAGCCGCCCAGCGCCAGGTTGATCGCGACCGCGCCGACATAGCCGACCGCGGCCGAGGATGGATCGAGATAGCCGACCATGCCCTTGTAGTCCGGCTTCAAGAGGTCCTTCCAGCAGGCCGGCACCGGCTTGCCACCAAGCGCATCCTTGTTCACGAACAGGCCCAGCGTGCCGGAATGGATCGTGGTCCAGTAGCCGTCCGGATCCTTTAAACCTGATGGCACCTGATCCCAATTGGCCGGCTTATAGGGCTCGAGCGCATCCTGGGCCTTTGCCTTCATGCCGAAGGTGACGCCGAAATAGCCGATATCGCCGACGGGGTTGCTTTTCTCGGCCAAAATTTGCGCCAGCGCCTGACCCGAATTCTTGTTGTCGTGGGGAATGTCGTAGTTGAGATCGGCCTTGATCGCCTTGAGCATCGAAGCCCAGTCGGCCCATTCCGGCGGGCAGTTGTAGCAGATCACGTCGGCCGCTTTGGCGGATTGCCACGGCGCGACCAGCGACAGCGCGAGCAAAAACAGAACAAAACGGACGGTCTTCATGAAACGAGCTCCGATTGCAAAAGAAGCACCCTCAATATCAGGACTTCAGCACCAACGGAGACCCAAGTATAGGCCGCGTATGAAGGATTTGCGACGACCGGTCTTTTGCCACGCAGCAAGGCTGTGGCCCGCCGCGGACGCGGGGTGCGACGGCCTTGGGCGAGCGCCCAGGCGATAGCTGCGTTGCAATGTTAGCTGTGGCCCCGCCTTGCGGCGCAACCGGGGTTATAGGTATTCTGAGCATCTATCGATCAGGCCGCGTTTTGAGAAACACCCGCTTCTTAAGGAGAAACTCGATGAACCCTCCCGTGAACTCTCCCGCGATCAAACTGATAAAATCGGTCCGCGAACAGGTGAGCGCCGAGGAGTGGCAAACCCGCGTCGATCTCGCCGCCTGCTACCGCCTCACCGCGATGTACGGCATGACCGAGATGATCGCCAACCACATCTCCTGCCGCGTTCCCGGCACGCACGACCATTTCCTGATCAACCCCTATGGAATGCTGTACGAAGAAATCGATGCATCCTGCCTGATCAAGGTCGACCTCGACGGCAACGTCCTCTTCAACGCCTCGGATTACGGCGTCAACGCCGCCGGTTTTGTCATCCATAGTGCGATCCATATGGCCCGCCACGATGTCGACTGCGTCGCGCATACCCACACGCCGGCGGGCATGGCGGTCTCGGCGATGGAATGCGGATTGCTGCCGCTGGCGCAGACCTCGATGCGGTTTCTCCACATCGCCTATCACGATTTTGAAGGCATCGCCGACGATATCGGCGAGCGCGAGCGGCTGGTCAGAGACCTCGGCGATCACGAAGCGATGGTTCTGCGCAACCACGGCCTGCTCGTGGTCGGGCGCACGATTCCAGCGACATTCAACCTATTGTATCGCATGGAGCGCGCCTGCGAGGTGCAGGTGATGGCGCTGTCCTGCAACACCAAGCTGGTCTACCCGCCACAGGACGTGCTGGAAAAGACTTTTGACAAGGTGAAGCCGCGCGCCAATCTGCCCAATCGCAACGGTGAGCTGGCCTGGCCGGCGCTGCTGCGAAAACTCGACCGCGTCGATACGTCGTATCGGAATTAGGGCCTGTCCTTACGCGCCGACGGCGCGTCGCTCATGACATCTCCCGCGTTCGAGCGTTTCCGGTTCAGCTTCTTCGAAGATCCTGATTCCGCGCGACAGGGGCTCGACACAGCAGCCCTTGGCGCGCTCGAAGGCGAGGAGCGCAGCCGAGCGGAGGACATGCTGCTCCTGCATCTGCCCGACACGCGCGGCGTGATCGGTCTGGGCGTGCTGCGCTCGCGCCGGGCGGAACCCGCGCTGGTGCATCTGCTCGAGGTCGAGCGGAGCTCGGGGTTCGGGGGCGCAGAGGTCTACATGGCGAAAGCCCTCTGGCAGATACGGCCCAATCCGCGCTGGCTCGAGGCCGTGGTCGAAGTGCTTGCCTGCGCTGACGAGCCCATGCAGCGGCAAACCGCAGCCGAGGCGCTCTGCGACTTCAGCGATGCCCCCGCCGTGCGCGCGCTCGTGAAGGCGCTCGATGATCCCGAGGGCCTGGTGCGCCACCACGCTGTCCGTGGACTCCTCGCGCTCCACGGCTTGCCCGACAAATCCCCCGATCCGCAGCACACGATGTACCGGGTGATGTCGAACGACGCCGCACGGCGCGAGGGCGGCAAGCAAGATATCCTCGCGGCCATCGCCGGACGGCCGCTCTCGTCGCAATGAGCCGCGGCGCCTCCGAGATTTCTTGAACTAGCAGCTTTGGCGTTCCTGCAGCGCTTGTCGGATAGCCATCTCAACTGGAGAATAATCGCCATTTATTCGATCGAGCTGAAACGGTTCAGTCGGATGGAGCGGCGGTTGCGCCATGAAACGCGGCACCGAGCCGCGGTGCATCTGCGCGGCGTGCACGAGGAAGGGATGGCAGAGATAGACGGTCCCGGCTTCGCCGGTCGCCAGCGCCTGTGGCCGGCCTATGGCTCCCAAGTCGCCCAGCATCGCGTGAGACATTCCCGCCTCGCCGGCCGGTTCGAGAATTCGCGCGATGTCCAGATGCGATCCCACTTTTATGCGCGTGGGCGCGTCAGATTCTCCGACGTCGGAGAAAAGAAACAGCATCAGCAGAGCGCGACCGCGCGAGGTGACGTTGGCCCGCCAGGTGGAAAAATCCTTCTTCTCGTCCCAGCTTCCCGCCTCGTCCGGAAAACTCACATCGATATGCCAACCGGCATCACCGGGATCCTCCGGACTCGGAAACCGTACGGGAAAGCTTCCGAGGTTCGTGCGTGGGCGCCAGCGCCCTTTTCCGACGAGCTGGTCATAGGCCGCCCAGAGGACAAGGCTATTCGCCGCCTTCCTGAACGGCTCGTGATCGTAATAACCAAGCCGGATGACAGGCCGTGTCCAGCTCGCCGGATCATCCGGATCGCATGGTAGATCGCGCCACAGGAGGGCGCGGCCTTCATCGGCAAGTTGCCGGGGAAAGGCACGATCAATCCTGACAAATCCATCTTGAATGAATTGCTGTATCTCTGCGCTGCTCAGCACGCCGGCGGTTTCATGTTCACTGGCAGGCATCATTCGATCACTTTATCGGCGAGCGCGAGCAACTTCGGCGGAATTTCGAGTCTGAGCGCCTTCGCGGTCTTGAGGTTGATAACCAGTTCGAATTTTGCTGGCTGCGTGACCGGCAGCTCGGTGGTCTTGGTGCCCTTAACAATCCTTCCAACGTAGCTGCCGGTTTGGCGCCATGATTCGGCAAGGTTCGCGCCATAGCTAATCAGGCCACCCGCCGCAACGTAGTCGCTTAACGGAAACACCGTGGGCACCGCATGGCGAGCCGCTCGTGGGACGAGTTCATCCTGCAGACCGAAAAAGAACCCATCGGCGGTAACGAGCATCGCTTCGATCTTGTGTTCAGGCAACGTTGCGAACACGCTGTCGATCTCGCTAACGCTTCGGGCGGCGAAGGTGACAAGTCGCAGACCAAGCATGTGCGCGGATGCCTGCAGGTCGCGCAGTTGAGGTTCCGCATTAGGATTGTTCGGATTGACGAGCGCGCCGATTACGACCGCGTTGGGGACAAGTTCGTGCAATATTTCCAGGTTCTTCGGCCCCAACTGGGTGAACATAAAAGCGACGCCCGTGAGATTGCCCGTTGGTCGGTTAAGACTCGGTACGAGATCCGCTGCGACTGGATCACTGCCAGTTACGAAGACAATAGGTACTGTCTGAGTTGCAGCCTTTGCGGCTCGCGCAGCAACCAGGTAGGCAGCAGCGATGACCCCTACCCGATTCACGATCAAATCCGCCGCCAAGGCCGGCAGTCGGTCGTACTCACCTTCTGCCCAGCGATGTTCGATCGTGACATCGCGGCCCTCGTTAATGCCGGCCTCAATCAAGCCCTGCCCGAAGGCAGCTGTCAGGTGCGATGGTTCCGGGAGGCCCTCGTGTAAGAATCCTATCGCCGGAGGCACCCGCTGCGCCCGCGCCGCGAGCGGCCACGTCGTCGCACCGCTGAGAAGCGCGATGGCTTCGCGCCGTCTGATGAAGGTTGCCATGAGACCCTCCGGCGAGGGGTCGTGCCCCATTGAATATGCAGACTATATCACGCCTCGCCCCGGGGATGTGGCACAGACGAAATATGGCGCAACCCGACGAGTCTAGCGACTGTTTTGCTGTGCGCTCACCGCGGCACAACCGCGGTCGCCTCGATCTCGACCCGCGCCGCCTTCTCGACCAGCCGCACAACCTGGACCAGCGCCATCGCGGGATAATGCGCGCCGAAAATATCGCGATAGATTTGTCCGAGCGTCTTCAGGTTCGCCAGATATTCTTCCATATCGACGACATACCAGGTGAGACGCACGAGATGCTCGGGCCGCGCGCCGCCCTCCGCCAAAATGGCTGAAATATTGCTCAGGGTTTGGCGGACCTGCGCGACAAAGTCGGCCGGCAAATGACCCAAATGATCCCAGCCGATCACGCCGCCGGTCACTACCAGGCGGCCGTCGGCCGCCATGCCGTTGGCGTATCCCTTTGGCGCCGGCCAGCCGCTCGGTTGCAATATTTGCGGACCGGCAGGCGACGTCTCGCCCTTTGACATCGGCAGCACGGCGAGCGTGGGCCCGTTTTGCGTGCTCACTGACAGTTCTCCCTCATCTTAAGATTCATTCCGCGGCCATGCCAGACGAGGCGCTACCGGCCTGAGCCATCTGCCGCAGGGCAAACCGTTGCAGTTTGCCGGTCTCGGTCTTCGGCAGTTGCGCGACGAATTCGACCGCGCGCGGATATTTGTAAGGCGCGATCTCGCGCTTGACATGATCCTGCAAAGCCGTCGTGAGCGCATCGTCGGCGGCGACACCCGGCGCCACAACCACGTAGGCCTTGACGATCATGCCGCGCGCCTCGTCGGGCGCGCCGACGACGCCGCATTCGGCCACCGCCGGATGGGTCAGCAACGCGGCCTCGATCTCGGGGCCCGCGATGTTGTAGCCGGAGGAGACAATCATGTCGTCCGAGCGGGCCACGAAAGCCAAGCGGCCGTTCTCGTCGCGGACGAAGGTATCGCCCGTTAGATTCCAGCCATTACGCACATAGTTCGACTGCCGCTTGTCCGCGAGATAGCGGCATCCGGTCGGCCCGCGAACCGCAAGCTTGCCGACGCTGCCCGGCGGCAATTCGTTCATGTCATCGTCGACGATCTTCGCCTCGTAGCCGGACACCGGGTGCCCGGTCGTTCCGCCGACAGCGTCCCCTACCCGGTTGGTAATGAAGATATGCAGCAATTCCGTGCTGCCGATGCCGTCGAGAATGGTCTTGCCCGTCTTGCGGGTCCAGCTTTCGAACACCGGCGCCGGCAAGGTTTCGCCGGCAGA
>WNFM01229643.1_pt5 | contig 16734 bp, 15 predicted proteins | sample 5400271 | NCBI WGS metagenome assembly WNFM01 (sample SAMN13153352, study PRJNA577476) | soil metagenome | isolation source: 60 cm saprolite on Douglas fir-dominated hillslope | place: USA:California | collected 2013-09-17
AGCTTCGAGATGTCGGCGCAGATGCCCGCTCCCTTCGGCGCGTTGCCCGTGCTCAAGGTGCTCCATCGCAACGCGCGCTTCCTTCAGGAGACCGGGCGATTCAAGGAAGACGCGCTCGAGCCTCTCGAAGCCGCCGCGCACCCGGCGGAACTCGTCGGGACCGTTCGCTCTCGCGAGCTCGCGCAGGCCGAGGAGAGCCTCGCTGCACTCGAACATCGATCGCCGCTGCAGGCCTACGAGGACATCCAGACCGTCGTCCGCGACGACATGAACGTCCATCGAGTGGTCCTCTCGTGGCGCGCGTACGACCTCCTGAGACTCACCGGACAAGATCAAGCGCTGACGATGATGCGCCAGTCCGTTCGCTTCTGCATCGACGAAGACGGCCGGCGCGTGAGCCAGGGTCGGCCGGCGAACGAGATCATGGCGCTGCTCCCCAAGCTCATGGAGGAGCACCACCTCGACAAACTCGAACGCGGGAAGCGCACTGCGGACGAGGCCTGGATCGAGAAGCTCGCGGACACCTTCTTCGCTGCCGATCGCGCCGCCGCCGCCGGCGCCGCGGCCGCAGCGCTCTCGGAAGGATTCGACCCCGAAGACGTCGGAGCGGCGATGTCGCTCGCGGCGACGCGGCTGCTCCTGAACGATCCGGGCCTGACCGAGGCGCAACCCGGCAAGCCGGTCGGCAGCGTGCACGGCGCCTCCACCGGCGTGCATGCCTCGGATGCGGCCAACGCGTGGCGACACATCTCCGCGTCGGGAGCCCGCGCAATGCATTCGCGAGCTTGATCACAGGGGCGTACCACACCGCGGGCCAGTCGGATCACGTCGGCAAGCTCCACCACGACCACGACGCCGAGCCGTGCGCGACGGAGGATCCCGCGAAGCTGCTGCCCGAGATCGAGGGCCGTATCCGCGAGCGGAATCAAAAGGCGGCCTGCCAAGCGGCGCGCCGCTACTGCGCGCTCGGCCACCCGCCGACCGATCTCTTCGCTCTCCTGCTCGGCTATGCCGTGAGCGAGGACGGCGCGCTGCACGCGGAGAAATACTTCCGCACCGCCCAGGACGAGCATTCCACGGCGCGTGCTCCGCACCGCGCGCTCTATCTCGTCGCGCTCACCCGCGTCATGGCGAGCCATTTCGGGTTCCCCGCGCCGGGTTGCGACGAGGCGCGCAAGCTGCTCGCGAGCTGACGGAGATGGAACGAGCCTCTACCTACGCCATGCGTCCTTCGTCACGCTTCGCCGTCTGCCTCTGCACGCTCCTGCTCGCGACGACATGGATCGGCTGTGCGGCTGTCCAGGTTCCCGGAGAGACGAAGGCGGATGCGGTCCTGAAGGCGGATGTGGCCGCTGCCCTCAAGCAGTGGGAGCTCGCATACGGCTGTTCCACGCTGTGGCTCACCGTGACCGACACCAAGATCGTCTCCGCGTTCGATGGGCACAGCGCAGTCGAGAAATGGACGGTGCAAAGCTGCAATGGCGAGCTTCATGTCTACTCTGTGGAACTCATCCCCACTCCCGACGGCGGCACGGACATCGGGATCAAGAAGTGGGTGGAGTAGCCGCTGCCCGAGCCTGGTGGCACTCGGTGGTCGATCCAAGCGGAAGCGGACTGGTGCCACAACGCGACGACCCTACTTCGAACCGACGAAGTCCTTCGCGATGACGGTCCAGTCGGCGTGAGGGTGGCCCTCCGCGATGAACCGGTCCATCAGCGCCGCGATCGCCGGCAGCATCGAGAGCGCGATACCCGCACCATCGACTTCCGCTTGCATCAAGCGAGCGTCCTTGCGGGCCATGCCGAGCTCCCACGATGGATGGTCGTAGTCGGCGTCGATCATCCGCTTGAACCGCGCGGGCACGGAGGCGCCCGGGTTGAAGTGTTCGAACAGGGTGGCGACCTCCGTCGGTGAGACGTTCATCGCTTTCGCGAGCGCGAGCATGTCGGTGAAACCCGCGGTCAGCTCGATCAGGAACAGATTGCCGAGCAGCTTGAACGCGGCGGCGGCATCGACGCGCGCTCCGAGGTCGACGAGCTTGCCGGTCAGCGGCATCAGCATCGGCGAGACCCGCGCGACGACCTCCCGATCGCCGGAGATCAGCATGATGCCCGTGGAGTCCGCGGCATTCTGCGGACCCATGAACACCGGCACGTGGTGGTAGATCACGCCGCGTTCGCGCCAGCGAGCCGTGCGATCGCGTGCGCCGGCGGTGGAGGTCGTCGAGTGATCGAGGACGAGCGCTCCAGCGGCGAAGCCGGGTGCGGCGGCGGCGAGCACGGAGTCGACCGCGGCATCATCGGAGACCACGATGTGCGTGCGGTCGGCGCCGCGCACGGCCTCAGCGGGACGAGCGACCGGCGTCGCGCCGATCTCCGCGAGGGCCTGCGCCTTATCGGGCGAGCGATTCCATACACGGACGGTCTCGCCTCGCTTGCGGAGCGCACGCGCGAACCCGGAGCCCAGAAGACCGGTGCCGAGAATCGTGATCATGCGGAACAGCGTACCGCATCGGCGCGCTCCGTCACGCTCGTCAGCGGGTGACGGGGGTTGCGACCAGAACCCGCGTCCCGAGCCTAGCGTGATCCTCGGGAGGCAGCGCCGCGGGCGCGCGGCGTCGCGGTGACAGACGACGCACGCGCCATCTCGAGAAGCTTGCGCACCGTATTCAGGTTTCGGCCGGTGCCCTCGCCGGCGAACGGCACCTTGAGCTTCGATTGGCCCTGACCGTCTGGAAAATGAACGTAGAGTTCGCGCCCGTGGAGCGCGAGACGCTCCCGACCGGGGATCTTCCAGCCCTCGATCGCGGCCCTCGCGGGTGCGGCGTCGAGGAACACGATCACGAGCTGATTCGCCGCTGCCTCGGGAAACGGATTCGCAGTGATCACCCGTTCCAGTTCGTCGGCGCTGCGGAGCAACACCCGGCAGGGCTTGCCGAGCTTCGCAGCGAGGGCCTTCTCGAGCTTCGCCTTGGCGGCGGCGGCGGACAGCGCGCTCGCGAAGACGACGTTGCCGCTCTGGATGTACGTGCGGACGTCGGTGAACCCGGCCTTGGCGCAGAGCGTGCGGAGGTCGGCCATCGGGAGCTTGCCGGTTCCTCCGACGTTGACGGCCCGGAGCAGTGCGACATGGGTGGGCACGGGAAAAACGTAGGCACGCGCCAGCGCCGGAGCAAGCCCGGCGACGGCGAGGACTCGAGACATGGGACGCGGCGCGCTTTCCCGCAGCCGAAGCTGGAAACCTGGTCCGTAGGCCGGGCTAGTCTCGATATCGTTCACCCCGCACCGCGCTCGAGCGGAAGTGAACCGCAGCCCCGGACCTGGCACCCCCGCGCATCCCCCACGGAGACCCCCATGCACCGTTCCACCGCTACCGTTCTCGGCCTGCTCTTGCTCCCTTCCCTCGGCTCCGCGACGCCGGTCCAGGTCCGCCAGGAGTGGCTGCACGTCTACGACGCCACGCCGACCGGGCAGGACATGGCATCCGCGGTCGCCGTCGCCGGCTCGGGCAGCGTCTACGCCGCGGGAAGGACAGGCGATCTCGCGGTCCTGACGTTGAAGTACGGCCCGAGCGGCAACCTGCTCTGGGCCCGCACCTTCACCTACGGACAGTATGTCGACGCCGGCTACAAGGTCGTCGTCGACCCGTCCGACGAGAGCGTCTTCGTCGTGGGCCGAGCGGACATGCCCACGCAGTCCACGGGCGGACTGGTGATGAAGTACGACGCCGCGGGAACGGTCCAGTGGCCTTCGGTCTACCACGCGCCGTTCGGAACCGCCGAGTTCTTCGCGGCGAAAATGAGGCCGAATGGCAACCTCGTCGCCGCCGGGTCTCTCGGGCAAGGCGGCCTCGTGGCGGTCGAGTTCGATCCTCAAGGGAACATCCTGTGGTCCAACTCCGCCGCGGGAGGCGACTACACGACCGGTATCGCCATCGACGCCTCGGGGGACGTCCTGCTCACCGGCGTCTTCGACGAGCAGGGCGTGAACGCCCATTTCGGAGTGTCCAAGTTCTCGAGCGCGGGCGCGCTGCTGTGGATCCGCACGATCAGCGGCGGCGGCCTCGGCCGCGAGGTCGCCTTCGCCGTCGCGACGGATCCTTCGGGAGCCGTCTACGCCGCGGGCAGACTCTTCGATCCGATCAGCGGGCCGAATGAAGCGCTGGTCAAGCTCGACCCGTCCGGAAACGTCCTGTGGACGAGGACCCACCACGGGACGGAGGGGAATCCGCCGTACTACCACGAATCCATGGATGCGATCGCCTTCGCTGCGAACGGGAACATCCGGGTCGCCGGCGAGGCGGCGAACGCCTCGTCCGGGACGGACATCCAAGTCTTCGAGTACACCCCGCAGGGCCAGCTCGCGTGGCAAGGCACGTGGAACGGACCGGGGAACGAGGACGATTTCGTCATCGATATCGCGACGGGAGCCGACGGTTCCCTGACGGTGCTCGGCAACACCGAGGCGGCCTCGGGCGGCTACGATCCCGTCGTCATCCGCTGGGACGATCAAGGCGCGCTTCGCTGGGCCGACATCGATCCGCTCGCGGGGGCCGGACGAGCCTACGCCGGATACGCCGCGTTCGGACCGAACGGCGTGAGCGCCTTCGCTGGACTGACGCCGGCGGATTTTTCGGTGCCGAGCAACGCGCTCGTGGTCGCTGAGCGCAATCAGTCGGTGGCCTTCTGCTTCGGCGACGGCTCGAGCGTCCACTGCCCGTGCAGCAACGACGCGATCCCTGGACAGGGTCGCGGATGCCTGAACTCGCTCGGAGCCGCGGCGCGTCTGACGGACGTCGGAGAAGCCTCTCTCTCGGGCGACACGCTCGTGCTGACCTCGTCGGGCGAGATCACGACCGCGCCGTCGATGTTCTTGCAGGGCAGCACACAGACTGCCTCCGCGAACTTCGGCGATGGTCTCCTCTGCGTCGGCGGAACCTTGAAGCGGCTCTACGTGAAAACGGCGGCGGCCGGCGCCGTCTCCGCTCCGCACGCCGGAGATCAGAGCATCAGCGCGCGGTCGGCCGCGCTCGGCGACGCGATCGCGGTCGGATCGACGCGCTTCTATCAGGTCTACTACCGCGACTCGTCCGCGAGCTTCTGCCCGCCTCCTAGCGGAGCGGGATGGAACGTGTCGAGCGCCCTCGCGATCGTGTGGGCCCAGTAGGATCGGCTACCCACTAGCCTCGACGACCCCTTCCAGCTCGCCGAAGAGCAAACCGACCCTCCTCCTCGTGGTGGGGATGGTCGGCTTGCTCTTCGGCGAGCGCGTCGTGAGGGAGAGGGTCGTGACCGAGGTGCGCGGTCTCGTCGAGGGAGCCGGGACCCGGGAGAGGGCGGTGGCTGTGATGCAGCACGCTGTATGGGGGCCGGGCCTGGCCCTCCCCTTCGAAGGGCCGTCGTCCCATGCGCGGTTCGCCTCCTCGAGTGCCTCAAGCGGTGCTGACGCGAGGTCGATACGAGATCGGGCCTACCCCGCCCTTCTGCGCCGATCCTCCATCCCCGGAACGCACTTAGCTTGCCCGACCGAGAGAGCTACAAGTGATACGACGGACAGTGAGGAGGGAACTCTTCGTCGGCATGTTCGCCGTGACGATCTGTTCGCTCCTCGTCTCCTTGCTAGCCTTGGATCAGGCGCTCCGGCGCATCGCAGTTCAGCGCCTGAGAACCGACCTCGATGGAGCTCAGCGCACGTACGGCCAGTTCGCGGCGCTGCGGGGCCATCTGCTCAAGAACAAGGTCAGCGCGATGATCGAGTCGCGGACGGCGGACGCGCCCACTCTCGGTTCGACGCTCGTGAACCCTCTGGTCGACCGTCGGCCCGTGCTCCAGGCGGCACGCAAGCTCAAGGGAATCTCCAAGTGCGACCTCCTGCTCGTCACCGATGCCTACGCGCTCCTGCTCGCGGACATCCGCGACGATGCGCACTCCGGGGAAGATCTCCGCTCGATGCCCGGAATGGAGGAGGCCGTCCGCGGAACGCGACGAACCCGCATCTGGAACTACCAAGGTCAATTGTTCCGCGTGGGAATCGCGCCCGTCTACATGGTGAATCAGATCGTGGGTCTCCTCGTCGTCGGTGATCGGATGGATTCGAGCACCGCCGCGGAAATCCGCCACGTCACCGGGGTGGATGTCCTGCTCGTCAGCGGATCCGATCTCATCGGTGAGTCTTGGAGGGACCCGCCCCAACCTCCCCTGACTCCCGTCGCCGCGACAGGACTCCGCACACTCTTCGACCATCCCATCGGCGATGGCGCTCCCTTGGAAGCCACCGTCGGGGGTGCCAGTCGTTTGATGGTCGGGGTCCCGCTCTCGGAGAGCCTCCGACTCGTTCTCTCGGAGGATCTCGATCATGTCATGGACCCCTACTACGACGCGGAAGCTCTTCTCCTCGGGATCGGTGCGGCGACGGCGCTGCTATCGCTCCTGTTCAGTCGTTCCATCTCCCAACGGCTCGCGCGCCCGATCCAGGGTTTGACCTTGGCATCGGAGCAACTCGCGACAGGCGATTTTTCCGTGAGCGTCCCTGAATCGGGCAACGAGGAACTCCGCAGGATGGCTCAGACGTTCAACGGCATGGCCTCGAAGATCGGTGGACTCGTTCAAGACTTGGAGAAGTCGGCGCAGATCAAGTCGCAGTTCCTGGCGAACATGAGCCATGAGATTCGGACGCCGATGAACGGGATCGTGGGCATGTCGGAGCTTCTGCTCGGTACTCCCCTGAATCCCGAGCAGCACGTCTTCGCCGAGACGATCCAGAAATCGGCGGGATCCCTCCTCGTTCTGATCGACGACATCCTCGATGTCGCCAGGATCGAGGCAGGCAGGATGCGCCTGGAGTCGGTCCCCTTCGTCTTGCGCACCGAGGTCGAAGAGTCGACGGCGATCCTGGCTGCCCAGGCCCCGGCGAAGGGGCTGAAGCTGACCTGCTCCGTGGACCCGACCATCCCCGTCCAGGTGATCGGTGATCCTTCGCGGCTGCGACAGGTTCTCCTGAACCTCATCGGCAACGCCGTGAAATTCACGGAAGAGGGGAGCATCCAAGTCCGGGTGGAGGCCGTCGCGCGCGAAAAAGACTCCGTCCGCCTGCGCTTTGCCGTTTCGGACACGGGAGTCGGAATCGACCTCGATGTCGTATCCCATCTGTTTCAGCCCTTCACACAAGTCGACAGCTCGACGACTCGGAGCTACGGAGGGACCGGGTTGGGTCTGGCGATCAGCAAGCAGATCATCGAGCTCATGGGAGGAGACATCGGCGTCGAGAGCGAACCCGGGCTCGGCAGTCTATTCTGGACCGCGGCGTCGTTCGGAGTCCCCGCTGAAGCGCCGGGAGAATCGCCCTCGCGGTCGCTCACGGGAGCTCGTGATGAGAGTTGCGTGCCGATTTCCGATGAGGCCGCGAGGGTCCTGCTCCGGAGAGTCCGCCCGGAGATCCTGCTCGTCGAAGACAATCGAGTGAACCAGCAGGTCGTCTCCCGCATGTTGAGAGTGCTCGGATGCTCCGTGCGGACAGCGGTGAACGGCCGTGAGGCCGTGCGAGTCGTGGCCCGCCATCCGTTCCATGCGATCCTGATGGATTGCCAGATGCCGGGGATGGACGGCTACGAGGCCACGCGGAGGATCCGAGAGGCCCAGAGCCCCGGCGCCCCTCGCGTGCGCATCATCGCCCTCACCGCCAACGCCCAGGCAGGCGATCGCGAAAGGTGCATCGCCGCAGGGATGGACGAATACCTCACGAAACCTGTGACGGTGGCGGCCCTCGGCTCGGTCATCGCCTTCGGACTGGAGGCACCGCCGCTCGAGCAGGAGGGGCCCTCACCTCGGTCACCGCAGCCTCGGAAGCCTCGCCTGGGGAACCGTTCACGAAGACCCCGCCGGGAGTAGTCTTGGGGAAAGCCGCTCGGCCTACTTCCCGATCTCCTTCTGAGCGACGGCGTAGGCAGTGTCCTGGATGAGCTTCGCGACGCGCTCATGCAAGGTGTGGAAGCTGTTCAGCAGAAAATCCGATGCGGGCTCACCCTGCGTGTCCAAGTAAGTGGAGTACGGCGAGAACTCGCGCTCGAAGTCGCTGGGAACTCGCTTGCCGTCGGCACCGGATGAGCTGCTCGTGCGCTCTTCGGCGATGCGTGCGGCGATCGCCTTCATCATCTCCTGCTCCTTCTCGCGGACCGCGACCGTGAACGCGGCCGAGAGGGTGACGTTCTGCGGAAAGCGATTGGCCTCCTCGTCCAGCACGTTGTCGTGCAGGAAATCTGCGAGCTTGGCCGGGTCCTTCCCGACGTACGCCCAGACGAGCAGAGCGTGCCGGCGCGAGACGTCGAACTCGCGATCGATCTTGCGATCGACGGGCAGCTTGTCCTTGGGATAGTCGACGATGAGCAGGCACTCGGGATAGCGCAGCGTCGGACACAGGATGGCGCGCACGATCTGATCGATCAGCATCTTGTAGCGAGAGAGATATGCGCAGTCGGTCCGGAAGCTCGCTCCGGCCGCCTGCCCGGCGGGAGTGTTGCTGACGAAGTCCGAGCCGTCGAGGCGTTGGCCGAGGAAGATTTTCGCGTACTGTTCGTAGGTCGGAAGGGAGACGAACGGCATGTCGCCGACCTGCGTCATGTGCTCGCTGTCCTTGAACCGGTTGAAGAAGCCGCGCCGGTCCGTCATGAGCGCGTGCAGCGGCTCGACGACCGCGAGACGCTCCTTGGAGAAGGGAACTTGGAACGTGAATCCATTCCACTTCGAATCGAGGAAGGCGAGCTCCTCGTCCATGCGAGCGAGTTCTCCCGTCGGCGAGGTCCGCCGCTCGACGAGACGCGTGTGGATCGCGCCCGTCAGCTGAGGCATGGCGAAGAGCGGCACTTCGGGCAATGTTCCCTGAAGCAGCACGCGGATCTTCTCCCAGCCCGGGAGCGCGGTCTCGATCGCGGGCGATTTCTTCGGGTCTCTGCCTTCGTAGACGATCTTCTTGCCGGCCTTGACCCCGGCGTGCCAGCCGACGATCTCCTGGAGTCCGTAGAGATAGTTATTCGTCAGCAGCTCCGGAAAACCGGGGACGGGATCGGGCACGTTGCCGAGAGCGATGAATCCCTTCTCGTTGGCCGGCACGGGACGGTCGGATCCCCCGTCGAGGCCGAGGTCGAGCTCGACTCTGGCAATCCAAGGGAACTTCGCGAGGAGCGCATCGCGCGCGGCTTTCTTCTTCGCGTCCGGTTTGGAAGCCTCGGATTGTGCGGACTTGGAGAGCTGTTCGATCAGAGTGACGTAGGGATGCTCGGTGAAGGTCCGCGCACTCCCGGCTTCATGCTCGCTCAACCACGCCGTCGACTTGAGAGCCTTGCGGACCTCCTTCTCGATCTCGTCGGCGAGCGTGTCGTACTTGGGACATCAGAGCGTCGACCGAGGGATGATCGACGATCGGCGAAGAGAGGTCGGGTGGCGGCGGAACGCGGGCGTCGGCGGATGCGTTGAGCAAGCCTCCTCCACCTGCGAACACGACGCTCGGGATGACGAGCCACTGCGTGATCACGACGAGGGATCCTCCATTCCGTGGCCTCGAATCCTCCCAGCGAGCGCCCGATCGAGGCTGCCCCTCATCATGCCGCGCAGCCCAGGCGAAGGCCATCTGGATGAATGTCCTCTCCATCTCCAGGTAGGCTCTCGTCTCATGAAGGAAGTCCGCCCGTTCAAGACCACGACCGAGGCGCACTTCGTCGCCGGCCTGCTCGACTCGCAGGGAATTCCGTGCGAGGTCCGCGAAGGAGCGCTGGAATCCTTCGGCCGGGGCGAACCAGGGCAGCCGTTCTATCCTTCGGTCTGGGTCTTGCGAGACGAAGACTTCGCTGCCGAGTCAAGATCCTCGATGAACACCCTCGCGCGCAGGCTGCCGGGTGGTCGTGCCCAAAATGCAAGTGCGAGAACGAAGCGCCCTTCGACGCCTGCTGGTCCTGCGGCGCGGAGCGGCCGTAGCGCGCGTCGGCGCCTAATTCATCGGCGCCCAGATGTGGCCGGCGGCGTTCGCCGTGCCGACGCGCACGGCCGATCCCATGCTGCCCACGGTCGTGTAGGCGTCGTCGAAGGTCGGAACCGACGTCGTGTTCGTGAACACGGCCCCGGATCGGTTCAGACACTGGAGTAGATCGCCGTACTGATTGACGAAGAACGCTCGATTGCCCGTGCGGGTTCGTTCGACCGGCCAGGCGTAGCAGCACCACATCGCCTGACCGTTGCTCGGATCCGGGAACGGAGCGGCGACTTTTCCGCCGGTCGCGTCTTCAGCGACGCCCGCGATCAAGCCGCCTGCGGTCGCGCCCGGTAGCCACATCTGAAAGAAGTAGCCTTGGCGCGAGACGCGGCCGCCGGTCAGCGTCCCGAACGCGCTGCCGAGGATCGGAGGAATCAAGAGGTCGACCGCGGCTCCCGCGGCGGGCACGGCCGGTGCGCCGTTCGAAATCCGTCGCGGAACGCTTCCGGCCAGCTCGGCGAAGTAGGCGAACTCTCCCGCTCCGTCCGCATCGGTGTCGATCGCGTTCGACGATTGGACTTGGGCCTGCGCCGTGCTGACCGTGCGCAGCGCCGAGACCGCAGCCGACTCGTTGGCCGAGATGCGAGCGCTCAGCAACCGCGGGATCGCGATCGCCGCGACGATGGCGATGATCGCGATCACGATCATCAGCTCGATCAAGGTGAAGCCGGACCGATGCGATCCGCGCGACGGCGCCAAGCGCGTGCGAGCTTCGAAGGCGAGCAGCACGCTTACTGGAGCCGGTTCGCATCTGTGTCCGATCGGTAAAACGACGAAGGCCGCCGCGGCGCATCATGGCCGAGCGTTCACGTCGATCGAGGTCGCGCTCGGCGGACACGCGAACCAGGAGAAAAGTTCCGCATCGGAGGCGAGGACCCGAAAAGTGTTCGGGCTGCCCTCGGAACGGCAGCGAGGATCCTTCCGGGCCGCCCGCACCCCGATCAATGCCCCCGCAGCTCGCGCTGAGCCGCAGCGAGTCCAGATCGCGCCGGCTCCGATTTCGGTTCGACGGCCAGGATCTGTTGGAAGCACGCGATCGCATCGGCGAAGCGGCGCTGCTGATAGTAGGTTTGCCCGAGCGCCTGCCGCGCGGTGACGATCTGGGGCTCCAGCTTGACCGCTTGCTCCAAGGACTTGGCGGCTTCGTCCAACTTCCCCGAGCGGCCGTAGCACAGGCCCAAGATGAAGTGAGCCGCGTAATCGCGCGGCGATGCCTGCACCGCTTGCTTGGCTTGAGCGATCGCGAGATCCCACTGCTCGTTCTTCATCCGCAGGGAGGCGTACTCCACGCGGGCGCGCGTATCGTCCGGGGCGAGAGTCAGCGTCTTTTCGAACGCGGCCGCCGCCTCGTCGCCCTGGCCCAGCTCGACGAGCGCGGATGCGAGATCGCGCTGGGCCGCCAGCGCCTCGGGCAACTCCGCGAGCACGCCGCGCAGGATCGTCGCGACTTGCGAGAACTGTCCGCGCTCCATCAGCTCCCGCGCGTGCTCGTAGGCGCTGATCGTGGCGACGTGCACGTAGGGGTCGAGCCCCACCGGGGCGAACGCGGCGAGACCATTCGCGTTCGTGGAGCGCCGACCGTCGCCGAGCCCCACGTAGCCCATCGATTCGAGCCGCGACAGCTCGCCGCTCGCCAGCGGCGCCGACGGGGCGGCGGCGAGCGGAGGCGGCGCGTGCTCGAGCAAGGCGCGGAGCTCTCGCTGCAGCTGTTCCGCCGAATCGGCGTGCTCGGCGATCACGTTGTGCAGCTCGCCCGGATCACTTTCCAGGTCGAAGAGCTGCGGCTCGGTCGACCATAGGTACTTCCAGTGGCCGGACCAGAACGCGCGGATCGCCGAGAGCCGCAAGCGCGTGAAAGGCTCAGGCGTCTCAGTGTATCCGGACAACTTCAGGTCGGTCGCGGCGCCCGTCAGGAGCGGGACGAGGCTGACACCGGACACCGAGGCACTCAGCGGCGGCAGGCCGGCGAGCTCCATGATCGTCGGCGCGACGTCGACGGTCCGAACCAAGGCGTCGACCTGCGCGCCGGGCGCGATCACGCCCGGACAGCGCACGAGCAGAGGCACGTGAGCGCAGGTCGAGTAGAGGAAATACCCGTGCTGAACTTCCTGGTGATCTCCCAGGCCTTCGCCGTGGTCGGCGACGAGCACGACCAGCGTGTTCGGCTCGAGCTGCAGCTCGCGCAAACCGTCCAGCAACCGGCCGATCTGGCGATCCAAGAAGGCGACCTCGTCCGCGTAGGCGGCAGGCGAGATCAGATCGGGGTGGGTCGCTGATTCGTAGGGGTAGTGCGCATCGTAGAAGTGGACCCAGACGAAGAACTTGTCCTTGGCGCGCGCGCGCAACAGCGCCAGAGCGTCGTCGCAGACCTTGTCCCCTTTGCGCTCGGATTCGGAGGCATCCGTCGGGCCGCGCGGACGCGGCACGCCGTGGTAGACGTCGAAGCCCTGCGCGATGCCGGTGCGCTCGTCGAGCACGTAGGAGGCGACGGCGGCGGCGGTCGCGGCGCCGGCCGCGTGAAAGGCCTCGGCGAGCGTGTTCGCGGCCGGCGGCAGATGATCCACTCCGTTGCGGCGCACACCGTGAACGAAGGGGAAGAGGCCGGTCATGATGGAGGAGTGCGAAGGCAAGGTCATGACCGTCCATGTTCGGAGTCTGGGTCGCCGTGCCGCCGTAGCAGCTCAGATGGTCGGCGCGCGTCGTATCGACCGTGATCAACAGGACATTGCGCGCGGGCTTGCGCGTGAAGAGCGCACCCGGCGACCAGCCGCTGCGAAAGGCGACGGTGGCGAGCGCGGCGACCGTTCCGACGACCCAGAACAGGCGGCGCGAGTTGCTTTTTCTGGGCTCCGCCACGTCGCTGGACGGCCGTCGCCGGCGATCCGCGGATTCTCTCGACGCTCTTACCACCCGATGATCATACGCAGGAGGCCTTCGATCGGGCCATCCGCGACTCCCGTGGTCACGTGGCGCTCGCCGCGATACAGTCCTCTCGTCCATTTCCGGAACTGGGATCGCCGTCCCCTTGGTGTCGCCATCGGAACTTGCTCATCCACAAAGAGACGAAAGGCAGCACCACAATGGGATCGAGACTGTTCGTCGGAAACCTCAGCGACAAGGTCACCGAAGCCGGCCTGCGCACCACGTTCGAAGCCGATGGGCGACAAGTCAGTGAAGTCACGGTGATCATGGACCGTGACACGGGACGACCGAAGGGATTCGCGTTCGTCCAGATGGGCTCCGATCAAGACGCCAAGGCCGCGCTCGCGGCGCTCGACGGCAAGGAGCTCAACGGGCGCGGGATGAAAGTCAGCGAAGCGAAGGATCGGCCCACGGTCGTGCGGTCGGACGAAGGTGTTGGTCGTTCAGGCGGAGACTAGGCGGGGAGCACGCGGCGCGAGTAGGAACTCAGGGCACTCTGAGCTGGACCCCTTCGTCGGTCCAGTCGTCATGAGAGTGCCGGGTCTTGTGACGTGTTCCCCAACTCCAGATCCCGGTCAAGGCAGGAGCGATGATACGACCCTCCCCTACCCCGGGCGGTGTGCGAAAGGCTCGCGGAAGCTGAGCCACATCGCGCCCATCTGCATCGCCGCGAACACGGCGAACATCAGGATGCGGGAGGCGAGGCTCGTTCCCTTGGACGCGCGCAGCGCAGCGAGAATGCCTCGGACCGAGCACGCGCCGATCACGAGTGTGAGCGCGATCTCCACGGGAGTGAAGTGTCCCGTCACGATGGTTGCGAGCCGAAGCAGATACAGCCAGATCAGGATCATGATGGCGATCCAGAACACGAAGATCGGCAAGGCGGCGTGGGCAGTCCACCGCGCTCGGAGCGCGACCGCCGTGAGGACCAGGGCGGCCGGAGAGACCTGGACCAGGTGCCTCGGCAGGGTTCCGCTCACGATGCCGACGAGGAGGAGGGAGAGGATCAGGCCGATCAGGCAGAGGGCGGAGGGGCGCAGTTGCGAAGACATGACGGTTCCTGCGCCCGAAGGATCCGAGGATTTCAGGGGATGAGCACGTTGACTTGACCCGGATGCCGGAGAGGCATAAACCCGAGGGATCGCAGCGCGAGCTACGCCTTCGCGTGCGCCTTCTCCAGCGCGGCCACGTCGAGCTTCACCATCTTCATCATCGCTGCCACCACGGCCTTCACCTTCTTCGGGTCCTTGTCGTGGAGGAGCTCGACGAATCGCTTCGGGACGATCTGCCAGGAGATGCCGAACGGATCCGTGATCCAGCCGCACTGCACCGGCTTCGCGCCGGCGCGGACGAGCTTGTCCCAGTACTCGTCGACTTCGTCCTGATCCTCGCAGTCCAGGTACATCGAGAAGGCTTCGGAGAACTTGAAGTGCGGGCCGCCGTTGTAGCCCATGAAGACCTGACCGCCGACCACGAACTCCGCCGATTGGATCGGGCCGTCCTTCCCCATGCGCGCGAGGACCCTGATCTCGGAGTCCGGAAACGTGGCGGTGTAGAACTCGACGGCGGCCTCGAGCTGGTCGTCGAACATGAGGAACGGCGTCACTTTGTTCATCGTTCGCCCGATCCTCGGCAGGAGGAGCGTAGGTGTCAAGCGGGAGAGGACCGGAGGACTGTGGAAGACAGCGAGGGCGCCATCGTCGTACTCTGCTTCCGTCCCAAGGAGCATCCCCATGCGACTCCCGGCACTCCTCCTCTTCCTCCTCGCATCGCCCGCGTCCGCACAGCAGGGCTGGCCCAAGGCCGAGCAGCACATTTCATGCGGGCCGCTCACGCTCGAGGTGTACGTCAGCCGGACGGCTCACCTCTTTCACGTCGTCGATCAGCTCTCGGCCTGGGACAACGCTTGCCACGGTCAGTACCGCCAGCACATGTCTCTCTCGCCCGAGGATGAGGCGGCTCTCAAGAGCTACGCGGAGGTCCGACAGCACCGGCGCTGGGGAGCCGGGCTCGAGCAAGCGTTCTACGTGCCGCTCGACCTCGAGGCTGCGATCCGAGCGGGAGTCAAGGCCCACAATCTCACCGATGAGGAAGCGCGGGTCATCCGCCCGGTGCTCGAACGATTCGCAACTCGCGTCGACGCGCTCCTCGCCTCCAAGCGCGACGTCCTCGAACACGCGTTCACGAAGATCGATCGACCGAGATTGACGAAAGCAGCCGAGGATCTCTCCCACTTCACCGGCGTGAAGAAGCTCAGCGTTCCGGTATTCCCTCTCGCCAGCCCTGAATCGGGCGGAGGCGGAATGGACGGCGGGCGGCTGAGATGGGAGCTCGACTCCGACGAGGTGAAGTTCTCGGTGCTCCTGCACGAGCTGACGCACGGGTTCTTCCAACAGAAGGAGGACGTGATGCGACCGGTGATCGAGAAGACGCCCGGACTCTCGATGACGCTGCTCGGCGAGGGATTCGCGTATGCGATGGCTCCGGGACTCTATCCGGACGGAGAGGAAGACAACCTCGCCTACAACGTCGCCAAGGATCGCGCCGAGGACAAGGCCTGGAAGGACGATGGACCCGGGCGCTTTCGCGAGTACGCCCTCGCGTTGAGGCCGTTGTTCAAGGACGCGCTGCACGAGAGCTCCCTCGAAGCGTTCCTCCCGCGCGCGCGCGATGTGTACTTGGCCCTCCGCGAGGTCGAGGCGGCGAAGAGGGACCAGGGAGGAGGTTCGCCCAAGCTCGTCATCGGAGGCCCGGCGAACGAGGTCGTGCGCGAGCGACTTCTCGAGTCGAAATACAGCCGCTGGATTCGACGGTTCGATCACGACGCGAAGAGCTACGCGGAGGTCGTGCCGATGCTCGGCAAGGGCGACCTGCTCGTGCTGCTCGTCGCCGGCGACGAAGCGGAGCGGATCCCGAGCGAGCAGGCGTCGCTCTCGCCCGTGCCGTTGCCCGAGATCGACCAGCGACTGAAGAAGGGCGAGACGATCGCCGAGGCGCGCGATGGCGCCACGTTCCGCGTCGTGCTGCTCGGCGCGCCGACGAGAAAGGCACTCGAGGATCTCGTGCGGAAGACGGCGTTGCTTCAGCCGTAGCGCGGGGACCGACCAGGGAGGCAGGTCCGAACGCTCGCTCGTTCGATTCCGCCGCAATCAGGCGCTATCCTCTCCCTCGCCGACCGGCGCTCCATTCCTGATGCGGCTCTCCGCCACGACCGTGATCCTGACCGCCGCTCTCCTGTCGATCGGGTGCGGCTTCCTCTATCTCACTTGGCACTGGAGTTCTCCCCCACCGAACGCCGAGTCCGCTCACGCCGACCCGCCACCCGCCCCATCCGATCTCGCGCCGGCGATCGCGGATCTGCGCCGAGCGATCGAGGAATTGAACCGGACGATTCAAGCGCGGCACCTGCAGGATCCGGGGACACCCTCACCGCGCGAATCCGTTCTCCCCGCGTCGGGCAGCCAGGAGCAACTCACGATCGCGATCACGAAGCTCAGCGATCTCCTGGGCGCGAGCGGGGAGCGGATCTCCAGCATGGGGATGGCGGATCGCCCCTGGAAGGCATCGGGGTATCCCTCTCTCTATTCGATCTGGCAGGCATTCGACGCGGCGCGCGCTTCCAACGCTCGAGGTGGCCTGAATGTCCTGAACCCCCAACTCGAGCGTGCTCACGTCGGATGGGCTCGCCAGGATGTCATCGATCGCTACGGTCCACCGACCCACATCACCGGAGCGCCATTGGGTCTGGTGCTCATGTACACGCGGACTGCAGACCAGCCAGCCACCGGAACG
>WNFM01067703.1_pt1 | contig 16732 bp, 13 predicted proteins | sample 5400271 | NCBI WGS metagenome assembly WNFM01 (sample SAMN13153352, study PRJNA577476) | soil metagenome | isolation source: 60 cm saprolite on Douglas fir-dominated hillslope | place: USA:California | collected 2013-09-17
GGCGGTGGCCAAGGGCGACCTGTCGAAGAAGATCACGGTGGACGTGAAGGGCGAGATCCTCGAGCTCAAGGACACCATCAACACGATGGTGGACCAGCTTCGGTCGTTCGCCGCGGAGGTGACGCGCGTGGCGCGCGAGGTGGGCACCGAGGGCAAGCTCGGCGGGCAGGCGGTGGTCGAAGGCGTGTCCGGAACCTGGAAGGACCTGACCGACTCGGTCAACTCGATGGCCGGCAACCTCACCGACCAGGTGCGCGGCATCGCGAAGGTCGTGACGGCCGTCGCCAACGGCGACCTGAAGCTCAAGCTCACCGTGGAGGCTAAGGGCGAGATCGCGGCGCTCGCCGACACCATCAACAGCATGATCGAGACGCTCGCGACTTTCGCCGAGCAGGTGACGACGGTGGCGCGCGAGGTCGGCGTCGAGGGGCAGCTGGGCGGGCAGGCGAAGGTGCCGGGCGCCTCGGGAACGTGGAAGGGCCTCACCGAGAACGTGAACCAGCTCGCGGAGAACCTCACCACGCAGGTGCGCGCGATCGCGGAGGTGGCCACGGCGGTGACGCAGGGCGACCTCACGCGCTCGATCACGGTGCAGGCCAAGGGCGAGGTGGCGGCGCTCAAGGACACCATCAACGAGATGATCCGCAACCTGCGCGACACGACGCAGAAGAATACCGAGACCGACTGGCTCAAGACCAACCTCGCCAAGTTCAGCCGCATGCTGCAGGGGCAAAAGGACCTCAACACCGTGGGCCGCCTGATCCTCTCGGAGCTGGCGCCGGTAGTCGCGGCGCAGCACGCGGAATTCCACGTGCTCTCCGGCGGCGAGGAATTCCCGCACCTCACGCTGCTGGCGAGCTATGCCTCCGAAGGCGAGAGCGCCCATGGCCGGCGCCTCGGGCTGGGCGAAGGCCTCGTCGGACAGTGCGCGCTCGAGAAGCGCAAGATCCTGCTCACCAACCCGCCGCCCGACTACCTGCGCATCTCGTCGGGCCTGGGGGCGGGCGCGCCGCGCAGCATCCTCGTGCTTCCGGTCGTGTTCGAAAGCCAGGTGAAGGGCGTGCTCGAGCTCGCCTCGTTCGAGGGCTTCAACGACGTCCACCAGGCGTTCCTCGACCAGCTCACGGAATCGATCGGCATCGTGATCAACACGATCGAGGCCAATACCCGCACCGAGGACCTGCTCACGCAGTCGCAGACCCTCGCCCAGGAGCTGCAGAGCCGCCAGGAGGAGCTGCAGACGACCAACCAGGAGCTGCAGGAGAAGGCGCGGCTGCTCGCGCACCAGAACCAGGAGGTCGAGCGCAAGAACACCGAGGTCGAGCAGGCCCGCCAGGCCCTGGAGGAAAAAGCCCGCCAGCTCGCGCTCACCTCGAAGTACAAGTCGGAGTTCCTCGCCAACATGTCGCACGAGCTGCGCACGCCGCTCAACTCGCTGCTCATCCTCTCCGACCAGCTCTCGGGCAACTCCGAGGGCAACCTCACGTCCAAGCAGGTGGAGTTCGCGCGCACCATCCATTCGTCGGGCAACGACCTGCTGATGCTCATCAACGACATCCTCGACCTTTCGAAGATCGAGTCGGGCACGGTGGCGGTGGACGTGGGCGAAGTTCGCCTCGACGAGCTGCAGCGCTTCGTCGAGCGGACCTTCCGGCACGTCGCCGAGACCAAGGGCCTCTCCTTCGAGATCCGCCTCGATCCGCGGCTTCCCAAGTCGATCTCCACGGACGCCAAGCGCCTGCAACAGATCCTGCGCAACCTCCTGTCCAACGCGTTCAAGTTCACGCACCGCGGCGAGGTCAACCTGGTGATCCGGCCGGCGAGCGCCGGTTGGGCGGCCGACAACGAGGACCTGAACCGCGCCACCGACGTGATCGAGTTTTCGGTGACCGACACCGGCATCGGCATTCCGACGGACAAGCAGCAGATCATTTTCGAGGCGTTCCAGCAGGCCGACGGCTCGACCAGCCGCAAGTACGGCGGCACGGGCCTCGGTCTCGCCATCTCGCGCGAGCTCTCGCGGCTGCTGCGCGGCGAGATCCGCCTGGTGAGCGCGCCCAGCAAGGGCAGCGTCTTCTCCCTCTACCTGCCGCAGGCCTATCCGCCGTCGCGCGCGCCGCGCAAGACCTCGGACGCCGCCGCGGTGGCGAGCGCGGCGATCGAGGCGGCACGCCACGCCGCCGAGCGCGCCGAGCAACATTCGCCCGCCTTCGCGCACGAGGAGCGCCAGCCGGTTCCCGTCGAGCCGGTGCCGTACTCCTCGGTGATGGTGAACGAGGTCGACGACGATCGCGATGCGATCCACCCGGGCGACAGCGTGGTGCTGATCGTCGAGAACGACCTCACATTCGCGCGCGTGCTCCTCGAATCGGCGCGCGAGCAGGGCTTCAAGGGCGTGGTGACCTCGCAGGGAACGTCGGCGCTCACGATGGTGAGCGAGTTCAAGCCGGCGGCGATCCTGCTCGACATCTTCCTGCCCGACATCGAGGGCTGGCGCGTGCTCTCGCGCCTGAAAAACGACCTGTCGGTGCGCCACACGCCGGTGCACGTGATCTCGACCGAGGAGGCGCGCGACCGCGCTCTCGACGCCGGCGCACGGCGCTTCATCACCAAGCCCATGCAGAGCCGCAAGGCGGTCGACGACGTGCTCGAGGAGATCCATCACTACACCTCGACCGAGCGCCGCCGCTTGTTGCTGGTGGAGCCGGACCCGGTACGCCTCACCACGATCCGCGAATACCTGGCGGGCCTGGAGAACGTCGAGGTGATTTCGGCAACCGACGGCCCGCGCGCCGCGGAGCTCCTGCTCAACGGGGGCCTCGACTGCGCCATCGTCAATCCGGATACGCCGCAATTCGACCTGCCGCAGGTGCTGGCCGAGATCCGCGAATCCGAGCGCACGCCGCCGCCGGTGATCGCCTACGGGCGCACGACCGCCGCCTCGGTCGGCGCGGCGAGCGTCGGCGCGATCGAGCGCATGCCGGGCGTGCACGAGGTGCACTCGATCGAGCGCCTGCTCGACCAGGTCGTGCTCGCGCTGCATCTGGACGTGACGCACGTGAAGGACGAGCATCGCAAGGTCCTCGACGACATCTACGGCTCCACGCGCGCGCTCTCCGGCAGGCGCGTCCTGATCGTCGACGACGACATCCGCAACATCTTCGCGCTCTCGTCGGTGCTCGAGGACTTCGGCATGGAGATCCGCACGGCCGACAACGGCCGCGAGGCGATCGCGATCGCCGAGAAGGGCGGCCTGGACGTGATCCTGATGGACATCATGATGCCGGAGATGGACGGGCTGGAGACCACGAAGCAGATTCGCAAGATCCCCGCCTGCAAGGACCTTCCGATCGTCGCCGTGACCGCGAAGGCGATGAAGGGCGACCGTGAACGCTGCATCGAAGCGGGCGCCTGGGACTACCTCTCCAAGCCTGTCGACCGCGAACAGTTGATCGGAGTCCTCAAGGCCTGGCTGCAACGCTAGGAAAAACCATGAACGCCCACCTGCCCGCCATAGCACCCATCGATGAGGCGCTCGGAGCCGTCGGCCCGCTCGAGCGCTCCAACGTCCTCATCGTCGACGATCGCCTCGACAAGCGGGTGGTGTTCCGCACCATCCTCGAGGAGCTCGACCAGAACATCGTCACCGCGTCCTCGGGCGAGGAGGCGCTGCGCTGGCTGCTCGACAACGAATGCGCCGTGATCCTGCTCGACGTCAACATGCCGGGGATGGATGGCCTCGAGACGGCGGAGCTGATCCGCTCGCGGCGCAAGTCCGCGCATACGCCGATCATCTTCATCACGGCGTTCGCCGACGAGATGCACACCGCGCGCGGCTACTCGCTCGGCGCGGTGGATTACATCCTGTCGCCGGTAGTGCCCAACATCCTGCGCAGCAAGGTGAAGGCCCTGGTGCAGCTCCACCGGCTCAACGCGGAGCTGCGCAAGCGCTCCGACGAGCGCGTCGCCCTGGTGCGCGAGCAGGCGGCGCGCGCGATGGCCGAGGATTCGCAGCGGCGCGCGAGCTTCCTCGCCGAGGCGACCCAGGTGATGGGAAGCTCGCTCGACGTCGATACCATCCTCGCGGGCGCGGCGGGACTGATGGTGCCCTACCTCGCGGACTTCGGCGCCGTGGTGCTGATCGGCGAGGACGGCAAGGCGCGCGCGCAACGCAGCGCGAGCGTCGCGGGCTGGGCGCAATACCTCGGTGCGTCGCGCGATGTGTTCGAGGCGCAGCTTCCACACCTGCAGGCCGAGTCGATCGAGAAAGGCATCCACGAGATGCGCGATCGACTGTGCCCGGCGCCTGCCGAGGGGGCGGACACGGCGCCCCTTGGCGAGATCCACGTGTTTCCCCTGGTCACGCGCGGCAAGGCGCGCGGCACGCTGCTGCTGGCGCTCGGCCCCTCGGCGCGCCGGCTCGCGGGCGCCGACCTGTCGCTCGCCGAGAGCATCGCCGGGCGCGTCGCGGGGGCGCTCGACAACTGCCTGCTCTACGAGGAGATCCAGCGCACCGACCGGCGCAAGAACGAGTTCCTCGCCACGCTTTCGCACGAGTTGCGCAATCCGCTGGCACCGCTCAGGAACGCGCTGCACGTGCTGCGCTCGCGGACGGTCGATCCGGACAAGGCGCACTCGCTCCTCGAGACCATGGAGCGGCAGATCGCCCAGATGACGCGCCTGGTGGAAGACCTGCTCGACATCTCGCGCATCAGCCGCGGGGCGATCGAGCTGCGCCGCGAGACGTTCGACCTGAGCGGCGAGATCCGCCACGCGCTCGAATCGTGCCACGCGCCGCTGGAGCTCGCCGGCCACAAGGTGGTCGTCAACTTGCCCGACGAGCCGCTCAACATCGTCGCCGACCGCGTGCGCATCCAGCAGATCCTCGAGAACGTCATCCTCAACGCGGCCAAGTACACCAACCCCGGCGGCCTGGTCGAGATTTCCGTTTCCGGCGAGATCGCCGAAGCGGTGATTCGTGTCCGCGACACCGGCATCGGCATCTCCCCGGAAAAGCTGGGCCAGGTCTGGGACCTCTTCGTGCAGGTCGACGAATCGCCCGACCGGCTGCGCAAGGGACTCGGGATTGGCCTCGCCCTGGTACGCGACCTTGTGAAGCGGCACGGCGGCACCGTCGAGGCCCAGAGCGAGGGACTCGGCAAGGGCAGCACCTTTGTGATCCGGCTGCCGCGCGCGGTGCGCGGCGATGCCGCGACGGTGAAGGTGGCGGCGCCCGCCGCCCTGCCCAGCGCCGCCGCCAAGCGCATCCTCATCGTCGACGACAACCTCGACGCCGCGGAGACGCTCGCCATGATGCTCGAGCTCCTCGGCCAGCAGACGCGCCAGGCGCACGCGGGCCACGACGCGCTCGAGGCTGCGCTCGACTACAAGCCCGACCTGGTCTTCATGGACATCGGCCTTCCGGGCATGAGCGGCCATGAAGTGGCGAGCCGCATGCGCGGCGAGCTCGGCATGAACGAGGCCTACATCGTCGCGCTGAGCGGCTACGGCACCGAGGAGGATCGGCGCAAGTCGCTGCGCGCGGGCTTCGACACCCACATGGTGAAGCCGCTCGATCCGTCGACCCTGCCGGGCATCCTCGCCGCGGTCGAGCACCGTCACGTGCAGAGCCCTCGGGACGAATCCCCGAGTGGTATCATGGCCCGGTAATCACGCACGGCGCGAAGGGGCCACGGTTATGAGACCGCCAACTACAAACTTCGGCAGGCCACAACCCTAGGGGGCTCGCGGCGTTTGGGACGAAAAAGCGCGACTCGCTCGCGCTTTTTTCATTTTCGGGGCAAGCAACGAATGATCGCCATCACACTGCCGGACGGGTCGGTCCGGAATTTCGACAAGCCGGTGACGGCCGGGGAGGTCGCGGCCGCGATCGGGCCGGGTCTCGCGAAGGCCGCGCTCGGCGCCAAGGTCGACGGCAAGCTGGTCGACCTGGGCCACGCAATCGCGGCGGACGCGCGCGTCGCGATAGTCACCGACCGCGACGCGGAGGGCTTGGAGATGATCCGCCACTCGACCGCGCACCTGCTCGCCTATGCGGTGAAGGAGCTCTTTCCCGACGCGCAGGTCACGATCGGGCCCGTGATCGAGAACGGCTTCTACTACGATTTTTCGTACAAGCGCCCGTTCACGCCCGAGGATCTCGCCGCCATCGAGAAGCGCATGGCCGAGCTCGCGAAAAAGGATCTCCCGGTCGTGCGCGAGGAATGGAAACGCGACGATGCCGTGAAGTTCTTCGAGTCCATCGGAGAGCGGTATAAGGCCGAGATCATCAGCGCGATCCCCTCGACTGATCAGATCAGCGTGTATAGGGAGGGTGATTTTGTTGACCTGTGCCGCGGGCCCCACGTGCCGTCGACCGGAAGGCTCAAGGTCTTCAAGCTGATGAAGGTCGCGGGGGCGTACTGGCGCGGCGACTCGCGCAACGAGATGCTGCAGCGAATCTATGGCACGGCGTGGGCGAAGAAGGAGGACCAGGACAGCTACCTCACGATGCTCGAGGAGGCCGAGAAGCGCGACCATCGCCGCCTCGGAACGCAGCTCGACTTGTTCCACATCCAGGAGGAGGCCCCGGGAATGGTGTTCTGGCATCCCAAGGGCTGGGCGCTGTGGCAGCAGGTGGAGCAGCACATGCGCGGCGTCTATCGCGACAACGGCTACCAGGAGGTCCGGGGCCCGTTGATCCTCGACGTGTCGCTGTGGAAGAAGTCGGGCCACTGGGACAACTACAAGGACAACATGTTCTTCACGGAGTCCGAGAAGCGCGAGTTCGCGGTGAAGCCGATGAACTGCCCCGGGCACGTGCAGATATTCAACAAGGGCCTGCGCAGCTATCGCGACCTGCCGCTGCGCTACGGCGAATTCGGCGCGTGCCATCGCAACGAGCCGTCGGGCGCCCTGCACGGGCTCATGCGCGTGCGCGGCTTCACCCAGGACGACGGCCACATCTTCTGCACCGAAGCGCAGATCGAGCCCGAATGCGTCGCTTTCCACCGGCTCGCCTTCGACGTCTATCGCGACTTCGGCTTCGTGGAAATCATCGTGAAGCTGGCGCTGCGCCCCGACAAGCGCCTGGGTACCGACGGGCAATGGGACAAGGCCGAGAACGCGCTGCGCACGGCGCTGCACGCATGCGGGAGCCAATGGGCCGAGCTGCCGGGCGAGGGCGCCTTCTACGGGCCGAAGATCGAGTACCACCTGAAGGATTCGCTCGGCCGCTCCTGGCAGGTCGGCACGATGCAGGTGGATTTCATGATGCCCGAGCGCCTGGGCGCCGAATTCGTCGACGAGGACAACACGCGCAAGTGCCCCGTCATGCTGCACCGCGCCATCGTGGGCTCGATGGAGCGCTTCATCGGCATCCTCATCGAGAACCACGCCGGCGCCATGCCCCTCTGGCTCGCACCCCTGCAGGTGGTCGTGATGAACGTCACGGACCGCCAGGAATCCTATGTCCGGGAGGTCGAGCACACCCTGCGGGAAGCCGGTTTCCGCGTCGCCGCCGATTTGCGGAACGAGAAAATAACGTATAAAATTCGCGAACATAGCATTCAAAAGCTTCCTTATCAGCTGGTTCTCGGAGATAAGGAGGTCGCCGCAAGGACGGTCTCAGCGAGAACGCGCGCCGGGGAGAACCTGGCACCGGTCCCGCTCGAGGCCTTTATTTCGCGCTTGAAAAGTGAGGTCGGAGCGCGCAGTTAAGGACCCCGGGGGCGCAGCAACCGATATCGAAACAACATGAGGTATCTGCGCCAAACGATTGACTTTTAGAGGAATTTCTTCATAGCTCAAGACAAGGCAGTACGCGTCAACGGGGAAATCAACTGCCCGGAAGTGCGCCTCATCGGAGTCGAGGGAGAGGCGATCGGCATCGTCACAACCGCGGAAGCGATGCGGATGGCCGAGGAGGTCGACATCGATCTCGTCGAGATTGCGCCGACCGCCAAGCCGCCCGTGTGCCGCTTGATGGATTACGGGAAGTTCAAGTACCGCGAGAGCAAGAAGGCGCACGAGGCAAAGCTCAAGCAGAAGCAGATCCAGGTCAAGGAAGTGAAGTTCCGGCCCGGAACGGACGAGGGCGACTACAAGATCAAGGTGCGCAACCTCACCCGCTTCCTCACCGAGGGCGACAAGACCAAGGTGACGCTTCGCTTTCGCGGCCGCGAGATGGCGCACCAGGAGCTCGGCATGCAGCTGTTGAAGCGGGTCGAAGCGGACTTGAAGGAAGTCGGTGTGGTCGAGCAGTGGCCGAAGCTGGAGGGCCGCCAGATGATCATGATCCTGGGACCCAAGAAGAAGCATTGAAGTAGCACGACAAGGTGACTTCAGGTTCAGAAGCGCGGAACGGTTCCGCCACCTGCTGCACCAATGAAAGGAGGGCATCATGCCCAAGATGAAGACCAAGAGTGGCGCGGCAAAGCGCTTTCGGGTCCGCGGCAGCGGCTCGATCAAGCGCTACCAGGCCGGCAAGCGCCACATCCTCACCAAGCGAACCACCAAGAACAAGCGCCACCTTCGCGGCAGCACCGGGGTCGACAAGACCAACCTGGGGCACGTGAAGGCGATGCTTCCCTACGCCTAAGGAGCCGCCACCATGCCTCGCGTAAAACGCGGAGTCACGGCGCGCGCGCGCCACAAGAAGGTCATCGACCAGGCCAAGGGATACCGCGGCCGCCGCAAGAACGTCTATCGCATCGCCAAGGAAGCGGTGATGCGCGCCGGGCAGTACGCCTATCGCGACCGGCGCAACCGCAAGCGCGACTTCCGCGCCTTGTGGATCACGCGCATCAACGCGGGAGCGCGCAGCGCGGGTCTGTCGTACAGTCAGTTCATGGCGGGCCTGAAGAAAGCGGCGATCGACATCGATCGCAAGGTCCTCGCCGACCTTGCCGTCTTCGACAAGGCCGCGTTCGCGCGCATCGTCGAGCAGGCAAAAGCGAGCCTCGGTGCCTGAAGCGACGTAAGTGAAAACCGGGGGGCTCGCGAGAGCCCCCTTCTTTTTCGATGAAAGAACTCGAACAAATCGTCGCCGCCGCGGGCCAGGCCGTGGCCGTTAGCGCGAGCGTGGCCGAGCTCGAGCTGGCGAGGGCGCGCGTCCTCGGCAAGGCGGGCTCGCTCACGGAGCTGCTCAAGGGCCTGGGCCGGTTGCCCCCCGAGGAGCGTCCGCAGGCGGGTGCGGCGATCAACCGCGCCAAGGCCGAAGTCGAGTCGCTGGTGCAGGCGCGCCGCGAGGCGATCCTCGCGCGCGAGCTCGACGGCAAGCTCGACGCCGAGGCGATCGACGTCACGCTGCCGGGCCGCGGCGCCGGCGCGGGCGGGTTGCACCCGATCGCGCGCGCGCAGGAACAGGTCGAGAAGCTCTTTCGCACGATGGGATTTTCCGTCGCCGACGGCCCCGAGATCGAGAGCGACTACTACAACTTCACCGCGCTGAGGATGTTTCCCGACCATCCGTCGCGAAGCATGCAGGACACGTTCTACGTCGCCGACTCCGACAAGGTCCTGCGCACGCAGACTTCCCCGGTGCAGATCCGCTACATGCAGTCGCACCGCCCGCCGGTGCGCATCATCTGCCCCGGGCGGGTCTATCGCCACGACCACGACGCGACGCACTCGCCGATGTTCCACCAGATCGAGGGGCTGTGGGTCGACGAGGGCATCAGCCTCGCCGACCTCAAGGCCACGGTGACGCAGTTCTGCCGCGCCTTCTTCGAGCGCGAGGACATCGGCCTGAGGTTCCGGCCCTCGTACTTTCCGTTCGTCGAGCCGGGAGTCGAGATCGACATGGAATGGTCGCGGCGCGATGGCGAGGTGACCTACCTCGAGATCGCGGGCGCCGGGGTCGTGCATCCCGATGTCCTGCGCAACTGCGGAGTAGACCCCGAGCGCTACTCGGGGTTCGCGTTCGGCATGGGGCTCGATCGCCTCGCGATGCTCAAGTACGGGGTGAACGACCTGCGGCTGTTCTTCGAGAACGACCTGCGCTTCCTGGAGCAATTCCGATGACGCGGGGCCGCGCCGCATGAAGGTCTCCCTGCAGTGGCTGAAGGAGCTGGTGCGCATCGACATGCCGGTCGAGCGCTTCGCGCACGCGCTCACGATGGGCGGCCTGGAGGTGGAGGAGATGACGCCGGTCGCGGGCGCGTTCAAGGGCGTGGTCGTCGCGCTGGTCAAGAGCGTCGCCCCGCATCCGAATGCCGACAAGCTGCGCGTCACCGAGGTGGACGCGGGGACGGGCGAGACGCTGCAGATCGTATGTGGCGCGCCGAATGTCGCCGCGGGGCAGAAGGTGCCGTGCGCCCTTGTAGGCGCGAGCCTTCCGCCCGCGGCGGGCACCACGGCGCCGTTCGAGATCCGCAAGGCGAAGCTGCGCGGGGTCGAGTCGAGCGGCATGCTGTGCTCGGCGCGCGAGCTCGGCCTCGCGGACGACCACTCGGGGCTGCTGGTGCTTCCCGACGATGCGCCCGTCGGCGGCGACGTTCGCGATGTCCTCGCGCTAGACGATACGTACCTCACCCTCAAGCTCACGCCCAATCGCGGCGACTGCCTGTCGATGTTCGGCATCGCGCGCGACGCCGCGGCGATCATCCGTTCCGCGGGCGAGCTGCGCGCGGCCCCCGCGGTCGCGGCTTCGATCAAGGACGAGCGTGCCATCCGCATCTCGGAGCCGAAGGCTTGCGGCGCCTACTACGGCCGGGTGGTACGCGGACTCGATCCGGCCGCGGCCACGCCGGCCTGGATGGTGCGACGCCTCGAGCGCGCGGGGCTGCGCGCGATCCATCCGCTGGTGGACGTCACCAACTACGTGATGCTCGAACGCGGCCAGCCGATGCACGCGTTCGACCACGCCAAGCTCGAAGGTGCGATCGACGTGCGCTACATGAAGCCCGGCGAGCGCATCACTCTGCTCAACGAGCAGGAGGTGGAGTACCGCCCGGGATTGCTCGCGATCGCCGACGCCCGCGGGCCGGTGGCGCTCGGCGGCGTGATGGGCGGGCAGGCGACGATGGTGGGGACGGGGACCACCGACGTGTTCCTCGAGTCGGCTTTCTTCCATCCCGAGGCGATCCAGGGCCGGTCGCGCAGCCTCGCGCTCACGAGCGATGCGGCGCACCGCTTCGAGCGTGGAGTCGATTTCGCCGCGGCGCGTGACGCCTTGGAACGCGCCACGGCGCTCGTCCTCGAGATCTGTGGCGGCAAGGCGGGCCCCGTAAGCGAGGGGCGCGGCGAGCTGCCGGCGCGCGAGGCGGTGCGCGTGCGCCCGCAACGCGTGCGCGCGCTGCTCGGCTATCGCGTCGACGACCCCGAGATGGGGCAAATCCTGCGCAGCCTCGCGTGCAAGGTCGCGGAGAAAGCCGGGGAGATCGACGCGACCGCCCCATCGTGGAGATTCGACCTCGCCATCGAGGAGGATTTTGTCGAGGAGATCGCGCGCATTCACGGCTATGAGCACGTGCCCGCACGGGCGCCGCGCTCCAGCGTGCCGATGCTCGACCTGCGCGAAGGCCTGCGCGACCGCTTCGACCTGCGCCACGCGCTCGCCGCGATCGGATACCAGGAAGTCATCAACTACAGCTTCGTCTCCGAGGAGTGGGAGCGCGACTTCGCCGGCAATGCCGGCCCGGTGCGCCTCGCCAACCCGATCGCGAGCCACATGGGCGTGATGAGAACCACGCTGGTGGGTGGCCTGGTGCAGACCCTGCGCGCCAACCTCAATCGCGGCGAGAGCCGCGCGCGACTCTTCGAGCTGGGGCGCTGCTTCGAAGGTTCCGACGCCGACGTGGCCTGCCAGCCGGAGCGCATCGCGGCCCTCGCCTATGGGATGCGCTGGCCCGAGCAATGGGGCGAAAAGGGCGTCCCGGTGGATTTCTACGACGCCAAGGGTGACCTGGAGACACTGGCCGGGGGGCGCGCGCTCGAACTCGCCTCGGGATCGCACCCGGCGTGCCATCCGGGGCGCTGCGCTCGGGTCGCCGTGGCCGGGCGCTCCATCGGCTTCGTCGGCGAGCTTCATCCCCGCCTGGCGCAGAAATACGAGCTTCCTGGGCCCGCGGTCATCTTCGAGGTGTTGCTGGAGCCACTCCTCGAAGGCGACTATCCGCGCTTCCAGGGCATTTCCCGCATGCCGGCGGTGCGCCGGGACGTCTCCTTCGAGGTCGCGGAAGGGGTCCCCGTGGGGGTCATCCTTGCCGGCCTTCGGGGGGCTCTCCCGGGCTTCGTCCGCAGCCTCGAAGTGTTCGATCAGTACCGCGGAAAAGGGGTCGAGCCCGGCAAAAAAAGCCTTGCCCTACGGATAGTTATGCAGGATACTGATAGGACTTTGACAGATTCAGAGGTGGAGGCGGTAATGGCCTCTATCCGCGAGCAGCTCAACCAACAATTCAAAGCCAGGCCGCGCACGTGAAAGACAAGGTCACCCTCACCAAGGCCGAGCTCGCGGACCTGATGTTCGAAAAGGTCGGGTTGAACAAGCGCGAGGCCAAGGACATGGTGGAGTCGTTCTTCGAGGAGATCCGGATCGCCCTTGAGCGTGGCGAGATGGTCAAGCTCTCGGGTTTCGGCAATTTCCAGCTCCGCAAGAAGCCGCAGCGCCCCGGGCGCAACCCGAAGACCGGGGAGGAAATACCCATTACCGCCCGGCGCGTGGTGACCTTCCACGCGAGCCAGAAGCTGAAGAGCCTCGTCGAAAAGTCTTTCAATGGCCATGGAGAACCTGGCGACGACTGACCTACCGGCCATCCCAGCGAAGCGCTATTTCACGATCGGCGAAGTAAGCGAGCTTTGCGGGGTTAAGCCCCATGTATTGCGCTATTGGGAGCAGGAGTTCACGCAACTCAAGCCCCTGAAGCGGCGCGGCAACCGCCGCTACTACCAGCACCACGAAGTGCTGCTCATCCGCCGCATCCGCGAGCTGCTCTACGAGCACGGTTTCACCATCAACGGGGCGCGCAACCGCCTCGAGGAGCCCGGCAGCGTGAGCCCGGCGGCCGCGGCCAACGCGACCCGCACGATGACGGTTCCCCAGCCGATCTCGCCCTCGACCATCCGCAAGGAGCTCAAGAGCATCCTCAAGCTGTTGGAGCGCTAGCAGGAAATCCCTGCGAAGCCGGGGACTCAATCCCCTATAATCCCAAGTTCAGTCGGGGCGTAGCGCAGCCTGGTAGCGCACCTGCATGGGGTGCAGGGGGTCGAAGGTTCGAATCCTTTCGCCCCGACCATTAGATCAAGCAGTTAGCGAGGCGGCCATCCGAGTTTGTGGTGAATTCCTAGCTTGTGTGTGGTGAAATATTCGGAAGAAAGTTTGCCGAAACAGTTTGCCGATTAAGCGTTTAGGCACACTTGCGCACCTGTGAGTCGTACAGGTGGTCAAGGCAACAACCGATCAAGACAAAAAGCCCGCGTAGCGGGCTTTTATTTTTTGAGCGTCCTTAGACCGATTCTTCTCGCCCGCGTGTGCGGTACGCAGCTAACCAACTATTCTTGTACCGCCACGCAAGATCCTCACCAAGCCCCGCCAAGTCAGGGAAGAGAGTACGTTGACTCACTCCCGCCGCATCCAATCGCTTGCGCAGCTCGAACTTGAATTTGTGCGCAACCGTGAACTTGAAGTGATTCTGAAACACGAGCGGATCCGTTGGTGATGGCTGCAGCGTAAATACGCTCTGCTGCGCAGAGATCCGTCTGTCGAAGTGTGCGGGGCGATATGAACCGACGCTCGTCACACCAAATGGATTCTGAATGTCCTGATTCGATGCCGGAGGAATGTCCCACACGCACCAAAGAGCGCCACTACGGAGGACTCGAGTGTAGGAGTCTTCGGTGTCTCTCTTTTCATACTCGGTGCATGTCTCGGCAGCAAACCAAAGCGCCGACAGTAATCCTTCCGTCCAATCCAAAAGGCGTGTCGGCGCTCCATGATGCTGCGCTAAGGCGAGCCACTCCAAGTCGCTCTGAGGCATATTCGTGACATACGCCCGAGCTCGCAGCATGAAAGCGTTGAGAACCCCAACCTCATCTTCAAACGAATAAGGTAGCCGCTCTCCGCCTTTGATCTTTCGTTCATCCCGACCGATTTTGGGAGTGAGCGAATACATGTCGCTGCGTGAACCGCGGAACAACCAATCGTGCCCGTTGTACTGAGATGTAAATGCGAGCAGCAAAGCTGCGTCTTTCCAGGCGCGCAGAATCGGCTTAGGAAAGATTTCTTGTAGTTTGCTTTTCAGGTCGCTGGATGACATGCGTGGCGTCCGCGTGATGGGCTAGTACGCGTCGTCAAACTTGTCCTTGGGCACCTGGCATTTCGCCAAATCGCCTCCGCAGGTCAACAATGTGCCCGCACCAAGCACTCGCGGACTCGATACCGGCGAGTGTTTGTGGGTACACCACTTGGGCTGAATTGTTATGTTGACGTTCTGCTGATGGGAATGTATTTCACCACTCGGCAATACCTCGGTGCGCTGTTTGTAGAACTTGCAGATGCTCATGGTCGGTGCCTCACAAAGTTAGGTCCATGAGGCCCAAGCCCAGCGGATATCGGTGGGCAGGGCTCCGATGATCGAACGGACTTGTTTGTCGTTAGCCATTCAATCCTCCCGAGCTGCTGGTCCGCTCTACAGTTTCGAGCTTACCTTCGCGTAGATAGCGATACTTGCACCAATTGAACGCGTCCAACGGTAGAGGATTGGCCGCAGTTGGATTGTGAAGCACATCAAAGTCATCGCCCCAAATTGCCCTGCTGCGAGTGTATCCGGCGACGTCAAATACGGAGTGAATAACCGCGGAGACTCCGGCGTATGCGGGGTCCAGAAAGGCTTGAGTTGAAACGGGGCGCCCCGATTGCTTCGTTACTTCAGCTCGATACTGGAAATACTCGTCCACCTTCTCGTGGGTTTTCGGGTTTATCGCGACGGTGAACGGGCCAAATGGGAGAAATGCCTGAACGTGGTAGGGCAGAATTGAGCCGAAGTAGGCGTTGGGAATCTTGTTTGAATTAATGGCAACGATGTAACCATCGCCCTCCGAGACGATTCCCTTCGTTCGGAAGCTGTGATACTTACGAAGCTTTTCTGATAGGGCGGCCGTGTATCGCATGAGCACTTGTTCGGTTGGTACCCAAGTAGCCTCATTCATCTTAAGTTCAGGGACCTTATCTGCACCGGACCCTTCTAGCGGAGCGATAGCCTCAAACCAGACAGTTCTTCCGCCAATTGTGGTGCTGAACTCGGGCCCCTCTTTACCGATCCTCGTGATGACAAACCCTCGTTTGAGCATTGTGACGCACAGGTACATTTCCCAGAACCGCTGGTGGAAGTGATTCCGCGCATCGGACAGATAGTGCGGGTCGCTGTAGGGGGCGTACTCACGCCACAGATCCTCAACGAAGTGCCGGCAATCGCTCGCATTTGGCAGGTCTCTGAGTGCCGCGTAGTCTGGATCTTGGCATGGACCTGGTTTGAAGAAGCCCTTATTTTCCATGTGAGAAGGCGAACTCCGACATCGATCTACTCGTACCGATAGATGTGCTGTCTTCCAGCCTTACTCTCGCACTCTCCCACTTTGGCAAATCCACATCGCTCTAGGAGCTTGATTGAGGCGGTATTGTACGGATTGACGGTCGCGGTGCAATGATGTCTTCCGAGAGTAGCCATCCATCTATTACGCATCAGCTCCAATACTTCGCGACCATAGCCCCGGGCCTGGTACTCCGGTAGGAGCGCAATCAACATGTCGCTCTCGCCAGATCCAACTCGATCATTCTCAAAGAGTGCGCAGTACCCGACCTCAATGCCGTCGGGTAGCCGTTCCACTATCATCATCGACGACAATAAACCTGCTCCGGACAAAATGGATTCCCTAATGACCTCCGGTGGATTTGTCCTGGTGCCGCCCAGGTACTGCATCACCTTGGAATCGGACTCGACTCGGCAATAGAATTCAGCGTCATCTAGTGCCAACGCTCTCAGGCGGACTTGCGATCCGGTCCAAGGAAGCGTGGATATCGTTGCTCTCTCATTCGGTGTGAGTGGCACTTAGAGCGAGGCTCGCAGTTAATCGTGGGCTCTAGTCTTTTGCGCTTTGGAGGTGCCGCGCGAGTCTCGAGGGGACGAGGGGCTACCAACCGGGCGAAGCAATTCGGAAGCCTGGATTCTTAGTGCCGCAGCGAGCTTGTGGATATTTTCGAGCGCGAGGTTTCGCTCGCCTCGCTCGATCTGGCCTACGTAACTCCTGTCCAAGCCGCATTGAAGCGCAAGACCCTCCTGCGAGAGGCCTGCTCGATGCCGAAGCTCGCGCAGTCGGTCGCCGAACGCTAGGCGGATTTCTTGTTTCCACTTTTCAGGCTCGCGCACGTATTGCACCCGGCAATCGGAGTGCCTATAGTTACGGTCGTGATGCCTATAAATCCACGGACTATAAGTACCATGCGTAAGAGGTAAGGCCCGCCACCCGATGAACACGGGGTCAGCTCCTCGGAAAACTCGACCGCGCGACCAGTTTCGGGAAGCAGTAGCTCGAAACCTGAGATTGGCGCGGGAGGCACATAGGCCGCCCTTGAGTCAGGAGGCTCTTGGCAAACTGTTTGTCCCACCTATCAATCGTGCAGCTGTATCGCAATGGGAGGCCGTAAAGAACGGGACGCTGCCCACGGTGGACAAGCTCGCGGTGCTCGCACGCCATTACGGCATAACGCTCGACGAGCTGATGTTCGGTCAAGGAG
>WNFM01012197.1_pt1 | contig 16730 bp, 13 predicted proteins | sample 5400271 | NCBI WGS metagenome assembly WNFM01 (sample SAMN13153352, study PRJNA577476) | soil metagenome | isolation source: 60 cm saprolite on Douglas fir-dominated hillslope | place: USA:California | collected 2013-09-17
GTTCCTCGTGGGAGAATGGGCTCGGCCGCCCGATGAGACCCGTCACCGCCCTCCTCGGCCCCACGAACACGGGCAAGACCTACCTCGCCCTCGAGCGCATGCTCGCCCACCGTACGGGGATGATCGGCTTCCCCCTGCGCCTGCTGGCCCGCGAGAACTACGACCGCGTGGCCGCCGCCAAGGGAAAGGAGGCGGTGGCCCTCGTCACCGGCGAGGAGCGGATCGTCCCCCGCCACCCCCGCTACTTCGTCTGCACGGTGGAGGCGATGCCGGTGGACCGCCGGGTGGACTTCCTGGCGGTGGACGAGGTGCAGCTCGCGGCCGACCGCGAGCGCGGCCACGTCTTCACGGACCGCATGCTGAACGCCCGCGGCCAGCAGGAGACCATGCTGATCGGGGCGGAGACCATCCGGCCGCTCCTCCGGCGGCTCCTGCCCGACGCCGCGTTCCTCTCGCGCCCCCGCCTGTCCACCCTGCGTTATTCCCCGCCGAAGAGGCTCGCCAAGCTGCCGCGACGCAGCGCGGTGATCGTCTTCTCCGTGCGCGAGCTGTACGCGATCGCGGAGCGTCTGCGACGCGAGCGCGGCGGGGCGGCCCTCGTGTTCGGCGCGCTCTCGCCCCGCACGCGCAACGCCCAGGTGGCCCTCTACCAGGCGGGGGACGTGGACCACCTGGTGGCCACCGACGCCATCGGCATGGGCCTGAACCTCGACATCGACCACGTGGTGTTCACGAGCCTCCACAAGTTCGACGGGATAGCACCCCGCGAGCTGACCGCGGCCGAGGTGGGCCAGGTCGCGGGCCGCGCGGGACGCCACGTGCAGGACGGCAGCTTTAGCCCCACCGCGGAGCTGGGACCTTTCGACGAGGCGTTGGTCCAGGCGGTCGAGAGCCACCGCTTCGCGCCCCTCGACTCGGTCTACTGGCGCAACCCCGAGCTGGACTTCTCCTCTTCGGCTCGGCTGCTGGACAGCCTGGAGCGGCGGCCGCCGCGCCCCGAGCTGGTGCGGATGCGCCAGGCCGACGATCACCGCGCCCTGGCCGCCCTCGTGGCCGACCCCGAGGTGGAGGCCCGCACGCGAGAGGCCGAGGGGACGGCGCTTCTCTTCGAGGTCTGTCAGGTTCCGGATTTCCAGAGCGTGATGAGCGAGGCCCACACCCGGCTCCTGGCCAGGCTGTTTCGTCATCTCTCCGGTCCGGGCCGGAGGCTGCCCGCGGACTGGATGGCCACGGAGGTGCGGAATCTCGACCGGACGGATGGCGACGTGGACACCCTGCTCGCCCGCATCGCGGCCATCCGCACCTGGACCTACGTCTCCCACCGTCCGGCCTGGCTCTCCGACGCGGAGCACTGGCAGGAGCGGACGCGCGCGGTGGAGGACCGCCTCTCCGACGCGCTCCACGAGCGGCTGACCCAGCAGTTCGTGGACCGGCCCTCGACCCTGATCGCGCGCTACGACCCGTCCGACCTGGTCACGGTGGTGACCGAGGGCGGCGAGGTGCTGGTGCAGGGCCTGCGGGCCGGTGTCCTCGAGGGCTTCCGGTTCGTCCCCGACCGCGCGGTGCGCGAGGGCTCGAAGGGCCTGCTGGCGGCGGCGAACCGCGCCCTGCGGAGTGGAATCCGCGATCGGGTCAAGGCCTTCGAGCACGACGGAGACGGGGCCTTCGCCCTCCGCACGTCGGGTGCCATCGAATGGCGGGGAGCCGAGGTCGGGCACCTCCTGCCGGGGGACAGCGTGCTCACGCCGCAGGTGGAGGCGCTGCCATCGGAGCTGCTCGACGCGCCGCTTCGTGAGCCGGTGCGGCGGCGGCTCGCCTCCTGGCTCGACGCGCACCTCCGGGCCAACCTCGGCCCGCTGCTGGCGGCCCGCGACGCCACGCTCTCCGGCGCCGCCCGCGGCCTCATGTTCGTGCTCGCGGAGAGTCTTGGCACCGTCCCGCGGAGGCAGGTGGCCGCGCAGCTCGCCGCCCTCGCCCCGGACGACCGGCGCGTCCTCAACGGGCTCGGGGTCACCCTGGGGCGCTTGACCGTCTTCATGCCCGCCCTCATGCGACCGGAGGCCCTCCGGCTTCGCGCCCGGCTGTTCGCGATCCGGCACGGCGGGCCGGAGGTCGCGGCCGCCGACGGCATCCCGTCCGTGCCGCTGGACCCGCGGCTCTCGTCCGCCTTCTACGCGGCTTGCGGCTACCAGGCGGCGGGCCCGCGCGCGGTCCGCGTGGACCGCCTCGACCGCGTGGCCGCCGCCGCGTCACGCCTCTCACGCGAGGGACCGTTCGCGGTCCCGGCCGAGTTCGCCCCGAGTCTGGGCTGTGCGCCGGGTGAGGTGCCCGCGGTCCTGGCCGCGCTCGGTTACGTCGAGCGGGAGGGCCGTTTCGCGTGGCGGCGAAGCGGCGAACGGCGCCGGGCCTGAACCCTCGCCTCTATTCTGGTTTCTCGGGGGGCTTGGCGCCCGAGGTCGAGGTTGTGCCGGGCGCCGGAACGGCCGGTGCCGTTGGGGGCACCGCCGCCGCCGCGGGCGCGGGGACGATCTCGATCAGCTCCACGTCGAAGATCAGGGCCGCCCCGCCCGGGATCGCGGGACGCCCGCGGTCGCCGTAGGCGATGCTCGCCGGGCAGACCAGCCTGGCCTTGCCGCCCACCTTCATTTTCTGCAGCCCCTCGCTCCAGCACTTGATCACGCCGCCGAGCTGGAACTGCGCCGGCGCGTCGCGCTTGAACGAGCTGTCGAACTCGGTGCCGTCGGTCAGCGTGCCGCGGTAGTGGACCTTGACCGTGTCCGTGGGTTTGGGCGTCTCGCCCGTCCCCGCCGAGACCTCGCGGTAGATGAGGCCGCTCGCGCTCTTGACGGCGCCGGGCTCCTGTTCGGCCTTGGCCAGGTACTCGTTGCTCCGCGCGGTCTCCTTCTCCACCCGACGCTTGAGGCGAGCCTGCGCGAGGGCCTGGATCTTGGGACCATAGGTCTCGGGGCTGAAGTCGGGCGCAGGCTTGCCCGCCGCGGCCTCGAGCAGGCCGCGCTTGACGTGCTCGAACTCGGCCGGGCTGAGGTCGAAGACCTTCAGGCTCTGCCAGATCGAGACCCCGACGGCGTAGAGGGCCAGGTCCTCTTCTCCGGGCCCCAGGGCCGGCGCGGGCGGGACGGCGGGCCTGCCGGGCGGAGGAGGCGGGGCTGGCTTCTTCTGGGCCTCCTGGGCGGCGCCCGGCTGCGCGAGGGCGGAGAGCAGGCACAGGGTCAGCAGGGTTCGCATGAGACTTCCTTTCTCGTGCCAGAGGGCGCCGGTCGGCGGCAAGGCGAACCGGCCGCGCTCGGGCAGAGCGTCCATCATAGCCGCTCTCCGCCCGGAAGCACCTTGACTCCATCCGCCACCCCGCTAGCATGGCTTGGATGGCCCTTCCCGACCTGCCGGTGCGCCCTTCCTGGGCCTCGCTCCCCGGGCGCGACAGCCGAGAACCCGCGCGCACCCAGGCGGAAGCGCTCGGCCTGCCCTTCGAGCCGCTCGACGAGGGGCCGGACGACCCGGGTCTCTGGTCGGAGGCGCCGCTCACGCTTCTCGTCCGCTTTTCCTGCGTCCCGGTGCGGCGCGACGGCGCTCGGCTGGTTCTCGCCTTCGGCGGGCTCGAGAACCTGCTCAAGGTCGACGAGCTCGAGTGCCTTCTCGAGCGCCCCATCGACGCCGTGGTCGCCCCCGCGGAGCGGGTGGCAACCCTCCTGCGCCGCCATCGCGGAGGCGAGGTCCTGCTGGAGCAGGCGAGCGAGGGCCTGCGCCTGCAGCTCCTGGCCGAGGACGAGACGGACGCGGCGGACATCCAGGACCTCCCCGCCGAGAGCCCGATCGTGCGCCTCGTCGACTCGTTGATCCTGGGGGCGATCGACCGCCGGGCCTCCGACATTCACATCGAGACCAAGGACCGTGAGGTGCTCGCCAAGTACCGGATCGACGGCGTGCTCTACCCCGCCCTCGATCCCCTGGACAAGCGGCATCACGATACGATCCTGAGCCGGCTCAAGGTCATGTCCGAGCTGGACATCGCGGAGAAGCGCATCCCCCAGGACGGCCGGTTCCGTCTGCGGGTGAAGGGGCGCCCCATCGACTTCCGCGTTTCCATCATGCCTTCGATCCACGGCGAGGACGCGGTCATCCGCATCCTCGACAAGGAATCGCTGAACGCGGCCTTCCGCAGCCTGCGCCTGGACGTGCTCGGTTTCTCGGAGAGCGACCTCAAGAAGCTCCGCAAGTACATCACCGAGCCCTACGGCATGGTGGTGGCCACCGGGCCCACCGGCAGCGGGAAGACCACCACCCTCTACGCGGCCCTCTCGGAGATCGCCAGCCCCGAGGACAAGATCATCACCATCGAGGACCCGGTGGAGTACCAGATCCCCGGCATCACCCAGGTCCCGGTGAACGAGAAGAAGGGGCTCACCTTCGCGCGGGGCCTGCGCTCGATCCTGCGCCACGACCCCGACAAGATCATGGTGGGCGAGGTGCGCGACGCCGAGACCGCCCAGATCGCGGTGCAGTCCGCCCTCACCGGCCACCTCGTCTTCACCACGGTGCACGCCAACAACGTGTTCGACGTGATCGGCCGCTTCCTTCACATGGGGGTCGAGCCCTACAACTTCGTCTCCGCCCTCAACTGCGTGATGGCCCAGCGGCTGGTCCGGGTGCTCTGTCCCGCCTGCAAGCACCCGGCCGCGATCCCGGAGGGGCTCCTGCGGGAGTCGGGGCTCGACCCCGACATCTACCACGACCAGGTGTTCTACGACGCCGCGGGGTGCGGGGACTGCGGGGAGACGGGGTTCCTGGGGCGGACCGCGGTGGCGGAGCTGCTCGACATGTCCGACCGGATCCGCCAGTTGATCCTGGAGCGCCGGCCGGCGGTGGAGATCAAGCAGGCGGCCCGCGAGGAGGGCATGACGGTGCTCCGCGACTCCGCCCTCGAGAAGGTGTTCGCGGGCGTCACCACCCTGCGCGAGATCAACAAGGTCACGTTCGTTCAGTAGTTGGGAGGCTGAAGATGAAGCGCGCGCTGATCGGGACCTTGGTGCTCATGCTTGCCGCGCCGGGAATGGGGTTCGGCAAGCCCGACAAGGACAAGGACAAAGACAAGGACAAGAAGAAGGACAAGCACGAGGACAAGCATGAGAGAGAGGAGGAGGCCCGCCGCGGCTTCAACGTCGACGAGCGGGGCCGGGTGCAGGTTTTCTTCGTCGAGACTCACGGGCGCGGGAAGTGCCCCCCCGGCCTGGCCAAGAAGAACAACGGCTGCCTGCCGCCCGGACAAGCCAAGAAACGCTATGTGGTGGGCCGCCCCCTCCCTCCCACCATCCGGTGGGAGCCGGTCCCCAGGGAGATCGAGGTCCGCATCGGACCCGCGCCAGCCGGCTACCAATACGGGATCGTAGACGGAGACCTCGTCAAGCTTGCGATCGGGACGCTGCTGGTCGTCGACGCCATCGACGGCCTCGTCCACTAGCCGGGCCGCGTGCGCCGGCACCAGGCCGCGGCGCCGACCGCCGCCCCCACGCCGTCGAGGAGCACGTCACTCACGGCCGGCGTGCGGCCGGGAGTGAACCGCTGGTGGAGCTCGTCGCTCGCCGCGTAGAGGACGGCCATCAGGATCGCCATCCCCGCGTCACGAATGGTCGGGCCGCGGCGCCAGGCGAGCGCGCGCAGGTAGGCCGCGCCCAGCAGCGCATAGCCCAGGAAGTGCCCACCTTTCTTGAACAGCAGGTCGAAGCGGCCCGCGTCCGGTAGGTCCTCGCCGGGCGTCGCCGAGGCCACGAAGATGACGGCCATCACCGCAATGGCGGGACTCCATCGCGCCAGGACCCCGGCAAAGCGCTTCCCCAACTAGTGTCCCACCCGGTCCAGAAGCGTCTTCATCTCGGCGACGATCGACGCAAAGCGCGGGTCGCCGGCGAGGTTGGGCGGCGGGCCGTCCTTTCGGACCCCGAGGGCAACCGCGATGCGCGCCAACCGGCCCGGCGGCGCGAGGTCATAAAGCTCCTGCCCGCCGTCGGGCCACTCCGTATAGCGCCAGCGGTCGCCGCGCACGCTGCGGCCCAGCTCGGGAGGGTTCCGCGGCGCGATGGAAAACGCCGCGGCCTTGACGGTCTGCTGCGGGTCGTCGAGGAGCGGCCGAAGGCTCGTGCCTTCGAGACCGGAAACCGCGGGCAGGCCCGCCAGATCGACGAGGGTCGGGTAGAGGTCGAGCGATTCCACGAGGCCCCGAGCGGCGATCCCCGGCTGCCCGACCCCCGGCGCGGCGACGATGAACGGGACGCGCAGGGATTCCTCGAACAGCGTGTTCTTGCGCCAGAGGCCGCCGTGCTCGCCGAGATGGTAGCCGTGGTCGCCGAGCAGGACCACGATCGTCCGGTCGCGCAGGTGCAAGCGGTCGAGGGTCTCGAGGAGGACGCCCACCTGCGCGTCCATGAAAGACACGCAGGCGTAATAGGCGGCGGTGGCCTCGCGCCGGAACGCGTCGTCACGGTCGCCCGGGCCGCCCAGGAAGCGGCCGGGGGCGCGGGGGGCCTTCCGGAAGATCGCGATCTCCGGGATGTCGTCGCGGTCGTCGGGCGGCTCCTGGGGCAGCGCGATGCGGTCCGGTGGGTAGAGGTCGAAATACCGGCGCGGGGCGACCCAGTGGATGTGCGGCTTGTTGAAGCCGGCGGCGATGAAGAATGGCCGCCCTTTGTTCTGCGTGATGAGCTCCGCCACGCGCCGAGCGGTTCGGCCGTCGGGCTCGTCCTCATCGCGGTTGTCGGTGGCCGTCCAGGGGCGCCCCGACGAGCCTGCCCTTTCGCGCTCCTGCCTGGACGGCGGCTCCCATGCCTCGTCGCCCGGCAGGTACGGCGTGTGCTCGGCCACGTCCCAATGGAACTGCTCTTCGAACGGGCCGTGGTAGATCTTCCCGACGCGGGCGGTGAAGTAGCCGTTCGCGTGGAAGTGCTCCTGCAGCGGCAAAGCACCCTGGAGGCGCTCGCGAGGCGTCTGCAGGTTGTCCCAGACGCCCGTACGCTCGGGCCGCCAGCCGGTGAGGAGCGACGTGCGGGACGGGCTGCACGAGGCGATCTGGCAGTAGGCCCGGTCGAAGCGCCGTCCCTCGCGAGCCAGCCGGTCCACCGCCGGGGAGCGCACGGGGTACCCGTAGCAGCCGAGGCGGACGTTCAGGTCGTCGACCAGCACCAGCAGGACGTTGGGTTTCGCCGACGTTCGGGGCTTCGCGGCGAGCCCTCCGGCCTTCGGGACGGCTGCCTGGGCCGAGTGAAGCTCGGGCATGGTCTCTGCTCGCGCCCCGCCGAGGGCCAGGTTCCGGAACTCCCCGGGATCCTGTTCATGGTCGTAGAGCTCCCGGCTGCCGTCTGGCCACTCGGTGTAGCGCCAGCGGTCGGTGCGGACCGAACGGCCCAGTGGCTCGGCGAACCTCTGCGCGTCCGAGACCGCGGCTTCCTTGACGGACCGGCCCGGATCGTCGAGGAGCGGCCGCAGGCTCACTCCGTCGAGCCCGTCGATCTTCGGCAGGCCCGCAAGGTCCAGGAGCGTCGGGAGCACTTCGACCAGCTCGACCACGCGATCGCTCGCCCGGCCGGGAAAGGCAACGCCCGGGCCGGCCAGGATCAGCGCGGAGTGCAGCACTTCTTCGAAAAGCACGTCAGGACGCGTCGGCCCTCGCGGCGCGGTGTCGCCCACCACGACCACGGCCGTGCGGTCCCGGAGCCCGAAGCGGTCCAGCTCCGCCAGGACCACCCCGACCTGCGCGTCCACGTTCGAGACGTGAGCCAGCTCCGCAGCGAAGAGCCGCCGGCGGTGAGCGTCGGGAAGCGGCGAAGGGCGCGGCGCCGGGGCGGCGCCGTGATCGGCCAGGGCCAGCGGTGGCAGCCCGACGGCATTCGGCTCCGCGGGAAGCGCCAGCGAGCGCGGGTCGTACAGGCTGAGGTACTCGGCTGGCGGCAGAACGCCGCGGGGCGGGCCCCCGAAGCTCACGGCCAGGAAGAACGGGCCGTCCTTGTGCTCGGCCAGCAGCTCCGCCGCCCGGCGCGCGGTGGCGCCCGGCTCGGCGGCGGGCGGGTCGTCGGCCCGGTCCCAGGCGACGACCGCGTCCGCGGACGGCCCAAGCAGGGAGCCGACGCGGGCCGTGAAGTAGGCCCGCGCGCGGAAGGCCTCCGGCATCGAGGAAGCCCCGCGGAGCGAGTCGCGGGACTCCGGGAGCGACCACAGGCGGGTCGCCTCGGGACGACGGCCGAGCAGGAGGGCCAGGCGCGACGGCGTCAGCGATGGGTACTGGCTGTAGGCGCGGTCGAACCGCCGGCCCCGGGCGGCCAGCCGGTCGAGGTGCGGGGTGCGGGCCGGGGACCCGTACGTGCCGAGCCGCGTCCCGACCTGATCCAGCGCGATCAGGAGGACATTCGCACGGGAGACGGGTGCGGACGGGGCCGGCGCGGGCCCCGAGCAGCCGGCAGCGACCAGGGCAGCGACGACGAGCCCGCCCAACGTCTCGCGCGGGTTCACGCGCGGCGGCACCCAACAACCGCCCAGTCGGAGCCTCGCCATACCCAAGAGGCGAGGCTATTCGGCCCGGGCGGACGCCGTCAAATCGAACGGACGCTTTGCGGCCTTCCAGGGGGCCGTGTTAGGGTCGCGGAGTGTGATGTTGTCGAGGCGCCCCGCCCTCGTTCTCGCCGCCTTGACCCTCCTCGCGGCCGGAACCTGGCTCGTCTTTCGCCCTCCCCGCTCCCCAAGGATCGAACGAGTCGTCCTCCTCGGCTTCGACGGCGCCGCCCCCAACCTGATCGGGCCCCTGCTGGCGGAGGGCAAGCTGCCCGCCATGCAGCGCCTCATCGACGAGGGCGCCTACGGGCCCCTGCGCACGGACCGGCCCACCAAGAGCGCGATCATCTGGAACTCGATCGCCACCGGCAAGACCATGCTGAAGCACGGCATCATCGACTGGACCTACGCGAGCCAGGCCGGCCTGGACGTCCCGTACACGGACCGCAGGCGCCGGGTCAAGACGTATTGGGAGATCCTCGACGAGCGGGGCTTCAAGACGGGCACCCTCAACTGGTGGGTCTCCTACCCACCCTTCCCGCTCCGGAACGGTTGGCTCGTCAGCAACGCCTTCAAGAACCGGCAGGACGCGGGAACGGTCCATCCGCCCCAGCTCTTCGACCGCCTGAACGCCCTCCGCGTCTCCTGGCCCGACGACGCGCGGCCCGAGATGCAGCGGCTGGGCATCCCGCTGTGGAGGGAGGCGGATGCCACCGTCCCCATCACCGCCACCCGTCCGATCCTCGACGCCTACGGCTTCTACGTGGCCCAGGACCTGACCATCGACCGCGCGAGCGACTGGCTCTTCGAGAACCGTCCGGCGCAGGCATTCTCGACCTACTTCCGGCTGGTGGACGTGACCAGTCATCTGGCCGACCACTACCTGGACCGGACGCTCTACGACGACGCCGTCCGGCAGGAGCGGGCGGGGACGTTCGGCAAGGCGGAGGAAGAGCGGCTCGACCGCGAGTTCGCCCACGTCCTGCGGCCGCTCTACGAGCAGATGGACCGCACGATCGCAAAGTACCTGTCCCGGATGGACGGCAAGACCCTGCTCATCGTCTGCTCCGACCACGGCTTCCGGTTCTTCCAGGGGGCCTATAGCCACGCGAACCCGGCGCAGGCGCCGCCGGACGGCGTCGTGTTCGTCGCGGGACCGGGCGTCGTGAAAGGCCAGCGCCTCTCGGGAGCGTCGATCTACGACATCGCCCCGACCGTGCTCTACGCGCTCGGGCAGCCGTCCGCTTCCGACATGGACGGCACGGTATTGCGCGGCGCATTCGACAAGCGCTTCCTCAAGCAGTTCCCCGTGCGCACCATCGCGACCTACGAAGAGCACCCGCGCGATGCCGCCCCCGGAGCCGCGAACCCCGACGCGGACAAGGAGGTCCTGCAGGACCTCAAGACACTCGGCTACATCGGCGGCCCCAGCGGTAAGCCGGGCTCGCCCTCCCCACCGGTCCCCTCCCCCGACCGCCCATAGTGGTGAGAGTGGTGGATTGATGCTTCAGGTCGCGAAAGACCACGAGGAGATGAGCCGCCATGCCGCGGCGCGCATCGCCCGCGAGGTTCGGCGGAAGCCGGGCCTCCTTCTGGGGGCCGCCACCGGCAACACCCCGACGCGCACCTTCGAGCGGCTGGCGGAGATGCGGGCCGTCGAGCCCTCCCTCTTCCACAGGGTCCGGGTCGTGAAGCTCGACGAGTGGCTGGGTCTTCCCATGCGCCATCCCGCCACGTGTGAGAGCTACTTCCGCGAGAAGGTCCTCCGGCCCCTGGGGATTGCCCGGTCCCGGTACCAGGGATTCCAAAGCCAGCCCAAGGATCCGGCGGTCGAGTGCGCGCGCATCGCCCGCTGGCTCGCCGGTCACGGTCCTTTCGATCTCTGCGTGCTGGGGCTGGGGATCAACGGCCATCTGCTCTTCAACGAGCCGGCGGCGGCTCTCCCGCCGGGCCCCCACGTGGCCCGGCTCTCGGCCACGTCGCGGCGCCATTCGATGGTGAGGGCCATGACCACGACGACGCCTCGCTACGGCCTCACCCTCGGCCTCGCGGACATCCTGGCGTCGAAGGCGATCCTGCTGCTCGTGTCGGGGCGCCACAAGAGAGCGCCCCTCCGGCGGATGCTCAGGGGTGGGGTGACCACCCGCTGTCCCGCCTCGTTCCTCCGGCTGCACCCCGACGTGACGGTCTATTGCGATCGCGAGGCCGGGCGCGCGTGAGCGCGCCAAACCTCGAACGGAACCGGAAGGAGTGACCATGCCTCCAGTCGGCGTCGGCCTCATCGGCTCGCAGTTCATCTCCGCCATCCACGCGGAGTCGCTCCGCGCGTGCCCGCAAGCGGACATCCGGGCCGTGGCCTCCCCGACCGCGGGCCACGCCAAGGCCTTCGCGGAGCGCTTCTCCATCCCGCATCACTTCACAGACTACGAGCGGATGCTGGCCATGCCCGGGATCGACCTCGTCGTGGTGGGGGCGCCGAACGATCTCCACTGTCGGATCACCCTGGACGCCGCCGCCGCCGGGAAGCACGTCGTCATGGAGAAGCCGCTCTGCCTGAACCTGGCGGAGGCCGACCGGATGATCGCCGCCTGCCGCAAGGCGAAGGTCAAGCTCATGTACGCCGAGGAGCTGTGCTTTGCCCCGAAGTACGTCCGGCTGAAGCAGCTCCTCGACGCCGGCGCCCTCGGCCGGCCCACCCTCGTGAAGCAATCCGAGAAGCACGACGGCCCCCATGCCGCCCACTTCTGGGACGTGGAGCGCTCGGGCGGGGGCGTGACCATGGACATGGGCTGCCACGCCATCGAGTTCTTCCGCTGGATCCTGGGCCGGCCGAAGGTCACGTCCGTCTACGCGCAGATGAGCACGAGCGTCCACGGCGGGCGCACCCGCGGCGAGGACAACGCGGTCCTCATCCTGGAGCTCGACGGCGGGGCGACGGCGATCGCCGAGGAGAGCTGGACCAAGCCGGGCGGCATGGACGACCGCGCCGAGGTCTACGGCTCCGAGGGCGTTGCCTATGGCGATCTCCTCCACGGCAACGCCATCCAGACCTACAGCAGGGTGGGCTACGACTACGCCGTGGAAAAGGCGGGCTCGACCAAGGGCTGGAGCTTCACGATCTACGAGGAGGCCTGGAATTACGGCTTCCACGGGGAAATGGCCCACTTCGTCGACTGCGTCCAGAACGATCGGAAGCCGCTCGTGACCGGAGAGGACGGGCGGGCCGTCCTCGAAGTCATATTTGCCGCGTACGAATCGGCTCGCACCGGACGCAAGGTGGCGCTTCCCTTCGAGAGCACGGCCAGGAAACCCATCGATCTCTGGTGGGCCCCGGCTGCCTCCTAGCCTTGCCCTCGAGCCGGTCCTACTCCTTCCGTCCCGACGCGGGCGTCGGCTCTGCCTCCTCGGGGACGGCCTCCCGGGCGGGGGCGGGAAGGTCCGCCAGCCGCACGTCGGCGCCGTACCAGAGATGCTTTGGGGTCAGGCCCAGACCCGCCGGGTGCACCTGAACGTGGATGCTTCTCCCCTCCAGGTCCACGGACTGCTCCAGCTCCACCGGAAGACGCACTTCCGGAAAGAGCTTGCGGGGCAGCTTCACGCCGAAGCCTCGCTGCACCACCGCCCGCAGCTTCTCGGGCACGTTCGCGGCCCTGAGCGCGGCTCGGCACAATGCCCCCTGCTCGCCGATCGTCTTCTCCACGAGCTGCCACGTCTCCTTCGAAGGCTCGATGCCCAGGTGGACCTCGGCATCCTCGAACAGGGGTCGGGCCACCAGGGTCGGACCTTCCGTAGCGAGGCGGAGGCTGCCCCGCAGGGTGTAGGCATCCGGGACGACGCTTCCCACGATGGCCCCGCTCATGCTCACGTCTCCACACACGACGCCCGCGACTCCGCGCCCATCCCATCGGAAGCGGAGCCGGCCCCGTCCCGAGCCCTCCGACAGCGACACCGGCAGGACCACGCCCACGCGGTCGTTCTCGAAGCGGAGCTTCGGCTTCCCGAACCGCAGGATGCCCACGACTTCGTCGAGGTCCACGGCGAGGGTGTACCTCCCCAGCGGGCGCTCCCCCACGAGGACCCGGCCCCGCAGCTCGCCCTCCTTTCGTACTTCGAGGTGCCGGAGGGTGATCCGCACCTCGGAGAAGAGGCTCCCGGCCACCTCGCCGGCGAAGCGCTCGGCGAAGCGCAGGGGCACGCCGACGATCACGGAAGCGTCCCTGGCCTCGAGCAGGGGCAAGCCTTCGTGCAGACGCTTTTCCAGCCGGCCGTTCAGGAGCCGCCGCTGCTGGCGGAGACTCTCCAGCTCCTCCTCGGTGGGAGCGCGCCAGAACCGGTCGTAGGCGTAGCTGCCCAGGAAGAGAGCGGCTCCCGCGAACACGACCCAGAAGAGGCGCTTCAGGGGCGGCCCCCACTGGCGACCGGCGGTCGCGCCTTCCCATCCGCCGAGATGTCGAGCAAGATCCACAGCCGCCCCACCACGGGGATGACCCGGGCCACCGACACGCGCACGGGAAGCCGTTTGGGGCGGACGGACACGACGCCTTCCACGAAGCCCTTGAACTCGACCGCCTGATCGAGGCGCACCGGGATCTCGATGCGAGGCAGCACGTCACCGAGCGCCCCCAGGCTGCGCCCGCCCAGGCTCTCGTTGATGCCCTGGACCAGCCCGCGCTCCAGCATTCCCGCCGCCAATCGCTGGACCTCGATACGGTCCAGCTCGACGCGGGCGGTCAGGATGCCGCTGCCGGCGTCGACCTCGATGCGATGCAGGCCTCCGAGGAGCTCCAGGTCGGCGAAAGCGTCCTCCCCGTCGACGGGGCTCACGCGCCCCTGAAGGGTCACCAGGCTCTGGCTGCTGTCCAGGGACACCTCCGCCCGCTCCAGGCGAACCCGGAGCTGTTCGCCGATGACCGTCTCGATGGGGAGGCGTCTCTGGAGGAGGTCGCGCAGCAGCTCCGCCTTGATCCCGATCGCGAGCTGGTCGGAGGAGAAGAGGCTGCCCTTGTCGGCCGCCGCGAGGAGCTCGCGCAGCCCTTCCGTCTGGCGCCGCAGCGCGGCGCCTTCAGCACGAGCGCGAGGTCCGCCCCCGCGGCACCCCAGCAGCAGGGCGAGGACGCCGAGCAGCGCCGCCCGGGCGAGCGCCACCATGGCGAGCCGGCTCGAGACCGATCGTGCCCGTTTCACGGCGGATCTGGCGCGCGAGACGCCCGGTGACGCGATGACCTCCGCCTCCTCAGGCGGACCGAGGGGCCACCTTCTTCGTTACGAGCAGCACCAGGGAGCTGATAGCCCAAGTGACGAGCGGCAACACGATGAACCCGACGATGAGATGGGCCACGACATGCATCCAGTTCTTGCCATCGCCGCCCCCGCTGTACTCGGGCGCGGTGTAGATGTTGTCCGTGCCGGTGACGATGGCCAGCACGATGGCCAGCGCCACCAGGGTCTCCGCGAGCACGCTTTGAAACAGCAGCAGGGGCAAGAGCTGTTTGTAGCTGCCGAAACTCCGCGTGTGAACGGCCACGCCGTAGTACACGACGCCGAGGAGCAGCACGACGGTCACGCTGAACCACTTCGCGGTGGCATTCGGGGTGCCGCTCAGGGAAAGGGCCAGGCGCACGAGAAAGACCAACACGATCAAGGCGAGAACGACCTTCTGGAAGCCCAGGTACTGGGCCACGGTCTTGCCGAACATGCCTCCTCCTTTGCCTCGTTGGCGCGACAGACTGCCGGGGACAGCGCGGACCATAACTCTTTGCGTCCGATCCGACAAGGCCCCGAAGCCGCCGGTGTGAAATGGCGTCAAGGACGTGAAGGCCGGCCCTCGGCGAGACTCGTGGATTCAACCGTCGGAGAGACGCTCCCGTCTCACTTCAATGAGGGCACGAAGGAGGTCTCATGCGGTGCTGGAGATCCGGAAGGACGACGGCCAGGCGGCCCGGTGCAAGCAGAGTCGGGAGACTGATCGCCCTGACTTGCTCGGCGGCGGATCAGGACGCGACGGGCCTTTTGTCCTCCGGCTTGGTCTCGGGCGGAGGGGCAACCCACTGCGCGATGCTCTCGCGCGTCCAGTGGTGGTCGTCGTTCAGGTGCAGGATCATCGATGCCAGGGTCAGCCGCTTCTTGCAGCCCTCCGGACAGCTGCGCAACGTGTACTCGAGGCAGTCAAAGAGCCGCTCGAGATGTACCGGCCGGACGCCCCCGGCTTCGCGGGGGAGCAGGTACATGCCGTCGTAGGCCGCGCCGAGCGCACAAGACGCGCGGCGGCCCACGAAGTAATTCCCGAAGGCCTGCTCGGGCCGGCCCACCACTCCGTGCAGGATGGCCTCGGCCAGCTCGGCTTCGTCGTGGCGGACTTCCTCGCGCGTGGGATAGCGCGGTGTCCCGCCCGGGCTGATGAAGTGCATGGCTCCTCCTCGTCCAGTGCGATGAACGGTCCCTCGTGGGCCGACGTTACGTTGGCACTTTCGCGCTCTGCCCGCAAGACCTTTCTGGAGGCCATTCGTGACGCAACGCCACGGTTTGTTGAAAACTCCCCGGCAACTGGCTATGGTGTGGCGCGAACCGGCACGGTTTTCTCGAAAGCGGAGGCACGGCATGTCCCAGGCAGGAGCGCCACTGGCCGGGCGGCGGTTCTTGAGCACCGCGCGGAGCGACGTCTGGTGGCTGCAGCCGCTCCTCGTGAGCGTCGGGCTTTCCGCCTTCGTGGTCTACGCGACCTGGGCCGCCTTCCAGGGTGCGCACTATCACTGGGGCCCCTACCTCTCGCCCTTCTACTCGCCCGAGCTGTTCGGCGACTCGCCCCATGCCTGGTTCGGGCCGAAGCCGGCCTTCCTCCCCGGCTGGCTTCCGTGGTCGCCGGCCCTCCTGATCCTCTGGGCCCCGGGCGGCTTCCGGCTGACCTGCTACTACTACCGTGGCGCGTATTACAAATCGCTGTGGGCGGATCCGCCGTCGTGCGCCGTGGGCGAGCCGCGGGATAGCTACCGCGGCGAGGCGTCCTTTCCGTTGATCCTCCAGAACGTCCACCGCTACTTCCTCTACCTCGCGCTGCCCTTCCTCGTGATCCTGGCCCACGACGTCTGGAAGGCGCTCTGGTTCGAGGGCCCGTCCGGTGAGACGTCGCTCGGCGTCGGCGTCGGCACTCTCGTCCTCGCCGTCAACGTGGCCCTGCTGGGCGGCTACACATTGAGCTGCCACTCCCTGCGCCACCTGATCGGGGGCGGCCGCGACGAGGTCTCGAAGGCCCCGCTCTGCATGACGGCCTACGTGTGCGTCAGCGCGCTCAACCGCCGGCACATGGCCTGGGCCTGGGCGAGCCTCCTCTGGGTGGCCTTCTCCGACGTCTACGTGCGGATGCTGTCCCTGGGGATCTGGTCGGACGTGAGGCTCTTCTGATGCCCGACTATGAGACGCACCGGCACGACGTGCTCGTGATCGGGGCCGGAGGAGCGGGCTTGCGGGCCGCCATCGAGGCCTCCGCTGCCGGGGCGAAGGTGGGCCTCGTCTGCAAGTCCCTCCTGGGCAAGGCCCACACCGTCATGGCGGAGGGTGGCATCGCCGCCGCCCTCGCCAACGTCGACGAGCGCGACAGCTGGAAGGTCCACTTCGCCGACACCATGCGCGGCGGACAGTACGTCAACAACTGGCGCATGGCGGAGCTGCACGCCCGGGAGGCGCCCGACCGCGTGCGCGAGCTGGAGCGCTGGGGGGCGGTCTTCGATCGCACGACGGACGGGCGCATCCTGCAGCGCAACTTCGGCGGGCACCGCTACCCGCGCCTCGCCCACGTGGGGGACCGGACGGGCCTGGAGATGATCCGCACCCTTCAGGACCACGGGATCCACCGGGGGATCGACGTGCACATGGAGTGCACGGTGCTGGCCTTGCTCAAGTCGGACGGGCGCGTGGTGGGGGCTTTCGGCTTCGATCGGGACCGGGGCCGGGTCAAGGTCTTCGCGGCCAGCGCGGTCGTGCTGGCCACGGGGGGCATCGGGCGCGCCTACAAGATCACGAGCAACAGCTGGGAGTACACCGGGGACGGGCACACCCTGGCCTACGATGCGGGGGCGGAGCTCCTGGACATGGAGTTCGTCCAGTTCCATCCCACCGGGATGATCTGGCCCCTGAGCGTGCAGGGGATCCTGGTGACGGAGGGAGTCCGCGGGGAAGGAGGG
>WNFM01207158.1_pt2 | contig 16729 bp, 17 predicted proteins | sample 5400271 | NCBI WGS metagenome assembly WNFM01 (sample SAMN13153352, study PRJNA577476) | soil metagenome | isolation source: 60 cm saprolite on Douglas fir-dominated hillslope | place: USA:California | collected 2013-09-17
TTCCGGAAGTCGGCGAGCGCGACGATCACCGCCTATCTCTCGACCAGCGGCCACCTCCAGAAGGTCGACCTCCACATCGTCGGCACCGATCCGAGCAGCTCCCTGAAGCGGGTGTTCGACTCCTCGCTGACCTTCAGCCGGGTGGGTCGAGCCGCCGACCCGAGCGTCCCGGCCTCGGCGATCCCCGTCCAGCCGCAGGACATGTTCTCGACCGGCGCCGCTCCGAGCTCATAAAGGAACCCGCCCTGGCAAGGTTCGCCGAGGTGGCGGTCGAGGCGGCGCGTTCGCTTGACCGCGGGCACTACACCTACCGAGTCCCGGCCGGGATGGAGGTCGTCGCGGGGCACCGCGTCATGGTCCCCTTCGGGAGGCGGACCGTCTGGGGCTACGTCGTCGCGCTGACCGACGAGGACCCCGGGATCGAGCTGAAGGAGATCGAGCGCGCCGACCGGGAGCCGCTCCTCCTGCCCCACCAGCTGGAGCTGGCGCGCGACATGGCCGACCACTACTGGGTGCCGCTGCTGGAATGCATCAGGGCGATGCTGCCGCCGCGCATCCGGGGCGGACGCTCGAGTGGTGCCGGGCCTTCGGCACGGCAACACGTCCACAGCCGCCTGCTCGCCCAGGCCGCCGGCTCGGGCGGCCCGCCCGAGCCGACGCGGCTGCTGACGCCGGCCCAGCGGGAGGCGCTGCTGGCGATCCGCGGCAACCCCGAGGTCCTCCTCCACGGGGTCACCGGGAGCGGCAAGACGGAGGTCTACCTGGCGGCGGCGGAGGCGGCGCGGGTCGACGGCAAGCAGTCGCTGCTGCTGGTCCCCGAGATCGCCCTGACGCCGCAGCTGGTCCAGCGCTTCGCGCGCCGCTTCGGGGGCCGGCTCGCCGTGCTCCACTCGCAGCTGACCGAGCTGGAACGAGCCCAGCAGTGGTGGCGCGCCCGCCGGGGCGAGGTCGACGTCGTCGTCGGCTCCCGCTCGGCGGTCTTCGCACCCCTGCCTCGGCTTGGGCTCGTCTGCGTCGACGAGGAGGGCTCCTCCTCTTACAAGCAGGACCGGACGCCACGCTACGACGCGAGCTGGGTCGGCCGGAGGCTGGCGATCCTCGCCGAGGCCCGCCTCGTGCTCGGCTCGGCGACACCCTCGGTCTCGATCTACCGGGAGACGGAGACCGGCGGCCTAGTCCTCGCCGGTCTGCCCGAGCGCGTCATAGGGTCGCGGCCGGAGATCGAGCTGGTCGACATGCGGGAGGAGCCCGAGGCGGGCAACCGGACGCCGATCAGCCGCCGCCTGAAGGCGGTCGTCGACGGCGCCTTGGCGTCCGAGCAGCAGGCGATCCTCTTCCTCAACCGCCGCGGCATGGCCACCTTCGTGCTCTGCCGCGACTGCGGCAAGAGCGTCCAGTGCCCGAACTGCTCGGTCGCGCTCGTCCAGCACCTCGAGCTGGACGGTCTCGCCTGCCACTACTGCGGCTACACAGCGGCGCTGCCCTCCCACTGCCCGTATTGCGGCTCGCGCCAGATCCGCGCTTTCGGGATCGGCACCCAGCGCCTCGAGTCGCTGGCCCGCAAGCTGTGGCCGGCGGCGCGGATCCTCCGCCTCGACCGCGACACGGCCGGTGGGGAGGAGCGCTACCTGGAGATCTTCGAGACCTTCGCCGCCCGGCGCGCCGACATCCTGGTGGGGACTCAGCTGGTGGCGCGCGGCTTCGACCTCCCGGCGGTCGGCGCGGTCGGCGTGGTCGACGCCGACCTGCCCCTCCACTTCCCGGACTACCGGGCTGCTGAGAACACGTTTGCGCTGGTCACCCAGGTCGCGGGCCGGGCGGGACGGGCTGGGCATCCCGCCCAGGTCGTCGTCCAGACCGCCAACCCGGACCACTATGCCCTCCGCCGGGCGGCGGCCCACGACTACCTCGGCTTCTACCGCGAGGAGCTTCCTTCGCGGGAGATCTTCGGCTTCCCTCCCTACGCCGAGCTGGCCGTCCTCACCTACTCCGACGAGGACCCGGACCGAGCCGCGAACACCGCCCGCGGCGGTGCGGAATGGCTGGCGAGCGGGATCGTCCGGGAGTCGATCGCCGACGTGAAGCTGCTGGGTCCGTCACCGGCCTTCATCCTCAAGCTCCGCGGGTCTTACCGCTGGCAGATCACGCTCAAAGGCCAGGCGCTGTCGCGGGTCTCCCACCTGGCGCCGAGGGGCCGCGGCTGGAGCTACGACGTCGATCCCGTGATGTAGATCGGGAACGCCCACTCGCCGGCGGGATTACGAAGTTAAACACGAAGACACGAAGACCACTGAAGCCGCACGAAGGAGTCGTTGCGATGTATTCAATCTCGCCACCTCTAACACCAACCGATTAACGACGAGACTCAGAAATTGAAGCGAACTGCCGGCTCCGTATCCTTCGTGCGTCCTTACGTATCCTTCGTGTCTTCGTGTTTCCGGACCTTCGGCGAGGGGCGATCATTGAAAGAAATGCTCAGTCCCGCCCCAGAGCGTTGCGGATCTGGTCCACATGGGCATCCTCGTGCTCGAGCATGTAGGGGATCGAGGTCCGGATCGTCCGCGCCGGCCACTCGGGCCAGCGGATCGGGCGGTCCAGGTCCTCCTCGGTCAGCTCGCCGAAGACCTCGGCCAGCGTCTCCCGCGCATCGAGCAGCTCGGCTTTGCAGCGGTCGAGCGACCAACCCGCCGTCTTCGCCACCTCGTCGTGGTTGAAGCCGTCCCGTGCCTGGGCGTCCATGTGGATCACATCGCCCTTGGCCGCGGTCCGGATGAAGAAGGCTTCCCTCAGCTCCGCGCTCGCGATGTGACCGAGGATGGCGCGGATCGACCAGCCACTGCCGTCGTCGATGCGCTCGAGATCCGCATCGGACAGCGAGTCGAATACCTTGAGGGTCTCCTCCCGCTGCCCGAGCAGCGGTGTCAGGAGGTCTCTGGGGGCCATTCCCTGCTGGGTAGATTACCGGTTCCCGCTGGGTAGACTTTGATTCAGAAATGGCCGTTCGCAAGATCTACGGATTCGAGCACCCGATGCTGCGCGCGAAGGCGAAGAAGGTCCCCAAGGTCGACGGCTCGGTCGTGAAGCTGATCGACGACCTGGCGGAGACGATGCTCGCCGCGCCCGGCGCGGGCCTGGCGGCCCCCCAGATCGGCGTCCCGCTGCGGGTCTTCGTGGTCCGCGGCGAGGAGAACCAGGTGATCGGTCTGGTCAACCCCGAGCTGGTGCGGGGCGAGGGCGTCCAGGTCGGCTACGAGGGATGCCTCAGCTACCCGGGCTGGGTGGGCGAGGTGGCCCGCTACGAGGACGTGGCGATCAAGGGCCGCAACCGCCACGGCAAGGAGGTCCGCATCAAGGCGACCGGCTTCACGGCCCGCGCCTACCAGCACGAGCTCGACCACCTCGACGGGATCCTCTTCATCGACCGCCTGACGAGCCTCGACACCCTCCGCAAGCTCGAGCCCGAGGACGAGGAGGATGAGGTCGCGGCCGCGGTGGTCGAGGTCTGATCCCGCAGAGTCGGAGCGACTCCCCGCTGCGCCTGGTCTTCGCCGGCACGGCAGCATTTGCCGTGCCCTCGCTCGATGCGCTGGTCGCCGCGCGCCACGAGCTGGCGCTCGTGATCAGCCAGCCCGACCGCCCCGGGAACCGCAACAAGATCCTTCCCACGCCCGTCAAGCAGGCGGCGTTGAAGCACGGCCTGCATGTCTACCAGCCGGACCGGATCAGCTCGCCGGAGTCGATCGCCCAGATCCGCTGGGCGAACCCGGAGCTGATGGTGGTGGTCGCCTACGGCCAGATTCTGCCGCCCGAGGTCCTCGAGATCCCGCCCCGCGGCGTCGTCAACGTCCACGCTTCCCTGTTGCCCCGCCACCGCGGCGCCGCGCCCGTCAACAAGGCAATCCTCTCCGGCGACAAGGAGACCGGGGTGACCATCATGCTGATGGACCAGCACCTCGATCACGGCCCGATCCTCGCCCAGCGCTCGCTCGCGATCGGCCCCGACACCACCGCCGGCAGCCTCACCGGCGAGCTCGCCGAGCTGGGCGCCGCCTTGCTGGTGGAGGTGCTCGCCGATCTCGACCACTACCCACCGAGGGAGCAGGACCACGCCGCCGCCACCCTGGCGCCGCGGATGAAGAAGGAGGACGGCGAGCTCGACTGGTCCCTTCCGGCGGCCGAGATCGATCGCCGGGTGCGCGGCCTGAATCCCTGGCCGGGGACATCGGCGACGCTCGCCGACAAGCCGCTCAAGGTGCTCCGCGGGCGGCCGGCCGGCGGCACCGGCAAACCGGGAGAGATTCTCCGCGCGAGCGCCGAGGGTCTCCTTGTCGGGACCGGCTCGGGCGCCTACCTGGTCGAGGAGGTGCAGCTCCCCAGCCGGCGGCCGATGCCCGCCCGGCAGCTCCTGCCGTGAGCGCCGAGAAGTCGACCTTCAAGGAGGTCGCGACCAACCGCCGCGCCTACCACGACTACTTCATCGACGAGAAGCACGAGGCGGGCGTGCAGCTGCTCGGGACCGAGGTCAAGTCGCTCCGCGGGGGCCGCGCCAACCTGCGCGACGGCTACGTCCGGATCGCCGGGAACGAGGCCTGGCTGGAGAACGTCCACATCTCGCCCTACGCCCAGGGCAACCTCCAGAACCATGAGCCGATGCGGCCCCGCAAGCTGCTCCTCCACCGGCAGGAGATCGCCAGCCTGATCGGCAAGGTGCGCCAGAAGGGCTACACGCTGATCCCCCTCCGGATCTACTTCGTCCGCAACAAGGCGAAGGTCGAGATCGGCCTCGCCCGCGGCAAGCGGCAGTTCGACAAGCGGGAAGCGCTGGCCGAGGCGGACGCCAAGCGCGAGATGGCTCGGGCTATGCGGCGGGGTTAAAGCCGGGCGGTGGTCGCAGCGTCGCCCGCCCTGCGGGGACGTTTTCGTGTCGGCGCCGTGTCTTGTGTGAATCCAGGGAAGGGGCGGCGAGGTCAGGTCTTGGTGTCGAACGTTTCGGCGTGTGAGAGACGTTCAGACCGAGCTGGTGGTCACCTGCACTTTGGAAACCCTGGAGGGCCGCGCCGGTTCCCCGGCGGCGGAGACCGAGTGGGGCGGCTTGCTCTCCGGAGAGACGGTCGAACGGTTGGTCTGCGGCGGCGCCTCGCTGCGCCGCTTGGTGCTCGACGGCAACGGCGTAGTGATCGACTTCGGCCGCCGTAAGCGGCTGCTCTCGCCCCAGGCGCGGAGGGCGCTGGAGGCGCGCGACAAGCATTGCGTGTGGCCGGGCTGCGACCGGCCGCCGCGATGGTGCGACAGCCATCACAAGCGCGAATGGGAACTGGACGGACCGACCTCGGTCAAGGAATCGGCGCTGCTGTGCGGCCGCCATCATCGGCTCCGCCACGATGGAGGTTGGCAGCTGTTCCGGACCGCGAACGGCAGATGGAAGGCGATTTCCCCGCTGCCACCGAGATGGTCTTCGCATCCCGACCCGCCACCGCGCTAGTCGCGCACGGCCGATCATGATGCAGACGTGTCCGGACGTGGCGTGCTGGAGGAGATCGAGCGGCTCGATCCCGAGCGGGACTTCGAGCGGATCAGCTTCCTCAGCACCAACCACGACTTTCCCTGGGACGTCGAGCAGTCGCTCAGCCTGGCCTTCTTCAAGACCTATGGGATCCCGACCATCAGCGGACTGCTCGACCGCACCGGCGAGTTCCGGGAGCGGGCCCAGAAGCGGTACGACGACACCGAGCTGATCCTGGCTGAGATCTTCGACAACGGGATGGACAGCGAGCGGGGGCGGGAGGCGAACCGGCGCCTGAACCGGATGCACGGCCGCTACGAGATCCGGAACGACGACTACCTCTACGTCCTCGCCACCTTCGTTCTGGTGCCGCTGCGCTGGAACCGGAAGTACGGTTGGCGCCGCTACACCCGGCACGAGGAGCTGGCGACCCTCAACTACTGGCGGGCGCTGGGGCGGCGGATGAACATCCGGGAGATCCCGGAGTCGATCGAGGAGCTGGAGCACTGGAGCGACGAATTCGAGCGTGCCAGCCTGCGCTATTCGGAGAGCAGCCGACACGTCGCCGACGACACTCTTGGGCTGTTCCTCTCCTGGTATCCCGCCCCGCTCCGGCCGCTCATCCGGCCGGCGGTGCTGGCCCGCCACCCGCCGGCCTGGCTCCGGCGGGCCCTCGACCTCGGACTGCGCGCCCGGGCTCGGGTCGTGGCCCGGCTGCCCCGTCGCGTGAAGCCCCACCTGATAACGCAGCGCCGGCATCGCGCCTACCCTGGCGGCTACCTGCTAGAAGACCTCGGCGTCCCCGGGTTGGACCATCCCTCGCCGGGGTAGAATTCCAGCCAACGAAGGTCACCTTGTTTCGTGGGGGCGTCCGGTCTCGACGGGGTAGTTGGGCTTCGGGATTGCGAGTCGAAGGCGTGAGCGTTACAGCGCAAACAACACAAGTGCCAACAAGCACAACCAGCTCGCCCTCGCTGCGTAAGTAGCCTGAGCTAGCTCCCGGGACACGATCCCGGGCGTGGCCCCCGGGAACGCCGGCGAACCGGGAGGCCACGTCAAACAGCCGGATCACCGCCCCGGAGGCGCCTCGGCTCCAGGGCGGGACATTGCACCGAGGCTGGCCGCAAGGACCCCGTCGTGAGGGGCCCCAGGGCGAGATCAAAATCACGAACACACTCGTAGAGATCCCGAGGGACGCTGCTTCGGACGCGGGTTCAACTCCCGCCGCCTCCACCAAACAATCCGACCGACCGCGAGGCAAGACCGCCGCCAGGACGGTGTCAGCTCAGGCCGTAGATCTCGCCGAATTTGCGCTCCACGTAGGCGATCCAGGGGCCGGCGTCCATCGGCTGCCCGATCGCACGCTCCAGCAGCTCGGAGGGAGTGAACTTGCGGCCGTGGCGGTGCACCCTCTCCCCCAGCCAGCCCAGGAGGGGAGCAAAGTCTCCCGCTTCGATGCGGTCCGCCAGGTCGGGGATCTCGGTCTCGATCGCCGCCATCAGCTGGGCGCCGACGACGTTGCCGATCGTGTAGGACGGGAAGATCCCCATCCCGCCGGAGAAAGTCCAGTGCATGTCCTGGAGCGCTCCCTCGGCGTGGCTGCGGGGCTCGACGCCCAGGTACTCCTCCATCTTCGCGTTCCAGGCCGCCGGCACCTCGTCGACCTGGAGCCGGCCCTCCAGCAGCTCGTTCTCGAGCTCGAAGCGAAGCAGGATGTGGAGGTTGTAGGTGACCTCGTCGGCCTCGACCCTGATCAGTGACGGGTGGACCTTGTTGATGGCGCGGTAGAAGCCCTCCACGTCCACCTTCCCCAGCTGCTCGGGGAACGTCGCCTGGAGATCGCCGAACCAGTGATTCCAGAACGGCCGGCCGCGGCCGACGAGGTTCTCGTAGAGGCGCGACTGGGACTCGTGTATGCCGGGCGAGGCGCCCTCCCAGAGGGGCGTACGGGCGAGCTCGGGGGCGATCCCCTGTCCGTACATCCCGTGCCCGCTCTCGTGGATGCCCCCGAAGAGGGACATCGGCAGGAACTCGGTGCTGACGCGGTTGGTGAGCCTCACATCGCCCGGGTTGATCCCGATCATGAAGGGATGCGCCGCGGGGTCCATACGCCCCCGCTCGAAGTCGTAGCCCAGGCGCGTTATGACGCGCTTCACGAAGTCGAGCTGGCGTCGGGCGGGAAAGTCTCCGTAGAGGCAGGAGTCGTCCACCTGGTCAGACCTTGCGGCGATCCGGCGAACCAGCGGCACGATCGCGGCTTTCAGCTGGGCGAAGATCTCCTCCAGCTGGGTCGTCGTCATGCCCGGCTCGGTGAAGAGGAGGGCGTCGAAGGGCCGGCTTTCGAAGCCGATCGCCTCGGCACGTCGGCGGCTCAGGTCGAGGTTGGTCTGCAGGTGGGGGGCGAAGAGCTCGAAGTCCGACTTCCCGCGTGCTTCGCGCCAGGCCGGGGAGGCGGCCGCCGAGGCCTCCGCCATCTCGCCCACCAGCTCGGAGGGGACCCGCCGCTCGCGGTCGTGGTCGCGCCGGGTGACCCGGACCAGGCTGACGTCGTCGCTCTCGAAGTCGAGGCCGGCCACCGCCGACTCGGCGGCCTCGAGGAGCCGGCTCAGCCGCTCGGAGGTGAACAGGTCGTGGGCACGTCGGTTGAGGGTCGAGAGGACCTGTCCCCGCCCGCTGAAGCCGCCCGCGGGCAGGTAGGTCTCCATGTCCCACTCGAGCAGGCGCGACGCCTCCTCGAGGTCGCCCACCTCGCCCAGGACCTCGCGCAGCCGGGTGATCTCGGCGCCCATTTCTCTTCCGAAATGCTATCCGGGTCGGCCTGACGAGCCGGTTGCCTATCATGCCTACGATGGCCGCAGCCGGCGAGGTCCTCAGCCGGCGCGCGCTCAACCGCGCGCTGCTGGCTCGGCAGCTCCTGCTCGAGCGCGCTGAGCTCGATCCAGTAACCGCGATCGAGCGGCTGGCGGGTCTCCAGGCGCAGTGGCCGCCCTCGCCCTACATCGCGCTCTGGTCGCGGCTGCGCGACTTCCGGGCCGAGGATCTCGAGTCGGCACTGATCGAAGGCCGGGTGGTCAAGTCGAACCTGATGCGGGTCACCCTCCACCTCGTTTCGGCGGCCCATTTCCACCTCTATCGGGCCGCCATCGAAACCGAGGCACAGAGCGGGTGGTCCGGCTCCGCCGCGGCCGCCGGCGAGAGCCTGGCGGCGATCCGGGCCGCGCTCCTCGCCCGGGCCGCCGCCGGTCCGCTGCCGCGGGTCGAGGCGCTGGCGATGATGCAGGCGCTCGCGCCCGGGCTGGAGGACCTCGACCGGCGCCGTCTCTGGTACCTCCTGAAATCGGCGCACCTGGTCGCCGATCCCCGGAAGGCTCTCTTCCGCAGCGCGCCGAACGGCGACCACGTCCTGGCGCCGACCCTTCCCGAGGTCGCCCACGACGTCGCCATCACCCACCTGGTCCGGTCCCACCTGGCCGCCTTCGGGCCGGCCGGCCGCGCTGACACGGCGGACTGGACGGGGCAGACGGTGGGCTCGCTCCTGCCCGGCTACGCGGCTCTCGCCGACAAGCTGCTCGAGCTCATCGGTCCCTCCGGGGAGACTCTCTTCGACCTTGTCGAAGCGCCGCGCCCGCCGGCCGAGGTGGAGGCGCCGGTCCGTTTCCTCCCCAAGTGGGACAGCCTCCTGCTCGGCCACAAGCGGCGGGCCCGGGTCATCAGCGACGAGCATCGCAAGGTCGTCGTCCGCAAGAACGGCGACGTGAGCGAGACCTTCACCGTCGACGGCTTCGTGGCGGGAACCTGGGCGGTCAGCCGGAAACGGGGTGCCGCCACGCTCATCCTGACACCCTTCGGCACGGTCCCCAGGCGGGCCGTGGTGGGGCTCGAGGAGGAAGGCGAACGGCTGCTCCGGTTCCTTGCTCCGGAGGCGACGGGACGCTCGATCGAGGGTATCCGCTGACCGCGAGAGCCTCGCCGCTTCTCGCCTTCACGCGGTGTTTAGGAAACGACGGGCACAATAAGCCGAATGGCAGTCAAGCCACCCACGCCGCCGACGACCACACCCAGCCGCACAGGCTCGGGCGGGAAGCCGCAGCCGGCGCCCCCGTCACTCTTCGGGCAGTTCCGCAGCGTCCGCTTCTGGGTCACGCTGGGGATCGTCCTGCTGGCCAATATCCTGATCAGCAACTTCCTCTTCCAGCCGGCGCAGCCGAAAACGGTGACGATCGCCTACAGCACCTTCATCGACCAGGTGACAGCCGACAACGTCACAGGCATCACGAGTGTCGGCACCACCATCACCGGCACGACCAAGGCTGCGGTCACCGACGTCAACGGCAAGGACACAGCGAAACGCTTCACGACCGAGATCCCGCTCTACGCGGGAACCACGCTGGAGCCGCTGCTCGCACAGCACCATGTCACTCAGCTCGCCAAGCCGGTCACCGACCAGACGCCGCTCTGGCAGACGCTGCTCTTCAGCTTCGGGCCGACGATCCTCTTCCTCGGCCTCTTCCTCTACATAAGCCGCCGGATGGCGGGCGCCTCCGCCGGTGGCATCCTCGGCTCCTTCGGGCAGAGCCGCGCCAAGCTCTACGACGCGGAAAGCCCGCCGACCACGTTCGCCGACGTCGCCGGCATCGACGAGGTGAAGGGCGAGCTGCTGGAGGTCGTCGACTTCCTCCGCGAGCCTCAGAAGTACGAGAAGCTGGGCGGCACGGTGCCCAAGGGCGTGCTGCTGATCGGTCCGCCCGGGACCGGCAAGACGCTCCTCGCTCGGGCCGTCGCCGGCGAGGCGAAGGTGCCCTTCTTCAGCCAGTCGGCCTCGGAGTTCGTCGAGGCCATCGTGGGGGTCGGCGCGTCGCGCGTCCGCGATCTCTTCGCCAAGGCGCGCGCGGCGGCGCCCGCGATCATCTTCATCGACGAGCTCGACGCCATCGGCCGCAGCCGCGGCGCCGGCCTCCGGCTGGGCGGCAACGACGAGCAGGAGCAGACCCTCAACCAGATCCTCACCGAGATGGACGGCTTCAGCTCCCGGGAGGGGGTGATCGTCATCGCGGCCACCAACCGCGCCGACGTCCTCGACCAGGCCCTGCTCCGGCCGGGCCGCTTCGACCGCCGGGTGATGGTTCAGCCGCCGGACCGCCGCGGCCGTGCCGCGATCCTCAAGATCCATACCCGCAACGTTCCCCTCGGGCCGGACGTGGACCTCGACGAGCTGGCGGCCCAGACCCCCGGATCGGTCGGCGCCGACCTCCGCAACCTGGTCAATGAGGCGGCCCTCTACGCGGCGCGGCGCGGCTCCTCGGTGGTTTCCATGTCCGACTTCACGGAATCGATCGAGAAGACGCTCCTCGGCCCCGAGCGGAACATCCTGTTGACGCCCCTCGACCGGGAGCGGATCGCCTACCACGAGTCGGGCCACGCCCTGCTCGGGCTGCTCGTGCCGGGCGCGGACCCCGTCCGCAAGGTGACCATCATCCCGCGCGGGATGGCGCTCGGCGTGACCGTCCAGAGCCCGATCGACGACCGCTTCAACTACGGCGAGGACTACCTCCGGGCGCGGATCGTCGGGGCGCTCGGCGGCCGGGCGGCCGAGAGCCTCGTGTACGGCGTCGTCACGACCGGCGCCGAGAACGACCTCCAGCAGGTGACCCGGATCGCCCACGAGATGGTGGTCCGCTGGGGCATGAGCCCGATCGTGGGGCCGCTCAATTACGCCACCGAGGATGGAGCCGCCTTCCAGAAGCCGTACAGCGAGGCGACCGCCAAGCTGATCGACGACGAGGTCAAGCGGATCGCCGACGAGTGTTTCCAGGACGCGCGCCGCCTCCTGGGGGAGCATCGCGGCAAGCTCGACGACCTGGCTCGTGCGCTGCTCGAGCACGACTCGCTCGACGAGAAGGAGATCCTCTCCGTGACCGGCCTCACGCCGCCCGGCAAGCCCTCGAGGCGCAGCCCGATACAGCTGCGCTCGTCTTCGCCTTCCACCGGGGCCGGCTGCTGGTCCGCCGCCATGAGGACCGTGCCGAGCGCGTCACCTACGGCGAGGTGGCAGGACTGCTGGAGGGCGCGATCGCCCGCATCTACCTGGGCCGCCTCGACGGCCGGCCTTGCTTCGCGATGCCGCTGGCGGCCGAGCCGGAGGCAACGAGCGGATTTGCAATGCTCGGCCTGCGCGAGCTTTTCGGCCAGCTCGAGGAGCCGATCCACGGCGTCGCCGGGCGCGCCTTCCAGATCGTCGAGTGGTACCTGAACCATGCCTTCTGCGGCCGCTGCGGCAGCCAGACCGAGCTTGCGGTGGGGGAGAGGGCGCGGGGCTGTCCGAACTGCGGCGCGACCTATTTCCCGCGCATCAACCCGGCCGTGATCATGCTGGTCGAGCGCGAGGGCCGGATGCTGCTGGCCCGCAACAAGCTCTTCCGGGGACCCTGGTACAGCTGCCTGGCCGGGTTCGTCGAGCCCGGCGAGTCCCTCGAGGAGGCCGTCGCCCGGGAGGTGTTGGAGGAGGTCGGGATCGAGGTCGAGGCGATCAGCTACGCCGCCAGCCAGCCGTGGCCCTTCCCGAGCCAGCTGATGATCGGCTTCTACGCACGCTACCGGTCGGGCGAGATCAGGGTGCAGGACTCGGAGATCCTCGACGCGGCCTGGTTCAGCCCCGACCAGCTTCCCGAGATGCCGGGCCGCTTCAGCCTCGCCCGGCAGCTCATCGACGGCTTCGGGGACCGCTCCTCTCAGGCGCGGGAGGCACGCAGGGCCTCCAAGTAGGCCGCGATCGCGCGGATGGCCGCGTCCGACTTCCAGGCCTCGTCGACCTCGCTGTCGAAGTGTCCCGAGCGCGCCTCCAGCGCGTCCCAGAAAGGTGCCCGCAGCTCCCGCTTGACGAGCTCGAAGCTCCGCGCCGGGACGGCTGCCAGGGCGGTTGCGACCTCGAGGGCCCGGGCGAGGACGACGTCGGGCTCGGCCACCTCGTCGACCAGGCCGAGCTCGACGGCGCGTTGGGCCGGCACCGACTCGGCCAGGTTCACGAGCCGACCGAGCGCGCGGCCGCCGGTGGCGAGCCGGAGGATCTCGATCGCGTCGACGGGGAAGGGGATCCCAACCAGCATCTCGGTCAGCCCGATCCGCCCGCTGCCGCTGGTCATGACGCGGTGGTCGGCCGTCTCGACCAGCACGCAGCCGCCGGCGATCGCGTGTCCGTTGATGGCGGCCACGAGCGGCCGCGGGAAGGCCATCAGCTCGTTGAAGGTCTTCCGCAGCGCCGGGAGGAAGCGGTCCAGGTAGGGGCGCCCGCCGTCCACGACCCGGAACAGGTCGACCCCCGCGGAGAAGATGGTGCCGGTACCGGTCAGGACGACCGCCGGGGCTTCCCGCAGCCGGTGCAGGTTGGTGGAGAGCGCTGCGAGCAGCTCGAGGTCGATCGCGTTCGCCTTGCCGTGCGCCATCCGGAGCACGGTCACGGGTCCCGACCTTTCGGAATTGATCGGCGCGCTCACCGGTAGTCAAACGATACGGTGGAACGGTGAGCCAGCCCGCCTCTGATGTCGCGCGAGGACAGCCGCCGGCGGAGCCGTCCGCGCCGCCCTCGTCTCCCGGGCACAGCCGCCGCTACATCTTCACCGCCGCCTCGGTCGTCGCGCTCGGGTCGACCGCCTCGATCCTCTCCAGCACCGTCGTCAACGTCGCCGTGCCCGACCTGCAGAAGACCTTCCACGCACCGATCACCGACGTCCAGTGGATCCTGACCGCCTACCTTCTCGGCCTCGCGGCGGTGATCCCCATCAGCGGCTATGTGTCGGACCGCTTCGGCACCAAGCGGGTCTACCTGGTGACGCTGGTCGCCTTCACCATCGCTTCGGGTCTCTGCGGACTCGCCTGGAACCTCCAGTCGGAGATCGGGTTCAGGGTCATCCAGGGCCTCGCCGGCGGCATGGTGATGCCGGTCGGGATGACGATCATCATGCGGATGGCGGCGCCCGAGCAGCGGGGGCGCCTGATGTCCGTCCTCGGCGTGCCCCTGATGCTCGCCCCGGCTTTCGGGCCGACGCTCGGTGGCTGGCTGATCCAGGTCTTCGACTGGCGCTGGGTGTTCTGGGTCAACCTGCCCGCGGGGGTGCTCGCGCTGGTGCTCGGCTTCTTCTTGCTGGAGGCGGGCCGGCTGCCCTGGGTCGATCGCAAGATCGACCTCGTCGGCCTCTTCCTGGCGACGCCGGGTGTCGCCCTGGTCATCTACGGCCTGACCCGGGCCTCGATCGACGGCTGGACCGCCTGGCAGGCGGTGCTCCCGCTCCTGGCCGGGCTCCTCCTGGCGGCCGGCTTCGTCAGCTGGGAGCTGCGCCAGGAACACCCGCTGCTCGACATGAGGGTGTTTCGCGACGCTGCCTTCTCGGCCTCCATGGCGGTCGGCTCGGTACTGGCCATCGCCCTCTTCGGAGCCGTCTTCCTGATCCCCGTCTTCATGCAGCAGGTGGAGGGGATGGACACCCTCCAGGCCGGCCTCCTGCTGGCTCCCCAGGGCATCGCTGCGGCCGCCACGATGACCGTGTCGGGAGTGCTGACCGACCGCTTCGGCGCCCGCCCGGTGGTGTTCTTCGGCGTCCTGGCACTGGTGGGGTCGACGCTCCTGCTGGTCAGCGTGACGCCGAGCACCGACAGCTGGAGCTGGGTCTTCATCATCTCGGCCCGCGGCCTCGCGATGGGCTTCGCGATGATGCCCAGCTTCGCGGCCGCCTACGTGACCCTGCCGGAGGCCGCGATCGCACGCGCGACCGCGGTGAGCAACACGCTCCAGCGCGTCTTCTCGNNNNAAGGCCCACCTGCCCGTCCACGCGGCCCTCGGCGCCGGGGTGCACGTGTCGCAGGCGGCGCTCGCCGCCGCCGCCCGGGCGGCCGCCGCGAAGGGGTTCGACGACACCTTCTGGCTGTCAGCCGGCGTCGCCGGGCTGGCGCTGCCCGCGTCGCTGCTGCTGCGCCGCCCGATACCGGAGGGCGAGCGGATGCTGGCGGTGCAGACCGGGGTCGAGCCTCGCCAGCCGGCGCTCTCGACGAGCAATCGCGCGGCCTTCGTGGTGATGCTCATCGCCTCGCTGGCGTTCCTGGCCTTCACCATCGGGAAGACGCTCGACGCGTTCTAGCCGGCCGTGAACCCTTCGCCGACCAGGTCGGTGACCAGCTCGAGCTCGCGGAGGACCTCGTCGCGTGGCCGGGAGGGCATCCAGAAGACCAGCCGGTCGACGCCCAGCTCCTCGTACTCGGCGATCGCCTCGGCGGTTGGGCGGGTGCCGTAGACCGTGACCGGCAGATGGCCCCGGCCCGATTCCTCGCACAGCTTCCGGAAGACGGGGACCTGGGCGACCAGGCGCGAGCGGCCCGCGTTCGGGATCCAGCCGTCCCCATAGGCGATCACGCGCTTCAGGGTGTTCTCGGTGTTTCCGCCGACGTAGACGGGAAGCGGGTCCTGGACCGGCTTCGGCCAGGACCAGATGGGGCCGAAGTCGACCATCTCGCCATGGAATTCGGCTTCCTCCTTGGTCCAGATCTCGCGCATCGCGAGCACGCGCTCCCGGAGCAGCCGCCAGCGCAGCTTCGGGTCGGTGGACGAAGTCGAGGCTGGCGACCGCCTTCGCGGTCGTGATCGGGTCCCGCTCGACGACCAGCACGATCCCGAAGCCGAGCAAGAGGCGCCTGGAGTTTTCGGCCGCGATGGTCAGCGCGACGAAGGGGTCGAGGGTCCGCTTGTAGTACTCGGGGAGGTCGCCGCCGGCGGGATAGGGGGTGCGGCGGCTCACCGGGATGTGGGTGTGCTCGGGGACCCAGAAGGACTCGAAGCCGCGCTCCTCGACCTCGCGCACGAGCTCGCCGACGCCGATCGACCGGTCGGTCGGAAAAATTGCGACACCGAACTTCATTGGCATAGCGCGCCTCTTAGCGTAAGCTGCGGCCCGAAATGGAGATCACAGTTCGCTGGCACCGCCTCCTGCGTGCCCTTGCCTTCGCGGTTGGGCTGGCCCTCGGCCTTGGCACGGCGGTGTTCATATTCAGCAACCTGGCGCCGACCGAGATCCACTGGCGGATCCCGGCGAACGTCGGCTACAGCTACGACCTCACCTTCCGCGGCGTCAGCCTCTGGGTCCTCGCCGTCGTGCCCCTGGTGGTCGGCGCCGTGGTCGGCTACTTCTACCAGACACCGGCCCGGATGCACCACGTCCGCGAAGCCATGCGCCACCGGCACCGGGTCCATGAGCTGGAGCACGAGCTGAAGACGGTACGGTCCGGCCTCGACAAGCTTTTGATGATGCCGGAGGATGGCAGGGCGGCGATCCCGGCGCAGATCATGGCCCCGCTCGAGCAGCGGACGGTGGAGGTCGAGGACGAGGATGAGCGCGATCCCCGGCTTCCCGACGAGCCGGCGGCCGTCGAGGTGCTCGCCGCAAGAGTCAAGCTTCCTCCCTCGGTCCCGGCCACCGTCGTGGCCCGGCCGCGCCGCAACGTCAGAGCCGATGGCAAGGCCCCGGCGCAAGCGAAGCCCGTCGTCAAGGCCGCGGCGAAGCCGGGTCGCAAGAAGCCCAGCTGAACCGGTCTCGTCGGCCGGCAGGGCTAGGATGGAGTCTCTTTCCGAATGAGCGAACGCCGCCGCGCTGGTCGCACCCTCGTCCCCCGCTCGAAGCCGCTTGCCGACCAGGCGTTCCTGGAACGGGACGGCTTCGACCAGTACGTCCTCCACTCCGACCCCTGGCGGGCGCTGCGGATCCTCTCCGAGTTCGTCGAAGGGTTCGACGCGCTGAGCGTCGTCGGTCCCGCGGTCAGCATCTTCGGGTCCGCCCGCACTCCCCATGACGACCCCTTCTACGCAGCCGCCGAAACCACCGGGCGGGAGATCGCGAAGCGCGGCTTCGCCGTCATCACGGGCGGCGGGCCGGGGATCATGGAGGCGGCCAACAAGGGCGCCAAGGAGGCCGGCGGGCTGTCCGTAGGCTGCAACATCGAGCTGCCCGCCGAGCAGGGGCTCAACGACTACGTCGAGCTCGGCGTCGAGTTCCGCTACTTCTTCGCCCGCAAGACGATGTTCGTCAAGTACGCGCGGGGCTTCATCATCTTCCCCGGCGGTTTCGGGACCCTGGACGAGCTCTTCGAGTCGCTGACGCTGGCCCAGACCGGCAAGATCGAGCATTTCCCGATCGTGCTCTTCGGGCACGCCTACTGGGACGGCCTGCTCGATTGGATCCGCACCGA
>WNFM01201750.1_pt1 | contig 16725 bp, 16 predicted proteins | sample 5400271 | NCBI WGS metagenome assembly WNFM01 (sample SAMN13153352, study PRJNA577476) | soil metagenome | isolation source: 60 cm saprolite on Douglas fir-dominated hillslope | place: USA:California | collected 2013-09-17
CTCACGCCCTCGAAGCTTGCAGCCCTGGGTAAACGCCTTCTGGAGTATCCGGAAGGCTTCACGCTGCATCCGCGCGTGGCGCAGATACTCGCCAATCGCGGCAAGATGCTTGCCGGGGAGCTGCCGCTCGACTGGGGTTGCGCCGAAACGCTCGCCTACGCCTCGCTCCTGGACGAAGGCAGTGCGGTGCGCCTGTCGGGGCAGGACAGCGGCCGTGGCACCTTCTTTCACCGCCACGCCGTGCTGCACGACCAGAACAGCGATCGGATTTTCATTCCACTGCAGCACATCCGGGATTTACAGCCACGCTTCGCGGTGATCGATTCGCTCCTCTCGGAGGAGGCGGTATTGGGATTCGAATACGGCTATGCGAGCACCAGCCCGGATTGCCTGGTGATCTGGGAAGGCCAGTTCGGTGATTTCGCCAACGGCGCCCAGGTGCTGATTGACCAGTTCATTTCCTCGGGCGAGGCGAAGTGGGGACGGCTGTGTGGCCTGACGCTGTTCCTGCCGCACGGCTACGAGGGCCAGGGTCCGGAACATTCCTCGGCGCGGCTCGAGCGCTTCCTGCAATTGTGCGCCGAGAAGAACATGCAGGTGTGCGTGCCCTCCACGCCCTCACAGATGTTTCACATGCTGCGCCGGCAGATGCTGCGGCCCCTGCGCAAGCCGCTGATCGTCATGACCCCGAAGAGCCTGCTGCGCCACGAGCTTTCAGTCTCGGCCCTCGCCGATCTGACCGGCGGTGAGTTTGCCACGCTGATCGATGAGGTGGACGCGCTGCCGCCGGCCCGGGTGAAGCGCGTGGTATTCTGCAGCGGCAAGGTCTACTTCGATCTGCTCAAAGTGCGGCGTGCCGAGCAACTGGGCGATGTGGCCCTCGTGCGCATCGAGCAGCTCTATCCCTTTCCGAGGCAGGAGTACGCCACGCTGCTCGCGCATTACCCCAATGCGACGGAACTCGTGTGGTGCCAGGAAGAACCGCAGAACCAGGGCGCCTGGTACCAGATCCGCAATCGCCTGGTGGATATTGCCGGCGCCGGGCGTACCGTATCCTACGCTGGCCGCGCCTCGGCCTCGGCGCCGGCGACGGGCGTCGCCCGGCTCCATGAAGCCGAGCAGCGCGAGCTGGTGCGCAGTGCGCTGCATGGCGTGGCCGCCGGGCCGGCAGTCCTCAACCTGCCGCGGCCCACGGTCGCAGGCGGCAACACGAAGCAAAGGAAGAGTTCATGAGCGTTGAGATTCGCGTACCGCAGCTGCCCGAATCGGTGGCGGACGCAACCCTGGTCGCCTGGCGCCGCAAAGCCGGCGAGGCGGTCAGCCGTGATGAGAACCTGGCCGATCTGGAGACCGACAAGGTGGTGCTGGAGGTGCCCGCACCGGTGGGGGGCGTGCTGCAGGAGATTCGCATTCCTGAAGGCACCACCGTCAAGAGCGGCGAGCTGCTGGCCCTGATCGCTCCCGGCGCCGTGGCCGCCCCCGGCCCCGCAGCCCCCGGCCCTGCAGCCCCGGGCCCTGCGGCAATTCCGGCCGCCTCGGCGTCCCGCTCCGCACCACAGGAGCCCAAGCTGGGGCCGGCCGCGCAGCGCGTGGCCGAGGAACTCGGACTGCCCAGGGAGACGATCGCGGCTGCCGCCAAGGGCGGCCGGGTGTCAAAGTCGGACCTGGTGGCGGCGGCAGGCTCGCCCCCCGCGGCAAAGCCGGCGGTTGCTGCGGCACCTGCGGTCAGCAAGCCCACCGATGCGCCCATGGTGCCGGCGGTGAACCGCGGCGCACGCGCGGAGCGCCGCGCGCCCATGACGCGGCTCCGCCAGCGGATCGCGGAACGCCTCGTGCAGGCGCAATCGACCCAGGCGCTCCTGACCACCTTCAATGAAGTCGACCTGAGCCATGTCAACGAACTGCGCGGCCGCTACAAGGAGGCCTTCGAGAAGCAGCACGGGATCAAGCTGGGGTTCATGTCCTTTTTCGTCAAGGCCGCGATCGAGGGTCTGAAGAAATTCCCGCTCGTCAATGCCTCCGTGGAAGGCAACGAGATCGTTTACCACGAATATTTCGATATCGGCGTCGCCGTGTCGACCGATCGGGGGCTCATGGTCCCGGTACTGCGTGACGCCGACGCGCTGGATTTTGCCGGGGTCGAGCGCGGCATCGCGCAGTTCGCGCAGCGTGCCCGCGATGGCACGATCACCATCGGGGACCTGACGGGCGGCACCTTCAGCATCACCAATGGGGGTGTCTTCGGATCGCTCCTGTCGACGCCGATCGTGAACGCGCCCCAGAGCGCCATACTCGGCATGCACAAGACCCAGCAGCGGGCCATGGTCATCGACGGTGTGGTCGTGGCGCGGCCGATGATGTACCTCGCCTTGAGCTACGATCATCGCATCATCGACGGCAAGGAGGCCGTGCAGTTCCTGGTGACGGTCAAGGATGGCCTGGAGGATCCGGGCCGTATCCTGCTTGGAGTCTGAACATGGCTGAAGCGCGCCTGGACTTTGACGTGATGGTGATTGGTGGGGGCCCGGCCGGGTATCCGGCCGCAATTCGTGCCGCGCAGAACGGATTGAAGGTCGCCTGCGTCGATGCCTGGCGCAATCGCGACGGCAGCAGCGCGCTCGGCGGCACCTGCCTGAACGCCGGCTGCATCCCTTCCAAGGCAATGCTGGAGTCTTCGGAGCTGTGGCATCGCGCGCAACATGAGTTCAGCGCGCACGGCATCAAGGTCGGGAGCCTCACGCTGGACCTGGCCACGATGCAGAAGCGCCGCGCGGCCATCGTCCGCGGCATGACCGGCGGTATCGCCTCGCTGTTCAAGGCCGCCGGCGTGACGGCGATCTACGGCAAGGGCCGGCTGCTGGCCCGCCGCGAAGTTGAGGTGACGGCGGCCGACGGCCAGGTCTCGCGGCTGGCGGCGCGGCATGTGGTGCTCGCCAGCGGTTCGGTGCCCTCGGAACTGAAGGCCCTGCCTTTCGATGGCGCCAACATAATCGATTCCTGGAGCGCGCTCGAGCTGGACACGGTGCCGCGCCGGCTGTGCGTCATCGGCGCCGGTGTCATCGGCCTGGAACTCGGGAGCGTGTGGCGCAGGCTCGGGGCCGAGGTGGTCACGCTCGAGGCGCTCGATGCACTGCTGCCGATGGCGGATGCGCAGCTCGCCACTGAGGCGGGCCGGCATTTCAAGAAGCTCGGCCTCGACATCCGGCTGGGCGCCAAGGTCTCCGCCGCGGTGCCGGGCAAGGACGGCGTGAGCGTGCGCTATGCCGACGCCAGGGGCGAGCAGTCCCTGCTGGCCGACAAGGTGGTGGTCGCGGTAGGCCGCCGCCCCTACACGGAGGGGCTCCTCGATGCCGCCAGCGGCGTCACGCTCGATGAGCGCGGCTTCATCGGAGTCGATGAGCGCTGTGCCACCGGGGTGGAAAACGTCTGGGCCGTGGGCGATGTGGTGCGCGGGCCGATGCTCGCGCACAAGGGCAAGGAGGAGGGGATCGCGGTAGCCGACCGCATTGCCGGCAAGTACGCGCACGTGAATTACGAGTTGATTCCGTCGGTCATCTATACCGCGCCGGAAATTGCCTGGGCGGGAAAAACCGAGGCGCAGGCAAAGGAGGCGGGGATTGAGTGCAAGGCCGGGGTGTTCCCCTTCGCTGCCAGTGGCCGCGCCAAGGCCATGGAGTCAACCGCCGGTTTCGTGAAACTCATCGCCAACCGGGTCACGGACGAAATACTCGGCGTGCATATCATCGGACCGATGGCCGGGGAACTGATTGCCGAGGCGGTGCTGGCCATGGAATTCCGTGGCAGCGCCGAGGACCTGCAGCGCACCATCCACGCCCATCCCACGCTCGCCGAAGCGGTGCACGAAGCCGCACTCGCCGCCGACAAGCGCGCGATCGACAACATCAACCGCTAGCGGGACCGCCACTCAGGCGGCACGCTCGGCACGCAGCACACTCGGCACGGCGCGCAGGCGCTTGAGCACCAGGCGGAGCTGCGCGATGTCGCGCACTGCGGTGCGCAGCACGATCGTGGCAATGCGATCCGCCGCGTCCGTGTTCGAGTTGACGCCCTCGATGCTCAGGCGCTCCTGGGCGCAGACGTCCGAAACGTCGCGCAGCAGCCCGCGCCGATCGTAGGCTTCGACGCGGATCTGCACCGGCATGAGCTGATCGGCGGCCAGGTTCCACTGCACATGCAGCAGGCGTTTGGGCCGGGCGGCCGCCATGCGCTGCAGGCTCCGGCACTGGGCGCGATGGATCGTGACACCGCGCCCCAGGGTCACGTAGCCTGCGATCGGTTCCGGGGGCACGGGCGCGCAGCAATGCGCCATGGTCGTGGGCATGTCACCGACGCCTTCGATGTCCACGGCGGATCGATGGCTCCCGCGCGGGCCCTTCGGCCGGGCCGGAAAGGCACTGGCCTCGGGCGCCAAGGGTGCGGTGGGCGCCGGCGGTGCCGCGCCGGCGGGACTGGCGCTGCCAGCCGCCGCGGCGGTCACCGCGGCATCGTGCTGGTGAAACCAGGCGCGCACTTTGGCGCGGCTGCGTGAGGAGGCGAGGAAGCCACCATCAATCGCCAGCCAGTCGCGGCTCGGTCCGCCGCTCCGTCCGGTAATGATCTCGACGATCTCGCCATTGGCGAGCGGCTGGTTCAGCGGTGCAATGCGCCCATCGACGCGCGCACCGCGGCAACCGTGCCCGAGCTGAGTGTGCACGTGATAGGCAAAATCCAGCGGCGTCGCGCCGCGAGGCAGGTCCACGACCTCGCCGCGCGGCGTGAGCGCGTAGAGCCGGTCGGAGAACAGCTCACCGCGCACGCGATCGATGAAGTCCCCGTCCGCGCTGTCGGCGCGCGCCGGATCCAGCATGCTGCGCGCCCACTCGATCTTGCGCTCATAGTTTGCATCGCGGGCACCGCCTTCCTTGTAGCGCCAATGCGCGGCAACGCCGAGTTCGGCCTGTTCGTGCATGTCGCGGGTGCGGATCTGGATTTCGAGCGACTTGCCTTCGGGACCGGTGACGGCGGTGTGGATCGAGCGGTAGTTGTTGTCCTTGGGCGTGGCGATATAGTCGTCGAACTCGCCCGGCACATAGGACCACAGGCCATGCACCAGCCCGAGCGCGGCGTAGCAATCGGCCGCGGTGTCCACCACGATGCGCACGGCGCGCACGTCGAACACCTGCTCGAAGGCGAGGTGCTTGCGCTGCATCTTGCGCCAGATGCTGTAGATGTGCTTTGGCCGCCCGTAGACCTGGGCCTTGATACCTGCCTGCGCCAGGTCGGCAGCAAGCCGCGCGCAGGCCTGCTCGATGTAGCGTTCGCGATCCACGCGTCGCTCGGCCAGGGCGGCGGCCATGCGGTGGTATTCCGCCGGCTCGAGCTGGCGGAAGGCCAGATCCTCCAGCTCCCACTTGACGGTCCAAAGCCCCAGGCGATTGGCGAGCGGCGCGTAGATCTCACGCGCCTCGAGCGCCGATCGTTGTTGCTCCGCCGCGGGTCGGCTGCGGCCGTGGCGCTGTCGCACCAGCTCCGTGGCGAGGCGCGCTACGATGAGCCGTGGATCAGCGGCAATCGCCAGCAGCATCTTGCGCAGCGTCTCGGCCTGGCGGGCATTGAGACCGCGGCTCGCGTTCCAGTCCGCGGGCAGGCCGATATCGCCGACTCGCCCGAGCTGATCGGCGAGCCGTTCCGCCGCCGTGCCGAAGCGGGCGATGGCGGTTGCCGTGCTGCAATCGAAGCCGGCCTTGCGTGCCTGCGCGAGCCAGGCGGCCACGGCAATGTCGGGCTCATCGGTGATCTGGCCGACGAGTCGCGCCGTCTCTGCGCCCTGTTCCTGGAGCGTGCGGTCCAGGCCCAGCTCGGCAAACGCGGCCTGGGCGGCGGCGATTGCCGCGGCGGGAGGCGCGGCGATTCTGCTGATGGTTTCCAAATGCTTGCGATGCTATTGGGCGTGTGGGGGCGGGTGCTTCCGGCTATCATTCAAGCAATGGGCGAACACGGCAAGTGGTGGCATGGCGCGGTATTCCGGCAGCTCCTGGCGCAGCTTCCGGCCTGAGGGTGCCGCCCCCAGCGCCGGCGCAGCAGCGCCACGGGCGGTGGCGGCGGTGCACTGCCGGATTCTCGGCCTCGATCCGGGCTCGCTCCGGACCGGCTACGGCGTGATCGACTGTGGGAGCGCGGGTGAACGGCACGTCGCCCACGGCTGCATCAAGGCTGGGAGCGGAGATTTTCTGCTGCGCCTGCGCCGCATCTACGACGCGGTGGCGGCCCTGATCGCCGAACACCGGCCGGACGAGATTGCGATTGAACGTGTCTTCGTGCACCGCAATCCCGACAGCGCGCTCAAGCTCGGCCAGGCGCGGGGCGCCGCCATCTGTGCCGCCGTCGGCCTGGGAGCCAACGCCTTCGAGTATGCACCGCGGGCCATTAAGTTGGCCGTCAGTGGCTTTGGGGCCGCCGAGAAGATGCAGGTGGCGCGGATGGTCACCACGCTCCTTAAGCTCGAGCGCCGCCCCGCGGCTGACGCCGCAGATGCCCTGGCCGTGGCGCTCTGCCACGCCCAGACCCGGCGTCTGGCGGCACTGATTTACACGCCGCGCGCCCGCCGCGTAGCGCCGGTGCGCGTGGTGCGACCAGGACTGCGCGCGTGATCGGTTCCCTGGCGGGTTTGCTCCGGCACAAGGCGCCGCCAGCCCTGCTGCTCGAAGTGGCCGGTGTCGGCTACGAGCTGGAGGCGCCGATGTCGACGTTCTATGGATTGCCCGCGCTCGGTGAGCCGGTGCGGCTCCTGACGCACCTGGTGGTGCGGGAAGACGCCCACGTGCTGTTTGGTTTTGGGACGGGCGAAGAGCGCGCGCTGTTTCGCAGTCTCCTCAAGGTCTCCGGGGTGGGCCCGCGCATTGCGCTGGCCATTCTGTCTGGCGTAACCGTTGAAGCGTTTGCGAGCTGCGTGCAGGCCGGCGACGCGGCCACGCTGACACGCATTCCCGGGGTTGGCCGCAAGATCGCCGATCGCCTGATCGTTGAAATGCGCGATCGGCTCGCGCTGCTCGCGGAGCGGGGCAATCAGGCCGCTGCGCCCGTGGGCGTCGCGGCCGAAGCCTACGGGGCCCTGGTGGCGCTGGGCTATCGGCCGGCGGAGGCCACGCGCCTGATCAAGAATGCCGGCGCCGGTGGCAGCACCGAAGAGCTGATACGGCGTGCGCTGCAGAGCGCAGCGCGCGAGTGAGCTTATGAGCGAACCGCAGATCGAAGAGCGTCTGGTGAGCACCGCGAGCAAGAGCGAGGAGGAACTCGTCGATCGGGGCCTGCGGCCGCGCATGTTCAGCGAGTACGTTGGCCAGGAGCAGGTCAAGAACCAGATGGGCGTGTTCATCGAGGCGGCTCGCCAGCGCGCCGAAGCCCTCGACCACGTGCTGATCTTTGGTCCACCCGGCCTGGGCAAGACCACCCTCGCGGTGATCATCGCCGCGGAGCTCGGGGTCAGTCTGCGCCACACCTCCGGTCCGGTGCTGGAGCGCCCGGGCGACCTGGCTGCCATCCTGACCAACCTCCAGCCCCGCGACGTGCTGTTCGTCGATGAAATTCACCGCCTAAGTCCAATCGTCGAGGAAGTGCTGTACCCGGCCATGGAGGACTACCAGCTCGACATCATGGTGGGCGAGGGCCCGGCGGCGCGCTCCATCAAGCTCACCTTGCCACCCTTCACGCTGGTGGGCGCGACCACGCGTGCCGGATTGCTGACTTCCCCGTTGCGTGATCGCTTCGGCATCGTGCAGCGCCTCGAGTTCTACAGCGCCTCCGAGCTCGAGCGCATCGTCACCCGCTCGGCCGGCATTCTGCAGGTACCGATCGCCCCGGCAGGGGCGGCGCGCATCGCGCAGCGCGCGCGCGGGACCCCGCGCGTCGCCAATCGCCTGTTGCGGCGGGCGCGCGACTACGCCCAGGTGCGCGGCAGCGGCCTGATTGATGAAAGCGTGGCCAAGGCGGCGCTGGACCTGCTGTCGGTCGATCCGCTGGGCTTCGACGCGCTCGACCGGAAACTGTTGCTGACGGTGATGGAGAAATTTGACGGGGGCCCGGTGGGCATCGAAAGCCTGGCCGCGGCGATCGGCGAAGAGCGTGGCACGCTCGAGGATGTCATTGAACCGTTCCTGATCCAGCAGGGATTCCTGGCGCGTACGGCCCGTGGGCGCATTGCCACGCGCAGCGCCTGGCAGCATTTCGGGCTGAAGGTGCCGGAGCGTGCGGCCGCGAATCTGCCCCTGTTCGGTGAGACCCCGTGAGCCGCTTCGTCTGGCCGGCGCGGGTCTACTGGGAGGACACCGATGGGGGTGGGGTCGTTTATTACGCCAATTACCTGCGCTTTCTCGAGCGGGCGCGCACGGAATGGCTGCGTGCCCGCGGTCATTCGCAGGCCACGCTCGCCGCCGAGGCGGGCGTGCTGTTCTCGGTGGTTGACGTCAGCATACGCTATCGGCGGCCGGCACGGCTCGATGACCTGCTGCTGGTCAGCTGCGAGGCGGAACTCGACGGTGCTGCGAGCGTGGTCTTCAAACAGCAGATTCATCGAAGCGGTGAATCCGGCGAACTACTGGCAGAGGCCAGCGTCCGCGTGGCCTGCGTCAGCGCTACGAGTTTCCGGCCACGACGCCTGCCCCCGGCGCTTTCAAGGGAGTTCAGCGGATGAATGGTGACCTGTCGATTCTGCGCCTGATCGTCCAGGCCAGTCCCGTCGTGCAACTGGTCATCGCGCTGCTGCTGCTGGCGTCGCTGACCTCCTGGGCCATCATCTTCAGCAAGCGCATGATGGTGCGCCGCGCACGCAGTGATGCCGATCGCTTCGAGAACGGTTTCTGGTCTGGCGGCGATCTGGCGACGCTGTACCGCTCCATCGAGGCGCGCGGTGGCGCCACCGGCATGGAGAGCATCTTCGAGTTCGGCTTTCGCGAGTTTGCGCGGCTCCGCCAGCAGGGCGGCGCGGCGGCGGACCTGCTGCTGGAAGGTGCGCGTCGCGCCATGCGCGTGGCGCAGCTCAAGGAAACCGAGCGGCTGGAGCGCAATCTTGCCTCGCTCGCCACCGTAGGCTCCACCAGCCCGTATGTCGGCCTGTTCGGTACGGTGTGGGGCATCATGAGTGCCTTCACTTCGCTGAGCAACGTGCAGCAGGCCACGTTGGCCTCGGTCGCACCCGGCATCGCCGAGGCGCTGGTCGCCACGGCGTTCGGCCTGTTCGCGGCCATACCCGCGGTCATCGCCTACAACCGCTACGCCGATCAGGTCAGCCGCCTGGAAATGCGCTACGACGCGTTCATGGAGGAGTTTTCCACCATCCTGCAGCGGCACGCCGCGCGCGGTGCCGGCGGAGCCTGAGCGTGGAGACGACCCGCAGGCCGCGACGAAGGCTCATGGCCGAGATCAATGTCGTGCCCTACATCGACGTCATGCTGGTGCTGCTGATCATTTTCATGATCACGGCCCCGCTCCTCACCGAAGGGATCAAGGTCGAGCTGCCCAAGGCGGCCGCGGAACCGATCGACGCGGGTGCGGTCAACAATATTGAGCCGCTGGTGCTGTCGGTGGACGCACGCGGGCGCCTGTACCTCAATGTGGGCGCCAATCCGCAGCAGCCACTGGATGACGCCACGGTGCTGGCGCGCGCGACCGCGGCGCTGCGGCGGACGCCGCAGCGGGTGGTCCTGGTCAAAGGAGACCACGCGGTTGACTACGGAAGAATCGTCGCGGCCATGGTCATGCTGCAGCAGGCGGGCGCCACCAAGCTGGGCTTTCTGACAGAACCGCCACCGCCGCCGCGCGCACCATGAGCGCGCGCGAATCGGGCGGCAGTCACGACGACCAGTGGCTGGCGGTCGTGCTGTCCGTGCTGGTGCACGCCGCTGCAGTGGGCGTACTCGCCTGGGGCTGGTGGCGCTTTCACACCCGCAGGCCCGCGCTACAGCAGTTGGCGATCGAAGCCACCCTGGTCACGGCGGCGCCGGCCACGCCAGCACCGGCGCCAGTGAGCAGCGCGCCGCCCGCCGTGGCGCCGACGCCGGAAGCCGAGACCAAGCCCGCGCCCGAGCCGGCCCGGGTGGACCAGGCGAGCGCGGAGCAGGAGCGCGCCGAGCAGCGCCAACGCGAGGAGCGCGAAGAGCGCGAAGGGCGGAGCAGGAGGCGCAGGCGCGCAAGCTCAAGGAAGCCACCGATCGCGAGGCGCGGGCACGGGCGCAGGACAAGGCGAGACGCGAGGCGGAATTGCAAACACAACTGGCGAACGAGGAGCGGGTCAATGCGGCGCGTGGCAGCAAGGCGGAGGCTGCATGGCTGGCGCTGATTCGCGACAAGGTCACGCGGAACTGGATTCGGCCTCCCAGCGCGCGCGCCGGAGTAAACTGCGAGGTGCACGTGACACAGGTGCCGGGCGGTGCGGTCACGGGCGTGCAGATCGGCAGCTGCAACGGGGACGATGCGGTGCGGGCATCGATCGAGGCCGCGGTCCTTCGGGCATCGCCCCTGCCGATGCCGTCGGATGCCGATCTGTTCGATCGCAATCTGAAGTTCGATTTTCACCCTGATGAATAGGTGTAATAGAGTGACAGGACACAAGCGCCCCGGCGGCAGGTTCGCAATCATGCTGGCGCTCGCAGCGGCGTCACTATCAGGCGCCGCGCGTGCCGAGTTGCAGATCGACATCACCAAGGGGGTCACGGATCCGATCCCGATCGCCATCATCCCATTCGCTGGCGGCGCGGCAGTCGCCGGCGGCTTCGATTTCGCCGCCGTGGTGCAGCACGACCTGGATGGGAGCGGGCGATTCAAGTCGATGCCGCGGCGCGCGCTGCCGAGCCAGCCGGTGCGCGCCGCTGACGTGGTGGCCGCCGACTGGCACGCCAACGGCGAGGACTATGTGCTCGTCGGCCGCGTCAACTCCATTGACGCGACGCGCGCGGATCTGGACTGCGAGCTCGTCAATGCGTTGACCGGGCAGGTGCTCGGCAATCGACATCTGTCCGCGAATTCGGCGAATCCACGTGCGGCCGCTCATCAGGTGAGCGATTTCGTGTACGAGAAGATCATGGGAACGCGCGGTGCCTTTGCCACGCGTATCGCCTACGTCGCCGTCGATGGTGCTCCGCCGGCGCAGCACTTCCAGCTCTTCGTGGCTGACGCGGACGGCGAGAACCCGCAGATCGTGCTCGATTCGCGCCAGCCGATCATGTCGCCCGCCTGGTCGGGCGATGGTCGGTGGATTGCCTACGTGTCGTTCGAGAATCGCAGCGCTTCGATCGTCGTACAGGAGCTGCGGAGCGGGGAGCGGCGCGTGGTCTCGGCGCGCGCCGGCGTGAACGGCGCTCCCGCCTGGTCGCCGGACGGCCGCAAGCTGGCGCTGACGCTGTCCGGCTCGGCGGGCAATCTCGACATCTACGTGCTCGACCTGGCGACCCAGGGTCTGGTGCGCATCACCGAGGATCCGGCCATCGACACCGAACCGGAGTGGAGCGCCGACGGCTCCCAGCTCTACTTTACGTCCGATCGGTCTGGCGGGCCGCAGATCTACATGACCGACGTGGCGGCGCATCAGCGCGTGCAGCGCCTGACGTTCGGATCCTCCTACAATGCCCGCCCGCGCCTGTCGCCCGATGGCCGGTCGCTGGCCTTTGTGTCGCGCGAGGGCTCGGCCTTTCGCATCGCGCTGCAGGATCTCGCCAGCGGCGCTGTGCGGGTGCTGACGCGTGGCAGCCTCGATGAATCCCCGAGCTTTGCGCCCAATGGGATGAGTCTGATCTACGCGGGTCGCGAGGCGGGCCACGCTACGCTGGCGACGGTGGCGGTGGATGGCCTGGTGTCACAGCGTCTGAAGTCCGATCGCGCCGATGTACGCGAGCCGGTCTGGGGTCCGTTCGCGAGCCCCTGAAGTACAACTGGAGAAGTGTTATGCAAAGGAATCTCATGGTAGCGGTGGCCGGCAGCGTGCTGCTGGCATTGTCAGGCTGCGCGGGCAAGAGCGCGGTGAAAGCTCCGCCACCGGTGGCGAGCGCGGGCACCGGCACGCCGGCCGCCAGTGACGCCGGCGCGGGGGCGGCCGGCGCGGACAATACGGGCGCGACCGGCGGCAGCGCCGCTTCGGCGCCCGCCGGCGTCGCTCGTCTCGTGTACTTCGATTTTGACAGCAGCGAGATCCGGCCGGAATTTGTGCCCGTCATCGCCGCGCATGCGCGCGCGATCGCGGCCAATGCGAGCATTCATGTCAGGCTCGAAGGTCATACCGACGAGCGCGGCTCGCCGGAGTACAACATCGGCCTGGGCGAACGCCGCGCGCAGAATGTGCGGCGCGCCCTACTGCTGCAGGGTGTCGCCGAGAGCCAGGTGGTCACGGTCAGCTATGGCGAGGAGCGTCCTGCCGTGACGGGGCAGACCGAAGAGGCCTGGGCCAAGAACCGCCGCGTCGAGTTTGTCTACCTCAACTGAGGCCACATGAAATACTTATCTACCCTCGTCGCGCTCAGCCTGCTGCTGTCGGCCTGCGCGACCAATCCGGCCGAGGATCCGCTGCAGATCAAGCTCAATGACATCGACACGAGGCTCGGAAGCGTGGAGCGTGTGGTCAGCAACCAGAGCCTGGTCGAGATGTCGCGGCGGCTCGACGCGCTGGAAGCCCAGCTGCGCGAGCAGCGCGGCAGCCTCGAGGTCCTGCAGAACGGGAGCGAGAGCGAGCGCAAGCAGCAGCGCGACCTGTATGCAGATCTCGATAAGCGCATTGCGGTGCTCGAGGCGCGGCTGAAGGGCGCGTCGGCCAGCGCCGACAGCACAGGTGCGGCGCCGCCGCCGCCGGGCGCGGGCACGGATGCCGGCCCGCCGGGCGATGACCAGGCCGCCTACAATCACGCCTTCGACACCCTCAAGAGCGGCAACTACGGCGAGGCCGTCAAGGCCTTCAAGGCGTTCATGTCCGACTATCCCGCGAGCGCGCTGCTCGACAACGCCCAATACTGGATCGGTGAAGCCTATTACGTCACGCGCGACTACGACCACGCCGCGCAGGCCTTCCGCACGGTGGGCGAGCGCTGGCCCAGTTCACGCAAGGCGCCGGACGCGCTGCTGAAGCTCGGTTACACGCAGTTCGAACAGAAGCATCTCGCGGAAGCGCGCGACACGCTGAATGCGGTCGTGAAGCAATTCCCGGGGTCCGAGGCGGCGCGCCTTGCGCAGGAACGCCTGCAGAGGCTCCCGCCGGAGGCGCGTTGAGTCCCGAGGTCCGGCTCAAGATCACCGAGATCTTTCACTCGCTCCAGGGTGAAGCTCAGTTTGCCGGCATGCCTACGGTGTTCGTGCGGCTTACCGGGTGCCCGCTGCGCTGCCACTATTGCGATACGGCCTACGCCTTTCACGGCGGTGAGTGGTGGAGTCTGCCGCAGATTCTCGAGCGCGTGGCCGAGCTCCGTGCCCACGATGTCTGCGTGACCGGCGGCGAGCCGCTCGCGCAGCGCGGCTGTACGGCACTGCTGCAGGCGCTGTGCGAGCAGGGGTACCGCGTTTCCCTCGAGACGAGCGGTGCGCTTCCGGTCGAGGACCTTGACTCACGCGTGGTGCGCGTCGTCGACGTGAAAACCCCTGGCTCCGGGGAGGAATCACGCAATCTCTATCCTCAGCTGCGCCAGCTCCACGGCCATGACCAGATCAAGTTCGTGATCACCTCGCGCGCGGACTATGAATGGAGCCGCGCCAAGATCGCAGAGCTCGGCCTGGGCAAAGAATGCGGGGTATTGTTTTCGCCGAGCTACGGCCAGATCGAAGCGCGCGAGCTGGCCGAATGGATCCTCGCCGACCACCTGCCGGTGCGCTTCCAGATCCAGCTGCACAAGCTGCTGTGGGGCGAAGAGCGTGGCCGCTGAGCGGGCGGTGGTGCTGCTGTCCGGCGGCCTCGACTCCGCCACCGCTCTGGCCTGGGCGCGCGAGCAGGGGTTCGAGTTGTTCGCGCTCTCGGTGGCCTACGGCCAGCGCCATGCGGCGGAGCTCGAGGCCGCGACACGCGTGGCCCAAGCGCTGGGCGTCCGTGAGCATCGGATCATGCACGTCGATCTTGGGGCGCTGGGCGGCTCGGCACTGACTGACACGTCGATCCCTGTGCCTGAGCAGGGCGGTGCGGGAATTCCCATCACGTACGTGCCGGCACGCAATACCGTGCTGCTCTCGCTCGCGCTGGCCTGGGCGGAGGTGCTCGGCGCCGCTCACCTGGTCATCGGCGTCAATGCCCTCGATTATTCCGGTTATCCCGATTGCCGCCCGGAATTCATTGCCGCTTTCCGGGATCTGGCGCGCCTGGCCACCAGGGCCGCGGTGGAGGGCTCATCGCTCGAGATTCACGCACCGCTCCTGAAGTGGAGCAAGGCGCAGATCATTCGCGAGGGCCAGAGGCTGGGGGTGGACTATGGCCTGACTGTTTCCTGCTATCAGGCCGACACGCAGGGCAGGGCCTGTGGCCGTTGCGATTCCTGCCGATTGCGGCGCGCCGGCTTCACGGCCGCAAATGTGCATGATCCAACGCGCTACGCCTGAATTTCTGCCGCTGCTGGTGCGCGCGGGCATCCCTTGGGTATGATGCCGCCCCTTTCCGGTACGGTGCGGGTCGGTAGCTCAGTCGGTAGAGCAGCGCCCTTTTAAGGCGTTGGTCGTGGGTTCGAGCCCCACCCGACCCACCAAGGATGATTGGCTCAGAGGGTGCATGCGGTACCTGGTCGACTGCGCCCGCAAGGCCTATCGCCGCGCACCAGGATCTCGTGCGGCACGCGCGTGTCCACGCCGCATAAACAAACCTTCAGGTTCATTTCAGCCTCTGTTCAGAGTCCGTGCGTATACCGGGGCCGTGCATCACATGTCAGTGCGGCAATTCCGCCGCGACACTGCGGCGGGGCAATGCAAATCACGGGAATGCTCTACGGATCCAGGCTCCTGCAGTTCGTGGGCTTTGCCGCCTCGGAGGTGCTGGGCCCCGACGCCAGCGAAGAGCAGATCAAGGCGCTGATCGATAAGCACGGCTCGATCTTCATCAAACCGGTGTTCAAGGGAGGCGTCGGCAAAAAGGGCAAGGCGGGACTCATCGGCCGCGCCGCGGACCTGAAGGCCGCCCTGGCGGAGAAGGAACGACTCTACTTCGTCGAACACCGGCACGGTAATCAATGCGCCAAGGCAAACGGCGTCACCTTTGAAGGTGCGGTGCCTTCAGAGCACGAGGTGTATTTCTCCATCACCGACGCCACCCAGTATCGGGCTCCGACCATGACCTTGACGCATCACGGCGGCATGGATATCGAGGAACTGGACAAGGACCATATTGCGCAAATCCCATTCGATCCGTTGACGGGCCTGAAGGCGTTCGTGGTCGCAAACGCGTTGTCCGACCTCAGGGCACCGCAGGAACTGATCTCGCCACTGGTACAGAACTTGCCGAAGCTCTGGGAGCTGTATCACAACTTTGGCCTGACGACGCTGGAACTCAACCCAATTCGCCTGCGTGCGGACGACAAGGGTCGATTGACGCCTGTTGCCTGTGATTTCAAGTGCGGCTTCGATCGCGACGACTCGCGTTGGCAGCGACTCAAACTGCCGGCGCACCTGTTTGCCGTCGACTATTCAGACTTTGAGCAGGAGATCAATCAACTGCGCACCTACCAGGGGCAAAGCGATGTCTATGTCATCAATCCCATGGGCACGATTCTGGCACCCACCTTCGGCGGCGGCGCCAATTCGCTGGTGACCGAAATGCTGGGCGACGACGCGATCATTTCCTCGGACTTCGGCGGTAACCCGCCGTACGCAAAGATGAAGGAGGTCGCCCGCATATGCTTCAGGCATTGGCTCGCGCAGTCCAACGTGCTGTTCATCATCGGCGGAAAATCCAACAACACGGACATACATGAGACGTTCCGCGCCATCGCGGATGCCTTGCGGGAGCATTTCAGTGCCCGCGGGCCCAGCCCTCTGTTTGTAGTGGTCGGCCGGGGCGGGCCCAACCTCGTGCGGGGCATGGCCGCGCTACGCGACACCCTGGATGCGCTGGGATTGCCGTACTCCTTCTTCGGCTTCGACTCAGACATGAGCGAAGTGGTCAATTACGCCCGTCGCGTCAACGACTGGATGCGCGGCGGGGCACGCGAGCAGCTGGCGGCGCGCATCAGGAACGGGATGCCGGGCGAGAGTCGCCCCGGTGTGCCCTGACAGGGCGCCTGGCGGAGCGGGGCGGACCATGTACAGGCAGGGCGTGGGGAATTTCAAGTACTACGCGGGCATCAGCTCGCTGGCCGAGGTGGCTACCCGGCAGGATCGCGTTTGCGTATTGAACATCCTGGGCGGCGAGTCGAGCGATGTGACGCCCGTAGGGCACGATTATTCGGGCGGGAACGTGGTCTTCGGCACCTCTCCTGGCCGGCGAGGGCAGGCGCTGGCCTGCCGCACCGGTGCCATTCCCGTATACAACAGCGTGCTCGAGGGTCTGGCCGACGGCCATCGATTCAACTGCGGCGTCATCTATCTGCCGCCTGCGGCTGCCCGCGACGGGGTCGCCGAATTGATTCGGGTTAACCCGGATCTCCGCAAGATTTTCATCGTCACTGAAAAGCTGGCCATTCGCGATTCGCGCGAGATCCGTGCGATGGGGCAACAGAACGGGATCGACATCTTTGGCGGCAACAGCCTGGGGGTTGCGGACGCCTGGAACCAGGTGCGCAT
>WNFM01076023.1_pt5 | contig 16719 bp, 16 predicted proteins | sample 5400271 | NCBI WGS metagenome assembly WNFM01 (sample SAMN13153352, study PRJNA577476) | soil metagenome | isolation source: 60 cm saprolite on Douglas fir-dominated hillslope | place: USA:California | collected 2013-09-17
TTCGCCACCGTTTGGACCTACGACCTGTATCGCCCATTCATCCGCAAAGACGCACCCGACCAGCACTACGTTTCCATGGGCCGTTGGTGCACCTTGATCGGCGTGTTCATCAGCATCGGTACCGCGTACCTCGTGATGGGCTTCGCCAGCATCATGGACTATGTACAAGCGCTCTTCGGATTTTTCATCGCGCCGCTGTTCGGCACGGTGTTGCTCGGAATGATGTGGAAGCGCGCGACCAAGGAAGGTGGGTTCTGGGGTTTGATGGCCGGTACCATTTCTTCCGTCACCATGTTCCTGCTGATGCATGGAAAATTGCCGCTGTTTCAAAAATCGGCCGAGCAATGGATTGGGTTGCTCACGTTCAACCCGCACGCCCAAGGCTTGGCTCAGGATATGTTCCAATCTCTATGGTCCTGCACCACCTGCGTGGTCGTTACCGTGCTGGTCACCATGGTCACCAAGCCGCGGCCAGACTCCGAATTGAAAGGCTTGGTCTACAGCTTGACCGAAGTCGCCCACGAAGAAAAAGTCGGCCTGCTGCACCGTCCCGTTTTCTGGGGCGGCGTGGCGCTGGTGCTGCTGGTGGTTCTGCAAATTATTTTCTGGTGAGGATATGACCGAAAAACACGAAATCATTCCAGTATGGTTTTTTGTCGGCGTGCTGTTCCTGGTGTACGGCGTCTTGATTTTCGTCAGCGGCCTTGGGGAATGGTCGCACCCGCCCGATACCGTGCTCTCCAATTTGCATGCGCCAGTCTGGTGGGGCGGATTGATGATCGTGCTGGGCATACTTTATTGTGGCAAGTTTCGGCCGCGCGGCACCAAGGCATAATCATTCTGGCTGAACCTGTCGAGGGTGACGCAACTGCTTCAGCCACCGCAATTCATAACGAGAGCTGGGTCATGGCAAACGAAAAGAAAATGACGATGGGTGTAATCGTCGGGAACCGCGGATTTTTTCCCGATCATCTGGCCAAGAGTGGCCGCGAGGAGATTCTCGCGGCGCTGGCCAAAGCCGGCATGAACGCGGTCGCGCTCGGCGTCGAAGAAAGCAAGTACGGCGCGGTGGAAACTCACCAAGAGGCTAAGCGCTGCGCGGAGCTCTTCCGCAAACACCAGAAAGAAATCGACGGCGTAATTGTTACCCTGCCGAACTTCGGCGATGAACGCGCGATCGCGGATACCCTGCGCCTCGCGCGGCTGGATGTGCCGGTACTGGTCCAGGCCACGCCGGATGCTGCTTCGAAGATGACCATTACTCATCGCCGCGATAGTTTTTGCGGAAAAATGTCCGCCTGCAACAACCTCAAGCAATACGGCATTCCCTATTCGTTGACCAAGCTGCACACCGTCGCGCTTGACGCGCCGGAATTTGCCAAGGACCTGGAAAATTTCGCTGCGGTGTGTCGCGTGGTGCGCGGCCTCAAGAACTTGCGCATCGGCGCAATCGGCGCGCGGCCTGCCGCGTTCAACACCGTCCGCTACAGCGAAAAGCTGCTCGAAGCCAACGGCATTTCCGTTGAAACGCTTGATCTGAGCGAAGTGCTCGGCCGCATCTCGCGCATGAAGGATACCGACGACGCCGTTGCGGCAAAACTTGCCGCCATCAAAAAATATGTCAGCACCAGTGGAGTGCCGGACGCTGCGCTCATCAAAATGGCCAAGCTCGGCGCGGTGACCGACCAGTGGATGAAACAGGCCGACGTTGCGGTCAGCGCGGTACAGTGCTGGACTTCGCTCGAAGAAAACCTGGGCATCGTGCCCTGCACCATCATGAGCATGATGAGCGACAACCTGCTTTCGAGCGCTTGCGAAACCGACGTCTGCGGCACCTTGAGCATGCACCTGCTGGCCCTCGCCAGCGGCACGCCCAGCGCACTGCTCGACTGGAACAACAATTATGGCGCCGACCCCAACAAAGCCGTCTGCTTCCACTGCAGCAATTTGCCCAAACATTTTTTCCGTGAAGTGCGCATGGACTTCCAGGAAATTATTGCCGGCACTGTCGGCAAGGAAAATACTTTCGGCACCGCGGTCGGAAAAGTGAAGAGTGGCGCCATGAGCTACGCGCGATTTTCCACCATTGACCGCGAAGGCGTGATCCGCGGCTACGTCGGCGAAGGAAAATTCACCGATGACGCGCTAGAAACATTCGGCGGAGCTGGGGTCGTCGAAATTCCGGAAATGCAGAAACTCCTCCGCTACATCTGCGAAAACGGCTACGAACATCACGTCGCCGCCAACTTCTCTAACGTCGCCCCCGCTCTCCACGAAGCCGCCAACAATTACCTCGGCTGGAAAACCTACCTGCACGGGTAATCGCCCGCCCTCTTCGTCCGACTACAGGATTTTAGCCACTGGCGCTTCTGGTCCGAAGCGACTACGCTGTAGTTGACCGAGCCCTCGCGACCATCTCATCGGAGGGCTTCATGCCAATCGATTTTTCCAACGCTTGGAACACCGGCGTCAAAATCATCAACGAAGCTATTTCGCTTCTTCCCAACCTGCTCCTGGCCTTGCTCATTTTCTTCGCGTTTCTGATCCTTGCCGCTACCGGGAAATCGCTGGCGCGGCGCTGGGTCGAACGTCAGCGCAAACACCAGGGAATCGCCTTACTGTTGGCTCGCCTGGTGCAGACCAGCATCCTGGTTGTCGGATTCTTGATCTCACTTTCCGTGGTTGCCCCTTCGTTCAAAGCCGCTGACCTGATTAAGTTGCTTGGCGTCGGCACCGTGGCCATCGGTTTCGCCTTTCAGAATATCCTCCAGAATTTTCTCGCCGGGATTCTACTTCTCTTGCAGGAACCATTTCAGCTAGGGGACTTCATCAGCGTCACCGGCATCGAAGGTACGGTTTCCGACATTCAGTCTCGCGCCACCATCGTCAGTACGAAAGATGGCAGGCGAGTCGTCATTCCAAACGCCGTCATATTCACCAGTCCGGTGGCCGTTGAACCGGCCGGCGCCAGAACTGCGTAATCTGCTTGCTCCAGTGTACCCAGCAAGCCATTGTCAAACCGAGTTGTGCTGGCCCCGATGGGTGCAGCTTCATCAACTGAAATCAGATGGAATGGAGCGCGGGATAGAGGCGGCGGAAGGTGGCGTAATTTTTCTGCAGAAGGAAGGAATCATCTGGATTGGGAGCGACGCGGGACGCAACTTTAATGGCCAGCACCGACGGCCGCGAGAATCGCAGCTCCGTACGCTGCGCCTTCTTCCGCTTCCACCAGTTCGACTTCGTGCGCGTAAACATCGGCTTGAATCTGTCGCCATAGTGCTGAGCGGGCGCCTCCGCCGCCGAGGCGGATCTGCGTCACCGGAACCTTGATCTGTTCGAAAATCGAAAACGAATCTTTCAGACTGAACGCGACACCTTCCAGAATTGCTCGAACGATGTGCGCACGATGATGCGATGGCGTGATGCCTACCAGCGCTCCACGAGCATTCGGATCAAGATGTGGTGTGCGTTCGCCCATTAGATACGGCGCCCACAGCAACCCTTCTGCGCCGGCCGGCGCGGTAGCTGCTTCTGCGGAAAGAAATTCGTAAGGGTCGCGATTGGGAGTCCCTGAAGCCGTGGAAGAAACCCCAAACGTGTCACGAAACCAGCGCAACGAAAGGCCGGCAGCCTGCGTGACTCCCATGACATGCCAGCGCCCGGGAATCGCATGGCAAAAAGTGTGCAAACGTCCGCGCGGATCGAGCGCCGGTCGGTCGGTCGCGGCGAACACCACTCCGGATGTCCCGATCGTTGCGCTCACCACTCCGGCGCGAACAATTCCCATTCCCACCGCGCCTGCCGCCTGGTCGCCCGCTCCTGCAACAACTGGTGTGCCAAGTTTCAATCCAGTGGCCGCTGCGCCTGCGGCGTTTAATTTCCCACAGACTTCCGGCGATTCATATAGAGCAGGCAGAAAACTCTTCTCGATACCCGTGCCCAAAAGAACTTCCGACGACCATGCACGTTTCCTGACATCCAGCAGCAGCGTTCCGGAAGCATCGGCCTGATCGATGGCGCGATCGCCAGTCAGCCGGAAGCGCACGTAATCCTTCGGCAACATGATGTGGCGAACTCGCGCCCACAGTTGCGGCTCGTTTTCCCGCACCCACAAAATTTTCGTTAGCGTGAAATTGGTCAGCGGCGGATTGCAGGTCAGCTCGATCAGTTTGTCGGTGCCAAATTTCTCGGAAAGCTGGTGCGACTGCTTTTCCGTGCGCTGGTCGCACCAGATCAGCGCCGGCCGGACCACTTCTCCAGCCTCATCGAGCAGCACCGCTCCATGCATTTGCCCGGAGAAACCTACACACGCAATCTCCTCCGCACCGGCACCTGATTTGTGCAGCGCTTTCTTAACCGCAATTCCGCACGCGCGCCACCAGTCCCGCGGATCCTGCTCCGCCCAGCCGGGCCGCGGTGAGGCGAAGGGAACATGTTCTTCCATGCCCGACGCAACCACGCGTCCACCAGCGTCCATCAAGAGCGCGCGGGTCCCGCCCGTGCCAACGTCAATGCCAAGAAAATAGATGGGAGTGCTCCGTGAAATGCCAGCCGCGGCCGCTTTCCGCGCATGCCACTGAAAATGGAACCGGACCGTTTGCGTTTACGGCCGCATGATTTGAATGCACGTAGATCCAAATGTCAACGCCATTTCTTATTGAAAACAAAGAATTTCCGGCGATTCATACACCATTGGGATGCCCATGACAGTTTTTTTTGCGCCTACATCACTTATGGTAAACTCTCCTATGGCTGTCACCTTGAAAGACATCGCGCGAGACCTCGGCGTCTCCGTGATTACCGTCTCCAAAGCCCTCCGCGATCACTCTGACATCAGTCAAGAAACCAAAGCGCGCGTCGTCAAGCGCTGCAAGGAAATGAACTATCGCCCGAACCTGGCGGCGCGCGCCCTGGTCACTGGCCGAACCAATCTTCTCGGTTTCGTCGTTCCCGACCTGCTGCAGTCGTTTTTCTCGGAAATCGTGCGCGGCGTTTCCTCAGCCCTGCAAGGAACCGGCTACACGTTGGTCACCACCTCCTCCGAGCAGGATCCTAAGCTCGAACGCCAGGCCGTCGAGCAGTTGGTGGCGCGCCGCGTGGACGTGCTTCTGGTCGCCTCAACTCAATGGACCGTCGAAATGTTTCGCCGCGTGGAAGAAGCGGGCATCCCGTACATTTTGATTGACCGCAGTTTCACTGGACTGGCGGCCCATTTCGTCGGCGTGAATGACGACGAAGTCGGCGCTCTGGCCACGCGTCACCTTGCGGAAGTCGGCTGCAAGCGCATCGCGCACATCGGTGGCCGCGAACTCAGTCCGGTCGTCGGCCGCATGGAAGGCTACAAGCGCGCGCTAGGCAAGCTCGGTTTACCTGCCGACCCAGAGTTGATTTATAACGTTGAGCGCGTCGAAGAACTCGGCGACGCCACCGGCTACGAAGCCGCCAGCAAACTCCTAGAACTTAAGCCCCGGCCCGACGGCATTTTTTGCTACAACGATGCGATCGGTTACGGTGCAACTGCCGCTGTACTGGATGCAGGCTTGCGCGTTCCAGAAGATGTCGCAATCGTCGGCTGCGGCAACACTCTTTACAACAAGTTTCTCAAAGTCCCGCTTACCAGCGTCGATCAGCAAACCATGGCCATCGGCCAAAAAGCCGGCAAGCTGGCGCTTCAACTAATCGAAGCCGGCGAACCCGTCCCGCCGCAGCGCATCTTGCTCGAGCCGAAACTGATCATCAGAAAATCCACGCAACGCGAAGCCGACAAATCGCCGCGCGTCGCTCGCGCCTAGAAAAAATCTCTTCAACATCCGGCAACTCATTGCCTTTTTACGGGATTTTCTTGCCGTGAAAGACTTTGGTGCCCAAGAGAGGACTCGAACCTCCACGACCTTGCGGCCACTAGCTCCTGAAGCTAGCGCGTCTGCCAGTTCCGCCACTTGGGCACATGAAAAATCAACGACTTACAGACTGCTTAGCGACTGTCTCCTTTCCTGTGACCAATTTGCGTCCAATTCGGCGGTTTTCGATTCTCTCCGCTGCTTCGGCAAGGTCAGCATCGCTGCCAATGTCGTAGCGGTCGAATACGGCGCGTGTCACGTGTCCAGAGATTCGCATCGCAGTCTTCTCAGGAACTCCTGCTCTTATCATATTACGAATCGCGGAACGGCGAAAGTCATGAAGTAAGATTGGCACTTTCGCGGCTTTGCACATCTTGCTCCAAGCAACGCGAAAGTCGCGTACTGGACTACCGTCTCCCCAAGTGAAGAGTGCATCGTCCGGGCGCTTATCTTTGACACATGGGCCGAGCCGCTGGTACACGTCCTCGGTCATTCGGATTGTCCGGCCCTTATCATTCTTTGTCGTACCGGGCAGGAGTTGAATCGTCCGGTCTTTCAAATCAACCTGTCGTACCTTCAGACCAAGCAGTTCACTTTTACTTGTCGTTCACGAGGTACGTGAGAACTAAGAACGCGATGATTGCGCCGACCACTCCAAGCATAGCGAGCAGTATGGCAATATCAGCTTTGACCACCCTGCGTACACAATTTTGCGCGAGTGAATGAACGTGCTATTGCGGCATGGACCTGAATTCACTTTGACGCGCCTTATTCTCATTGTGCAAACACAGAACGCAGTAAAGAGTGACACGCTTGTTGCGTGGGAGACTGCGCTTGCTGATCTTCCGCCAGACGTTCAAGAGAAGATTAAAGCGTTTAACGTGTGTGTGGCTATCTTCGTGTTGATGCACGTCATGTACTACTCGTTCTTCCGTTACATGGTGATACGACCGTTGATATCCTTAATCCCACTTCCGAGAGTGATCGAGTCACCAAAGGTTGCATCGGGAGTTGAACGGCTTGAGTCTGAGACGGTTGCGCGAGAGGCACGATTGATTGGTCGAGCAGCGACGGCCTAAGACGAACTGAAATAACAAAGCCTCTCGTCCTTTATATTTATATTGGGTGAGAGGCTTTCGTGTTTGTGACTGATGCTCATTGTCGCTCCGGGTGGAGCAACGGGAAACAAAATACTACTTCGGCGTGGTCGTTTTGTCCTGTTGATTCGCTCGCGCTTTGGACTCTATTGCTGAAAGACCGTGCTGCGTTTGCGGCGAAGGCTGATTTGCGTCAAATCGTTACCGGGGACTGCTATCCGGTCGGCGGCTAGCGTTCTCTAGAGCCTTATCGAGTCGGTCCAGCTGGTCGCGGAGCTCACTGAGTCTGACCTCTTCCACCCGCAGTTGTTGCTGGGCCTCTATTTCTCGCGTTTGCGGTTGTTGTTCTTCGTTTTCTAGCGATTCTAGCCTTGTCTTGAGTTGTGCAAGCCCCTCCTCAAGCTCTTTCCGTTGATTTGGAGGATTGTCGGTATTGCTTATGAAACCCTCGATCCGCTTTATCTCGCTGACTACTTGCTTCCGCTGTTCTTGAATTCTTGCGAGCTTATCTCGGGCTTCATCGAGACGCTGAGAGGCGCGTGCGACAGCTGCTCCCTGCCCTTGCAACCGATAAATGAGAATCTGTGCTCTTTGCGCCGCGATGGTCGTCGTTTGCAAATCTTGCCGCAGCTGGCGTAGTTCCAGTAGCAGAGCCTGAAGTGTCCGAGAGTCACCCGAGGTTGTCTGCCCAAAACAAGCTGTTGAAAAAACCAGAAGGCTCAGGACAAGTAATGACGAGCGTTTCATCGGTTACCTCCGGGCAAACTATATCTGAAATTACCAGCATTTCTACAGAGTGAGAGTCTGAGCTTGCAGGCCAATGGCACTGTGATGCTATCCAATTCGAACGTAACCCACGCTGAGCGCCTTCCGCCTTCCGCCTGGACCCCAAAATTCTGTTGAAGCCGACCCCGACCCCGAGCGCGTTCGACAGACAGTTGAAAATCTGCCGCGAAGAATATCGGCGCAGGCATCCAAAGACTGCTACTCTGCGCCACTGAAGCGTTCAAAAGTGGAGTCGATTCGCTCAGCGCGCCAACAAATGCGTTTGGCCGAACTTGTATGCTTCGATCACAACGCCGACGCCCACCTCATCGACACTGCTCTCCGAGGCTTCTTCGACGCGCGCAACCCTAGCCCGTCCGCTGATGAATGCATAGGTGCCTTCTTCCCAGGGGGGCATAATTGAAAATTGGATTTTCACTCCTACGCTGAGCCCCTGGCCAATCCTGAAGTAAATGCCGCGAGTCGAAATGTCGCGTGTCCTTCCAAAGATTGGCGCGAACCCCGTGAAATCGGACTCGGGCCTGATTTCGATCTGAAGGACTAATTTATAGCGACGAGCTGCCCGACGTTCTTCCAATGTATGTACCCAAATGGTTCACGAATTTATGTCAGCCCCTCACCCTGCGTTTGCAGCCGTGGGTGCAAGTTCCACGGTCCAATCAAGGATGTCCGCGATCCTGCATATCGGTGCGACGCTTTTGGTTCCGTTCGCGGCATAGACGGATTCTGCGTCCGTCTGCGGACTGGGCATCTGTCTACGGCAGCAAATCCGACCGAAAGTCCGCCGGTCACGCCCTGCATAATAATCTCCGACTAGGCAGCCGCCGTCAGAAACTCTCAACATCGCAGTGCCGTAGTGCATGTGCATCGTTCTCATCGCATCTGCTAGCGGCTGATTCTGATATTGGTAAACAAGCGCGACGCCTTCCGGGTCTTCTACTTGAATCATCGCCGCAGAACTGCGCGACATTGATGTGGCCGTAGTGAGGAATATGACGATTTGCGTCCAACTCTGGAAAATATTGATCATTAGGTCGTGGCGCTTTGTATGGCCGTCAAAAGAGGAGATAAGGTAACCATGCCAGCGTCCAGCGAGGTTCGGGATTTTAACCAGTCCCAATTTGGACACGAGGCCATGCCGCCAGAGATATTTGTCGAAAAGGGCGTAGAGCGTGCCGTAGAAAGCCAAACTGGAGGGAGCATCCAGCCACCACGGCACGGATAAGCGCGTGACCGCCAGAATCCTGGACGAGACCCACGCTAAGGCTATCGCCAGAGACGCAAGCAAAAGAGGAACGACCCTCCTTTCACTAGAGTCCGTGCTGTAACCGTGCATACTTCACCTGCTCGGCTCCTGCATTCGAGCCGAACAGGCCTTTTTATGGGCCTGTGGATGGCGCCTTCCACCTCCAGTTGTTTCTGCGAGGTGCGGAGAGAAGAACTAACTTCGCCAGTGAAGGGCTTCCTGAATATTAGAATGCCGACCCGCAAAGAAAGGTTGGATGGCATCACTTCTTGGACGAGCTGGTTAGCGCAGGATTTAGGAATCGTACTTCGTGGGCTATGTCGGAATTGAATTGCACTCACCCGCAGGAGCTGCTCCCGACTGTGATAACCGAAAAGGGTAAGCGAGTCCTGGAAACCTGAAATCCATTCATCGAAGGCGGTTTCCGAAAATAGCCCGGCTTCTATTAGGCCGCTAGACGTTGTAACATAGGCGTCCCCACCCGAGGATTTTCCCATGCACGAAATCACTTCTCAGTCTACAGTCCCTTGTTGTCCCCATTGCGGTGGCAAACAATTCTTCCGTTCGAAAAGAAAAGGCCTCAAAGAATGGTTCCTTCGCCATGTGTTGTTTCAAAACCCTTATCGCTGTGCGGTGTGTGATGGGCGGTTCTTTCTATCCAGCCATAGCCATCGTCACAGTGAACTCCATCATCACCACAGCTAAAAATCCTCGTCGCATTTGCAAGGAACGGTGGAGTTGTTCTGGGGCGTTCGGAAAAAGTAAGCCTTAATGAGATCCAAACAGAAGCAATGGGAATTACCAGAGGAGATGCGAATCGTCCTCGAATCCTGAAGCTAGCGCGTCTGCCAGTTCCGCCACTTGGGCACAAGTGAGGCAATTTCAGCAGTTCTCAATTTTCTCCCGCGGACTCGCTGCTTGTCAATCAAGCGCGCAATCCTTTGCGCAACAGTTCGTTCACCGCTGTGGTCTTCCTCAGCAGCGCCACCGCCCCAAGCTCGCGAAACGTCGCAGCGCGTTTCGCATAATTGTGCTCTCCGCGCGCGATGATCGCTGCAAACGGAACGCCGGCCTCGCGCGCAGCCAGTGCATCATCGATGTTGTCTCCCAAATAAAGCGCCTTCGCGGGATCTCGCTTCCCCAAAATTTTGTACAACCCTTCCGGATGCGGCTTCATTTTTCGCACGTCATCCATGGTAATCACCATCCGGAAGTGCGCGGTCCCCGGCCACTTTGCAAATGTATATTCAAACTCCTGCCGGTTGCGTCCCGTAAAGAGGTTCAGTTCGAACCGTGCCGCCCATCTCGCAATCTGTCCCGGTGGCACCACAATCTTTTCCCGTTGCACATTCCCGTGCCGCTCCCCGTGGCCCCAGTAGAACTTCCCAAACGCCTCCTTAGCTTCTTCGTAGGTCGTCCGGCGCCCCAATGCCGTCGCCCACCTCGCCACCATCCGCCAGTCGTCGTTGTTGCCTGGCTGGGCCTTCCACCGGTGCAATTCCGCGTGGGTCACGCGCTTTCCAGTCAAATGGCGGATCGTCTCGACCGCCGACCGCCAATAGGTCTCCCGTACGTCCACCAGCACGCCGTCCACATCAAAAATCAGGATTTCGGGCGCGACACCGTTCCCAGTTCGAGCTTTAGACACTTGATTTGGCGATTCCTTTCGGTTCAAACGTTAAACACCAAAACCGTAACATTTTCACCCAAGGCCCGATTCCAGCCAAGTCGCAACCTCTAAATGTTGCGTAAGTCTTTATTTGTCAAATACTTAGAGTTGCTTTCGAACGGCACTTCATTTGCACTCTATCCTAGCACCATAACATGGCTGTCGGTGCGGCTTGAGTTTAAGTGGGCCAGAAGGCTTTCAAATCGTGAAGACCAAAATCAGTGTCGCCTCACTTTTTCGACGTCTTCACGTGGTTTCTGTCCTGCCTGAATAGGTGGCCGTACTGGCAGCTCGACTTCTTCCCTTCGGCCCTATAATCCTCGCACGCTCGATCCCTTCTTATTCAACACTTTTGCATAGCGTTTCAACTTCCGATCTCATTGGCCCTGTTGAGCCAGCATTCAGGGCTCTGGCTCCGGCCGTTTGACCCAGCTTTTGCCCTCATCAGGTTCCCACAAAATCAAACCGCGTCCGGAGTATCGGGTTGCGGGGTTCCCGATGCGCCGAACGCGGCTGGATTCCAGGAAAAGTCTGACCGAATTTACGTCCTATGTTTCGAAGGCGAAAGTTAGTTCAGCAGCTCGCGCATCGAAATTACGTGATATGTCGTAAGCTTGGTGGCACTCGTCAAACAGCTTCCGCTGTAATTGATACCGCCATTCGCGTTGCCGCCGCCATTCACGCCATACGCCGGTGGCCCGTTCACCGAAAGGATTGCGCCGGATGGATTGGTTATATCGGCAACCAGGACCGCGCCATTTACGGTGTTGGTACCGTCCATTTGAAAGTTGCCTGTTCCGACCACCAGGATCAAGCCATTCCATGCCAAGGTGCCTTTCAGCGTGAGCGTACCCGTTACGATCAGGATCCCATAACCGGTTGAGCTACCGCTCAGAGTAAGGTCGCCATTTACATAGACGATCTGTGGCGATGCCAGGGTACTGTTCAACGCAGCTGCGCCGCCGCTGTATTGTGTCGACGGACCATTAATCACAGGTTGCGTAACGTCGCCCTTCAAGGTCGAAATCAAGTCTTGTAAATTGGCCGGTGTCGTGAGGTCCGTCTGTAAGCTGGAGGACACGTTCTCCACGTCCGGAGTCGTGCCGCCGCTGCCGGTGTAATTGCTATCCGTATGTGAGGGGATGTCGGCGTTCGAGGAGACCGTCGTAACATCGGCGGCGGTGGTTACGCCGACCGCCGGCACCGAAGCAGCAGTCGCCGCACCGCCACAACCACCGACGTCAATTCCGCTAACGCCAAAATTGCCGCTGTTGCCGCCAGCAAACGACGGACTGGATCCGTCCATCGTCAACGCCGATGGAGCCACAAAATTGATCGTGTCCTGTCCCACTTCCACTTGCACCATGCGCCGCGTTCCGCCTTGCGTAACCGCGAGCGACGTGATCACGTACACCGGGAAGTAAGCCGGCGTTACGCATGGTGCCGCGAATGCCACCTCGTACGGAGAACCATCCTTTAAACAGGTGTAATATGCGTTGGTGGATGTGCCGTTCACAGCGTAATTTGTTCCAAACGCATTGCTTTGCTTCAGCTGAATTCGCGCCCATTTCCAGTCCAGCGCCGGCGAAAGCGCGTAGGTGCTGCTTGCCGTGGTACTCGCATACCAGCCGCTGCCTGACGGATAGCCGCTGGAACAACTGACGCTGCTGGTCTCCTTGCAGATCTCATCATCCGCGTACGGATTGGTGCTGGTCCAGGGAGCTACAGTTTCGCTATTCAAGGGATTCAGGATGTAAAGAACGCTGTTGCTGCCACCTGGCAGTACGGTTGGCAATGAAGCCGCAATCGTGTTGGTTGCCGCGGTACGCAGCCGGTCGCGGGCTTCTTCAATTCCCGCCTTTGCCGAGAAATACGCTCGTTGCTCGTCCTTAAAGTTGGTGCTGGTATTGGTCTCGGTGTTCGAGAGGATGATGATTCCGGCGGTGATCGCCGAAATCAGCAGCAGCGTCAGGATGGCCGCGACTAGAGCAACACCTTCCTCGTGACTCCGGCTTATACGCTTTTTGGTCTTTCGGTTTGTGTTTGACATAAGATCTCTTCGCCTCCTATTGGCAACTCATCGGCTGCCCAATGGAAGCCATTGAGCAGTTGTTCAGCGAAATCTCACCTTCAAAACTGGTTTCGATCGGCAGCTTGGTCTTCTGGTCGATGACTATCGGGTTGCGAATAGTCAGGTTGATCTGGACGGTCTTCACGTTGGCGATGGTTTGCGCGCCCGCCGGGGTACTGATGTCTACCGGCAGCGCCGTGATCTCCGTCCCATCGTATTGGTAGTATCTGAAGATCGCCGTACTGATCACGTCGTTGATTTCCGTTCCCCAGTTCGGAAGGCTTTGTCCGAGGACCGAACTGCCGTTTATCTTGTCGATCTGGCTGCGCTGCAAGCACAGCAAACAGCTGCCCGAACCGTTCACCTTATAGGTCACACTCTGCACCGTGCCGGTGCCGTTCACTGAGCCTTCGAAGGTGATGGCGTTGCTGTTAATCATCACCAATCCCACCGCCAGCCGGCTGTCGTCTACTCCCCCAGTTCCGGAAAAGGAGATCACGGTCGGATCGAACATCCGGATATTCGGAGTGCCTGCCTGGTTGATGTCCCGGAAAAATTGGTCCACAAAGTCGCGCGCTTCCTGAAAATCGCCCAGCCGGTTTTCTTCGGTGTTCAGCCGATATTGCGCGTCGCTCATTTGCGAAAAGACTGCGCCCACAATCAGGCTCAGGATCAGCATCACCAGTATCAGTTCCAGCAGGGTAAAGCCTCGCTGGCCTGCGACACGATAATTCCGGCGAAGTTTCATCATCTTAACTCCCCTGTCCTATCAGCGAGCGAACCGACACTGGCAGAGAGAAAACCTTTATGTCGGTTCCGGCGCCATTCATTTTCGCGGTAACCACCACCAGCTTCGTGTACGTCGTCGGCTGGGTGATGTTCCAGCGCACGTCATAGATCATTTGTCGCCCGGCCGTGCCGCAGTCGGTGTAATACATCTGATAGCCAGTCACCGCTGCCGCCGTCATGTCCACGTCGCCCGAACTGTTCAACGCCCCTCCGCCTGCCGCAGTGTAGATCGTGCTGGCTGTCCCCACGCAGTCGTAGACTGTGAGGCTGCCGTTGAGGCTGGCCTTCTGGCTGGAAATCTTCTCCGAGATCATCTGCGCGATCACCGTGGAGTTGCTCTGCTGCCGGCTGCGCCCGTTTCCGCCGATGGCGTAGGCGATCAGCGCCATGCTGCCCACGACTCCCACCAGCAGCACCACCATGGCGATCATCAGTTCGATCAGCGTCATGCCGCGTTCTTTCCGGAACGCTTTTTTGGTCTTACCGTGTCTTAATTCCATGATGAACCGTTCCATACGTAGCCATTGCTCCGTCCGGCCTTGGTCACTACCACCGCGGCCCATCCTGTAGGCGTTCGATTGTCATTGATGTAGTACACAAAATAGCTGGCTGCTGGCGTGCTGCAGGTGCTTGAGGCATAGTTGCACGGCAAACCCCGCGCCGAAAAACCCAGGGTGCAGGTGTTGTCGCAAGGCGTTCCGGTCGTAGTGTTTCCGGTCAGAACATAATTCGTAGGGTTCCCGCCGCTTCCACCCGGAGCTGCCGAAGCCATCACAAATTGCCGGCCGAGATCGATGATCGGTTCTCCTGTGTCCCAGGCGCCGTTATTGTTCACATCGACGTACGCCTCTTGCACCGTGCTGTTGACCGTCCGGTAGCGCACGGTGACCGTGAGGTTCTTCTTCTCCGCAAGAATTCGTGCCTGCTGGATCATGTCCGAAAGCTCGAAAGCGCAGGTTCGCAGATTTGAGGCGTACCAGGCGCTCACCATGTTGGGAATGGCGATTGCTGCGACCACCATGATGATCGCCACCACCACCACCAGTTCAGTCAAGCTGAACCCCTGCATCCGGGCTTGCTTCTTGCGATAACGTTTGCCGTTGCTGTTCATCATTCGATCCGTCCTCAAGACCGTTGCGCCACATCCATCCATGCGCTCTAGATCGGCGACAATGGCAGGCTGCACTTCTAGAACGGCACTCCAACAGCCATCGCCCGGCTATGAGTAAGTACTTACAAATGTTAACGTTAGCGGCCCTACTGAGCTCCATCTCAATGATCGCTAAGGTCAATTGGGTAAAAACGTAACAACTTGGGGCTTCTGAAATCCCTGTCCTCTCGGCCCGGCTTGCCGTTTCGTTGCGGCTTAATTCCGCCCATTGCTACACTAGGTTGCTGCTCAGGCCGCTGCAGTGTTGTTAGCTGCCTTGGAACGGGTTTCAGGGTTTGTACTTACAAACCCTGACCTGAAGAGGACACAAAAAATGGCCAAATACGCTGGAGTCGACTTCATCGATTTTGATTCGCAACTGAACGACGAAGAAAAACTCGTCCGTCAGACCGCGCGCGAATTCGTCGAAAACGAAATTATTCCGATCATCGAAAAGCACAGCCGCGAAGCCACTTTTCCAATGCACCTGGTTCCGCAGTTGGGCGAACTCGGTTTTTTTGGCGCCAGCCTGCACGGCTACGGCTGCGCCGGAATGTCCAGCGTCGCTTACGGTCTGATGACACAGGAGCTGGAGCGGGGCGATTCAGGCATTCGTAGCTTCGTCTCCGTGCAGAGTGCACTGGTCATGTATCCGATCTACGCATTCGGCAGCGACCAACAGAAAAATAAGTGGCTGCCGCTTTTACAGCAGGGAAAAAAGATTGGCTGCTTCGGACTCACCGAGCCGCAATTCGGTTCGAATCCCGGCGGCATGCTGACTCGCGCCGTAAAAAAAGGAAATAAGTACGTTCTGAACGGCGAAAAAATGTGGATCACCAGCGGCTCGATCGCGGATGTTGCTGTCGTCTGGGCGAAATGCGAAGACGAAAAAGTGCGCGGCTTTCTAGTCGAGAAAGGCACGCCCGGATTTAAAGCCTGGGATGTGCACGGCAAGTGGTCGTTGCGCGCTTCGGTCACCAGCGGACTGGCTTTTGGCGATTGCGAAATTCCCGAAGAGAATCTTTTGCCCGGCGTCGTTGGCTTGAAAGGTCCGCTCGGCTGCTTGAATCAGGCCCGCTACGGAATCGGCTGGGGCGCGCTGGGCGCGGCGATGGCCTGCTACGACACCGCTTTGCAATACGCGAAAACGCGCAAACAGTTTGCCAACAAGCCCATCGCTTCGCATCAATTGGTGCAGGAAAAATTGGCGTGGATGATCACCGAAATCGTGAAAGGCCAGTTGCTGGCGCTGCACGTTGGCCGCGTGAAAGATGCCGGCAAAGTCGATCCCTCGCACATCTCCATGCTGAAAATGAATAACGTCGGAATCGCGCTCGATATCGCCCGCAAATCCCGCGACATTCTCGGCGCCAACGGCATCGTCGACGATTACTGCATCATGCGCCACATGAACAATCTCGAAAGCGTCTTCACCTACGAAGGCACCAACGACATCCACAAACTGGTGATCGGCGAAAAAATTCTAGGCGGGCTGGGCTTTTGCAGTGCGGCGGCTTGCCGCCGCTTTTTCGATCGCAACGAATCCACAAAAGCAACCCGACGCGACACATCCAGAATCTTGTAAGCTGTAACCGCAAGCCCTTGCGTCATCACCGGAGATTCGCCATGCGCCCTGTTTATTCTTTCCTTCGGAATTGCCTGCTCCTGACAACCGTAGTTCTGAGCTGCGTTGCAGCCGCGCACTCGCAACAGACATCCGCCGCTGCAAAACAGAACGCCGCAGCAGGCGCCGAAGTAAAACCCAAGATCCGCACCATCACCGCATTCATCAATCTCGATCCATCGCAATATCAGCAACAAGTTGCTGAAACGCTGCAAATGCTGCGCCGCGCAAAAACAATTTTCGAATCGCGCGGCTTCGAAGTCGAAACGATTCGAATCGCCACCCAGCCTTTTCCGGAATACAGCAAAGGCATGAGCACCCAGCAAGCCGTCACGTTTTTCAAGCAGTACGACGCCTTGGCGGAAAAAGAAAAATTCGCGGCGGGGATCGGGCCCGCGATGCTGCACCCCGACGATAGCGAATCGCAAGCAGATTTGCTCGCGAACA
>WNFM01233767.1_pt4 | contig 16719 bp, 15 predicted proteins | sample 5400271 | NCBI WGS metagenome assembly WNFM01 (sample SAMN13153352, study PRJNA577476) | soil metagenome | isolation source: 60 cm saprolite on Douglas fir-dominated hillslope | place: USA:California | collected 2013-09-17
TGGAGAACGTGCAGCTGCCGATGCTCTACGACCGCACCGGACGTTATGAGAACAACTCGCGGGAGTTGGCCGTGGCCGCGCTGGAGCGCGTCGGGCTTGGCGATCGGGTCGACCATCAGCCGAGCGAGCTGTCTGGCGGCCAGCAGCAGCGCGTGGCCATCGCCCGGGCGCTCGTCACTCAACCGGCGCTCGTACTGGCCGACGAGCCGACAGGCAACCTCGACTCACGCACCTCCATGGAGGTCATGGCTCTCTTCCAGCAACTGAACGAGGAAGGCGTGACCATCGTTCTCGTCACCCATGAGCCGGACATCGCCGTCTACGCGAAGCGGATCATCGACGTACGCGACGGCCGTATCCGCCGCGACGAGCCGGTGAAGAACCGACGCAGCGCCGCTGAGGATCTGGTCAGCGAAGAAAGGAGCGCAGCATGAAACTCATCACTCTCGTACGCCTCGCTACCGCGGCAATCCTCAAGAACAAGATGCGGGCGACACTGACCATGCTTGGCATCATCATCGGCGTAGCAGCCGTCATCGTGATGGTGGCCGTCGGTTACGGCGCTCGCTCCCGTATCCGTGCCCAGATCAATAACCTCGGCACGAACATGATCGTGATCACGCCGGGCTCCGCAAATACCGCCGGCGTGAGCCAGGGAGCCCAGGCCTTCCCGACGCTGCAATTGGCCGATGTCGACAAGATTCGGTCGGAAGCGCAGTCGGTCAGCGCCGTGTCGCCGGTCGTCGTCAGCCGTGCTCAGGTCGTGGCCCGCTCTGGGAACTGGCGGACGCAGATCAACGGCGTTCACACCGACTACCAGACCATCCGCGACTGGGCGGTCGATGACGGCTCGTTCTTCGGGGCAGACGACGTCCGTGGTCAGCGTTCCGTTGCGGTGCTGGGCCGGACGGTGGCTGAGCGGCTATTTGCGGACGGTTCGCCCGTCGGGGCCGAGATTCAGGTCGGCAAGGTGCCGTTCACGGTCGTCGGTGTGCTCGCCCCGAAGGGGCAGACGGCGAGTGGCAGCGATTCCGATGACGTCATCCTCGTCCCCTACACCACCGCTGCCACACGGCTGAACGGGAAGAACCGGATTCCCCAGATCCTGGCCTCAACTGCGAATGAGGGGGACATCCCCGCGGCGCAGGAAGAGATCCGTGGCCTGGTGCGCGAGTCGCACCGCCTGGCGCAGAACGATGAGGACGACTTCACAGTCCGCAATCAGACGGACCTGGCGCAGGCGGCGGAGAGTTCGACCAACGTGATGACGATGCTCCTGGCGGCCATCGCCTCGATCTCGCTCCTGGTCGGCGGCATCGGAATCATGAACATCATGCTCGTGAGCGTAACGGAACGGACCCGCGAGATCGGCATCCGCCTGGCTATCGGTGCCCGAGGCGCCGACGTGCTCACGCAATTCCTCGTGGAGTCGATTGGACACCGTGATCTCGCCGATCATCATGGTGATCGCCATCGGCTTCTCCGGCGCGGTGGGCGTGTTCTTCGGCTACTACCCCGCCCGCAAGGCCGCGGCATTGAATCCGATTCAGGCACTGAGGTACGAGTGACTAGTGATTAGTTGCTAGGGGACTTCTGCACAAGTCCCGGGGCGTTGCGTACGTTTTCTTCGAGATGTTCATGACGTGTTCAGAGGCTCCCTAACCACTAACCACTGCCTCTTCACCCCATCTCGAAGTACCGCCGCCGCTCCCAATCCGTCACCACGCTGTCGAACTTGCGCTGTTCGGTGCGGAAGAAGTGGAGGTAGTGCTCGATGACGTCGGCGCCGAAGACGTCACGGGCCCAGGAGCTGGCTTCGAGGGCGGCGATGGAGTCGTTCAGTGAGTGCGGCACCTGGGTCAGCTCGCGGGCCTGATACATGTCGCCCTCGAATGCCGGCGGAGGTTCGATCTGCTTCTCAATTCCGTCGAGTCCCGCGGCTAACGTCGCGGCAAAGGCGAGGTAGGGATTGGCGTCCGCGCCGGGCATCCGGCATTCGATGCGCAGCGAGGGCCCGTGGCCGACGATCCGGAATCCTGCCGTGCGGTTGTCCCAGCTCCAGGCGATCCCTGTCGGCGCGAACGAGCCAGCCACATAGCGTTTGTACGAGGCCGGGTAGGGTGCGTAGAAGGCGAAGAGCTCGCGTACGTGCGCCATCCAACCACCGAGGAAGTGACGGAATGTGGGAGAGCAGCGGATCTTGCCGAGGGCCTCATTGCCGTCGAAGAGCGCGTGTTTTCCGCGCTCGTCCCAGAGCGACATGTGGATGTGGCAGCTAGAGCCGGCAAACCGCTCGTCCCACTTGGCCATGAACGTCACGGCCTTCCCGTGCTGCCAGGCGATCTCTTTCGCTGCGTGCTTGTAGATCGAGTGCCGGTCGGCCATTTCGAGCGCGTCGGCGTAGCGAAGGCCGATCTCCTGCTGTCCCGGGCCCCACTCCCCCTTCGACGACTCGACGGGGATCCCACTGCGCTCGAGGTGCGAGCGGATGTCGCCGATGAGGAACTCCTCTTTCGTTCCCTGGAGGATGTGGTAATCCTCGATCACGCGGCCAATCGTCTCGAGCCGCATGTAGTCCTTCTTCGCCGCCGAATCGTAGGACTCGTTGAAGACGTACAACTCGAGCTCGGAGGCGGCCATGGGGAGGAAACCGCGCTCGGCCGCCCGCGAGATCTGGCGGCGGAGGATGCTTCGGGGCGCGTACGGCACGAGCTCGCGGCGGTCGTCGTAGTAGACGTCGCACAGCACCAGCGCCGTCTTGTTCAGCCACGATGCGACGCGGAGCGTGTCGAAGTCTGGCAGGGGCCGGAAGTCGCCATAGCCCTTCGCCCACGACGTGTACGCATAACCGGGCACGGGATCCATCTCCATGTCGCAGGCCAGCAGGTAATCGCAGGCGTGCATGCCGTGGGTGAGGACCTCATCGAGGAAGTAGCGCCCCACGATCCGTTTGCCGACCAGTCGACCGTACATGTCGGGAAAGACCGCCAGCACGGTCTCGATCTCGCCGTCCGTGATGAGGCGCTTGAGCTCGTCGATGTCGATTCGGCCTTGCATGTTTCGGTGCTACCCCACGTCAATGTAGATCGTCTTCCATTCCGTATAGTGATCCAGCGCCGTGAGCCCGAGCTCGCGACCGAGGCCACTCTTCTTCACGCCGCCGAAGGGCGCTTCCAGGTGCACGCTGCTCCCGGAGTTGATGGAGAGATTGCCGGTTTGCACGGCCCGAGCCACGCGGAGGGCCCGGCCGATATCGCGCGTCCAGATCGAGCCCGAGAGGCCGTAGCTGGAGTCGTTTGCCAGGGCCACGGCCTCTGCCTCGTCGCGGAACGGCATCACCGCGACCACGGGGCCGAAGATCTCCTCGCGCACGATGGTCATCTCCGGTTTCGCGTCGAGGAAAACGGCGGGCTCCAGATACGTTCCCGCTCCCGCCGGACACGTTCCGCCCGTCGCGAGCGTCGCGCCCTCGCTCTTGCCCGCGTCGATGTACTGCAGGACCCGTTCGCGGTGAGCGGCGGTGACCAGGGGCCCCATCTCGGTCTCGTCGTCGAGTGGGTTGCCGACGTTGACGGCGCGGAAGCCCTCGACCAGCGCGCGGGAGAAGCGGTCGTAGATGATTTGCTGGACGAGCACGCGGCTGCGGGCGCAGCAGTCCTGACCGGCGTTCCCGAGGGACGAGGAGACCGCGGAGGCAACGGCACGGTCGAAGTCGCAGTCGTCGAAGATCAGGTTGGCCGACTTGCCGCCCAGCTCGAGGCTCACACGCTTGATGTCCGTTGCGGCGAGCTGCATGACGCGTGCTCCGACCTCGGTCGAGCCGGTGAAGGCCACCTTCCGCACCAGTGGGTGGGTGATGATCGCCTCACCTACCTCCTTGCCCGTGCCGGTGACGACATTGAGCACGCCTTCCGGCAGCCTGGCCTCCAGCGCCAATTCCACCAGGCGGAGGGCCGTGAGCGGCGTCTGCTCCGCCGGCTTGACGACGACGGTATTGCCCATCGCCAGCGCTGGTGCGACCTTCCAGGAGGTGATGGCGAGCGGGAAGTTCCACGGAACGATGATCCCGCACACGCCGACCGGCTCTCGCAGCGTCATGAGGATTCCTGGAGCAGCGCCGGGGATGGTCTGGCCGCCAATCTTGTTCGTCGTGCCGGCGTAGTACTCGAAGCAATTGGCCGCCAGGGTCACTTCGTCGCGGGCATCACGAATGGCCTTGCCGACGTTTCTTGCCTCGTCACGCGCCAACTCCTCGGCATGATCCCGAATGAGTTGCGACAGCCGCTGCAGCGCGCGCCCGCGGTCGCGCGTGTTCATGGAGCGCCACGGACCGGACGTGAACGCCCGGTACGCCCGTTCCACGGCAATGCCCGCGTCGTCCGCCGACGCCCGCGGCACGCGCGCCAGCGTCTCACCGGTGGCGGGCTCGATCAGGTCGAAGGTCACGCGGGTCATTCTATGACCTTCAGCGAAGGCGGAGGCCTCTCGAGGTAGGTGGCAGTCAGAGGGCAGAAGGGGGAGGGCAGACGTGGAGTCTCGTGGTGTGCAACACCTGCGTTCTGGGTTTGTCATCAGAGGGGATGGAAGCAGTGATCCACGTTCCCCGAATGTGATTTACGTTGCCGGGGTGTATGGTCACGTTCCCGGAGTGAGTGCGTACGTTGCAACCCACGTGTTTTGCGTAACCTGAGTGTGTTTTACGTTCTCGGAGTGGATCGTTACGTTCGAGTGCACGCGATTTACAGTCCCGGGTACGTGAATTACGTTCCGGGAACGTGAATTACACTCGCCGAACGTGAATTACGTTGCTTCCACGTGAATCCGGTGGCGGATGTCCACGAAAGTGGACGCCTGAGAACGCGGTTTGGACTCCGGGAGGCGAAATTAGATTCAAACCTACGTGAAATCGCATGCATGCCTACTTAACTCAGACTCGCGGCTACGCAAATCACGTTCGGGCTACGTAAATCAGACTCGCGGAGTCAAAGAGCGTGTTCTGGAGTGGACATCGTGGTCTCAAAAGTGGACGTTCGCGTTCCCGGAACGTGAATTGCGTTCGGGGAACGTGAATCACGTTCGAGGAACGTGAATCACGTACGTGGAACGCACGTGGCAGACCCTTGTGGTGCGCAAAAACTCAGCGCGAACCGATTGTGGTGCAAATGGGAGCTGACCGCGCCGAGGACGCAGCCATCGGAACCGTCGACACGGTCCGTCTCGCTCATTCGCTGCGCGCGCGTACGCATCCCTCCTCGCAGAGGTGCTCTTTCTTCGGCGGCAACTGGCCGACGACGAGTGCCTTCTTCTGCGCCGTCGCAAGCTGCGTGTATTCGGGGATGAGTCCCCGGGGTGCATGCGGCGTGCTTAGGGGTGCACGGGAAGAAAGCCGCGCGCCTCCTGAACAACGCCGCGTACACCTGGAAGTACGCCGCGTACACCCGGAAGAACGCCAGGTTCACCCGGAAGCACGGCGCGTAGACCGCGAAGTACGCAGCGTATCTCCCGATGAACGTCGCGTACCTCTCGATGAACGTCGCGTATCAACCGATGAACGCCGCACACCTCGGCAGGCACCCTCGTGTCCTGAATTGTATACAGCCAGGTATTTCGGGAAGCACCCTTCGTTGATCGGGAGGTACCGGGGGTGAACTCCATTGTGTACAGCGTCATACACCGGGAAGCACGGCGCGGTGATCGGGGAAGTGTCGTGTAGCTCCTAATTTCGTAGACCGTCATTGACCAGGTGCCACGGCGCCTGCACCCGGAAGCACGCGGCGTTGATCGGGAGGTAGCGCGCGTACACCCCGAGATGCGCGGGGAACACTTTCGAGCCCTCGGCGTCCTGATTTGTGGACACCGCTGCCTCCTGACCTAGTCGACGATCGGAATCTCCGACACGCTCGCGGCGCCCATCGTGTGCCAGCCGATGGCGGCCAGCACAACGAGGCCGCCCGCAATCGCGAACGGCGAGGGGCGCTCGCCGAGGAAGAGGATGACCCAGACGGGATTCATGACCGGCTCGAGCATTCCGGTCAGCGAGGCCTGGGTGGCGGTCACGTACTTCAATCCGCGGACAAAGAGCGTGTAGGCGAGGGCGATCTGGACGACGCCGAGGAACAGGAGCACCGCGAAGGACTTCGGGGTGAGGGCGAGGTCGTGGCGGACGAACGGAAGGAACACCGCTGCGACGAAGAGATTGCCCCAGGTGACGGCTGACTCGGCGGCGTCGCGCTCCCGGCGCAGACAGAGGATGAGTGTGGCGAAGAAGACGCTCGACAGCAGCGCCATCAGGTTCCCGCTCATCCCTCGGGGCTCGAACTTTCCCACGAAGAAGAGGGCCATGCCTCCGAATGCCAGGGCGACGGCTGTCGCGTCCCGCGGCCGCATGGGCTCGTGGACGACCAGCGGCGAGAACAGGAGGACCCACACTACCCCCGCGTACTGGAGGAAGATGGCATTTGCCGCTGTCGTCAGCTTGGTGGCGACGACGAAACTGCTGAGGCAGATCGCATAGCTCACGATCGCCAGGCCGAACACGCGGCCTGACTTCCACCGCCGCCGCCCCCAAACGTCGCGTCCTAGAAAGACCAGGAGTGCGATCCCCGCGAAGAACGAGCGGTAGAAGGTGACCGTCAGCGCCGAGTCGCTGAGGGCCTTGATCCCGATCCCGCCGGTCGACCAAAAGAGCGCCGCCGCGGCAACGAGGGCGATACCTTTCGTGCGTGGCGCCATGCGCGGCGGATTGTATTGGTTACTTCGAGTTGTCAGCTCTCACTTGTCAGACGCGAGTCTTGCACCGACGGAACTGACCACTAACAACTGACACTAGACTAGGCCCTAGGCCTCCGCATCACGGCTCCGGCGATTGCGCCGAGTGGCAGCACGTCGTCCACGGCGCCGACCTCGATCGCTTCCTTCGGCATGCCGAAGACCACGCTCGTTGCTTCGTCCTGGGCGATGGTGTAGGCGCCCGCGTCGTGCATTTCACCCATCCCGGCCGCCCCGTCGTCGCCCATGCCGGTGAGGATCACGCCGGTGGCGCTTGGGCCGGCGGCCTGCGCGACGGAGCGAAAGAGGACATCCACGCTGGGGCGATGGCGGGACACGAGGGGTCCGTCGGCAAGCTGCACGTAATACTGCACTCCGTTGCGCCGAAGGATCATGTGCTGGTCGCCGGGAGCAATGAGCACGCGGCCGGCCGAGACGGGGTCGCCATGTGCGGCTTCCTTCACCTCGACGCGGGAGAGCGAATTCAGGCGGCGGGCGAATGCTGCCGTGAATCCGGGTGGCATGTGCTGCACGACGACCATGCCCGGTGCATGAGTGGGAAGGGCCTCGATCAGCTCGCGCAGGGCTTCGGTGCCGCCAGTCGACGCGCCGACGGCGACGATGCGCGGTGCGGCAAGCGCGGACTGCAGTGGTGCCGAGGGGCGCAGGACGACGTCCGCGGAGTGGCGGGGAGTGGGCGGCATGCGCCGGGCCACCCGTGCCTGTGAGGCGGCGCGGAGCGTATCCGCCAACATGAGCGCCGACTCTTCGAGGAAGGCTCGAACACCGATGGCCGGCTTGAGGATCAGGTCGACCGCGCCGTCTTCGAGCGCGCGCATCGCTGCGTCGCTTCCCTTGGCGGCATTCGCCGAACAAATGACGACCGGCAGTGGGTCGCTGCGCATGATCTGCCGGAGGAAGGTGAGGCCATCCATACGCGGCATCTGCAGGTCGAGTACCACGACATCCGGCCGGCGCTTGCGGATCTTTTGCTCCGCGATGATGGGGTCGGCTGCCGTTTCGACGGTGAACTGACGGCCAAGCAGTTGCGTGAAGGCTTGCCGCACGACGGCGGAGTCGTCCACGACCAGGACGCTCGTCGTCACTTCATCCCCCGTAGTCCGTAGACGGTGGGTCCGGTGGCCTGCACGCGCTGATGGTTGTTGAGACTCTCGGCGTGGCCGAGAAAGAGGTGGCCGTGAGGCTCGAGGCGGTCGATGAGGCGGTCGATCACTCGCGCCTTCGAGGGTGCGTCGAAGTAGATGAGCACATTGCGGCAGAAGATCAGGTCGAAGCGGCCGCTGACGGGGTAGGAATCGTGGTGGAGATTGACGCGCACGAAGCGGATGAGCGCCGTCAGGTCTGGACGCGCGGCCATGCGTCCCTCCTGCGGTCCGCCGCCGCGCAACATGAAGGTCTTGCGATAGTGCAGCGGGATTTGCGCGGCACGCTCGAGGGGCCAGATGGCCGAGGAAGCCCGCTCCAGCATCTTCGTGGAGAGGTCCGAGGCGACAATCTCGACCGACCAGCCTGGAAGCTGCGCGGCCAGGGTCATGGCAATCGAGTACGGCTCTTCGCCGCTCGAGCACGCTGCACTCCACACGCGGATCTGCCTGGGACGCGACCCGGCTTCGGCAGCGGCGCGCCAGGCCGGGAGGAGGTCGTTCTCGAGGAAGGCAAACTGCTTCGGCTCACGGAAGAACTGCGTTTCGTTGGTGCAGATCGAGTCGATCATTCGAACCAGTTCGACCTGATCGCCCTGCACCTTGTCGTAGTACGCCTCGAACGACTCGAGTGACAAGGCCCGCAGGCGCGGAGCCAGTCGCCCGACCAGAAGCGCACGCTTCTGGTCGGACAACGAGATCCCCGCTTCCCGATGCACGAGTGCCTGGAAGAGGCGGTACTCCTTCGTCGTGATCGTGGCTGCCTGCATGTTCACTTCCATGGTCATTCGAGGTCAATCAGTCGTCTTAGAACGAGTGGAAGTCCGCCAGCGTGCGCCCATTGCCGCCCTTGGCAGCCGGGATGTGCGGCACTGCGGCTGCGCGTGAATTGAAAGCCGGGGCGGCATTCGACCGCCGCTCGTTCCCGATGCGGAAGAAGCCGACGAGGTTCTGGAGCGCCTCTGCCTGGGCAGCCATCTCCTCAGCCGTGGCGGCCAGCTCTTCGGCCGCGGAGGCGTTGCGCTGGGTGACCTGATCGACCTGGGCCAGTGACTGGTTGATCTGTGCCACACCGGCGGCCTGCTCGTTCGAGGCTGCGGCGACGTCCTGCACGAGCTCCGCGGTGCGGCGGATGGCAGGGACGAGGTCCGTGAGCAAGGCGCCGCTGCGGTCGGCGACACGCACGCTGACGGTGGCGAGGCCGCCGATCTCCCGCGATGCCACCTGGCTGCGCTCGGCCAGCTTGCGCACTTCTGTGGCGACGACGGCGAAGCCGCGTCCATGCTCGCCTGCACGCGCCGCTTCGATGGCCGCATTGAGGGCGAGGAGGTTCGTCTGGTAGGCGATTTCCTCGACGATGGAGATCTTCTCGGCGATCGACTTCATGGCCACGACGGTCTCGCGGACCGCGTTGCCGCTCTCTTCCGCGTCGTGAGCGCCCTTCTTGGCCATGGTCTCGGTCTGACGGCTGCTATCGGCGTTTTGGGCGATCGAGGCATTCATCTGCTCGAGGCTGGCCGTCGTTTCCTGCACGGCTGCGGCCTGCTGGCTGTTGCCGGTGGACACGGACTGCGCCGTCGAAGAGACTTGACCACCAGCGGTGGCCAGCGAGGCTGCGGCTGCGCGCACTTCGCCGATCACTTCGACGAGGCGGGCGATCATGCGGGAGAGGGCCTGACCGAGTTGGTCGCGATCGGAGCGCGGCTGAACCACGGCGCCGAGGTCCCCGTCTGCAATCGCGGCCGCGGCGCTGACCATCACGCCGTTGGAGTCGATCATCTTCTGCATCGATGCCAGAAGTTGGGCCGCTTCGTCGCGGCCTCGGATCTCGAGGCGCTGGTCGGAGTCACCGACGGCAAGCTTCTCTGCGGCGCCGACGGCGATGGCGATCGGTCCGGTGATGCTGCGCGTGACGGCGACGCTCATGAGGAAGACGACGATCAGGGACAGCACGGTCACCGTGAGCATGAGCGTACGGGCGTTCTCCTCGACGCTGGCGATGACCTTCTTCTTCTCCTGCATGGTCTTTGTTGTTTCTTCATCGACCGACTGTGCGAGCGCTTCGACGCGATGGATCTGGTCCTTCACGCCCGCGATCTCGTGATTCGCGTCGGCGGCCGTTTTGACCTCGCCGGTCTCGATGCGGCGGGAAATCGCCTGAAACGCATTCGTGTACTCGTTCGCGTCCGTACGCATGGCACGGATGCTCTCGTGCATCTCAGGGGTGATCGGCTGGCGCTCGATGGAGGCAAGCTTGTCCTCGAACGTCTGATGGGCCGTCGTCCACTTGGCGAGGTAGTCGGCCTCTTTGGCCTTGTCGCCCATGTTGATGAAGAAGTCCTTCTCGAACCGGCGGAGGTCGAGGGTGGCGATGTGCGCGTCGTTGGCGTCGCTGTTGATGGCGAAGTCGATGTCGAGCACGCGCGCTGCGGTGTCGGCCGAAGTCTTGAGTGCCCACTGCCCGGTCGCGGCGACGACGATCACGAAGCCGAGCGCGATGCTGAAGGCCGCGAAGAGGCGTTTTCCGATAGTCATTTGCTGAAGCATGGCGTCCTGTCCCTTCAAATCTGTGCCGCGAGCGGCGTGTTGTTGGTGATGGTTTCAGTTGCGACGGCGTCGAGGGCGCTCTGCACTTCGACGGGCGAGAGGATGCGGTCGAGATCGAGCACGAGGACGAGACGGCCCTCGAGCTTGCCCATGCCGACGAGGAAGTCGACACGAACGCTTGTTCCAAATGCCGGCGGGGGGAGTCGGCAACGAGGCCAACGACGAGCAGCTCGCCGTCCACCTGAGTCTCCACGACGACGATGCACGTCGTGCGAGCAGGAGCGCTCTCTCCATGGCCGAACTTGGCCGCCAGGTCGATGACCGGCAGCACGGCACCGCGCAGGTTTATCACGCCTCGCACGTGGACGGGCATGGCCGGTACTCGGGTGACCGTCTCGTACTCGATGATCTCTTTCACGCGGAGTATGCCCACGGCGTACTCCTCGCTCCGGATGAAGAATGTGAGGTATTGCTCTTTCATTGCTCGACTCCCTTGCTTGATTGCTACGGTGTATCGCAACGAGGGCACCAGCCGTTTGCGGAGTGCCGGATTGGCGTAACTGGTTGATTCAAAGTCGGTTGTACGTTGTGCTGCGGAGGGGTCGCGAAGGCTCGTTCGAAGAATGGCACACCGATTTCGACGTTTGGTGCACTTCATTTCTCCTGCCGAAGAGGCGTCGAACGTTGAAGCTCATGGCTCTTTCCCCTGGTTACCGAAGCAGGATGTAGTGCCGGACCCGGCGCCGCCTGCGAAGCTTGGTGATGATGTTGACGACGAGCTGGCGGAGGCTCATGCGGCACCTGCCGCGGCCAGTGCCCGGAGAATGGCCGGCGTGTCGAGGATCAAGGCCACGCGGCCGTTGCCGAGGATCGACGAGCCGGCCACACCGGGCACGTCGTGGAAGTAGCCGCCCAGCGGCTTGATGACAGCCTGGCTGGCGCCGTGCAGTGCATCGACGGCCAGGCCGGCCTTGGCGCCGTCGTGCTGCACGATGAGCACGTTCTCTCGCGCCGGTACGTCGCCGCCCAGCGAGAAGTGATGCCGGAGGCGGACGAACGGCACGACCTCGTCGCGCAGCAGTAACACGCCGGTGGCTTCGTGTTGAGTATCGTTGGCCGGCAGTTCCACGCACTCGACGACGTGGTCCATCGGCACGACATACGTCTCATTGGCGACTGCCACGCCGAACCCTTCGATGACGGCTAGCGTGAGTGGAAGCTTGATGGTGAGCGTCGTTCCTTGCCCAGCGTGCGAGTCAACGCTGATCGTGCCGCGCAGTGCCTCGATGGCGCGCCTCACGACGTCCATGCCTACACCGCGGCCGGAGAGGTCGGTAACCGAGGCGGCCGTGGAGAATCCGGGGGTGAAGATCAGCTCGAAGATTTCCGCATCGCTCTCGGCCGTCGAGTGCGCCTGTGCACGGATGGCCGCCTTGTCGAGGCCGGCGCCGTCGTCGGAGACGCGGATGAAGATGCTGCCGGCGTCGTGCCTCGCTTCCAGGGTGATGCTCCCGACAGGCGACTTGCCGTTCGCGACGCGGACGGGCGAGGGCTCGAGGCCGTGGTCGATGGCATTGCGGATCATGTGCGTCAGTGGGTCTCGCAGCAGCTCGACGGCGCTCGTGTCGAGCTCTACGTCGTCGCCAATCGTGATCAGCCGCGCGTTCTTTCCATGCGAGGCGGCGAGATCGCGCACGGTCCGTGCGTACTGCTTGAAGAGCGGGCCAATCGGCACCATGCGGGCGCGCATGATCAGCTCCTGCAGCTCGGCTTGGAGAATGTCGACCTGGCGCTCGAGCTCCACGAGCTCGTCATTGGCCAGTTGCGGCAGCATCTCGCGGACTCGTCCGCGTGCGATGGCGATCTCACCAGTCAGGTCGAGCATGCGGTTGAGCTTGGACGAGGAGACGCGTACCGAGCGGGCGGCAGCGGCCTTGGCCTTCGGCCGTGCTGCCGGCTCGCTGGCATCGCCCGCGATGACCGGTGCGGCTTCCGCTGCGCCGGAGAGTGGCAACGCCGCCATGAAGGCGCGGTCGCCCTCGGTGAGGGCGCCATTCTCACGCTCGTCGACCAGCCGGCGGAAGGTGTCGATTCCGGCCAGCAGCATGTTGATCAGCGAGGCATCGACGGCCACTTCGTGCCCGGTGATGCGCTCGAGCAGTTCTTCATAGACGTGGGCGAAGTCGGTGATGGCCTGGAGGCCGAGGCAGGAGGCGTTGCCCTTGAGCGTGTGAGCATGGCGCTGCAGCTCCAGGCGCAGTTCGTCGTCGTCGGGCGCCGTCTCGAGAGCCAGCAGTCCTGTCTCCAGGGCGGCGAGGTCCTCGATCGCTTCGGCGACAAACGTCTCAAACAGTTCGTTCAGATCGAGGTCAGACATACGCTCCCCTCATCGGTATCGAAAATCAGCTTGCGGCCGCGGCTTCCGCCAACCTGGACATCGACCAGCTCGATCCCGCTTCGGGAGATGAAGTCGAGGGCCAGGTTCACGTTCTGCGTGCCGAGGTGCACCTTGTTGCCTGCGAGACGCGGGCGCGGAGGAACGGCAGCCGCGCGCCGAGGCTGCGCAACTTGGCTACCAACTGCTCCATTGCGACGGCCCCGAAGCGCGGGCCAGCGGCTGTGCCGGCGGTGGTCAGGGGGAGCATGAAGTGGTTCATGCCTCCGACGCCGCGGGTTGGATCCCACATGCAGACGGCAACGCAGGAGCCGAGGATGGTCGTGATCCTGGTAGGCGCCTCGCAGACGAGCAGGTGGCCCGGCTGGAGAAAGCGCCGCTCGTGCACGACGGGCGACGTCTCGTAGGCCAGGAGCGGCCCTCGATGATTCGGAAGGGCGCTCATTGCACGGCTACCTCGGCCAGCGAGCGCGTGCAGTACAGAGCCGACGCGGCATGCGAGGCCAGGAGATCGAACAGCTCGTGGTCAACGGGCGCCAGACCGTCCTTCTGGGGAAGGAGCCGGAAGAACGCGATGGCGCCAACCACTGTCTCGTCGAGCTTCAGGGGGATGCACGCGGTCAGGGCCGCCTCGCGTCCGAAGGGCGCAAGCACCGTCTGGCCGGCCACGAAGCGCTCGCCAGTCTCGGCGCTCAAGCCGATGACGCCCTCGCCGATCCGCAGGCCGTCCCATTCGCTCTCATTGACGCCGAACGAGCCGACGCAACGCAGAAGATCGCCGTCGCGCTCCCACACCACGAGCTCTTCGGATCCGATCAGGTTGATGACGATTTCCTTGATGGAATCGATGATCCGCTGGCGGTCGAGCGTGCCGTGGAGCTGGTAGCTGGCCACATAGAGGTTGGCCAGGTTGGAGTTCTGCTGCTCGACCTCGACGTAGCGCGCGGCGAACTGCCGGCTCTCCGCCTCGATTGCAGCCACGCGCTCTTTCAACAGCGCCTCCATCTGCTCGCGTGTGCTCAGCTCCACCTCGAGCTCGGCCACGGAGCGGCTGAGGCGCTGGACCTCGTCGAGGAGCGACTGGACGTAATCGCGCGTGTCCTGCGCGATCTTGTCGATGAACGGCCGGCCGTCTGCCAATTTCATGACGCCACCTGCGCACTCAGGTCGAGGATGTTCTGGAGCTTGGTGAGGAGCTCCAGGCCGTTGATCGGCTTGGTGACGTAGTCGGTGCAGCCGTTGCTGAAGGCCTTCTCGATGTTGGCCTCTTCGCCGCGGGTAGTGACCATGATGATGGGGATGTGCGCCGTGCTCGCTTCCGCGCGAATGGCTGCGCAGGCTGAGAGGCCATCGAGCCGCGGCATCATGACGTCGAGCAGAATGACGTCGGGCTGGTCGCTCTTGGCCTTCTCTACTGCTTCGAGGCCGTCGTGGGCCAGGACGATGTCGAACGACCCCTTCGAGAGGATCATCTTCTCCATCATCAGGACGGTGTTTGAATCATCGACTAGCAGGACTTTCTTTTTCATCGATCAGTTCTCCTTACTGCGGCAAAGGTTCGTGTTCCCTTGAGCCCGGCATGGCCGGGCCCGGGGAATCATGTGAATGCGTAGTCGTGAGTCAGAGGGGAGTTGGCAAACTCCGAGGCCGGCATGCTTTTGGCGAAGAGCCAGCCCTGCACGCAGTCGATCCCGAAGGAGCGGACAGTGGCCAGGTCTTCGGCGGACTCGATGCCCTCTGCGATCGCTGTCGCCCCGCACGCTCGGGAGAGCGTCACGATCGACTCCAGTACTGCACGCCGGTAAACGTCATGGGCCGAGCCCTGGACGAGGGTGCGGTCGATCTTGATGTGATCCGGGCGGCAGACGATGAAGAGGTGGTAGTTCGACGCACCGGCCCCGAGATCGTCGAGCGCCAGCCGCACGCCCGCCTCGCGTAGCTCCTGCAGCGCGTCGTGGAACGCGCCAGCCGGCCACGGGCCCCGATGTTCGATGATCTCGAGCACCAGCCGCTCCGGAGCCATGCCGAACGCCGCCGCCCCTTCGATCAGCCGGCTGGCGAAGCGCGGGACGGTACCGATCGTCGAGCCGTGGACGTTGATCGAGACGTGCGTGCCGGCCGGCAGGAGCGTCGCGCTGGCCAGGGCCTCGGCGATGCAGATCATGTCGATGGCCGCTTCTTCGTTCTTACGCCGCGCGTACTCGAACATCACGTCTGCGCGGGCGAAGCTCGTGTGAGCGGGGCCGCGCGCCAGGGCCTCGGCCATGTAGAGGCGCGCACCGTCAGCGCCCAGCTTCACAATCGGCTGAAACTCCATCCGGATCGCGCCTGGCTGGCACAGCTCGTCCATCATGTTGCGGCTCCTCATGCTTCGGAGACCTCCATCAGGGCTGTCGCGATGCGAGCGATCTCGGCAAGTGGACTCGGTTTGTGCAGAAAGACGTCGACGCCGCGGCGGAAGGCTTCCTTCTCCGCCACCGGCGAGCCGTGGGCGGTCAGCAGGATCACCCGTGCGGTGGGGCAGGTACGCCGTACGTAGCGGATGATCTCGAGCCCCTCGGTGCTGCCATTCTCGGAGAGCGAGAGGTCCGCGATGACGAGGTCATAGGAGGTGTAGGTTGCCAGCGCCTCCGCCTCTTCGAGCTCGCGTGCGCAGTCGACGCTGAAGCCGATGCGTGAGAAGTAGCGGTCGATCGCAAACAGGATCGTTTCTTCGTCGTCGACAACTAGCAGGCGTTTGACCATTGCGGTCCCTAAGAGCAACCGCGCTGCCAGTTGTGCCCGACTAGGAAGTGGTCTGTTTCTAGATAGTTACGTAAAAGTGCGCCATTACGGATCGTTGTCCTGTTCTAGAATTAGCACACCGATTTTCAAAACTAAAACGAGGCGTTGTCAGTTGTCAGAGCGGTCTGCGTGGGCCCTGGCGTAACACCCGTCTAGGGATTCTCCTCCGGACTCGAAGATCCGGTCGCAGGCCGCGGAAAGGCGATTAGCACAGCGCGGCGAGCCGCAACCAAGAGGCAACCCTTACCACAGAGGCACTGAGGACACGGAGAAAGGCGCTTTTCAAAAAACCGGTTCTCTCCCGTGGCCTCGGTGTCTCTGTGGTAAACGCTTTTCCTGTTACCGGCTACCAGAGTCTTCGTGCCCGGCGAAGAATCCAGACGTTAGTAGTACAGAGACACTGAGGACACGGAGAAAGGCGGTTTTTTCAAAGCCGTTTCTCTCCGTGATCTCGGTGTCTCTGTGGTAACGGCTTGGTTTTGTTGCAGCGAGCCGCTCTGTGTTTTTGTAGTCTGGGGTTGGTTTTTGAATGCGGAAGCACTCAGCGAGTCTCGGTGGTCAGAACGATGCGCGCGCAGCGACGCCGTCTAACCACTAACCACTAACGACTGACCACTTACGAACGCGCCTTCGCGATGTCGATGCCGTGCTTGCGAGCCTTGTAATAGACGGCGCTGCGGGACACGCCCAGGCGCTCGGCGACGCGATCGATGGCGCCGTTCTCTTCGAGCAGCACCTGCTCGATGTAGTCGCGTTCCACGTCGTCGAGGGTACCGGTACGGACGGTAGTGGGAGTCGCCGGGGGCGCGGAGAAGGCTCCGGAGGGGAATTCGAACGTGCGGGCATCGAGGACGTTGCCGACGGTGCGCAGAAGGGCGCGCTCGAGCACATTGCGAAGCTCGCGGATGTTGCCGGGCCAGCGATAGCGGCGCAGGGCGTCGAGGGCGTCGCTTCCGAAGGTGACGGGCGGATGGCCGAGATCGCGGGAGAGGCGCTCCAGGAGGGTCTCGGCCACGGCCGGGATGTCATCGCGTCGCTCGCGTAGAGGCGGGACGCGGAGCT
>WNFM01350327.1_pt1 | contig 16716 bp, 14 predicted proteins | sample 5400271 | NCBI WGS metagenome assembly WNFM01 (sample SAMN13153352, study PRJNA577476) | soil metagenome | isolation source: 60 cm saprolite on Douglas fir-dominated hillslope | place: USA:California | collected 2013-09-17
TGCGCTCGCCAACAAGCTCGCCCACGGAGTTCCGGTGGACGCTTGGGACAACATCTAGAAATCCCAACTTCCCAGTGTCCCAGATCGACAACAGCAAAGCACAACGTTTTGAAGGCGTTGCCAATCAGTCTGTGACATCTGGGACAGTTGGGACACCCCCGCTGGGTCATTTGTGCCAGCGGGTTCTCACAACCGCCGTCCTCATGATAGCGCTGGTGGTGCTCCGATGAAGCCCGAGACGCAGACGCTCTGGGCGATCGTCTTCAGCGGTGGACACATCAATCACGGGTGGAACGGTAGTTGCCACCGCGATTGCCACCGGACGGACGAGTACCGGGCGGTATGAGGCATTAAAAGGACGAGGGCAGGGGTCTCAGAAACCCAACATAATCAGGCAAAACGCTACCAAGCCTGACTAGGCCATGCAGGCGAATGGGGATTTCAAGACCGGTGCCTTAAACCACTCGGCCACCCTTCCGTCTCTGGAATTTCAATCGCTTAGCGTAGCCACCGACCGAACGCAATGCGAACGTGGACCCAATTTGGACCCAAGGGTGCCGGAGAACGGGTTCAGGCCGGCGTAGCAGGTGGTAACGGGCGGTTCGGGAACGGCCGCAATCGGCTGCCCAAGCGTCAAGTTTCTTCTTCCATTTTTTGTTTAACTCTATCAGTGAAAAGCGCTCCGGCTCTTCAAGCCGACCGAACCCGCGCCGACCATCACTGAATATGAGCGAGAGCAGCAACGCATCCGGGCCAACTATGAACGGCTGAAGGCCGAAAGGTTGGCGCGCGACGTGAAGGAAGACAAGCAACTGTCCTAATCGAACGTCACTCCGATTCGATAATCTTTGCGCCAGACGACATGGCAGGGCAGATGCAATCCATCTCCCGGCATAGCTAAAACGAATTTGTCTGGGACGGCTCTTTGGTGTGGCACCTCAAGTGCAGCTCCAGTAGTCGATAGATCGCGGATCATGCAATCGATGGTCTGGCCCCTGAACTCAATCGTTCCGGGCTTCATGACGCGGTAGCGAGGCGCGATCCGAGTTTCGACCATTCCATCGTGATAAGCCAAATCCCTAAGGAATCTATAAAGCTCTTCTGTGGGTCGCCGGAAGGGAGAGCGCTCGCAGAGCTGATTACGCGGGTAGTCAGATGGAAAACAGATGTTGATGACGTCAATACGGGCTATCCGGCTGCCCGCCCCCCTTTTTGAAACTCATGGTCGCGCGCGAGTTGAGTCAATCACATTTTAGGCCGATGCGCGCCGAAAGGCATCGTTCAAACCGCCGCCATTTCGCGCGTCGGGCCTCTTCTTCCCAGTGGAAGTGTCGTCTGTTTTAGGTGCGATTTTTGTTTTGCCAAAAATTGTGCGCTTTTCGAAGTACCCAAGCGAGGAATACGCCTGCAAAAATTATTGACGCCAAAACAGTAATCCAAAGATCCGGATCGAGTGGTGTGACTCTGTCTCCGTGTATGAATAGCTGAAACTCAATGATGGTATTGCCGATAATGCGACGCCCAGAGGAGGGAAGATTCTGCGATAAAAATCGGAGATATGCTTTAGGCGGCCTTCCTCTTCGGCTTTCTTCTGCCGCCATTCATTGATCAGTTCATCGAACTTAGGCATCCGTAATCAACTCGCGAATTGGCGCGAACGCAACCGTTCCATCCCAGCGCAACCGGGGGCGAGGGCAAGCCGAATCCTGATCATCTTGACGCTCGCGAGCCGAGCCACAGCCCCACAAGGGCACCGGCGCCACTAAGCAACACTCCCGAATAGGAGAGCATGTCGCCGCCCCAGATCTCGGGAATTAGTCCGCCGATCGTAGAGCCGACAAAGATTCCGATCCAGATGGATGATCCCATGCTCGGCAGCGTATCATGGGAAGATGTAGCGTAGATGTTGGTGTTAGGTCGCGCTAAACGTTTATACCGTCCCCCGCACGGCCCCCGGCTGCAGGATCAATAGACGTCTACGACCTGGCCTGCGCGGCGCGCCTTGCGTTCCTGCAGCTAGATCGCGCGTTGAATGGCGACCGACACGATCCCGAGGAAATGGAGCTGGCGCAGTTCGCACTTCGGGACGTAATGAATAAGGCAGAGAGGCTGAACGCCAAGCACGGAACGGGGCCCGCCTGACAGCGCGCGGGTAGATTGAACGCAGCCCGTCGATTCGAGTCGGCGGGTTTTCTCCTCACAAAGGGGAGGGGGACAAGTGGTTGCGCCTTGGACCTAAGATTGGACCCAAACACCGAATACAGGGCGTTACGAGGTGGTACGAGAGACTACTGAGGGTCGGCGAAACGCTCAAAAGTAGCGGGTAGCGCGCGGCCTCAAATGTGAGAGGCGCTCGAATTGTTGGTTGCCTGCAGCCTGGACTAGCTGAAGGCGATCGCGAGCAAACTCGAGCAGAGCAACACGAAGCCGGCCGCGGTCAGCGCGAGAAACCCGTCGGACACAAGATCATGATTTCGCATCATACACCTGCCGCTCTCGATGCTGGTCCGAATTTATTAAAACTTTCGGAATCCTGCTCCGCCTCCGCGGCTTCGCGAAGGTCAGGCCCTTGAACGAAAGCCGTCGAACGCGTGGGCCAGGAAGATCCCGGCGCTCATCAGGCCCAAAAACGCTGTCACCATCTCAGTCATCGCAATATCCGTTCCGCCCCGTTTGGGACAGAACGACTGCCGCGTTGCACAGTCAAAAGGATTCCGTCGCTAAAATGAGAATCGAATCTGACTGATGATTTCGGGCAACAGACTCGTCCCAGAAACGAACAGTTTGGGCGCCGCTGCTCCCGCAAAACGACGGCACGGCACCGCAACCAATGATTCACTACGCCTGCGCTCTCCCCATTTCCGCCGTGTTCGCGCCGCGGTATGTTAATACGTTGATGTGGAAGTGGGCGCATCGGGGACATAGTGCGGTCGAACGCCTCGAAGTAGGAATGCGGCCGGTTTAGATGGTAATTGGGGCGGATGGGGATTCGACGGCCAGATCAGATCGTCCTGATGGCGCGAGGCGCAGCCGCCGTGGCAGCATGTCTTATGCTCGCCAACTGCGCTTCATCGGGCAAATTCGCCAGCCGAGTCGATCCCAAATACGGCGTTTCCTCAAGTCCCCGGGTAGTCGCCTTCGGCGAACCGGTGCCCAAGGGTGGCGGGGTCTTCCGCGTCGGCAAGCCCTATACGGTTGCGGGCCGGGTCTACGTGCCGGAAGAAGACGTCAACTACCGCGAGGATGGGCTCGCCTCCTGGTACGGCGATGATTTCCACGGCCGCTTGACCGCCAACGGCGAAGTCTTCGACATGGGGTCGCTGACTGCCGCCCATCCGACATTGCCGATGCCGTGCTACGCGCGGGTGACAAATCTCAGCAATGGCAAGTCCTTGGTCGTGCGCGTCAATGACCGCGGCCCCTACCATGGTAACCGCTTAATCGACGTCTCGAACAAAGCCGCCGAACTGCTTGAATTCAAAGGAAATGGCGTGGCGCACGTGCGGGTCGAATATGTCGGCCGGGCACCGCTGGAAGGTTCCGACGACCGTCAGTTGCTGGCGACCTTGCGCACCGGCGTTCCGGCACCGTCGCCATCCATGGTTAGGGTGGCCTCAGCCCGTCCGTTCGTTCCGGAAATTGCCTCGAACGGCCGTCCGATCCGGGGCGAGGTTCCGGTTCCGGACGGGCGGCCCTACAATCTCGGCAATAGCTCGGCAGACCTCGCCTCGATCAACGCGACCTCCGAAATGTCCGCCTCGGCGCGATCGCGCGGCCGGGTCTTGGACAATCCACGCGCTGTCACCTACGAAAATGACGAGCGTTACGAACAGGGTGTCAGTCCCGTTTCGGCTTATGCGCCGATCGATCCGCGCGGACCGAGCGAATTGCTGAGCGGACGCGGACTTTATTGATCTGGGCCTAACCTAACCGGCGTTCTCCCTGAGAAAACCGATCAGGGCGGCATTGACCTCCTGGGCTCGTTCCTGCTGAACCCAGTGGCCGGCGCTGTCGATGATAAGCTTCTGTCTCAGGTTCGGCAGGACCCGCTCCATGTCGGCGATACGCTTTGCGCCAATCAGCCCGGTGATGACGGAATCCCTTGATCCCGCAATGAACAGCGACGGCTGACGGATTTGCGCGCCTTGCCACGGCGCGGTCAGTTCCCAATTGCGGTCGAGGTTGCGATACCAATTGAGGCCGCCCCGAAAACCCGACTTTTTGTAGGCTTCGGCGAAATAGGTGAGGTCGGCTTCGCCGAGCCAATCCGGCAACGGGCGATCGGCGCGGGGATTGCCGAGAAATCCCTTGCCGTCTTCGACGAAGAGCGAGGCGGCGGGATCGGAGAAGCCGCGCCCGAGCACGGTTCGCATCGTTAAGTCGACGTCGCGCTCGAATTCGGCTTCGGCAACGCCGGGCGGCTGAAAATATTGCCAGTAGAAATTGGTGATCCCGCTTTCGCGCAAGGTTTTCAGCGGCCGTCCGCGCCCGCGGAAAGGCGGGGGAACACTCAATCCAGCCACCGCGGAGAAGACATCGGGGCGGAACAGTGCCGCGTGCCAGGCGACCGGCGCGCCCCAATCATGGCCGACGATGGCGGCGCGCTTTTCGCCAAGCGCTGAAACCAGCGCGACCATGTCGCCGACGGTATCGAACAGGCTGTACGCACCCACATCGGCCGGCGCGCTGCTTCGTCCAAACCCCCGCATGTCCGGCGCGACAACGCGAAACCCCGCCGCCGCGATGGCCGGGAGTTGATGCCGCCAGGAATAGGACAGTTCCGGCCAGCCATGGCAGAGAACAACCAGCGGGCCTTCGCCCTGCTCGAGCAGGAAGATATCGATCGAGTTGGCGGAAATGGTGCGTGAGGTTGGCATCGCGTTTCCGCCTCGTTTCCAGGATTCTGTCGAGTGATCCCCTCGTGACACTTTAAGGTTGTTCGATCGGTACTGCAATCCGTACCGCGATGCTGACAAAAACCTGTGTTGTTTGCGGTACTTCCAACTGTTAGAACGCCGGCTTGAAGGCATTTCCGATGGCATCCGAACGACTACCGCACCGCATATCAGGAGTAGCGAGGGGATGGATCTCGCACAGCCTGGTTGCGGCTCTCTTGATCACGGCGGTGGCATGGGGCGGCCTGGTCTACGCCGCCAACCAGAGCGTCCAGGGCGCCAAGAAGGAGGAGGGCGGGTTCGACGGCGATGCGCCGACCGCGATCCTGATCGAGGCTACCAGTGGCAGCGTGCTGTGGGAGAAGAACGCTGACGAGCTGCGGGCGCCGTCGAGCATGATGAAGCTGATGACGGCGGAGGTGGTGTTCCATGCCATCAAGCAAGGCGACATCAAACTGAGCGACGAATATCACGTCAGCGAGAACGCCTGGCGCAAGGGCGGGGCGCCCTCGGGCACCTCGACCATGTTTGCCGCCATCCACAGCAAGATTGCCGTGGACGACCTCCTGCACGGCGCCATCATTCCAAGCGGCAACGATGCCTGCATCGTGCTGGCGGAGGGGATGGCCGGCAGTGAGCGTGCCTTTGCCGAGATGCTGACCAAGCGGGCGCGCGAACTCGGCATGACCCAATCGACGTTTGGTAATTCGAACGGGCTGCCCGACCCCGGCAACAAGATGACGGTGCGCGAATTGGCAAAACTCGCGCGCTACGTCATCCTGACCTATCCTGAATTTTACAAGTTGTTCGGCGAGAAGGAATTCACCTGGAACAAGATCCGTCAGCAGAACCGCAATCCGCTGCTGAATTCGCTCGAAGGCGCTGACGGGCTGAAGACCGGATATACCAAGGAGGGCGGCTACGGCATGGTCGGGTCCGCGGTGCAGAATGGTATCCGGCTGATCGTCGTCGTCAACGGCCTCGAGGATCCCGACGACCGTGCGACGGAAGCCAAGAAAATGCTGGAATGGGGATTCCGCAATTTCGAGGCGCGCACGCTGTTCGCGGCGCAGCAGCCGGTCGGCTATGCCAAGGTGTTTGGCGGCGACACCCGTTCGGTGAAACTCGCTAGTCCCGAACCGATCAAGGTGATGGTCTCGAAAAACGGCGGCGACAAATTGATCGCGCGCGTGGTCTATAACGGACCGGTGCGGGCGCCGATCGAGGCCGGCCAGCAGGTCGGGTTCGTCAAGGTATGGCGAGGCGCCAATATCGCGGTGGAGGCGCCGGTCTATGCGGCGGAATCGATCGGCAGGGGATCGACGATGCGGCGGGCGATCGACGGGGCGAGCGAACTCGTGATCGGAATGTTTCGTGCCGGCGCCGAGAAGCTCTGACGATGGCCGAAGCAGCGGTCAAAAGAATTCCCGGGCGCGGCCGATTTATCACCTTCGAGGGTGGCGAGGGCTCCGGCAAATCGACCCAGATCAAGACGCTGGCGGAACGCCTGAACACGGCAAAACTGCGCGCCATTGTCACGCGCGAGCCCGGCGGATCGCCGGGAGCTGAAATCATCCGGCATCTCGTTTTGTCCGGCATGGGCAAGCTATTGGGGCCCGATGCGGAAACGCTGTTGTTTGCAGCCGCGCGCGACGACCATGTCCGTACCGTCATAAAACCCGCGCTCAGCCAGGGCATATGGGTGTTGTGCGACCGCTTTTCGGATTCGACGCGCGCCTATCAGGGCAGGCTGGGACAGGTAGCGCCAGCCATCCTGAACGCGATGGAGCGGGTCACCATCGGCGATCTCAAGCCGGATCTGACAATTATTCTGGATGTTCCGGTCGAGGTAGGGCTGCAACGCGCGGCGAGCCGCCGCGGTAACGGTGTGCCGGACCGGTTCGAGGCAGAGGACATAAAGTTCCATCAGGATTTGCGCGAGGCCTACCGGCAGATCGCGGCCAGCGAGCCGGAGCGGTGCGTGCTGATCGATGCCACCGCGGATGCCTCAACCGTTGCCGCTCTCGTCTGGACCGCCTTGCGCGACCGTTTCTTCACTGCCAGCGCCGGCAGCGTGGCTAGTTCGGCATGAGCGCCCGTCAGGTCGAGCCGCAGATTTCGGCAGTCCATCCGCGCCAGACCGCCGCGCTGTTCGGACATCGCGACGCCGAGACGACACTGTTGAGCGCCTACCGCAGCGGGCGTATCCCGCATGCCTGGCTGATCGGAGGCGCGGCCGGCATCGGCAAGGCAACGTTGGCCTATCGCATGGCGCGTTTCGTGCTCGCGCATCGCAATCCGCTTGCACCCGAGGTGCAACGCGCCGAGACGCTCTCGGTCGATCCGTCCGATCCGGTCGCGCGCCATGTCGCAGCCGGCGCGCATGGCGGCCTGCTCGTGCTGGAGCGGACGCACAACGACAAGGGCGTCTTGCGAACCGTGATCACCGTCGACGAGTCCCGGGAGACGATTTCGTTCTTCGGCTCGACCGCGGCCGTTGATGGCTGGCGGGTCTGCATCGTCGATACGGTGGATGAGCTCAATCCCAACGCCGCCAACGCGTTGTTGAAAATTCTCGAGGAGCCGCCGCGGCAATCGCTGTTCCTGCTCGTCAGCCATGCGCCGGCGCGGGTGTTGCCGACCATCCTGTCGCGCTGTCGCAAATTGGCGTTGCGACCGCTTGCAGTCGATGACGTTGTCGCTGCGGCCGCGCAAGCCGCTGGCCTTGCGACCGACGATTCCGCGCTGGCTGAGGCGGCAGAAGCGGCGGAGGGCAGCGTCGCGCGCGCACTGACGCTATTGGGCGGCGATGCCCTAAAACTTCAGCAGCGAACCGCAGCGTTACTGGCGACCTTGCCGCGGGTCGACCCCCGCGAGCTTCATGCGCTCGGCGATGCGCTCGGCGGCAGCGACCGGGTAGCGCTGGCGGCGTTCGTGGACAGTGTCGACCGCTGGGTCAGCCAACGCCTGCACCATGACGACGCCAATGCCAACGCCAACCTTCCCCGCCTTGCACGGCTGGCGGAGGTGTGGGAAAAGATCAACCGCGCCGCGCGCGACACCGCAGACTATAATCTCGAGCGAAAGCCGCTGGTTTTCTCGGTGTTCGGGCTACTCGCGGAGGCGACCGGCTGACGGGCCGGTTTAGCCAATCGATATCACCGCACGTCGTTTGAAGAGCGATGAAAGGCCTTCGCAACTATGGCGAACGCGACCAATTTGCCCCGTGAGACGTTCTACATCACGACCGCCATCGCGTACCCGAATGGCGTGCCGCATATCGGCCATGCCTATGAGGCGATCGCGACCGATGCGCTGGCGCGCTTTGCGCGGCTCGACGGCAAGGATGTGTTTTTTCTCACCGGAACCGACGAGCACGGGCTGAAAATGGTGCAGACCGCGGAAGCCGAGGGGCTGCCGACGATGGAAGTCGCGACCCGGAATGCCGCGCGTTTCAAAGAGATGGATGAGCGGCTGAACGTCTCGTTCGACCGTTTCATCCGCACCACCGAAGAGCAGCACCATCGCTCCAGCAGGGAAATCTGGAAGCGGATGGCGGACAATGGCGACGTCTATCTGGACAGCTACGCCGGCTGGTATTCGGTGCGCGACGAGGCCTATTACGCCGAGGACGAAACGGTTGTCGGCGACGACAAGGTGCGGCGCGGGCCGCAGGGCACGCCGGTCGAATGGGTCGAGGAAGAAAGCTATTTCTTCAAATTGTCCGCGTACCAGAACAGGCTGCTGGCGCTCTATGAGAGCCAGCCCGACTTCATCGGCCCCGACTCGCGCAAGAACGAAGTGATCAGCTTCGTCAAAAGCGGATTGCGGGACCTGTCGATTTCGCGAACCACCTTCGATTGGGGCGTCAAGGTCCCGACCGATCCGAAGCACGTGATGTATGTCTGGGTCGACGCCCTGACCAACTACATCACCGGCGTCGGCTTTCCGGACGAGAGCGATCCGAACTGGCGCTATTGGCCGGCCGACGTTCACATCATCGGCAAGGACATCATCCGCTTTCACGCGGTATACTGGCCTGCGTTCCTGATGTCGGCGGGTATTCCCGTGCAGAAGCGCGTCTATGCGCACGGGTTCCTGTTCAGCCGCGGTGAAAAGATGTCGAAATCGGTCGGCAATGTCGTCGATCCGTTCAACCTTGCCGACCAATACGGCGTCGATCAGGTCCGCTATTTCTTCCTGCGCGAGGTGCCGTTCGGGCAGGACGGCAACTATAGCCACGAAGCCATTGTCGCCCGCATCAATGCCGACCTTGCCAACGATCTCGGCAATCTGGCGCAGCGCTCGCTGTCGATGATCGCAAAACAATTTCAGGGCGAGCTGCCGGAGCCCGGCGCCTTCGCCGACAACGATGAGGCGATCCTGGCGCAGGCCGATGGCATGGTTGCACTCGCCCGCAACGCGATGGCGACCCAGCAGATTCATCAGGCGCTCAATGCGGTCTGGGCGGTGGTTGCGGAAGCCAACCGCTATTTCGCGGGCGAGGCGCCCTGGGCACTGGCGAAAACCGATCCTGCGCGTCAGGCAACGGTGCTTTATGTCACCGCCGAAGTCGTGCGCCAGATCGCCATTCTCGCGCAGCCGGTAATGCCGGAGTCATCGACGAAATTGCTGGATAGTCTCGGCATCCCGCAAGGTGAGCGCGATTTTGCAAGCTTGGGCGGGGCGACGCGCATCAAGCCCGGCACCGTGCTGCCGGCTCCGGCGCCGGTGTTCCCGCGCTATGTCGAACCGACGGCGGCTTGAACGGATCAAGCCAGATGCTCGTCGACAGCCACTGCCATCTCGACTTTCCCGACTTCGCCGATGACCTCGACGGCATCGTGGCGCGGGCTGCGGCCGCGGGCATCGGACGCATCGTCACCATCTCGACGCGGGTCAGGCGTCTCGGCGAGTTGCTGAAAATCGCCGAGCGATATCCAAACGTCTATTGTTCGGTCGGCACCCATCCGCATCACGCCGATGAGGAAGATGGCATTGCTGCCGACGAATTGATCGAGCGGACGCACCATCCCAAGGTGGTGGCGCTGGGCGAGGCCGGGCTCGATAATTTCTACGACAACGGCTCACCCGAAGCGCAGGAGCGCGGCTTTCGCGCCCATATCGCGGCCGCCCGCGCGACCGGCCTGCCGCTGGTCATCCACACCCGCGACGCCGACGAGGGCTGCGGGCGCATTCTCGAAGACGAAATGAAGAGGGGATCGTTCCGCGCCGTGCTGCACTGTTACACCGGCGGGCGGGAGCTGGCGATGAAGGCCATCGAGCTGGGGCTGTCGATCTCGTTCACGGGCATTTTGACATTCAAGAAGTCGCAAGCCTTGCGCGATCTTGCCGCCGAGCTTCCATCCGATCGCATCATGGTCGAGACCGACGCGCCGTATCTGGCGCCCGGCAAGTTTCGCGGCAAGCGCAACGAACCGTCTTACGTGGTCGAGATCGCAAAAGTGCTGGCGGAAACCCGTGGCGTTTCGCTCGAAGAAATCTCGCGCCAGACCACCGAGAATTTCTTCCGGCTATTTTCGAAAGTGCCGACCGCATGACGCTGACGCTGACCATTTTGGGCTGCGGATCCTCGGCCGGCGTCCCGCGTCCCGCACTCGGCTGGGGCAAGTGCGATCCCAACAATCCGAAAAACCGTCGCCGCCGCTGTTCGCTGCTGGTCGAACGAGGTTCGGACAGCGGGCTGACGCGGATCGTGATCGATACCTCGCCCGATCTGCGCGAGCAGTTGATCGATACCGATGTCGATCACATCGACGCGGTGTTTTTGACCCATCAACATGCCGACCAGACTCATGGCATGGATGATTTGCGTTCAGTCGTGCTGCATCAGCGCCGGCGCATTCCGGTGTATCTGAACCAGTCGACCGCGGACGATATCATGCAGCGGTTTTCCTATTGCTTCGTATCGCCGCCGGGCAGCGACTATCCGCCGATCCTGGACCACCATTCGATTGAAACTGGCGAAAGTCGCAGCATCGAAGGCAAGGGTGGCCCGGTGACGCTTTCCGCGTTCATCATGCAACACGGCAATATCCCTGCGCTCGGTTATCGCATTGGCGATGCCGCCTATACGCCCGATGTCAGCGACATCCCGGCCGAGAGCTGGCCGTACTTGAGGGATCTCGATCTCTGGATCATCGACGGATTGCGCTATGCGCCGCATCCGAGTCACTTCAGCGTCGACGACGCGCTGTCCTGGATCGACCGTTTCAAGCCGCGCCGCGCCGTCCTCACCAACATGCATTCCGATCTGGATTACGAGGTGCTGCGTCAGAGCCTGCCGCCGAGGGTGGTCCCCGCGTTTGACGGCATGCGGCTGACGCTGGAGCAGGGGGTCTAAAGCGAGCCGGTTCGCGCGGGCAGGGGATCGTGCATCACGTTCTCCGGCGGGAGTGCCTTGCAAAGTCGGCCGCGGCCCAAATCAATTGGCCGGATCCCGGGGTCGGTTTGACTCCCCGGGTGACGTATAAGCGCCGTGCCAGGAAAGCAGCGTTCATTCCAAGCCACCAGGCGACACAAATCCACACAGCCGTTGTCATCGCGATCCTCCCGTCAAAAATCTTTGCTTAAGATTTGCAACGAATCGGAGCATTCGAGAAGACCGGATTCGTACTGATCGATGCACAAACATTCGTCATGCGGCAGCGCAACATGCTTGATGCTTGAAGATCGTATCGATGCGATCGTTCGCGCGATCGCCGACAGCTAGCCGTCATCCAGCGACGTGGGCGGCCGAAGATACTTGGCCGCTCAGGCCGAGATCGCCTTTGCCGAATTCACCCGATTGCGCAACATGAATTTTTGAATCTTGCCAGTCGATGTCTTCGGAATGGGTCCGAACACCACAGCCTTCGGCGTCTTGAAACCTGACATGTGGATGCGGCAGAACGCGATGATCTCGGCCTCGGTCGTGCGCACGTTGTCCTTCAATTCGATGAAGGCGCAGGGCACTTCGCCCCATTTGCTATCGGGTTTTGCCACGACGGCGGCGAACAACACCGCGGGATGTTTGTAGAGCACGTCCTCGACCTCGACGGAGGAGATGTTCTCGCCGCCGGAAATGATGATGTCCTTGGATCGGTCCTTGATGATGACATAGCCGTGCTCGTCGAGCACGCCGAGATCGCCGGTGTGAAACCAGCCGCCGGCAAAGACTTCCTTCGTCGCTTTCTCGTTCTTGAGATAACCCTTCATCACGATATTGCCGCGGAACATCACTTCGCCGATGGTCTCGCCGTCGCGTGGCACTTCACGCATGGTCTCGGGGTCGATCACGGTAACAGCTTCCTGCAGCGGGTAGGGCACGCCCTGCCGGCGTTTCATTTGCGCGCGCTGATCGGCAGGCAAATCGTCCCAACCCGGCTGCTCGGCGCAGACCGATGCGGGTCCATAGACTTCGGTCAGCCCATAGACATGCGTCAGCTTGATGCCGATACTTTCGGCGCCTTCGAGCACCGCAACCGGAGGTGCTGCGCCCGCAATTAATCCGACCACGGGCCGCGCCGCCTTGCCTTTCGGCGCATCCGGCGCATTGATCAGCGTGTTGTAGACGATCGGCGCGCCGCACATGTGGGTGACGCCGTGCTGTTTGATCAGATCAAAAATCTTGGTCGGGTCGACCTTGCGCAGGCATACGTTGATGCCGGCCGCCGCAGCGACGGTCCAGGGAAAGCACCAGCCGTTGCAATGGAACATCGGCAGCGTCCAGAGATAGACCGGATGCTGGCCGAGCTGGCCTGCGAGAATATTGCTCACCGCATTGAGATAGGCGCCGCGATGATGCGTCACCACGCCCTTGGGATTACCCGTAGTGCCCGAGGTATAGCTGAGCGCAATGGCGTCCCATTCGTCGTCGGGCAGTTTTGCGACGAAGTTTTCGTCGCCTTGCGACAGCGCCTCCTCATATTCGAGTTCGCCGATCCGCTTTCCGCCGGCGAAGGCGGCATCTGCGACATCGATGACCAGCGGTTTGGGACCGTTCATGAGGCTCAAAGCCTCCGATATGACGCCGCTGAATTCAGGATCGACCAGCATGATTTTGGCGCCGCCATGATCGAGCTGGAAGGCGATCGAGGGGGCGTCGAGGCGGATATTGAGCGCGTTCAAGACCGCGCCGGCCATGGGCACGGCGAAATGCATTTCGTTCATCGCCGGGATATTCGGCAGCATTGCCGCCACCGTATCGCCGTATCCGATGTTGCGGCCCGCAAGGAACGAAGCAAAGCGACGGCAGCGCGCATAGGTTTGCGCCCAGGTGAAGATGCGACCCTCGTAGACCGTACTGACATGATCGGGATGGACGGCGGCGGTGCGCGCGAGAAAGCTCAGCGGCGTCAGCGGCACAAAATTGGCGGATGTCTTGTCCAGACCGATATCGTATTGAGTTTGCTTCCTACTCATCGGCCACCTCCCAGAGCGCTTAAAGGAATCCGATCGATATCCATGGAAATACTGCCACCACGATCAGGCCTACCAACAGCGCCAGCATATAGCCCCAGATCGGCCTGATCCCCTCGGCGGGGTCGACACGGCCGATGGCGCAAGCGGCATAATAGCCTACTCCGAACGGCGGCGCGAACAGTCCGATGCCCATGGCGAGGATGATGATCATCGCATAATGCACCTCGTGCACGCCGACCGCCCGCGCGATCGGAAACAACAGCGGGCCGAACAGCACGATCGCCGGAATGCCCTCCAGCACGCTGCCGAGGATGGTGAAGGCCAGGATCGATACCGCGATAAAGGCCGCCGAGCCGCCGGGGAGGCCGGTCATGGCGGCGGCGAGCGCGCGGGAGAAGCCGGATTGCGTGAGGCCCCAGGCCATCCCGGTCGCGGTGCCGATGATCAGGAGGATCGCCCCCGAGAGGCCGGCCGTCTCCACCAGCATCGGCCCCAGCCGCCGCCAGTCGAACCGGCGATAGACCAGAAGGCCGATGAGGAGGCCATAGACGATGCCGATCGTGGAAACTTCGGTTGCGGTCGCAACCCCCTCGACCACGGCGGCGCGGATCACGAACGGCAGCGCCAGCGCGGGCAAGGCAATGACAAACGATCTGACGATCTCGCGGGCGCCGGCTCGCTTGACGTGGCCGAGGTCCTCGCCACGATAGCGCCACCACACCAGCGCCGACAGCGTGACCGCCAGCACCGCGCCCGGCAACAGGCCGCCGGTGAACAACGCCGAAATCGAGACGCCGGTCACCGAACCGATGGTAATCAGCACGAGGCTCGGCGGAATGGTTTCGGTCTGCGCACCGGTGGCCGCGAGTAGCGCCACGAGATCGCCGGGCCTTGCGCCACGCGCCTTCATCTCGGGAAACAACACCGGCGCGACGGCGGCCATGTCGGCGGCCTTTGAGCCGGAAATGCCAGAGACCAGATACATCGCGCCGACCAGCACGTAATGCAGCCCGCCGCGGACATGTCCGAGCAGGCTCGCCAGAAACGCCACCATCGCTCGCGCCATGCCGGTCATTTCGATCAGGAGGCCTAAGAACACGAACAGCGGTACCGACAGCAGGATCAAATGGCTCATGCCCTCGTCCATACGGCCGACCAGCACCATCAGCGGAGTGCGCGTCGTCAGCGCCAGAAAGCCGAAAATCGCCAATCCAAACCCGAAAGCGATCGGTACCCCGGCGAATACGCAGAACCCGGCTACGCCGACAAAGAAGATCACCAGATTGATATTGCCGAGCGGGCGGAGCCAGGGCTGCGCCAGCCAGAATAATGCCATCAGCAAGCCAACCGACAACACGGCGCTCAGCACGAGCTTGAAATCGCCGACCCGCGCCAGCCGCAGCAATGCAAACACCGCCATCAGGGCGGTTCCGGCCGGCAGCGCCGCGGCGCGCCAGATGTTCGGGATTTGCAGCGCCGGCGTCGTGATAAAACTCTCTTCGTAAGCGTATTCGCAGGCCGGCCCGGCGATCAGCAGAAGAAACGCCAGCGCCGCGCAGGTCGCGACCACGTCGAGCCAAGCCCGCACCGCAGGACTTGCGCTGGCGACCACCGCGGTCATTCGCATGTGCTCGGAACGGCGAAACGCGACCGCGGCCCCCAACATCGCAAGCCACAGGAACAGGATCGAGGCCAGTTCGTCCGACCAGATCAGCGGCTGACGCAGGCCATAGCGGGCGACGACGCCCGCAAACAGGATTACGATCTCGGCGACGACGAGAATGGCCGCGGGGATCTCGACCAGCATCCCGAGCCAAGCTTCGAGGGATGCCGCAAGCGAGCTGCGGCGAGGGGACCCCGCCTCGCCGGCCGCCGCTGTTGAGCCTTCGGCGTGAGCCATGACGGTACCTGTACCACGATCCTGGCGATGACCTTACGACAGCTTGCCGACGGATTTTTCCAACAGCGCCCACGCCTGGTCGCCGTATTTTCCCTTCCACTCGGAATAGAACCCGGCGGCGCGCAGTTTCTCGCGGAACGGCGCGATATCCGGCTGGTTGAACACCAGGCCCTTGCCCGCCAGTTCTTGCCGCAGACCGGCATTGAGTTTTGCAACATCCGCGCGCTCGTTGACAGCGGCCGCATTGATGTTCTTGGCGACGATGGCGCGCAAATCCTCCGGCAATTTCTCCCAGGCGCGGCGGTTGGCCAGGAACCAGAAGCCGTCCCACATGTGGTTGGTCAGCGAGCAGAACTTTTGAACCTCGTAGAGCTTTGCGGTCGCGATGATGGCGAGCGGATTCTCCTGACCCTCGACGATCTTGGTCTGCAGCGCCGAATAAACCTCGCTGAAATTGATCGAGGCGGGCGCCGCATCGAACGCCTTGAACATCGATGTCCAGAGCGGCGAAACCGGCACGCGGATCTTAAAACCCTTAAAATCGTCGGGACCGTTGATCGGCTTGGTTGAGGACGTGGTTTCGCGGAACCCGTTGTCCCAGATCTTGTCCATCACCACCAGATTTGCCTTCGTGATCTCGCCGCGTACATAAGCGCCGAGCTCGCCGTCCATCGCCTTCCACACCGTGTCGTAGTCCGGAAACGCAAAACCGATGCCGTTGATCGACGCGGCCGGCACCAGCGTTGCCAGGATCAAGCCCGACAACGTGAAGAACTCGACGCCGCCGGAGCGGATCTGGCTGAGCATGTCGGTATCCGAGCCAAGCTGGTTATTCGGGAAAATCTGCAGGTCAACGCGGCCCTGGGTCTCGGTTTTGATCGCCGCCGCCATCTCCTTGGCGCGGACATTCATGGGGTGCGCGTCGGGAAGATTATTGGCGTATTTGTAGCTAAATTCGGCCGTTTGCGCGCGCGCCACCGGCGGCGCGCCGAGGTCGCCCAACACGGCCGTGGCCGCCGATGCCTTGAGTAGCGCGCGTCGTGAAAAGCTCATCTGGTACTCTCCCTGAAGTCTTGTTGTTGTTGTGAGCGGCACCTTACGGAGCTAGCGCCGCCGGGTCATCCGCCATCTCGTGATGCGGCTTATGGCAACGTCTGGCGGCGGCGGCAATATCGGGCGGGCAAGTGAGCGTGCGACCAACCAATTCGGCTTTCCAGGCTGCCGAGACGCGTCCCGTGCGCAATGGACTGTGGGCGCCGGTGAGGATCAGCGATTCGGTATCAACGCCGGCTCAGCTCATGTAATTTGCCGCTATTTTTATCTAACCCTATGATCTGATTGCTGATAAAAGATATTCCATAATATACGTTATGCGAATCGGACTGTCTGGAGAGATCGGCGGTCCCCGCCGTGCAAGACGTCGTCCTTCAGCGCCGGCCACAGCCCTCGTCGATCCGCCGCAAGAGATCAGCCGGATCCTCGTAGACTCGGAACGCA
>WNFM01240731.1_pt1 | contig 16712 bp, 14 predicted proteins | sample 5400271 | NCBI WGS metagenome assembly WNFM01 (sample SAMN13153352, study PRJNA577476) | soil metagenome | isolation source: 60 cm saprolite on Douglas fir-dominated hillslope | place: USA:California | collected 2013-09-17
CTAGAGGAGAGCGTTGCGATGAATGCCAGGGCCGTTCCACGGGTGATCTCACAGTATGGCGAAAGCGCCAGGCCGGTTGGTGGCTCGCGCTTCGAGACGTTGTCTTGGTACTTTTTCCGCTGGTCCGGGATTGGCTTGATCTTCCTCGTCATCATTCACTTACTGATCATGCACGTCACCAACGACGTCTCCATGACCACGTATGATTTCGTCGCCAAGCGCTACGCCAACCCGTTTTGGCGCGTCTACGATCTGCTCCTGCTAACCTTGGGCCTCCTGCACGGGCTGAATGGGTTACGCGTGATCGTGGACGACTATGTACGGTCAAACGGGTGGCGCCTGGCCGCGCAATCGGTGGTGGCGCTCACGGCGGTGACGTTCTGGCTGATGGGGACGATGACGATCATCACGTTTCAGCCCAACCAAACCGTGTTCCAGACCGTGCTAGCGTTGCTTGGCCGCTAGATACTGGGGAATCAGCCATGACGTATCACAAGTTCGATGTCGTGATCGTGGGGGCCGGCGGGGCTTTCCAGCAATTCCAGCGTCGCGGTGATCAGCAAGCTCTACCCCACCCGTTCGCACACCGGCGCGGCGCAAGGTGGCGTCGCTGCGGCGTTGGGCAACCAGGAAGAAGACCACTGGAAGTGGCACATGTTCGACACCGTCAAGGGTGGCGACTACCTGACCGATCAGGACGCCGCCGAAGTGCTGGCGCGCGAAGCGATCGATGCGGTGTACGACCTCGAACACTGGGGGCTACCCTTCAACCGCACGGACGACGGCAAGATCGATCAGCGACGCTTTGGCGGCCATACGCGTAACTTCGGCGAGGGACCGGTGCGGCGCAGCTGTTACGCCGCGGATCGTACCGGGCATATGATCCTGCAGACGATGTATCAACAGTCGATCAAGAATCAGGTGCGCTTCTTCAACGAATACTTGATGCTCGATCTGCTGATCAACGAGGGCCAGGCGTGTGGCGTGGTGGCGCTGTGTCTGCGCGACGGCACGATCCACACCTTCCACGCCAAGACCGTCGTGCTGGCGACAGGCGGCTACGGGCGCGCCTGGCGCATCACCAGCAACGCTCTGGCATGCACCGGCGACGGCATGGCGGTGGCGTACCGGCGCGGCATCCCCCTCGAAGATATGGAGATGTACCAGTTTCACCCCACGGGACTCTACAAAGTCGGCATCCTGCTGAGCGAGGCGGCGCGCGGCGAAGGGGCGTATCTCCTGAATAGCGAGGGCGAGCGCTTCTGCATCCGCTATGCCCCGACGCTCAAAGAGCTGGCGCCGCGCGACATGGTCTCGCGCTTCATCTATCAGGAGATTCGTGAGGGGCGCGGCATCAACGGCCAGGATTACGTCTACCTTTCCGTGGCGCACCTCGGCAAAGAGGTTATCGACGCCAAGCTGCCGGACGTCACGGACTTTGCTCGCAACTACTTGCAGGTCGAGCCGTACACCGAGCCGATACCGATTCAGCCGACGGCGCACTACGCCATGGGCGGCGTGCCCACCGACATCGACGGCCGGGTGGTGCTCGACGAGAAGAATACGGCGCTGCCAGGGCTCTACGCCGCTGGTGAAGTGGCCTGCGTCTCTGTGCACGGGGCGAACCGATTGGGCACCAACTCGCTGGTGGACTTGATCGTCTTCGGGCGGCGAGCCGGGAAGCATATCGCCTCCAAGTGGCTGCCCGAAGCGGAGCTCGTGCCGCTCCCCGTGGACCCCGATGCGTACGCAACGGACATGGTCGCGACTCTCTTGGGCCGCAAGGGCGGCGAGACCCAGGAAGCGATCCGCCAAGAGCTGCGCGACGTTATGATGGAGCGGGTCGGTGTGGTACGTACTGAGGCGACGCTCACCGCGGCGCTGGCCAAGGTGACGGAGCTGAAGGCGCGCTACGGCCTGATCCATCTCATGGACCACACGCGAATCTTCAACACCGAGCTGATGGAGGTTATCGAGCTGGGATATCTGCTCGATTGCGCTGAAGCCACCGTGGTGGGCGCGCTGGCGCGCAAGGAGAGCCGTGGCGGGCACTACCGCGATGACTATCAGGCGCGCGATGACGTCAACTTCCTGAGCCACACGCTTGCGTATCGGACCACGACGCCCGGCAAGGTAGAGTTGCGCTACAAGCCCGTGGTGATCACTGAATTCCCGCCCAAAGAGCGCAAGTACTAAGAGCGCGAGCAGCTAGAGAGTTGGATGTATGGCTACGGCGACGGCGACGAAAACGGCATCGACCACCACCCGCACGCTCCACGTGAAGATCAAGCGCTATCAGCCCGAAGGGGACGCCAAGCCGCGCTGGCAGGACTTCACCGTCACGGCGGAACCGACCGACCGCTTTCTAGATGTGCTGAACACGATCAAGTGGGAACAGGATGGCACGCTGACCTATCGCCGTTCGTGCGCTCATGGCGTATGCGGGTCGGATGCCATGCGCATCAACGGACGCAACCGCCTCGCCTGCAAGGTCCTGGTCAAGGACCTGGGCACGCAGATCACGGTCGAGCCCATGCTTGGGTTTCCGATCATTCGGGACCTGGTCGTGGATATGGAGCCGTTCTTTCACAAGTACGAGAAGGTCCGTCCGTATCTCATCAACGATGAGCCGCTACCCGCTACGGAACGACTCCAATCGCCCAGCGAGCGCGCTCGTTACGACGACACGACCAAGTGCATCCTCTGCGGGGCGTGCACGGGCTCGTGTCCGTCCGTCTGGGCGAACCGTGAGTGGGTGGGACCAGCCTCGATTGTGAACGCTCACCGCTTCATCTTCGATAGCCGCGATCGCGGCGGGGCGGAGCGCCTGGAAATCTTGAGCGACCGCACCGGCGTCTGGCGCTGCCGCACTATCTGGGGCATTCATGTCACCGAGGCCATCGAAGAGGTCAAGCGGGCCATCATGTATGGGACCACTGCCACCGAGTAGATCGTAGCGCCCAGCGGGGGCGAGTGGAGCCGTGATGGGCAGCATCTCGCATTGGCAGGCCGAGCGCGATACACATGCGCCTGCACCCCTGGGCGCCGCGCCGCTACGCGCAGAACGCACGGCAGACACCGTGGTGATCGGCGGGGGCATCACCGGTGCCGCGACGGCGCTCTGGCTGGCCCGCGCGGGTGCGCGCGTGGCGCTGCTGGAGGCGCGGGAGATCGCCGCGGCCGCCAGTGGGCGCAACGGGGGCTTCCTCTTGGGCGGCACAGCCGCCACGTATGCGAGCACGATTGCCCGCATCGGGCGGGAGCGCGCGCGCCGAACCTGGGCCTACAGTCTGGAGAGCCACCGGCTCGCGACAAGCCTCATCGCGGAGATGCAAGGGCGCGACTGGCGCTGTGGCTACCAGCGTTGCGGCAGCATGCGCATCGCCGTCACCGAGCCAGAATTGCAGGACGTCTGGGAAAGCGTGCGGCTGTTGATAAAGGACGGCTGGGAAGCCGTGCCGGTCGATGTCGCGGAGTTGCCGGAGCGCTTGCGCGGCGCGTACTTGGGCGGCTCATTTCACCCGATGGATGGGGAGATGCAGCCCGTCCACTTCGTGCGCGGCCTGGTGCGGCTGGCGATGGCGAGCGGCGCCGCGATCTACGAGGCGAGCCCGGTCGTGACCCTGACCGAACACGCCGATCATGTGCTTGCTCGCACGCCGGAGGGGGCGGTGCGGGCACGCACGGCGGTCTTGGCGACGAACGTGCAGCTGCCTGCGCTGCTGGAACAGGTCGGCGCACCGTGGCTGGGCCGGGTCGTGACCCCCGCGCGCGGCCAGATGCTGGCCACCGTACCTGTAGAGGAAGAGCTCTTCAGCTGGCCCTGCTACGCAGACGAGGGCTATCAGTACTGGCGGCAACTGCGAGACGGGCGTGTGGTCGTTGGGGGATGGCGCAATCGCTCGTTCGCGACCGAAGCGACCGATGACGAGACGCCTGGACCACCCATCCAGGACCACCTCGAACATTTCGTGCGCCACACGTTGCGCCTGAGCGCGGAGCGGGCTCCAATCAGCCAGCGCTGGGCCGGCATTATGGCCTTCTCAGCCGATGGCCTGCCGCTGGTCGGCAAGGTGCCGGGCACGGCGCGCTGCCTCTTGGCGGGGGCCTACGCTGGCCATGGCAACGCCTACGCTCTCGCGGCGGCGCGGGTGATTGCTGAGCTGGTGAGCGGGAGCACCCATCCTGACGCCGATCTGTTCGACCCAGCGCGCTTCGCGCCGGCGAGTGGATAGGAAGGGAGCGCCGAACACGCGCTGGCTACGTCATGGGCTGACCGCACGTGGTGCAAAATCGCTGCCCGTGGGCGTTGGCAGCGCCGCAGTGGCGGCATGCCACTCCCGCAGGACCGAGCGGTTGCCCGCAGCGGGTGCAGTACCGGTTGTTCGGCACGTTCGCGGACTGGCACCGGGTGCAGGTGACGTAGGCCGCCGCGGCGCTCGCGAGCATCTGGGGCGAGTATGCAGGCGCCGCCGTCTGCATCGCGGCAGCGCCTAACGGACTGCCGCAGCTGGAGCAGAAGCGCTGGAACGGTGCGTTCGCTTGGCGGCATCGGGGGCACTCTACGGGTGGAGGCAGCGGGCGATTTGCCGGAGCGCTGGTCTGTCGCCGCACGGCGGGCGGCGTCACGGGCATCTGGGCCGCCAAGGCCTGCTCGAAGGCTGAGGCCATCTCCAGCGCATGCTGGAACCGATACGTCGGCTCCTTTGCGAGCGCCATCAGCACCACAGCCTGCACCGCTGGCGATATACGCGGGTTGAAGCGGTTCGGTGGCGGCACCACTTCATAGATGTGGGCGTGAGCCAGCGCCGCGTAGTTGTCGGCGGCGAACGGGGTGCGTCCGGTCAGCATCTCGTAGGCCAGCACGCCAAGCGCATAGATATCCGCGCGGGCGTCAACGGCGGTGCCGCGGCACTGCTCTGGCGACATGTACTCCGGCGTGCCGACGCCTGCCCCGATATGCGTCAGGCCCTCCGACGAAGCAAGCACCTTTGCGATTCCGAAATCGCTCAGGATGCCGCGCCCGTCCGTATCGAGCAGCACGTTGGCCGGCTTCACGTCACGGTGCACGATGCCACGCTCGTGCGCGTAGGCGAGCGCGCTCGCGATGTCACGGATATGGCGCGAGGCCACACGCAGGTCTAGAGGCGTCCCCAGGCGATCCTTCAAGGTGCCGCCAGCGATATAGGCCATCACTATGTAGAGGTGTCTGTTCTCTTCGCCCGCGTCATGAATCGTCACGATGTTGGGGTGCGACAACCTGGCCATCGCGCGCGCTTCGAGCTTGAAACGCTCCACGAAGCCTTGATCAGCGGCATAGGTAGGTGGCAACACTTTGATAGCCACGTCGCGGTCGAGGTTCTGCTGGTAGCCGCGATAGACGACGGCCATGCCTCCCTGCCCCAGGATCTCGCGGATGACGGCGTGGCCAAGGGTCGTCCCGATCAGCTCATCCTGCACCGTGGCAGCCACCTCTCACCCCACCGCTCCACCACTGCGGCAGGTTGCGCGGCTGCGCCCGACGGTCGCCACCATTGGGGATCATGGTGGCCCAGAAACGCCGTGTGGCGCCCAGCGAGCGACGCCACACCGAGCCCCCAAACGCCCTAACGACGCTGGAAGGCCAGCAGCGTCTGGCCTAGAGCGATCTCATCGCCCTCTTCCAGCACGTGCTCGCCGATGCGCTGTCCGTTGACCGTCGTGCCATTGGCGCTGTTTTCATCGCGCACGATGTACTGGCCGCTCGCGTCCCGGAACACCGTGGCGTGGAGGCGCGACACTGCGAGGTCTTCCAGGAACACGTCGCTGTCCCGGCTGCGGCCGATGGTCAGGCGATCATTGCGCATCTCGAAGACGCGCCCAGGCTCTTTGCCCTGGCGCACAATGATCACACCGGGGCGCTGAGTGCTCGCCGGCGGCTGCGCTGGGATGGCGCCACGTTCCATCGGTCCACCGAACGCGGCGAATCCGGCGTTGTCGAACGGTTGCCCCTGCTGCGGCCCCCCCATGCTTGGCGCGGGGGTCTGGCCCCATCCTGGCGCGGCGGCGGGCTCGGGCGTGTTCGGAGCCATGCCCCAGTTAGCGCCGCTGGGCACGGACCCGGCGTTCCAGCCGCCGGGACCGGTCACTGGCCCGGCGGGCTGCCCACCCTGCGGCGCGTTCCAGGGCGGCGTCGGCTGCGGTGGCGCGAAGGCGGCAGGCGCGTTGCTCTGCGCATCAGCATTCCAACCACCGCCGGCCGGTGTCGGCTCCGGCTGGCCCCAGGCGGGTGCGGCGGACTGCGGTTGATTCCAGGGCGCGGCCGGCTCCGGCTGGCCCCAGGCTGGCGCCGCAGGAGGAGCCGCATTCGCACCCCGGGGCTGGACCCAGCCACGCTGATCAGCGCCTGCTCCGGGTTGCTGAGCGGCCGGCGCATCCCACGCATTCGGCCCTTGATCGCGCATTCCAACGCCTGGCTGACCGCCTGGCCCGGCGCCCCAGCCCGCGCCTACGTTCTCAGGCTCACCCCACGCGCCAGCCGGTTGCGACGCCGCATCGTTCCAGCGCGGTCCCGCGGGGTGGCCCCAGCCACCACTTGGTTGCGCTTGCTGCATCTCTTGGGGCCCCTGCCCCCATGCCGCGGAGCCGCGCTGGCCGTATCCCGCACCACCACCCGGCGCTCCGGCTCCCGCCTGCCACGGACCTTGCTGGCCAGCAGGACCAGCGGCGTTTCCCGGTCGCGCCCAGGGTGAGTCGGGGCTGTCATAGTCAGCGCGAGGCTGCCCCAACGGGCCTTGATGCGGATCGTAGCCCACGCCCCGGGCGGCGTTCCTGCCGCCACCGTTGCTGCGGACGACCATCACGATGACGGCAACGATCGCCAAGACCACGACGACGGCAGCCACAGCTACCCCGATATTGCCGCCAGGCCCGCTCAGGGACGCTCTCGCGCCCAGCAGTTGCACTAACCACACTTGCATGTGCTGCCCCTTCCATCCAATTCAGCGCGGGCCGACTTCGAAGCGAAGCTCGACATTGCCCAGCCGCACCGTGTCACCGTCGTGCAACTCCTGCTCCTGGTGCGGCACGAGCGGAAGCCCATTCACCCTCGTCCGATTGTAGGCGTTGAGGTCTTCGACATAGAAGCGCCCAGCGCGGCGCGTAAAGCGCGCGTGTCGGCGTGACACGGTTTGCTGATGATCGATCGCGAGCAGATCCACATCGGGGGTGAAACCGCGTTGCGGATCACTGCGGCCGACCACGAGATCCGGCGCGGCAAGCGGGAAGCGCACGCCATCCGACATCGCCGCCAGTATGCCGATCAGCCCTTCTTGCGCGGATGCCGTCGCGGAGCCAGCCAGGGCGTGCAAGCTGTCGAGCGCGGCCGTGAACTCCGCCGGTGACTGGAAGCGCTCGTCGGGATTCTTCGCGAGCCCCCGCACCATGAACGCGTCGTAGGCGGACGGCAGCTCGGGTCGCAACGCACAGACCGAGGGCACAGGAGCCTTCAAGTGCTGCATCACCACGTCCCACGCGCGTTCGCCGTCGTAGGGCACATGACCGGTCAGCACCTCGAAGAACACGCAGGTGAGTGAATAGAGATCGGCGCGCACATCCACACTGCGGCTATGTTGCACCTGCTCCGGCGCCACATAGAAAGGTGTTCCCACGAAGAAGCCTGTCACCGTGATGTCTTTCGACTCATGGCTGCGCGCGAGCCCGAAATCGGTCAGCTTGACGAGGCCGTCGGCGCTCAAGAGCAAGTTCTGGGGTTTGACATCGCGGTGCACGATGCCTTTTTCCGCCGCGGACGCCACGCCGCTCGCCGACTGTTGCGTCACATCGATCGCGCGGGGCAACGGAAACGGGCCGCCCGTCAGAATGGCGTGCTTGAGCGTGTGGCCGTCCACGTAGCTCATCACGATGAAGAGGTTGCCCTTCTCGTCGCCGAAGTCTACGGGGCTGACGACGTGTGGGCCGGCCAGGCGCGAGAGCAGCTCGAACTCGCGCTGGAATCGCTCGACAAGCTCCCGCTCTGCGGCCGCCTGGCGGCTGAGCACTTTCACCGCGTACACGCGATTGGTCTCAAGGTCACGCCCCAGGTAGACTGTGGCCATGCTGCCACTGCCGCGCTCGTCGATCAGTTTGTATCGGCCCTTCAGCACGCGCCCGAGCATGCCATCTCCTATTGCTGCACAGCGCTGGCGGATCCGGCGGCCAGCCCTCTCCTGTGGGAACGAGAGGAGCCCACCGGGGTAACGCGCCCCGTGCCAGAACCGCGCCCGCGACACGATCAACTTGCGCCCCATTATAGCCATGCGGCCGGTCCGCTGGCAACGGCCGCGCGCTGCGTCGACGAGGGTGTGGTCACCGTGCGCGGGCAGGGCGTGCCGGACGACCACGGCTAATGCACCGGCGCCGCGCTGATGGACAAGCTTGGACCGCCACCAATACCAATAGTTCCACTAATGGGGGCCGTGTTGCTAGCGGCAGCCGCCGGAACCGTGTAGCCGATGCTGGCGGTGCCACTGCCGTCCAGGCTATACGTGCCAGGGGTGAAGAGCAGCGTGCAGCTCGCGCCACCGCTGCAGATGCCGAAGTTGAGAATGATGTTCAGCGAGGCGCCCGCGTGACCGGGCGCAGAGATGGTCAACGTGCCGCCCTGCCCAGCCTGCTGCGGACAGGGAGCCAGCGCCCACGTCGCGCTGCCGTCTTTGGTGCCGCCATTGCAGGTGGTCGGCAGCGGCCCCCCGCCCGTCGGCGGGCTGGGCGTCGCCCCGGGCACCGTGGGTGTCGTCGGCGGGGCGGTGGGCGACGGAGGAGTGGTCGGCGACGGAACGGGGGTCCCGGAGTTGGGCACCGGCTGGGCGTTCGGCACGGCTCCCGGCGTCCACGGCGGGATCGTCGCGGTGGGAAAGTCCGGCGCGCCAGCGATTATGGTCGCATCCCCGGATACGTAGACGACTCCCGAGCCACTGGTGGAGCCAGCGACCGCGGCATTCGCGACGGTCGCCACGATCGCCACCAGCGCGCAGAGCATGAGAAGGGCGGCGCTTCCGCTGATCACACTGACCCTGGCACGGTAGCGTGGGTCGGTTTCCCAGCGGTGTCGCAGCCGAGCGAGCTGCGCATCAAAGGACGACGAGCCCGGCGTACGTCGCGCCAGTATCGGGCCCCTCGGGTCGCGAAAACGCTGCTGTCGACTGCTCATCCTTGGGCATATCCTCGCCGAGTGGCTGCCTGATCATTTCCTATTCCAGCGCCCATTATGCAAGAGACGCGGACACCTTGTCGCGCAGGATAGTACTTCGGTGCATGCAATCGCGCACAGCAGGCGACCAGATGAGGATTAGCGCTGTTCTCAAACTGAATGGAACGCGCATCGCGTAGGGTGCCGCTGCCGATACTATTGACACGGCACGAAGATTGTTGTGCCGCTGCCTTGCTGCGCAGATACCTGTACTTGCGCCTGGCCCGACCCCGGGTTTGGTGGAACGGTGAAGGTGAACGTATAGTTGCCGCTCGCGTCGGTGACACCTTGGCCGTTGTTCAGCGTCGTCGGCGCCCCACTTGGCCAGTTGATAAGGATACTGATGGCGTTGTTGGGGACGGTCGACACGACTATGACCGATGCGGCTTGGCCACCTACCCACGTGGACGGTGAGGCGCTCGCAGTTGTCGTACCCTTGTTGTTTCCTCCGCCGCCACAATTGGAGGGGCAGGCGGTAGCAGTGGGCCGTGGCGTGGCAGTCGGCAGGGCCGTTGGACTGGGCACGGCCGTCGGACTCGGCACGGGAGTCTGGGAGTTCGGCACCGGGGGCGCGCCTGGTATCACGCCCGGTGTCCAAGCTGGAATGGTCTCGGTTGGAAACACCACGCCTAGGAGCACAGTGTTGCTGGTGGATTGAGCAGCCACCGAGTTCGGGGTACCGCTTGACAGGAAGCCGCCACTTGCCAGCACATTGTTGGTCACGGTCGAGACGATGCCCGCGCATGAGCACAGCACGACCAGCACCACCACCCCGAGCACCCCGCTGGCCGCCGCGCGGTATTGCCGGTCTGTCTCCCACCGATGACGGAAGCGTTCGACGAGATCATCGAGAAAGCTTGCCGACGGCATGGTCCGTCCTCCAGCGAGTCGTCGCTCCGCGTCCCGCGTCTGCGCCTTGTTCAGCGACGGCACGGCCATTGTAGCAGGGATGCGTGCGCCTGGCAATTACTCGCCGAAAAAGCGGTACCCAAGTACTCTCTCGTCCGGGTGTGGGAGCGCAGCCTCTCTGTGGCGCGCTCGCGGTATTGACTCGCGTTGTGCCGCCGATCTCAGTGAATTTTAACCTCTTGCGGGGCGCGGGCCGTGTAGAATTGGGCATGGGATGTGCAGCCGGACGGCGCGGAGCGAAGCAGCGGCTTGTCGCGCGTATCGCCCCTCCGCCCTGCGGGAGACAAGAAAGGGGAGACGGCGACTGGTCTCGTGTCCATGCGTCGGCGACCAGCGCCGCACCGCGTATGATGCCACAGCTTGCCGCCGCGCCCGCGGCCCCGCCGCCCGTACAGCCGTCTGGAGATCGTACACGCGCCAGCGGACGCCTCTGGTTCGCGTTCTGGCTGCTCGTCGTCAGCGTCAGCATCGGCTTGTCGTGGGACCGGGCCTGGCATGCGACCCACGTGTTCGACACCTTCTATTCCCCGCCGCACCTTTTCGTCTACACGATGACTGTCGTCGACATGATCCTGGTCATCGTGATCGCGGTCTCGCCACGCCTGCGCCCATGGTTCGGACCGGGATTCCGCCTGCCGCTGGTGCGATTCAAAGTGCCGGCGTCGTTGGCGCTGCTGGGCGGTGGCTTCGCCACGCTGGGGTTGGCGGGTGTCCTGGACGACATCTGGCATTCCACGTTCGGCCTGGACGAGACGGGATGGTCAACACCACACAGCATGATCGGCTGGGGGCTACTCATCATCTTCCTGGGATTCATCGCCTGTTTCGTCGCGCTGCGCCCCGAACACCCGCTCCCGTGGTATAGCGCGCTGCTGCTGGGCTACTTTGTGCTCGCTGTCTCGGCCACGCCGTTCCTGGGCCCTCTGCAGAGCAACAGGTCTCCTGAGCAGCTGCGCGCGATCGCGGCGATTCCAGTGCTCGCGGTGCAACCGGCTGCGCAGCACACCTACCGCATCTACCTGGCGTGGAATCTGACGCGGCTGAATCCAATTTTTGTCCCACTCAGCGCGCTGTGGGCTGGAGCCGCGCTCGCGCTCGTACGCGCGATAGACAGCCGGGCGCGTATCTTCTTGGTTGTGACCCTGGGGTGGACACTGCTCTCACTGACGGGCGACCGCGGGTCGGCGCGGGGATTCGATCAGTTCATCAACAGCCACACTTCGCTGCAAATTCATCTGGCGCAAAGCCCTGCCGTATGGTTGCCATTGCCGGTCTTTCCTGCGGCGCTCGCCGTGGCGCTGCTGCTGGCGATCCGCGTGCCGCCGCGTTGGGCCTGGGGAGTCGCGGGAGCGCTGTTCGGGGCGCTGACCTATGCGGTGTGGAAACCGACGCCGCCCTTCGCCCTGGACGTGCTGCTCGCCAGTCCCCTGATGTGGCTCGGATCGGTGATTGGCGAGCGCGTGTATGGCGTGCTGCGGCGACCCACCCTCAACACCATTCGGTGGCTGCTTCTTGCTGGCGTTGGAACGCCGCTGCTCGTGGGCAGCGTGGACCTCTTCTTGCGGACGCACACCCCCTGATCGTCGGCCTTCAGATGCGGGCCTCCGCGAGCAGTGCGGCGAGCTGCTGCCACACGATCTCCACGGACAGATCGTCCATGCGCGAGTGAGGCCGTCGAGCTTCAGGCGCATCTGGTGGGGGCTCGGCCCGCACCACGCGTACGTGAGAGCCCACCGGCGCCCAGACCGCTGGATCCGTCGGCCCGAAGAGCGCGAGCGTAGGGACGGCGCACAGTCCGGCCAGATGCGACACGCCCGAATCGTTGCCGATGAACGCGGCGCAGCGCACGAGCGCCGCGGCGAGCGTCTCCAGGCTCAACTCCCGCGCCACCGCCGGCGGATCCGCGATCGAGCTGCGCCGCAGCGATTGCATGACGGCGGCTACGGCTGCGCCGTCTGCGGGGCCTTCGATGAGCAGAGGGTGGTAGCCCGCGGTGCGCAGGCGCCCAGCCAGGGCCGCGAACGAGGCGGCTGGCCAGCATTTCGCGGCGCCACCGCTACCGGGGTGCAGCGCCACGACGCCGCTCGGCGGCAGGCGGGACGCGTCCCACAGCGCTGCCGCGCCCGCGTGATCCAGCGCGCCATGCAATGGCGGCGTGAAATGGGAGAGCTGCTCCAGGCAATCCGGCGCGTCGCCGATGCCGAGGGACGTCGTGGCATGGGCGAGGTAGAGCGCCGCATGCTCGCGCGCTGTGCTTGCCGCCGGCTCGCCCTCCTCACCAGGACATCCTGGCGCCACCACGGCACGCTTGACACCGCGCGTGGCCAGACTCGCGGCCACTATGCCCTCGGCGTCGCGCAGCCAGGCGATCACCATATCTGCGCCGTCGAGCTCTGCGGAGAGCAGCGGCTCGTGCGCTGACGTAGTCCGCCAGAGGGCGCTCCATGCGGGCAGATCGAAGGAGTAGGCGGCGTCAGCCAGATGTGCCCGCAACGCCAGGGGCAGGACGTCGGCGCGGGCGACGAAGGTGATGCGGGCGTCGGGCATCCTGGCCCGCAGCAGAGCGAGCGTAGGGAATGACAAGAGCGCATCGCCGAGCGCGCCTGGGCGGAGCACGACGACGCGTGGGCGCTGTTTCGCAGCGGGTGATCTGTGCATGGCGGCGCGCCGTGTTTCTGTGCTACACCTCCGTACGGGCGGCCGCCGCAGTGGCATGGCCCTGGCCAGATTATAGGCGCACGCGCCATCTGATCCGCGTTGCACCGATGACGCTGTCCACCGCCAGACGATCGACGACATGGAGATTCCCGAGCATGGCTTCGCGGATGACCCTGCGCCGACAACGACTGGCGGAGGGAGGGCCTTCTGGCGGCCCGCAATGTCGTGCCGGAACAGTATGTGCTGCACGCCCCGGTACTCCCGGCGAGCGGGGCTGTGCCCGGCCACGGCTGACGCGCAGACGAGCCAGTGCGTGTTGGCAGTCACCGGCTGCGGTGGTGTTGATCACGTGACGGCGGCCGTCTCGGCCCTGGCCTCTGTACGGTAGTTCTGGCGTGATAGCCGTTGAGCGCGACGCTGGCGTAGATGAGATGAAAGGCAAGTTGATGAATAAGCGTGAGCGTGTAGATGCCGCCTTGCGAGGCGCTGCCGTGGATCGCGTGCCCATCAGCTTTTGGGGGCACAACTACCTGCAAGAATGGAGTCCCAGCGGGTTGGCGGATGCGATGCTCGAGAATTACCACACGTACGATTGGGACTACATGAAGGTGAACCCACGAGCGAGCTATCATGTCGAGGACTGGGGCGGCGAGCTCGTGCGGTCGAACGACCCGAACCGTGGACCGACCTTCAAGCGCCCCGCGGTGACTGAACCGAGCGATTGGCGTCGCCTCAGGCCCCTCGCTCCCGATCGCGGCGCGTTGGGCGAGCAGCTAGACGCGCTCCGGCAGATTGGTGCGAACCTTCAGGGCGACGCGTACTTCGCGCAGACGATCTTTTCCCCTCTCGCGATTGCCAAGTATTTGGTCGGCAATCGGCCTGAGCCGATCAAGGTCGCGCTTGACGACGATCCCGGAGCGCTGCGTGCCGCGCTGAACGTGATCGTGGAGACGTTCGCCACCTACGCACAGGCCTGCCTGGAAGCTGGCGCGAGCGGCATTTTCTTCGCCACCACTGGCTGGGCCAGCGCCGACATACTGACGATCGATCAGTATCGTCGCTGGGGTATCGAGTACGACCTGCCTCTGTTGGAGGCCGTCGCCGGTCGGGCGCCATTCAACATCCTGCATAATTGCGGCGAGCATGTCTACTTTGATCTGCTGGCTGACTACCCCGTTCAGGCCATCAGCTGGGCAAGCACGCTGCCAGGGAATCCGACGCTGGCTGAAGGCAAGACCCGCACGCAGAAGGCGGTGATGGGCGGGGTCAGCGAGAAGACCACACTCGTGGATGGCTCGCCGGACGAAGTTGCGGGGGAAGTGCGGGCGGCCATTGCGCAAACCAGTGGACTGCGCGTGCTCGTTGCCCCGGGGTGCAGCATTTCACCACGCACGCCATCTGCGAACCTCGCCGCCGCGGCTCGCGCCGCTCGTGGCGATCAGGCCAACCAGTAATCGCGCTCCACGCGCAGGGCTACCGAGCTCGCGCCTTAGCCGGCGTGGCAGTAATCGTCCGATGCTCTGGTGCGCCCTGCGCCACCAGCGCCTCGGCGCGTAACGCGGTCCGACATACAACCGTATAGATGTTGCGTGAGGGCGCGCCGCATTGACAGAGCTTGAAGTGATACTGTGTCACCTCACACTGTTGTAGAATGCCGGACTGCAGAGCGTCCCGACAGGATGGCGCATGCCCCGTCAAACTACAATGATGCGGTGCGACGCAGTATCATACCGTGTAGGGGGCGGCCCGCGGCGCAGTGCGGTCGCCGCATGCTTACGAGAAGAGTTGGCTATGACACAGCTTGCCGGGAACAAACGCGAAGCCAAGCGCCGCCCAAACGTCAAAGCGGACCCGGCGCCCGATGAGAGCGAGTCGTCGGAGGAAGCTGCTGCCGCGTATGATCCGAGTCGCTACGAGCGCCCCTCCGTCACCGTCGATGTGGTGATCCTCACTGTCCGGGCGGGAAAGCTCGAAGTGCTCCTCATTAAGCGCAAGCGCTGGCCCTATGAGGGCATGTGGGCGATTCCGGGCGGGTTCGTCACTCCCGACGAGTCGCTCGAAGACGCCGCCAAGCGCGAGCTGGAAGAAGAGACGGGTGTGCGTGACGTCTATCTCGAACAGCTCTACACCTTCGGCGATCCAGGTCGTGACCCGCGTACCCGCGTGATCACGGTGGTGTATTACGCCCTGATCCGCACTGAACAGCTCCACATTCGGGCGGCGGATGACGCGGCGGATGCTCAGTGGTTCTCGCTCTATGCGTTGCCTCCGCTGGCTTTTGATCACCGCAAGATTCTGGACTATACGGCGCAGCGGCTGCGCGGCAAGCTGGAATACACCACCATCGGCTTCCAGCTGCTGGGCACGACGTTCACCTTGAGCGAGCTGCAGGACGTCTACGAGGCGATCTTGAACCGTCCGCGGGATAAGCGTAATTTCCGGAAGAAGATCCAGCAGACAGGCATCCTTGAGCCCACGGAAGGGACGAAGCGCGTAGGACAGCACCGTCCCGCCCGACTCTACCGTTTCAGCCCACGGGCGGAGCCCTAGGAGTTTGCTGGAGGCACCCAATGGCCGACGCGCTTATTGTGGTAGATGTCCAAAATGACTTTTGCCCGGGGGGCGCGCTGCCAGTGCCGGAAGGCGATCGTGTCGTGCCCGTGCTCAACGCGTACCTGGCGCTCGCAGAGCGCGTTCCCATACCTATTTATGCCTCGCGGGACTGGCATCCAGCGCATACCACGCACTTCGCGCAGTTTGGGGGACTGTGGCCGGAGCATTGCGTGCAAGGCACGCCAGGCGCCGCCTTCCATCGTGACTTGAAGCTGCCGCCCTCAACCCGGGTTGTGACGAAAGGGACGAGTGCGAACGATGAAGGGTATTCCGCCTTCGAGGGCACACTCGAGAGCGGGAGATCGCTTGTGGAGGATTTGCGCGCCGCGGGCGTGAGCACCGTCTTCGTCGGTGGGCTGGCGACGGACTACTGTGTGCTGCAGACGGTGCTCAGCGCGCGCCGTGAAGGGTTTGAGACTATCTGGCTGCGCGACGCATCGCTCCCGGTGGAGGTGCGGCCCGGTGACGGCGCCCGCGCGGAAGAGCAGATGCTGCTGGCCGGTGCCCGCGAGGCCACTGTCGCGGATTTTCACCCGACGCGCTAGCGTTGGGGGCCTGCGGTGAGCTGTGCGGACATGCTGTTGTGCACGCTCCTCGTCGCTGCGCTCAAGGACCGTGCTGACCCTCGAAGGGGGATCAGTGGCATCTCTGTATACTCTCCTTGCCTTTCCATGACGTTCGTTCGTTTCTAGTCCTGATGGCAGCGGCACTACGCACATCGCGTGTGCACCAGCGAAATCGCTGTGCGCGCTCCCAATGCGATGCGCCCGCGCGACCCCATAAACGGCTCTCTGTGCGGGAAGGCGCGCGTTGGGTAGAGCGTTGCCAAGAGAGCACTTCTGCGTCTAACTAGTAGACATACTGTTGGCGCAATCCAGCGCGGGCAGGTTGGTCTGCGCTGTGCGATTCCAGGGCGGGCGGCGTGTGGAGGAGGATGAACAGGCATGCAGGAGCCGATGAGAGAGCTGATGCCGAACGCACTCCAGTCACCAGAATCCGATACGGAGCACGAGACTGAAGACTTTTCGGCGCTGCGTGGCGGCAGCGGTTCGCCTCCCAGATGGCGCCAGCGTCGCATCGTTGTCGCCGCCGTGGTGTTGGTCGCGTTGGTGCTCCTCGTTCCCCTGGCCGTCGCGCTCATCATTCTTCACGCGCGCGTGACCTATGAGACGACAACCACGCGATCCGACAACCTTGCGGTGACTGTGAAGACGGCGGGAACGCTGCAGAGTGCCATCTATAACCTGAACTTCTCTGGCGCGGGGAAGATCGCGAGCATTGATGTGGCGGTGGGCGACCAGGT
>WNFM01289573.1_pt2 | contig 16712 bp, 14 predicted proteins | sample 5400271 | NCBI WGS metagenome assembly WNFM01 (sample SAMN13153352, study PRJNA577476) | soil metagenome | isolation source: 60 cm saprolite on Douglas fir-dominated hillslope | place: USA:California | collected 2013-09-17
GAGGACGGCCTGGCGCTCATCGAGCGCAATGCCGACACCATCCTCGCCGAGATCGGCATCAAGTTCCTGGGCGACCCGGAGGCGATCGACATCTGGCGCAAGGCCGGCGCTGAAGTTCACGATGAGCTGGTGCGCTTCCCGCGCGGCATGTGCCGCGAGCTGGTGCAGAAGACGGCGCCGAGGGAATTCGTGCAGCAGGCGCGCAACAGCGCCCGCAGCGTGCGCATCGGCGGGCCGAACACGGTGTTCGCGCCGGCCTACGGGTCGCCCTTCATACACAATCTCGACGAGGGGCGTCGCTACGCCCGGATCGAGGACTTCCGCAACTTCGTCAAACTCGCCTACATCGCCCCATCGCTCCACCATTCCGGAGGCACGATCTGCGAACCGGTCGACCTCCCGGTCAACAAGCGCCATCTGGACATGGTGTACTCCCACATCAAGTACAGCGACAAAGCCTTCATGGGCTCGGTCACGCATCCGGAGCGTGCGGCCGACAGCGTCGAGCTGGCGAAGATCGCCTTCGGTGGCGATCTGGTCGATGCGGAGACCGGCCGGCCCAAGACGCTGCTGGTGAGCCTGATCAACGTCAATTCCCCGATGACCTACGATTCCACGATGCTGGGTGCGCTCAAGGTGTACACGCGCGCCAATCAGGCGGTCATCGTCACGCCTTTCATCCTCGCCGGAGCCATGTCGCCGGTGACCGTGGCCGGCACCGCGGCGCAGACGCTCGCCGAAGCCCTGGCCGGGATGGCCTTCACGCAGCTGCTCAATCCGGGCGCGCCGATCGTATTCGGGAGCTTTGCTTCTTCCATCTCGATGCAGTCCGGTGCGCCGACCTTCGGCACGCCGGAGCCGGCCCTGGTGCTGTACATCATGGCGGCGCTGGCGCGGCGCCTGCGCGTACCGTTCCGCTCCGGCGGAGGCCTTTGTGCCTCGAAGCTCCCCGACGCGCAGGCGGCGTTTGAATCCGCGCAGACGCTGGTGCCCACCTGCCTGGCAGGCGTTAATTTCGTACTGCACACCGCCGGCTGGCTGGAAGGCGGCCTGGCAATGGGCTATGAAAAGTTCGTCATGGACGCCGACCAGGCCGGCATGATGCACACCCTGCTCGCGGGCGTCGATCTGTCCGAGAATGGCCAGGCGCTGGAGGCGATACGCGAAGTGGGCCCGGGCAAGCACTTCCTCGGTTGCGCCCACACCCAGGCGAATTTCGAGAACGCGTTCTACCGCTCGCCGCTGGCGGACAACAACAGCTTCGAGCAGTGGCAGGCTGAGGGCTCGAAGGACATGGCGACGCGCGCCAACGCGCTGTGGAAGAAGCAGCTCGCCGAGTATGAAGCCCCGCCGCTCGATGTGGCCGTCGATGAAGCCCTGTGCGACTACATCGCTCGACGCAAGGCGGCGTTCCCGGACTCCAACGTCTAGGGCTTGGCCGGCCGCCGGCCGCGGCCCTCGCGATTCGCCCCCGGGCTGACGGCGATCTTCACGGGAGGCAGCTCGAGCACTTTGCGAAGGTGCGGGTACTGCGCGGTCTTGTGCGGAATCGCCATCGCATCGACGAAGTGTGCCTGGAACTGCGGTTCGATCGCGGTCTCGATCTTCTCCACCCGGCCCACGAGCTCCTCGATGAGCGTGCGCGAGCGCGCGTCGAGCAGCGCGATGCGCGCTCCCGTTCCCGCCGCATTGCCCGCCGAGGTCACGTGCGCCAGATCGCAGTCCGGGATCATGCCGAGTACGGTGGCATATTTGACGTCGATATGGCTGCCAAAGGCGCCCGCAAGCCGGATGCGATCGACCGTGTCGATCCCGTGCCGGTCCATGAGCAGCCGGATGCCCGCGTACAGGGCCGCCTTGGCCAGCTGAATCGCGCGCACGTCATTTTGCGTGATGCGTAGCAGCTGCGTGCCCTCGTGCAGCACGTAGGCGTAGGTCCTGCCATGCGCAACGATGCGCGGGCTGCGTGCCGCCATCGCGCCATCGATGACACCGTCCTGCGTGATGACCCCGGCAAGATACAGTTCCGCCAGCACCTCGATGATGCCCGAGCCGCACACCCCGGTGACGCCGTTCGCAGCGGCGACCGCGGCGAAGGCCGGATCGTCGGACCACAGGTCCGAGCCGATCACCTTGAAGCGGGGTTCGAGCGTCTGCCGATCGATACGCACGCGCTCGATGGCCCCGGGCGCCGCACGCTGGCCGCAGCTGATCTGCGCGCCTTCGAAGGCCGGTCCGGTCGGGCTCGAGCAGGCGAGCAGACGCTGGCGGTTCCCGAGCACGATCTCGGCATTGGTGCCCACGTCGACCAGCAGCGTCATCTGCTCGGACATGTCGGGCCGCTCGGCGAGCATCACACCGGCCGTGTCCGCGCCCACGTGTCCGGCGATGCAGGGCAGAAAATAGACGCGCGCGTTCGAATGCAGCGACACGCCGATCTCGGCGGCCGTCACGGTCAGGGCACGATCGATCGCGAGCGCGAACGGCGCTCCGCCCAGCTCCACCGGATCGATCCCCAGCACCAGGTGGTGCATGATCGGATTCCCGACCACGGTCGCCTCGAGAATCAGTTCTGGGGTGATACCGGCGGCGCGCGCGACTTCGGCGGCCAGCTCAGTGAGGGCCTGGCGCACAGCCTGCGTCATCTGCACCGCCCCGCCCGGATTCATCATGGCGTAGGAAACCCGGCTCATGAGATCCTCGCCGAAGCGGATCTGCGGGTTCATCACGCCCGCCGAAGCCACGACCTCGCCATTGGCCAGGTTGCACAGGTGCGCCGCGATGGTCGTGGACCCCACATCGACCGCGAGCCCGTAGACCTGCTCGTGGAACCCGGGCCACACGGCGATGATGCGCGCGCCATCGTGCACCGCGACCGTGACTTTCCAGTCTCCCTGGCGCAGCGCGGCCTGGAGCTGTTGCAGAACTGCGAGATCGCACTCCAGGTTCGACAGCTCCCACTCCCGCAGCAGCGCGGCCTCGAGACGGCGCAGGTCGCCCGAAGGGTCGTGCATGTCCGGCTGTGCCACTTCGACGAAGTGCAATCGCACCACCGGATACAGTTCGATGTCGCGCGCTTCGGCGGCCTTGCGCACCACCTGGCGGTGCACCTGGCTCGAGGGCGGCACATCGACGACGACATCCGCTTCGACCCGCGCCTGGCAGGAAAGGCGCCGCCCGGCGCTCAGGCCCGCTCGCGCGGCGTATTTGCGCTCGGCTTCGGAGACGCCCGAGAGGCTGGCGGCACTGGACTGGACCCCGTGCTTGGCGAATTCGCCTTCAGCCACCAGCACCTGGCAGCGGCCGCACATGGCCCTGCCGCCGCACACGGAATCGATATCGACTCCGAGGCTGCGCGCCGCCGTCAGGAGCGGCGTGCCGACGGCAAAGCGGCCGCGCTTGCCGGAAGGCGTAAAGACGACCAGGCGATCGCCCGTGTTCAAGGCAGAGTCTCAGCCCGGAGCCGCGGGACGGCGCCGGTGACCGCCTTTGCGCAGGCCGCGCATTTCTCCGGGCGCACCGGTGGGCGGCGGCGCGCTCTCACGGAATTTGCGGATCCAGTTGGCGCAATCCGGGTCGTGGCCCATCATGACGTCGGCCCCCATGCAGGCGCGAACGATGTCGCCGTGCAGCGGATTGGTGATCGCCGAGGTCAGGCCATTGGCGATCGCCATGGTGAGAAAGGCGCTGTTGATGCCATCGCGACCCGGCAGGCCGAAGCTGACGTTCGAGGCGCCGCAGGTCGAGTTGACCTTCAGTTCATGCTGGAGCCGTCGCACCAGGCGCATCACCTGCACGCCGGCCTTGTTGATCGCTCCGATCGGCATGACCAGCGGATCGACGATCACGTCCGAGACCGGAATGCCATGATCCTGGGCGCGGTGCACAATTTTCTTGGCAACTTCGAAGCGCACGTCCGGATCCTCGGAGATCCCCGTTTCGTCATTGGAGATCGCGACCACGGCCGCGCCATATTTCTTCACCAGCGGCAGCACGGCTTCGAGCCGTTCCTCTTCACCGGTGACTGAATTGATGAGCGGCTTGCCCTTGTAGACCGCCAGGCCCGCGGCAAGCGCGGCCACGATCGAGGAATCGATGGACAGCGGGACGTCGGTGATGGATTGCACCAGTTGCACGGCCCGCGCGAGGATCGCCGGCTCATCGACCAGCGGGATTCCGGCGTTCACGTCCAGCATGTGCGCTCCGGCCTCGACCTGCGCGAGCGCATCGGCCGCGACGCGGCTGAAATCGCCTGCCGACATCTCGGCCGCCAGAATCTTGCGGCCGGTGGGATTGATGCGTTCGCCGATGATGACGAAGGGACGATCGAATCCGATCACCACCTCGCGCGTCGCCGAACTGATAATGGTGTCTGTCATGATGTTTTCCTGCCCAACGACTCGAATTGCGCAGCCTCCGGTCGCCAGGGGCGCCGGCCGGCGAGAACTCCCGACCGATCGATGACCTCCGCGACCGACTCTTCCTGGCGGTAGGCCATCACGTGCACGCCGCTCACACCCTTGATCGTGTGCAGCTCCTGGATAAGTTCGACGCACAGGTTCCGTCCCTCGCGGGCCTGGTCGCTCGCGCCCGCGAGCCGCGCGATGATCTGATCCGGCACGTGCATGCCCGGCACGTGCGTTCGCATCCATTCGGCGGCCTTCGCCGAGCGCAAGGGGCCCACGCCGACCAGTATGAAGGCGCGCTCGAGCACTCCCAGGTCTTCGACGGCGCGCATGAAGACCCGCAGGCGCGCAAGATCGAAGCAGTACTGGGTCTGGATGAACTGCGCGCCCGCGGCGACCTTCTTGGCCAGACGGAGCGCGCGGTGTTCGGCCGGCGGCGCGACCGGATTCTCCGCCGCGCCGAGCAGCACCCGCGGGGCGTAGCTGATTTTCCGCCCGCTCTCGAAGCGATGGTGATCACGCAGGTTGCACGCGATGTTGAGGAGCGAGATGGCGTCGAGATCGAAGACCGGCATGGCCTGCGGGTGATCGCCGGCCTGCACGCCATCGCCGGTGAGGCACAGCATGTTGCACACGCCCATCGCCGCACCACCGAGTATGTCGCCCTGGATGGCGATACGATTGCGGTCGCGGCAGGAAATCTGCATCACCGGCGCGTGACCGATGCGGGTGAGCAGCGCGCAGACCGCCAGGCTCGACATGTGGCAGTTGGCGCCGCTCCCGTCCGTCGCGTTGATCGCATCGACATAGCCCTCGAACACCCGGGCACGCCGGTAAACGTCTTCCGGATCGGCCGAATCGGGCGGCGCCAGCTCCGCCGTGACGGCAAAGGCCCCGGCCCGCAGCACGCGCTCGAAGCGTCCGGGAGAAGTGTGGCCGGGCCGGATCGGCAACGGATAACCCGGTACGGGCTCGTCTTCGAACTTCACTGCGGTGCTTCCGACTTCTCGCGCGCCATGCGCAGCCAGGAGGACGAGCCCTCGAGCCGCCGATCCACCGGTCCCTGCACGACACGGATGGCATCCAGGCCGCCCGGAATGCGCTCGGCCCCGGCAAAGGCTTCCATCCACACACAGCGCATCTCCGGCCGCACTTCGCAGTGACCATCGGCGCGCACGCCGCCACAGGGACCGTTGCGCAGCTGCTTGGGGCAGTTCATCGGACAGGACATGCCGGTCGAGCTCAGCACGCAACGGCCGCACATCCTGCAATCAAAGAGCAGGCCCTTCACCACGCGCTCGACGGCGGCCACGGGCCGCTCGAGCCGCCGGTAACCGAGCAGGCGCCACAGCGGCGCCAGCTTCACGAGCAGCACTTCGAAGCCCTGGTAAAAGCGCGCCAGCCCGCGCGCGTGCCGCACCGACCAGAGCCGCGTTGCGTACATCAGGACGGGCTCTCGCCGGCATTGACCGCCGGCGCGCCGGCGGGCGGCTCATCGTTCCCCTTGGCGCGGATCATGCGTTGCAGATCGGCATCGGAGTAGCGCGCTTCCAGCTCGGCCGCCGCGGCGGCGGCCTCCTGCTCGAGGTTCTCGCCACAACTGCGAGGTGGGCTGCGCCGCCAGTCGGCGAGGTAGGCATCCGAACTGCCCTTGCCGGCGCGCATCGCCGCGCGATCGACGGCCTCCTGGAAGCGCGCGGACAGCTGGACCTTGGCCCGCTCCCGCCCACGCATGACGATGACCTGCGCGGGAATGTCACGCCAGGAGATGATGATCAATGACGCCACGCCGCCGTCTCCTTGCGTTGCCCGATCGACGCAACGGCAACGGTGGCGACCTGGCCGAGCGTACTCGCCAGCTCACCGTACCCGGTGTGACGCTCTTCGTACGCCAATCCAAGCCGCCGCGCGGCCGCCCGGGCGGCCGCGCTGAGCGCTGCGTCGGCCGACTGCACCAGATAGACGAGGCGCCGGTAGTTGCGAAAGTATTCCGGCAGCAGCTCCGGATGGCGGTCCAGCCCCAGCCCCTGGATGACGAGCCGCTCGAAGTGCCGGACGAGGAAATCGGTCAGGTAAAAGGTGCCCGGCTCGGCATTGCTGAGCTCGGCAAAGGCCGCGGAAGTGGCGAAGAATTCGTAGCAATGCGCACCGGGCAGGCGCGCGATGCCTTCGGAGGCGAGCATCGCATCGAGCATGCCGCCGGTACCGCAATCCGCGTAGGCGACGAAGATGCGCTCGTAGCGCCCGCGCGCCGCGCGAATCGCCGCCTGCACCGCACCTGGGATCCGCTCCGGGCGGTTGTGCAGTTCGGGCGGCAGGCATTCGACCGCCATGTCCGACCAGCCGTTCAGGCGCTTGAGGGCCACGATCTCCCGGGCCAGGGCTCCGCAGGCGATGACCAGCAGCGGTTCGGGACCCTCAGCCATCCGCGTCAGTGCGCCGCAGCGCGCCGCGCCGCGATCAGCGTCTTCGCCGTCTCGACCGCGATGGCAGCGTCGCGGCAATAGGCATCGGCTCCGATCGCCTTGGCAAAGTCGTCGTTCAGCGGCGCGCCTCCGACCATGACGATGTACTTGTCGCGCAACCCTTTCTGCTTGAGCGTGTCGATGACCACTTTCATATAGGGCATGGTGGTCGTGAGCAGGGCCGACATGCCGAGAATGTCGGGCTTGTGCTCCTCGAGCGCGGCCAGATAATTCTCCACCGGATTGTTGATCCCGAGATTGATTACTTCGAACCCGGCCCCTTCTAGCATCATCGACACCAGGTTCTTGCCGATGTCGTGGATGTCTCCCTTCACCGTGCCGATGACCACCTTGCCGATCGGCTCGGCACCGGTCTCGGCTAGGAGCGGGCGCAGGATCTCCATACCCGCCTTCATGGCATTGGCCGCGAGCAGCACCTCGGGGACGAACAGGATGCCGTCCCTGAAGTCGATACCGACGATGCGCATCCCCTCGACCAGGGCGTCGTTCAGCACCTTGTCGGGCGCCCAGCCGCGCCCCAGAAAAATATTGGTGGCGGCGACGATCTCTTCCCTGAGGCCGTTGTACAGGTCGTCGTGCACCTGCTCGGTCAACTCCTGATCGTTCAGGGTGTTGAGGTCAAATGTTGGGGCGGATTGCGCCGTATCCGTCATGGTACGGCCCCTACCCTTAAGACGGTGGCGCCTTGGCGACCTCAACTTACCATCACGCGACATGTCCCGGCGAGGACCCTGAAACGCATTTTATCGCTAGGTCAATGCTTCTTATCGATGCCGGCGCTGTTTGCGCTGAGGCGCCGGCCCGCTCGGGTGGCGGCAGGTGGCAAGCAGAAACCCGTCGCATTCTGACAATCGGCCCGCCCTGCAGTCCTGACAATAACTGCCGGCCCACCTAAGGAGCAGCGCGCTTGAGCTTCGATACCGATCACCCGCTGGTGCTCGCCGCCAGCTGCGCGAGCCGCATGGGCACGACCGCGGCGATCGCCGGGTTTCTCTCGGCCCGGCGCCTGTACATCATGGAGATGCAGCAGTTCGACGATACGATCTCCCAGCGCTTCTTCGTGCGCGCCACCTTTTGCGCGGTAAGCGGCGAACCGGTCGACCTCCTCGCGCTGCGCCGTGACTTTGCCGGTGTGGCGAGCGCGGATGAAATGGACTGGCGTATCCACGACTCCAGCGAGCGCATGCGGGTGCTGCTGATGGTGTCAAATTTCGATCACTGCCTGGAGGACCTGCTCTATCGCCACCGCATTGGAGAGCTGAGGATGGACATCGTCGCCATCGTCTCGAATCACGTGACGTTGCAGCCGGCGGCGGCGCAGCATCGCATCCCTTTTTTTCACCTGCCCGTCACGCCAACCACCAAGGCGGAGCAGGAGCGGCGCCTGCTCGAGCTGATCGAGTCGACCCGCACGGAACTCGTGGTGCTCGCCCGCTACATGCAGATCCTCTCCAACGAACTGTGCGGGCAGCTGCGCGGCCGCGCCATCAACATCCATCACTCCTTCCTGCCGGGCTTCAAAGGCGCGAAGCCCTATCATCAGGCCTATGAGCGGGGCGTGAAGCTGATCGGCGCGACTGCGCACTACGTCACGGACGATCTCGACGAGGGGCCGATCATCGAGCAGGTCGTCGAACGCGTGGACCACCGCGATACCCCGGAGATGCTGGTGGCCGCGGGTCGCGATTCGGAGCGCCGCGCACTCTCGACCGCGGTGCGGCTCGCCATCGAGCATCGCATTTTTCTCAACGGCAATCGCACCGTGGTGTTCCGCTAGGGTGCCCACCGCAAGCCCTCAGGATCGCAGGATTAGCTCCGCGCCCTTCTCGGCAACCATGATGGTCGCGGCATTGGTATTGCCCGACGTGACGGTGGGGAACACGGAGGCGTCCACGACACGCAGCGCGTGGATCCCGTGCACGCGCAGGTCGGAATCGACCACGGCGTGGCGCGCATCCGGCCCCATGGCGCAGGTGCCGCAGGCGTGGAACACCGAGCCGCCGCGCTGGCGAAAATCCTCCAGCAGTTCCGCCGGTGATTGCAGTTCGGTGCCCGGCTTCAGTTCGCTCTCGATGACCTGTGCCAGCCCCGGTGTGCTGGCGATCCGCCGCAGCAGCTGCGCACCCTCAAGGACGTCGGTCACGTCGGCGGCGGTGGACAGGGAATTCGGGTGGATCGCCGGTGCCACGAGCGGATCCGGGGACACGAGCGAGATTGAGCCGCGGCTGGTGGGGCGGCAGGTGTTGAAGGACATCAGGAATCCGGGAAAGGGATCCGGCTGTAACAGCCGGCGCTCCAGGCCCGTGACCGTCCCGTAGCTCAGCGGGTTGAAATAGATGTGCATGTTTGGCCGCTGCAGGCCGGGGCGGCTGCGCGTGAACGCTCCGGCCTGGTTGACGCTCATCGCCAGAGCGCCGCGACGGCCCACTAGGTAGCGCAGTGCCGCACGGATCTTGCCACTCAGCGGATAGAGTTCATCGTTTAAGGAAGGCACGCGCGAGCGGAAGTAGTAGTTGACCGCCAGATGGTCCTGGAGCCCCTGGCCCACCGCGGGCGCGTGCAGCACGACCGGGAGGCCCAGATTGCGCAGCGCGGCTTCATCCCCGATACCAGAGAGCTGCAGCAGCTGCGGTGAATTGACTGCGCCCGCAGACACGATCACCTCGCGCCGCGCCTCAGCGCTCCATCGTTCACCCTGGCGCAGATATTCGACGCCGCTCGCGCGCTGTCCGTGGAAGGTCAGGCGCGTGGCCAGCGCTCCGGTCTCAACGCTGAGATTCCGGCGGCGCATCGCGGGCCGGAGAAAGGCGCTGGCGGTCGATTCTCGCCAGCCGTCGCGTATCGTCATGTGCCAGGTGCCCGCGCCCTCCATGACGGCGCCATTGAAATCGGCGGTGGCCGGAATACCGGCCTCGGCGCAGCCCGCGATGAAGCGCCGGCACAGCGGGTGAGCAGTGTGCGAAATTTCGCTCACGCGCATCGGTCCGCCGGCACCGTGATATTCCGAGGCGCCCCAGACGTGATCCTCCGAGCGCTTGAAGAACGGGAGCACGTCGGCGTAACCCCAGCCGGGATTTCCCGCGGCAGCCCAGTCGTCAAAATCCCCGCGATGGCCGCGCACGTAGACCATCGCGTTGATCGAGCCTGAGCCGCCCAGCACTTTCCCGCGCGGCCAATAGCACTCGCGATTGGCGAGGCCCGGATCGGACGCCGCAAAATACTTCCAGTTGAAACGCGGATCGGTAAACGTCCGCCCGTAGCCAATCGGCACGCGTATCCAGGGACTCCGATCCGACCCGCCGGCCTCGAGCAGCAGCACGCTGTAACGTCCGTTCGCGGTCAGCCGGTTGGCCAGCACACAGCCCGCCGAACCTGCCCCTGCTATGATGTAGTCGAATTCAGCCACGAGCGCGCTCGCATTGCCCACCAAGATCGATCTGCGGAAGCTCCCGCCGCTCAATGCCCTCAAGGGATTCGAGGCGGCCACGCGACGACAGAGTGTCCGGGAGGCCGCCGATGAACTGTTCCTCACCCACCCCGCAGTAAGTTACCAGATTCAGGTCCTGGAGCAGGACCTGGGCGTGGAACTGTTCTCGCGCGCCGGCCGCTCGCTCGCGCCGACGGCGGAAGGCCGCCTCTTCTACGGCTACGTACGCCAGGCGCTCGAGACCCTGATCGAGGGCGTGGAGAGCGTGCGCCGTGCCCGCGCCGACTCGCCGCTGCGCGTTCAGACCTACATCACGGCCTCGATCCGCTGGCTGGCGCGCAAGCTCCCTGATTTCGTAGCGGCCCATCCGGATATCAAGGTCCTGCTCACGACCTATGCCTTCGACTGGGCCTTCGACGACACGATTGCCGATGTGGGCCTCGTCTACTGCGAGAAGGAACCCGGGCCGGAATACTGCTGGATTCCCCTGTTCGACTATCGCCTGCACGCGGTGTGCAGCCCGGCGCTCGCCCGGCCGCTGGGGCCGACGCCCTCCCCGGCGGCGCTGCTCACCTTGCCGCTGGTGGCGATCTACAGCGAATCCCACCACTGGGACCTGTGGTGCGAATCGGCGCGGCTGGTGTACGACGCCAAGCCGGCCATCGTGGTCGATACGCTCGCCGTTGCGCTGGAGATTGCGCTCGCAGGGCGCGGGGTGGCGCTCGTGAATGGCCCCTTCGACACCGATCTGCTGGCCTCCGGACAACTCGTGCAGCCGGTCAGCCACGAGTATGTCTGCCCGGGAAGCTGGGGGCTGATCTGCCGGCGCGAGTCGCAGGACAATCCGCGCGTCAAGGCGTTCATGGACTGGCTGGTGCGCGCCGCTCAGCCGACGGACACCAAACCCACCTAAGCCGCCGGCGCCTGCCCGCGGCCGCGCGGCACCACCTCGGCACCGCGCTGCGCGGGTTCAAGGTCGACCATTTCGGCGGGAAAGCCCGGCGCGAGCACCTTTACGCCGCAGGCCTCCTCGAGCCGGCGAATGATGTTGGGAGAATGTTCCCGCGCTCCATAGCGGTGCTCGCCATCCTGGAATATCTTCAGCACCAGCGGCGAGAGCTCGAGCGGCACCCGGTGTTCGCGCGCGAGCGCATCGAACAGGCCGACGTCCTTGATCACCAGGTCCATGGTGAAATTGATATCGCGGCTGCCGTTGAGGATCACCTGCGACTCGGTCTCGTGGACGAAGGAATTGCCCGAGGAAACTCGGATGCCCTCGTAGGTCATGTTCAGATCGAGTCCGGCCACCCGGGCCACCGTCAGGGCCTCGGCCAATGCCGCCAGGTGCACTGTGCACAGGTAGTTCGTCAGCACCTTGAGCATCGAGGCCGATCCGAGCGGACCGGTATGCAGGATATCGCGGCCCAGGATGGCCAGTGTCGGCAGCACGCGTTCAAAGGCCGCCCGGCTGCCGCCCGCGAAAATCGCAATATTTCCGGTGGCCGCCCGATGGCAGCCCCCTGAAACCGGGCAATCCATCGCCGTCGCACCGAGCGCCTCGACCTTGGCGGCCAGGCGCCTGACTTCGGCACTGCCCGTCGTACTCATCTCGAGCCAGGTTTTTCCGGCGCCCAGGCCGGCGAGGACGCCATCGGGCCGCTCCATGACGTCCGCCGATGCCGCTGGCGATGGCAGGCAGGTGATAACGATGTCGACAGCGGCCGCCAGCTCACGCGGCGACGAGGCGCGCTTCGCGCCCCGGGAGACGAACGAGTCCACCACCGCGGCATTCAGATCGCGCACGGTGAGATCGACGCCCTGGCGCAGGAGATTCCCCGCCAGTTTGCTGCCCACATTGCCGAGGCCGATGAATCCGATTCGCGTGTCAGTCACGAAAGCACCACCTTGAATGTCGAGGCCGGCGGGCGCCCCGCTGGCGCAGAGGCTAGCGACATGGCAATGTCCGGAACAAGCAAAAAATATCGCGGGACCGGAAAGGGCCATTGGGCCTGGCAGCGGGCGATCGGCTTTATTGCTGGCGCGGCTCGCCAAGTTTGCGTTAAATGCAGGCTGGCTGACTTCTGCGCCGGGGGCCTGAATTCATGAGCACGAGCACGATCACTTACGCGCAATCAGCGGCGGCCAACGAAGATTCGGCCGCCCTGCGCTGGTACGTGCTGCTATTGATGTGCCTCGTCTACACACTCAGCATCACCGATCGTTACATGGTCACCCAGGTGCTGGACCCGATCCGGCGCGAGCTGAAGCTGACTGACTCCGGCGTTGGCCTGCTGACCGGCCCCTCGCTGGCCCTGTTTTACGTGATCCTGGGATTCCCGATTTCCTGGCTCATCGACCGCAGCAGCCGGAGAAACATCATCTCGGTGTCGATCATCGCCTGGTCGGCCATGACCCTGTGCACCGGGCTGTCGCGCACGTCATGGCAATTTCTGCTGTCGCGCATTGGGATTGGCATTGGCGAAGCGGGCGGCACGCCCGGCGCAAATTCCATCATTTCCGACTACTTTCCGGCGGCACGCCGTCCGATGGCGCTCACGGTATTCTCGCTGGGCGCGCCGATCGGCGCGTATTTTGCGTCGGACACCACCGGCGCGATCGCGGACCTGCACGGCTGGCGAGCTCCATTCCTGTGGCTGGGCGCACCCGGAGTCATCGTGGGTCTGTTGATCTATCTCACGGTGAAGGAACCACGGCGCGGGAAGCTCGACGCGGTCCTGGTCGACAAGAAGCCCTCGTTCCTGGACGCCATGATCTACCTGTGGAGCCAACGCTCGGCGGTGCACGTCATGGTCGCGAGTGCGCTGACCGCCCTGTGGGGTTGGGGCCTGATGTACTGGACGCCGACTTTCCTGATCCGAAGCTATGGCCTGAGCCCGGGCGAGGCTGGGGCGATCACCGGCCCGATCCACCTGTACGGGGGCGTGGCCGCCACGCTTTATACCAGCTGGCTGCTGACCCGCCCCTCGATGGCCGATCCACGCCGCATCGTGCAACTGATGGGCTGGTGGATCGGTCTCGCAACCGCCGTGTCGCTGGTCATCTACACGACGCACTCGCTGGCGCTGACACGCTGGCTTTTCTGGTTATTCATTCCGTCGATCTATTTCTACATCGGGCCCTGCTTCGGCATGTTGCTCAACCTGGCAGAGCCGCGCATGCGGGCCGTGTTCTGCGCCGCCACGCTGTTTGTTGCGAACGTCGGCAACCTGATTGTGGCTCCGGTCGGCGTCGGGCTGCTGAGCGACTGGTTCGCGCCCGGCCACGGCGCGCCTGGAGAGTCCCTGCGCCTGGCGATGCTGTGCCTGGTGCCAACCGGCTTTTGGGCGACGTACCATTACTTCCGGTCGGTAGGTCGCCTGGCGCAGGACCAGGAACGCGCCACCGGCGTTGCCGTCCGCCCGCGATAGTTGTTCTTCAGCAAACACGGAGACCATCGACAGTGAGATCGCTTCAGCACTACATCTTGGGGCGCTGGGTGAGTCCCAGCGGCGGCGCCACGCCCTACCCGGTGATCAATCCGGCCACCGAACAGGCCGTCGCACAAGTGCTGATGGGTTCAGCACAGGACGTCGATATTGCGGTGCGCGCGGCCCGCGCCGCATTTCCGGCCTATGCAGCGCGGTCGCTGGACGAGCGCATCGCGGACTTGCAGCGCCTGCATGCGGTGTTCAAACGGCGCTATGCCGAAATGGTCGCGGCGATCACCACCGAGATGGGCGCACCACTCGACCTGTCGTCCGGCACCCAGGCCGCCAGCGGCCTGGAACACATCGACGCCACGATCGAGGCCGCGCGGCAGCTGGACTGGGAAAGGAAGGTAGACCGAACCGTCAACGTGGTGCGCGAGCCCATCGGCGTCTGCGGGCTCATCACACCCTGGAACTGGCCCATCAATCAGATCATGGGCAAGTTGGCTCCGGCGCTGGTCGCCGGGTGCACCGTGGTGCTCAAACCCAGCGAGCAGGCGCCGCTCTCGGCGCACCTCCTTGCGGAGTTCATCGACGAATCGGGCCTGCCGCCGGGCGTGTTCAACCTGGTGCACGGGAGCGGTCCCGTGGTCGGCGCCGCCATGAGTGCCCATCCCGACATCGACATGCTTTCCTTTACCGGTTCGACGCGCGCCGGCATCGCCGTGGCCCGGGCAGCGGCGGACACCGTCAAGCGCGTCACACAGGAACTCGGTGGCAAGTCAGCCAACATCGTGTTCGCCGACGTCGATCTGGACGCCACCATCGCGCGTGGCGTGCGCCAGTGCTTCAATAACACCGGGCAATCCTGCAGCGCACCGACCCGCATGCTTATCGAAGCGTCGGTGTACGAGCGTGCGCTCGACATTGCCGCTGCCACTGCCCGCGCAATCAAGGTGGGCGACCCGACGAGGCCGGGCGATCATCTGGGGCCGCTGGCCTCGCGAATGCAGTTCGACAAGGTCCAGAGCTGCATCGCGGCCGGCATTGCAGAGGGCGCACGCCTGCTAGTCGGCGGCCCTGGCCGGCCGGAGGGTCTGGGGACCGGATTTTTCGCGCGCCCGACGCTGTTTTCCGAGGTGCACAATCAGATGTCGATCGCGCGCGAGGAAATCTTCGGCCCGGTGCTGTGCCTGATGCGGTTTGCGACGCTCGATGAGGCGATCGAGATCGCCAACGATACGCCCTATGGACTGGCGGCCTACGTGCAGACGGCTGACCCCCAGAAGGCCCAGGCCGTCGCGCGCCGCCTGCGCGCCGGCAGCGTGCGCCTTCCGCAATGCCGGCCGCGATGCAGCCCTGGACCTTGTCGAACTGCATGCGCGAGGCCAGCGGCCCCAGATGATCGCCTGGCTTCGTCGGGTCGCCCACCTTGACCGCGCGGGCTGTCGCCGCGGCAATGTCGAGCGCGCGCTCGTACACCGACGCTTCGATGAGCATGCGGGTCGGTGCGCTGCACGATTGCCCGGTGTTATTGAAGCACTGGCGCACGCCACGCGCGATGGTGTATTGCGTTCCCTTTCACCCCTCGATCGTGGCGCGCATGCTCGAGGATGTCTTCGGCCGGTACCTCGCCGGGGAAGATCCGCACAACATCGAGAAAATCTGGCGGCGCGTGTATTCCTCCGGGTTCACGCAGCACTCCGATCTCACGCTGATGGGCGTGCTGAGCGCCCTCGAGATGGCCTGCTGGGACATCATCGGCAAGGAGGCTGGCCAGCCGGTCTACAACCTCCTGGGCGGGCGCGTGCACGAGCGGCTGCGCTCCTACACCTATATCTATGCGCGCCCGAGCGACAAGGTGGACGTCTACCAGGATCCCGACCTTTCGGCCGAACGCGCGGTCGAGTTGGTCAAGCAGGGTTTCACGGCCATCAAGTTCGATCCGGCCGGACCGTACACGGCCTTCGACGGCCGGCAGCTGCGCCTGCCGGCGCTCGATCTGTGTGAGCGCTTCGTGCGCCAGCTGAGAGAGGCCGTGGGCTCCAGAGCGGACCTGCTCTTTGGCACCCACGGGCAGATGACGGCCGCGGGTGCGATCCGCCTTGCGCGCCGGCTGGAACCCTACGATCCCCTGTGGTTCGAGGAGCCCGTCCCGCCGGACGCGCCGGAGGAGATGGCCCGGGTGGCGCGCGCGACGAGCATTCCGATCGCCGCCGGTGAGCGGCTGGCGAGCAAGTACGACTTTGCCCGGTTGCTGCGCGCCGGCAGTGCGGCCATCCTGCAGATGAACCTGGGGCGGGTGGGCGGCATACTGGAAGCCAAGAAAATTGCGTCCATGGCGGAAGTCGATCACGTGCAGATCGCACCGCACCTGTATTGCGGGCCCGTGGTGGGTGCCGCGAACATCCAGCTCGCGACCTGCAGCCCCAATTTCCTGATCCAGGAGAGCATCGAAAGAAGCCGATTCAGTGGTCGGAAGGCTACATCATTCCGCCCACCGAGCCGGGTTTGGGGGTCGAATTGAACGAGGACTACATCAAGAGGTTCCCCTACGAGGGATCGCAGCTGCACCTCGAGATGAGCGCACAACCCCTGCCCTAGGGCGGACCCAAGGCGTGCCGTCCGGGATGACCTTTGAATCGCAGCAGGAGATTGACAGACCGGGGCGGCACCGGTAGATTCCGACAAACTAAAGTGGGAAGGTTTCCATAGCGGACGTTCAGTGGTTGCGGGCAGCCTATCGTTTGGCGCTGAACCCGAGAAACGCCGCATGGGGAGAGTGGGTTTGCAGTCAGCGCAGGCAGCAGAGGGATTGCCCTTCTGGATGCCTTTCCAATCAAGAATCAGGGGGAACGTGAGATGAAGAATCGTGCCGCGTACCGGGCTGGCTACCGCGCTTCGCTTTGCCGCCCTGCAACCCGAAATACCGTGGCCGCCGCCGTGGCGGCCCTCCTGGTCGGGG
>WNFM01332129.1_pt1 | contig 16710 bp, 11 predicted proteins | sample 5400271 | NCBI WGS metagenome assembly WNFM01 (sample SAMN13153352, study PRJNA577476) | soil metagenome | isolation source: 60 cm saprolite on Douglas fir-dominated hillslope | place: USA:California | collected 2013-09-17
CATTCCCTGGGCTCAACACACACCAGGGGCGTGTCACATGTAGATACCGCCGTTGATGTCGAACGTTTGCCCAGTCATGTAGTCGCCATCGACAATGAGGTAGCGGACGGCCCGAGCTACTTCTTGTGGCGTCCCAACCCGGCCGAGCGGTATACGCTTCAGGATGGCTTCCTTCACCTTGTCAGGGACGCTCGTATACATCTCCGTCTCGATGAAGCCGGGACACACCGCGTTGACCGTCACGCCGTAGCGCGCCAGCTCGAGCGCCGCAGTCTTGGTGAAACCGACGATGCCCGACTTCGCGGCCGCGTAGTTTGCCTGCCCAAAGTTGCCCATCTTGCCCACGAAGGAGCTGATGTTGATGATCCTGCCGCTCTCCTGCGCCATGAAGTAGGGCAGCGCGGCCTTCACCGTGTAAAAGCAGCTATTCAGATTGGTACGAATGACGGTGTCCCAGTCTTCGATGGTCAGATTTTTCAAGGTCTTGTCGATGGTAATCCCCGCATTGTTGACTAGCACATCGATGCGACCAAATTGCTGCACCACGTGGTCGATGAGCTCCGCGGCCTCTGCGGCTTGAGAGACATCCGCCTGCATGGCGATGGCTCGCGGGGACCCACGTGCCCGCAACCGCGCCACAACCTCCTCGGCCGCCTCGCGACTCTTAGAGTAATTCACTACGACGACGGCTCCGCCCTGGCCCGACTCTTCCGCGATCGCGCGCCCGATGCCACGGCTGGCCCCGGTAACGACGGTCACCGCGTCTTGCAATGTTGCCATTGGCTCTGTCCTTTCAGCTGGTACGCGTGCGCCTTTCCAGAGGGACGACTACGAATCTGTCCGGATGGACTGCTACAAGCCGACCTACGAGGCGAGCGCGATGCCCTCCGTTGTGGTATCACCCGGGACGCATCGCAAGTCGTCTACGCATGGAGCGTGCCCCGCGGCCAGCGAGCACGCTCGAGCTGTCTCCCGCCGGCGCTGCCAGCTATTTCGATCGAGGAGCAAGCCAGCCCCGCACCTTGGGCCACAGCTGGGTCTTGGCTTCTGAGCCCGTCAGCAGTCCCACATGCCCGGCGTCGAGCACCAATAGCTCCTTGTCAGGGCTCGCGACCACTCGCATGATCGCTTCGGCTTGCGACAGCGTGCAGATATGGTCCTTGCGCCCGGCGATCGCGAGGAGCGGGCACGTGATGTTAGCCGGGTCCACCTGGCGGCCACGCACCTGCAGTTCCGCTCGCACGAGCGCGTTACGCTGGTAGAAGTCGTGGATCCATTGGCGGAAGGCCGCGCCAGCGAAGGGGATGCCGTCATTTACCCACTTATTGATCGCCAGCCAGGTATCCATCGGCTGGTCGTGGTTGATGCGATCCCACATCGTCACATAGCTGCCGACGTAGTTGGCGACGGGCCTGAGCATCTTGGTGCTGAGATCGATCAATTCCGGAGGCACATTGCCGAACGTCGCCACGATACGGTCTGCATCCAGATGCTGCTCGCTTGTCATCAGTCCGAGCAGTCCGCTGCTCGCGGGCGTGAAATCGATGGGGGAGGTGAGCAGCACGAGATTACGGAGCGGCTTCTCGGGAAAGAGCGCCGCATACATGGCGGCCATCGTTCCGCCCATGCAGTAGCCGAACAGAGTGAAGTCTGAGGCGCGCGCCGCCCGCAGCGCTTTGCGCACGGCTACGGCGAGGTAGTCCAGGATGTACTCGTCGAACGCCAGCTGGCTGTCCTCATCGCCGGGCGCGCCCCAATCCAGCAGAAACACATCGAAGCCCTGCCGCACCAGGTACTCGACGAAGCTGTTCCCAGGCAGCAAATCCAGCACATATGGGCGGTTGATCAGCGCGTACACCAGCACGATGGGCGTCGCGAAGCGCTGCTCGGCCGTGCCGACGTAGCGGTAGAGCCGCGCCTTGTTCTTACTCCAGATGATTTCCTTGGGCGACTGCCCGGTCTGCGCCTGAGCACCTTCGAGGAGCACTTGCATGCCCCTGCGCGCCTTTCGCGGGACATCGCCAGCATGAGGCGGCGGCATTGGCCCTCCTGCCATGCGGTTCTCCTCTCAATGACCACACTCGCGACGCGCTGCTGCCTCACGGCGTGGTGCGCGCATCGGCGACCGGTGCCCCGCGCCGTGCGGACGCCGCGGAGGCGCGAGGCGCTTTCGCCCCACCGCGCGCGGCTCGCCGCTGGGTCGTGCTCGCGGCGGTGGGTGGCGTGGCGTGGGCCGCCGCGGAGCTCGCCTTGCTTCTGGCGCGCGGAACGGTGGGGGCTGCGTGCGCGTCCGAGTCCAACGCGGCCAGTAAGCGATCGAGCTTCTCTTCTATACGACTCAAGCGCGCTTCCAGCGCGTGTTCCGCAAGCCCGGCGCGCGGCTCGACCGCGTGATCGAACGACTCTTCGAGCAGATCGCTGACATGGTCGATCTTTTCTTCCGCGGACACGACCAGCCCCGCGACGCGCGCAATATCCGCGCGCGTGGGCAACTCCAGCCGCTTGAGATTCGCTTCTGCAACGCGGCGCACGAGACCTGCGGTGGTCACGTAGGTATCCAGCGCACGGCCGGCAGCCTCCAAATAGGCCTCGCTGCCGAGCATGGCCTCCACCGTCTTTGCCCAGGCGTCGCTGTTCGCCTCATACCACTGCCACAGCGCGTCGATGGGATCGACCGCGAAGCCTTGTCCACTGACCATGCGCCGGAGAGCATCCTCCAGGTTGGCCATGAGGCGCGTCATCGCATCGTCCGGGCGCTGGCCGCTCGTCGCCGCCTGGCGCCATGGGCCTAGCACGGCGTCGAACCACAAGCGCCACAACGCGCCCACGTCAGAGGACGGCGGGCGCTGTTCAGCAGAGCTCTGAGTCAGGCCCCACGCCGCCGTCACACTCTTGAGCCACTGCTCGTAAAGTTCCGAGGGATCGCGGAACACGCTGTTGGTCCCATCCAGTGTGGCACACCACAGTCGCCGGCAGGATACGAATGCGCAGCCTCTAGATCTCGACGTGAAGCACGCTCCAGCGCAATCCCCGCCACGCAGGGAGCCAGAGGATATTGAGCCGCAGCGCAGTGGGGACGGACAAATCAGCAGCGAACCGTGACACTGCGTATACGCATTGTATGCCGCAATGTCGCAGCGCTGATACCGAACCTGTAGGGCACGAAGAAAGCTATACCTGCTGGCACACATAGGCAGCGAGCCTTCGCTTCCACGCTGACCATCACGGTCGCGTGGAAGCGGTCGCCCGCGGCGACGCTCGACCGTCAGCACTAAGACGTGTGACGGTCAGCGCGCGTTACGAGCACGAGGGCGTACCGCTGGCGTCGCCTCACCAGCGTGTGGCCGCCGTCGCGGTCAGCACATGACAATGGCTTCGCCCTCGATGACACACTCGCCGTGCTGATTGGTGCACTCGGTGCGTAGTGTGAGGATACGCTTGTCCGGGCGGATATCGACGACCTCGGCGCTGGCGGTTATGGTGTCACCATGGCGTACCGGCGCCACAAACTTCAACGCTTGCTTCAGATAGATCGCTCCCAGGCCGGGCAGCTGCGTCCCAATCACGGCAGAGATGAGCCCGGCAGTGAGGATGCCGTGCACAATGGGTTCGCCAAAGCGCGTAGTGGCGGCGTAGTCACTATCCAAGTGAACCGGGTTGGTATCGCCGGTCAATCTAGCAAAATGCCGCACATCGTCGTCGGTGATCGTACGGGTGATCGTCGCGCGCGTGCCCAGGTCAGGAATGGGTTGCGGCATGCTGATGCTGTGGTCGTGCGAAGGGGTCAACGGGGAGTTCCTCCTTGAGCCATCTTAGCTGGCGAGCGCTGCCAGCTGCCGTACTTCGTCGAACCCTGAGCGGCAGCGATCAGGGAAACGGTGATCTTCGGACAGACGGCGGCACAGATGCCGGTGGCACCTCGCTCACCGTCGCGCCCTTCTCAGGGTAGCAGACGTCCGATCGACTACTCGTCAGTTTACCATGAGGCCGCAAGCGTTTTCCGCAGAACTTGCTGCGCCGACGGAGGCTCCCCGTCTTGCGGCGCGCATCGAACTGGACCGTGGTCGGTTGCGCGAGCTGGTCCAGGAACAGATAGAGGGAGGCTCAGCACGACGAGGTGAGAGGTGGGTGATCCGCGAAGCAGGAGGAGGCAGGAGTTCTAGGCTCGTGGGCGGCTGACGCGGGGAGGGATGCCATTGGCATCTGGTGTGCTGGATTCGGACTTGGCAAGCTTATCACGGATGAGACCGATCTGGGCATGGACGGCTTGGCGTGATTGATGCAGCTCGCGGGCGATGTCGGAGGGGCGGCGTCCAGCGAGTATCTGCTGGCAGAGCGCTTGCTGTTTCTCTGTGAGAACGATGTCCTGACGTTCCATGGCCGCGCGGGCGGCGTCTTCGAGGTCGCCGTAGCGGCTGCGCCTGTAGGCGTCGAGATCATCAGGCGCGAACAGCCAACGATCTACCACGCGCAACCCGCGAATACGCCCACCTTCGACGAGGTGCATGAAGTGCCAATACGTCATCTGGAGATATGAGGCCGCTTCGTGACTCGTCAGGAGTCCGCTCAGAGATTGGAGGCGAGTGGGAAGATCTTCACTTCGTAGGGCCATAGCTCAGGTACTCCAAGTGCGTGCGCTTACTGGGCATCCAAACGGTGAACAGAGGAGGAGAATAGAGTGAAAACGCGGACTCGCGCATGTCGAGTATAGCATATCGTCGGGGCGCTGCGCAAACCCGGAGGGTCGGGAGGCCAGACGTAGCCAGGTGTGGCGCTGGATGGGCTAGGCCTGCCGGCTCTGCAGTTACCAGCATCTAGATACCTCGTCTTTCGGTGTGAGCGGCAGAGCGGACACCTCCCCAGCAGGACTGGACGAGGTCTTCCCAGATGTCATGCTCGTCCGCCTCGGTGCGACCCGCTCATCTGCTCCTCTTCACTTACTTGTTAAGGCGGGAATCTGGCATGATGGAGTTTACGCTCGTGTTCCGGCGGCCTGTGAGACGCTCCAGCCGCGGAGGAACCGCCGGGTCCGCCTGGGCAGTCGTGCGGCCCACCCTACAGCCGCCCGTCTCCACAGCGATCGCGGCCGACAGACAAGCGGACGATGGTGAGGTGGCGCAAGTCTTTGTCGTGCCAATCTGCTCCGCGCTGGGTCTGGACGGCGTGGCGTACGAGCAGTTCCTGGTTGAGAGTGGCGTGCTATCTGAGGCGCTGCTCACGCTCGGCACGCTCTCGCTCAACCGCGCCGCGGACGTTGACACCGCCCGCAAGGAAGTCCAGGCGCTGGTGATGGCCGCCGAGGTGCAACACATCATCGATCGGATGTCGGCGTAGGCGTTCGCACAGCGGTGTAGAGGCGCGCAAGACTCCACAGTATGCGCGCACAGGCAGTCTAGTCGGGACGCGCGAGTCGATCCGTGTCAGCGACGATGATGCCCCCGCTGCCTCCATACAGCGTCGCGCAGTGCCGCATGAGCCGCGCGAACAGCGGCATCTCGCGCAGGACAGCGCGATTCCCCACCAGCACGAGCTTGCGCTGCGCCCGCGTGAGCGCCACGTTCAGCCGATAGGGATCAGCGAGGAACGCGCCGTCGGCCGCCTCGCCGTCTGGCAGATGATCGGCCCCAAACGAGAGCACGATCACCTCTCGCTCCCCGCCCTGGAAGCGATCGACCGTGTCGACCAGCACGTCCGCCTCGCCAGCGCTGGCGAGGCGCTGACGGATGGCCGCGACCTGAGCGCGATAGGGCGCGATCACACCGATGCGCTCAGCACTGACTCCCCGCCCACGCAGCGCCTCCACCAGCTCGCGCACGACGTCAGCCTGGCGCATGCTCGCCCGGCTCTGCGGCCTGCGCTCAGGATCGGGATTCGGGACATCGACGAACACCACTGGGTGGAGCGGATCAAGCACGTCATCCCAGCGCGTCGAACGACCGGAATCAAGGACCAGGTGCGCCGTGCGCGCCGCTCCCTCGGTGGCGAGCGCACCCGCGTAAGACTCGCGGCTCGGAAACGCGCAAATGATCGGGTGCATGCGATACTGTCGCGTGAGCGCGACGCTGGCGGCGACGCCCCAACGTGCCAGCAGCGTCGTGAACAACGGCTCTTTGAGCCCCCCGGCGGCGGCTTCCCGCGAGGCCACCAGCGGCGGCAGCTGGCGGTCGTCACCTACCAGAACAAAGCGACGCGCGAAGCGCAGCGCGCCCACCAGCGCAGGCACAGTGAGCTGCGAGGCTTCATCGACCACCGCAACATCGAAGGCCAGGGCCTCTCCGCTGCCATCGAACTGCTCCGACGACCAGGTGGCCGTGGTGGTCGCGACCACTGGAGCGGCGCGCAACACCCTGCGCACAGACGCCGGATCGTCCACATCGCCCGCGGGTGCGCCGCCCGCCGCGCCGCCACCTGCGCGTGCAACACGCTCGCCGAGGCGAAACGTTCGTAGCGCAGGTGCGACACTCAGCTCATGCCCTAACCGGACGAAGTCCTCGAACCCACCCGCGATCAGCCGCGCGAGCACGTTATCCACGGCCTGGTTGGTAAAGGCCGCCACCAGCACCCGTTCACCCCGCTGCACCAGGCGACGGACAATCTCCGCCACGACGCGTGTCTTGCCCGTTCCTGGCGGCCCCTGAATCAAGAGGTAGTCCTGAGCGGCCAGGGCGCGCCAAACCGCACGCCGCTGCTCTGGATTGAAATGCGGAATGGCGGGCTCGGGCGCGGCGTCGTCGAAGGTCGGCGGCATCTGGCCCCGCATAAGACCGCGCAGACGCGCGTCCATGTCGAGCCAGCGCCAGAGATTGTGTAGCGTCCGATCATGGACGATGTCGCTGCCGTAGCGGTCGATCAGCGCCGGCCGAGCGATGCGTTCAGGCGTCCAGACGGCGATCTCGCGGTGAGAGACGCTCAGCATGGTGCCGGTGACGGCTGCGCCATGTATCGGATCGCCGTCACTGAGCAAGACGGCATCGTTCTCACGCAACTCAGACGTATTCACACAGCGGAAGACATAGTGCCACTCACCCCGCTCGGTGGGCTCTGGCTCGCCCACCGGCTCGAGTCCGGCAATCGCGATGCCCGCCGCGCAGCGCTCTTCTGGCGTGAGCTGCCAGAGCACACGGCTTTGCTGCTCGCTTGCCTGGCCTTCCAGGCTGAGTAGCCGGTAATAACGGCGAAACCAGTCCATATCAGCGGCGTCAACCGCCTCCGGCTGCTCGTCGCTCGGCGGCGCCTCCCACTCAAGGAGCGGAGAGGTCCGCAGACACTGCGCCCGCACGGCGCAATGACTGCACTTGCGCTCTCCAGGCGGCGCGGGCACGACGCCGGTGGCGTGTGTGATCGCCAACAGATTGCGGAGCTCCATCACCCGCTGGAGGTCGCGCAGCGTAAAGGGCAAGGTGTAGGCTTCCGCCTGGCCGGGCGTCCCGCTGTAGAGGAGCGTCGCCGCGGGGCGCTTATCACGCGTGCGCTGCTGGCGCGCCGCCAGCAGCGTTTGGTACCCATAGACCTGCCAGCGATGCTCACGTCGCGGCACGTCGCCACGCACCGTGCTGGTCTTCAGCTCGAGGAGCTGGTTGGTGTAGTCGTCTTCCCACAGGGCATCCAACCGTCCCTTCAAGCCGACATCGGGGGCCAACACGAACGTCTCGACACGAATGTGCGGCACACTGCTCCACAGCTGCTGCCGCTGGCGCGTATGCCAGGCGATCAGCGCTGCCAGGTGGGGCTCAGCGTCCGCTATGATGGCATCTCCCGCGAGCTGCTGTACAGCAAGCTCAGCCACGTGCGCACGCAGAGCCTGGCGCAGCAGCGTCTGCGGATCGTTCGCCTGTCCTTTCAGAAGTTCCTTGAAGGCTCCATGTAGGATGGTGCCACGTACGGAGGCTGGAGAAGGTGGCGAGGGGACCAAACGTCCGAGCGCATACTGCCGGGCGCAGTACTCCGCGTGGTTGATGTCGGTGATATTGAACAAGAGATCGGGCTCAAGCACGATGAGACTGGCCGGGGAGGTGCGGAGTGTCTCAAACGTGGGGCGGCTGTCTCCCGCCGCGAGCCCATCATGGGATGGTGGTGGCGAGGCGGGCGTGCGATGCAAGTGGTACGCGCGCACCCGCAATTTGCGCAGGGCCTCGGGCGGCAGCGCGGCCAACGTGCGCGCCAGCGCGGCGTCGCGCGCCTCGAGCACGATGGCGACGTCCTCATCGCCGCTACGACGCACCACGAGCACCGGCTGGCGTCCGCCTCGCCAACGCACCACCACATGGCGCAGCGCGCCCTCGATCGTGGACGTGGTGCACGCCTGATCCGCGAATGCGCACATGAAGCACCCGCGCACGGGACGCACTTCAGCCGTGCTGGGTTGCTGCGCTGGCGCGTTCACTCACGATCTCCAATCTGCCGATGTGGTCGGTAGTGTACGGTGCGACCGATGGCACGTCAAGGGGACGGTCGCCACGCCTCGAGAACGACATCCGCCCAGAGCGGCTAGCTCGCATGAGCATGGGGATGACCACGCGACGACAAGCCACCGGCGCGCTCGTCGTCTTGGGTATCCATTCGGGCTAGGAATCAACATATGGTATTTTGGGCCTTGCATTCTCAATATCTTGTGGTACAATCACTCTCTGTGACCACATGTGGGGATGTCTGGGAACGTTCGTCTGCATAGTGTGAAGTTCGGTCGAGTTTGGGCTACAGGGGGACCCAGGTGAAGGGCAAAGAGCACAGTCCCGTGGCAAGGCGTGGCGCACAGAGCGATCACCGCGAACACGGCAGGTGGTCGGAGGCGGCGGAACGCGTCTTCCGCGAGCGCTACCTGCTACGCGATGGACAGGGACAGGTGGTCGAGAGCGCGGACGATCTGTGCTGGCGCGTGGCGTCCTCGGTGGCCGCACCCGAAGACAAGTGGACCACCCGCTCGGGGCGCACAGCCAGAGAGGCCGCCGAGCGGTTCTACGACCTGATGATCACGCACAAGTTCCTGCCCAACTCCCCCACGCTGATGAACGCAGGCAAGGGCAACAACCTCCAGCTCTCGGCCTGCTATGTGGTCCCCGTGGAAGACAGCTTGCCCGGCATCTTCGATGCCGTGAAGCATGCGGCATTGATCCATCAGTCCGGTGGCGGCACGGGTTTCAGTTTTAGTCGACTCCGTCCCGAAGGCAGCATGGTGGCCTCGACGCATGGCGTCGCGTCCGGACCAGTCAGCTTCATGAAGATTTTCGATGGAGCAACCGAAGCGGTGAAGCAAGGGGGATGCGTTGTCTCTGAGACTCGCGTCGCCACCGCAAAGGGGATGGTGCGGATCGGCTCGCTGGGTCCCGCCGAGGCGGAGTCCAAGAGCTGGCACGCGCTGAGAGAGCCGCTGACAGTCTGCACCGATGAGGGCACACGTCGGGCCGAGGAGTTCTATTACAATGGCGTGGCTGCCGTTCGACGCGTCCGCACGACGCACGGCTACTCCTTCACCGGCACACTGGAACATCGGGTGCGCGTCATCGATCGGGATGGCGCCTACGTCTGGCGGCACCTCAGGGATGTTCAGGTCGGCGACTGGGTAGCGTTACAGAAGCACACCTACCCCGAAAGCACCGATCATCGCTTCCCAGCGTCCGATCGCATCCCGCACTTCAATGCCAAGGCTATCAGGGTGCCGGAGCAGCCCACACCAGAGCTAGGTGAGTTCATCGGCTACCTCATCGGCGATGGGTGCATCAACTTCTACAATCCAGGTGGTGGCACAGGCCGGTTGATCTTGACAGTCGCCAACGCCGAGCCGGAAGTAGGCGAGCGGTTGCTGCGCCTGGCGGCGGAGCTCTTCGGAGTGACCGCACTGCCACGCACCAAGCCAGCCGACGCCAGCACCAACTACTTCTTCAACTCGACCGAGGTGGTCGCCTGGCTTGAGCACATCGGCGTCACGAAACCATCGACGCTCGGTGCCCGTGTGCCGGAGGTCGTCTTCCAGGCTGGGGCGGAGTTCGCCCGCGCCTTCGTTCGCGGGCTGTTCACCGCCGACGGGACGATCTCCAAGGAGGGCTATCCTCAGCTCTACAGCATCTCGCGTGGGTTGGTAGAGGATGTGCAGCAACTCCTGCTCGCCCTGGGCATCCCTAGCTCCATCAGCGTTAACGCGAACCGCGAGCAGGCTCTCGGCAAGAACCCGGTATACCGGCTGCGCCCCATCACGCGTGAGGGCCTGCGGGAGTTCGCCGCGCGGGCGGCGGGTCTGACGAAGGCCTGGGAGTTCAACGATGTCATCCCTCACCAGGAGGCGTTCGTCGTCGCACTGTACGACGGCCCCGGACGGGGAAGCGGTCCCAACCGGAGCTCGCGCGGTGCAGACCGTGAGTTGTATCGCGACATCCAGCACTTCTTGCCGAGCGTCGCCGCCCCGCGACAGCTATCCCGCTCACGCCTGCAAACGCTGGCGGAGAAGCATGAGGAGATCCGCGGCAGTCCCCTGATGGCTTTCCTTACAAACGGGCAGTTCTACGACCAGATCGCCGCGATCGAGGAGGACGAGGCGGTGACAGTGGACCTGTCGGTTGAGGAGAACCATACTTACGTCGCGAACGGCTTCGTCAGCCACAACACGCGTCGTGGCGCCAACATGGGCATTCTGCGCGTCGATCACCCGGACATCCTCCGGTTCATTGACTGCAAGCGCGACGGCTCGGTGACGAACTTCAACATCTCGGTGGCCATCACCGACGAATTCATGCGCGCCTTCACTGCCGACGACGAATATGACCTGGTGGACCCCCACACCAGGCACGTCACCGAGCGCATGCGCGCACGCGAGGTGATGGAGCGCATCGTCGCCGCCGCATGGGCCACCGGCGACCCCGGCCTGGTCTTCATCGATCGCGCTAACCACTCCACCGCCAACCCGGTGCCCGAATTGGAGACCCTGGAAGCAACCAATCCCTGCGTCGTTGGCGAGACGCGCCTGGCCACCAGCCACGGTCTGGTGCGCATGGACGCGCTGTACAAGAGCGGCGAGGAGCTGCAGGTCGCCGCCGATGCTCGCGCGCTGGCCTGCACGCTCGAAGCCGCCGTCAACGCCCGAGCGCGCGCCGCGGCGTCAGGCGTGGTGTTCAATGGCGCCGTGCCGGTGTTCAAGTCCGGCGAAAACGTTCCGGTCCACCGGCTGGTCACCAGCCATGGCATCGAGATCGTCGCCACGCCCTATCACAGATTCCTCACCCCTGAGGGCTACAAGCGTCTGGACCGGCTGGAACACGGCGATGTGCTGTTGCTGCAGAGCGGTGAGGGCGCCTGGTCCACCGAGCGCTCACTGCCGCCGATCGCGTATGGGGTGCGGAGCGAGTCGCGGCTGCGCGCCAAGATCACGCGGGGTGAAGCGGATCCGCCGGCGGAATGGTCCACCGAGCTGGGCGAAGTGCTGGGCTACGTACTCGGCGATGGCTACGTGCGCCGGAGCGACACCTGCGATGTCGTAGGGATCGCCGTAGATGCCCAGGATAGCAAGATCGTAGACACTCTCCAGGAGCGGTTCCGTCGTTGGTTCGGGGTCGCTGGCAACGTTACGCCACGACAAGGCCGTTACCAAGTGAACTATGAGGGAACCGTTGCCACCTTCTTGATAGGCCTGGGAGTGACGGCCGTCCGTGCCCCCAAGAAGCGGGTGCCGGAGAGCATCTTCGCCGCGCCGCGCGATGCGGTGGTCGGCTTCCTGCGCGGCCTGTTCAGCGCCGACGGCAGTGTACAAGTCGGTGTATCTAGCGGATCATGCATCGTGCGGCTTGCCACGTCTTCGAGGGGACTCGCTCAGGATGTCCAGCAGCTATTGCTGAACCTGGGAATCGTCAGTTTCGTCCGCCTGCGGCGCGAGCAGGCAGTGTACTTGATGCCGAACGCACAGCGTGAGCTAGCGGAGTACACAAGGCAGGCGCAGTATGAGCTGATCATCGACAAAGTTAACCGCGACCGCTTCAGTGAGGTGGTCGGCTTCTTCCAAGAGCGGAAGCAGAAGCGGCTGGCGGAGTGGATAGTAACAAAGCCACAGCCTTCTCGCCGCGAAATGTTCACGACGAAGGTGGCGCTCATCGAGGATGCGGGCACGGCAGACGTGTACGATACCACGGTGCCGGTTGTCCACAGCATCGTCGTCAACGGGATAGCGACTGCTAACTGTGGTGAACAGTGGCTGGGTCCCTACGACGCCTGCAACCTTGGCTCGATCAACCTGGGTGTGTTCGTCAAGGATGGTGCGATCGACTGGGCCGAGCTCGAGCAGGCGACGCGCGAGTGCACGCGCTTCCTCGACGACGTGATCGACATCAATCCCTACCCCCTGCCCGAGGTGCGGGCCAAGGTGATGGCCAACCGGCGCATCGGGCTGGGCGTCATGGGCTGGGCGGACCTGCTCTTCGAGCTGGGCGTTCGCTACGACAGCGAGGAAGCCATCGCGCTGGGCGAGCGGGTCATGACTGCCGTCCGCGATTGGTCTACTGACGAGTCGCGCCGGATGGCGGAGGAGCGCGGCGCCTTCCCGAATTGGGAGCACAGCATCTACCGGGACGGGCCGCCGCTGCGCAACTCCACCCGCACCACCGTCGCCCCCACCGGCTCGATCAGCATCCTCGCCGATTGCTCCTCGGGGATCGAGCCGATCTTCGCGCTGGCCTTCCAGCACCGTGTCAAGCAGCCGGATGGCAGCTACCGCGTGCTCGACTTCGTCAACCCCCTCTTCGTCGAGGCACTGGAGGCGAGCGACGTCGCCGAGAAGGCCGCTGTGCTGGCCTACGTCAAGGAGCATGGCTCGCTGCACGGCCACCCCGCGGCGGCGCACCCCGCGCTGCGGCCGTACATCACGGCTCACGAGGTCGCTCCGGAGTGGCATATCCGCATGCAGGCCGCTTATCAGGAGGGTGTAGACAATTCTATTTCCAAAACGATCAATCTGCCAAACGGCGCCACGTACGACGACGTGCGCGCGGCCTACCTGCTCGCGTGGGAGCTCGGCTGCCTGGGCATCACGGTCTTCCGCGACGGCTGCAAGGGCGAACAGGTGCTCAATATGGGTGTGCAGCCTGCCAGCGCGGCGAGCGTCCCCTCGCTACCGGACGTCTCGACTGTAAGTGGTGCGCCCGAGCCAGTCGCCGCCCCGACGCTACCCGCTAGTCGTGCCGCCGACGATGCCCGCTATCGCGAGGGCGTCAAGGTGCGTCCAGAGGTGGTGTCCGGCTATACCAGGGCCGTGCGAGCGCCGGAAGGCAAGGTCAACATCACCCTCAACAGCGACCAGGACGGTTTGCTGGAAGTCTTCATCAACGTCGGCAAAGCTGGCTCAGACGTCGCGGCGCTGGCTGAGGCGCTCGGTCGCCTGATCTCGCTCCACCTGCGCATCGACAGTCCGCTGACGCAGACCCAGCGAGCATCGGAGATCGCCGGGCAGCTCCGGTCGATCGGCGGCAGCAGCTCGATCGGCTTCGGCGCCGACCGTGTGCGCTCGCTGCCCGATGCGGTTGCGCGCGCGTTGGAGCTCCACCTCTCCGGTCTACAGCGTGCGCAGCTCGCCGGCGGCATGCTGAGTGCAGATGCGGAAGTGGCACCGTATAGCGAGCGCTATGAGCCTGCGGCTGCCAGAGCCAGCGCCTCCAACGGCTACGCGGCAACGGTGGAAGACGACCCCAATGACTTGCCTGCCGGATCCGTTGCGGTGTTCACCGTGACGGGCAACCTCTGCCCACAGTGCGGCTGCAACACGATGGTCTATGAAGAGGGCTGCAAGAAGTGCCACAGCTGTGGACACAGTGAGTGCTAAAGCGCATCTGGCGGGGTAGCTCACGGGAGTTCCCGCCGCGCGCGAGCTGGGCGTCCAGGAGCGTACACCGGTACGTCCCTGGACGCCTCTGTTTCCGCTGCAATCGGGCAGTGAAACCCCCTCCCGCTGTTGTGCGCAGCGGGAGGGGGCCGAGGACAAGAGGCTGGGGCCACCATAGGGCACCATGAGCACGCCCGACGGCGGACCAGGAACGCCTAAAGACTGAGCGAGCGTGTGCGCCTGATCGAGGAGGCTCTGCGCCTGGTCGATCCACTGCTTCGCCTGCTGCTCGTTCAGGGCTTGGCCGTCGAAGGCGGCCGCGTTCAGCGCCGTCTTGATCTGGAGCGCCAGCGGATTGCGCTGGTTGGTCAGGCTCTGGATCGAGGACTCGATCGCGGTGTAGACGCTGTTGTCGGTGCTTTGGAGCGCCTTCGTCGAAGCTGTCAGTGCTCGTACACGTCGCCAAGCCGGAGCGCCGTCTCCCGATGGGCGATCAGCGACTGCGATGTGGCCTTCGTGTCGAGCGCCTCGATCAGCACCCGGCCATCCTGCACGTAGTCGTCCTTCAGGCCGAGGAGCGCGAGGATCGTCGGCCGCAGGTTGGTGTGGTCGGTCCACGTGGTCGAGTCGATCCCGTTGTTCTGGACGCCCGGCCCGACGATGCCGACCCACGTGTTGCCGATCTCCTGCTGGAAGTTCCCATGGTTCCAGGCGAACCCTGGGCTCACGCACTGGGCGGCGCAGCCGAACCCATTGGACGTTTGGAAGAAGTAGTCGGGGTTGGCAAACAGAGTGAAGGTCGGCGTCCGTTTCGGATCGGTGGTCACCATGTGGAGCGCCTGCTCTTCGACAGGATCCGCCAGCCGCTGCGTGAGGTTGACCGTCTGCGCGACGCCGTTGCCGTCCCGTACATACGGGTCGAGCGAGGTCAGCGTGCCGACGTTCCGCTCGAGCGTGCGCACAGCCGGGTCGGTCGGACCGGGTTGGCCGTTGACATAGAAGGTCGGCGCGTCGTCGAAGTGGATGTCGAATGCGGGAACGGCCGCGGGCGCGTAGTCGGGCGCCAGCAGCGCCTTGATGTTGGTGGTCACCTCGCCGATCTGATTCGCGGGGCACGCGCTCAGGTTCGTGCAGGTGCCATGGGTGTAGGTGAACGTGCCGTCGGGCTGCGCCGTGCCGGCGCCCGCGAAGTGGTCGCCCTCGTCCACGGTGACGACGAAGAGCGTATTACTCTTGTCGATGCCGTGCTGGGCCAGATTCTGGAAGAACGTGGCGAACGCGGCATCGTAGTCGGCCAGCTGCTGTTTGTAGCCCACCTCGCCCGGTCCGTACGCACCAGCGCCGTGGTGGTTGTCGTGCGCGTCGGAGATGTAGCCGTAGGTGATCGGCACGCCGGATTCCTGCATCTGCTCGACGTAGCCAAGCGTGTTCTTGGCGAGCATGCCGTCGAAGCCTGGGAAGCCGCAGTTGTTCGCGGGGTCGGCGATCTGTTCGCCTGCGGTGTTCGTCACGCAGGCGTTGCCGCCGGTGATCGCCGGGTTGACATATTTGGCGCCGTATAGCGCTTGATAGCCGGTGCAGCCATTCGGCTCGTCGGGCAGCGGGTCCGCCTTCGCGCTCGCGTCATGCGCGCACTTGCTGGTGGACGACTGCGCGCAGTGGATCGCGATGCCGACGAAGTCGGTCTGCGCGAGCGCGGAACTGGACTTCGCCTCGTTCCACTCCGGCGAGCCGTTGCCAAACACGCGGGTCATATCGCCGGTCGCGTTCGTGGACGTGTTCTCGAGCTCGATGTTCGCAGTGCCGACGCCGCCGAAGTCACAGCCGGCCCGCGTGTAGGGCACCCACGGTGCGGGCGTCATCTTCTGCTGGTCCGTGATCATGTTCGGCACAGGATCGTTGGTCGCGTCGACCTGATCGGTTCAGTACTTGAACGAGCTGGCGAAGTGCGGGACACTGCTCGCATCGAAGTAGTCGTAGCTGTTCGAGACCGCCTGACCCGTGCGGTCTGGATACAGGCCGGTGAGGCTCGACAGAATGCCGCCCGCGGTGTAAGAGATCAGGATCGTGTGGTCATTGGTGAGCAGCGTGCCATTCTGCGTCATGAAGTTGAGCAGGTGCGGCATCTGCTCCAGATCCGATGCGACGTTGGGATTGTCGCGGTTGAAGTGCGTGTTGTCGAACTGCAGGTAGATGACGTGCTGGATCTGTCCGGCGTTACTGTCGAGCTGACATCCAGCGGAGGCGTGCGCGGGCCTTGGCGCGCGGGAGATCCATAGGGCCCCGCTGCCAAGGACTACCGCAGCGACCGTGAGCGCCACTGCCAGGCGTGCGAGGGCTCGTCGCAAGAGTGCGGGAAAACGGTTCATGCTGTCTCCTCTTGACGTGGGGGCATCCATCGCCCGTGCATCATCACGCGGGTATGCGTCCCAGAAATCCCAAAGCGCGGCGAAGGGGCACAACGTAGCTTGGCCGCATACCCAGCGGGGAGTATAGTTAGCTCAGGTTAAACGCAGACGCAGGATAGGTTAGAGCATCGGTAAGCGGTAGCATGCTTCTGCCGACCGCATGAGGTATACGAGCTACAGGAAATGAGAGCTGCTATTCTGTGGGCCGCTTCGCGGTCAATTGCACTCCGCGCAACCCGTTCCGCGCTATAGAGTCCTACCCCTATCGCCATCACTGACGGAAACAGGACCAGCAGGTCATAGGTGCCGAAGGCGAGCCCCGCGAAGGTGAAGTGGATGCCGTGAAAGACCGTGCTTGCCAAGAGACCGACACTCGCCAATGAGAGTAATTGCGCCAGCATCGCCGCCGTATTGAGCAACGACGAGGCACGTCCCACCATTTCCTGGGGCGCGGCATGCAGCAGCAACGGTGTCAGCGCCACATTGATGAGGCCCTGCGGGAAGGCG
>WNFM01183722.1_pt3 | contig 16702 bp, 16 predicted proteins | sample 5400271 | NCBI WGS metagenome assembly WNFM01 (sample SAMN13153352, study PRJNA577476) | soil metagenome | isolation source: 60 cm saprolite on Douglas fir-dominated hillslope | place: USA:California | collected 2013-09-17
TAGAGCCCAGTGCCGCCGACCAGCAGCGGCAGGTCGCTCTCGTCGATCGCCGTGTGCGCCAGCCGCTGGTACTCGCCGACCGAGACGTCCTCTTCGAGCGGAACGACACCGACGAGCTGTGCGGGATAGTCGGGCGCCGCGGTGATCACCGGCAGGCCCTCGTACAGGGCCGCTGAGTCGGCCGAGATCACGTCCGCGCCGAGCCGTTCGCGCAGCATGCCCGCAACGGTCGTCTTCCCAGAAGCGGTCGGCCCGAAGAGCGCGAGAACCGTCTTAGATTCGCGCGGGCTCTTTGAAGCCATGCGCAAGCTCATCCGAGCTCTCCGGACGCTCGAACGGCCGGTCCTCCTCCGGATGCGCGTCGCGCCACTCCTTGAACCACGCGACCGCCTTCGGAATGCCTTCGTCGAGCGACGTCGTCGGCGACCAGTCGAGCACATCGTGCGCCTTGCGAACGTCGGCGACGTAATGCGTGACCTCACCCATCAGCGACGGTGCGATTGTCACGTTCGGTTCGACGCCGAGCTGCTCTGAGATCAACTCCGCTGCGCGAACGAGCGTGTTGCCCTGCCCGAAGGCGAGGTTGACCGTCTCGTTGCGCGCGCGTCCCTCGGCGAGGGCGTACACACCGCGCGCGATCCCGTCCACGCAGTCGTCGACATACGTGAAGTCGAGCACCTTCTGGTCGCCTCCGTAGATGATGATCGGCTCGCCGCGCGACAGCTGGTGCATCCACAGCGGAAGCACGCGATCCATGCGCCAAAGGTCGCTGTCATAGCGTCCGTAGACGTTCGAGAACCGGAAGACGAGATAGTCGAGCCCGTAGCAGCGCGCATACGAATAGATGAACGCCTCGCTGGCGATCTTCGAAGCCGAGTACGGGCTTTCGGTGAAGGCAAAGTCCGCGGCCTCTTCCGCGTACTCCTCGAAGCGATGTACGTCACCGTATACCTCGCGCGTCGACGAGAAGACGATCGGCAGGCTCTTCCCGCGGGCGAACTCGAGCACGTTGAAGGTCATGATCGTGTTCTCGAGCGCGCGGTGCGGTTGGCGCACGAGCTGGTGCACCTTCGCGTGCGCCGCCATGTGTACGACGAGGTCGACCTCCGGGTACTCGACGCCGTTGATGCCACCCGGGAACGCCGAGTAGTGGCCGGCGAGATCCTGAAGGAGCGTCGGGAACGCATCGCCGACCCAGGCGTTCGGGCGCTTGTCGACGCCGAACACCTCGTGCCCGTCTTTGAGCAGGCGGAGCGCGAGGTTCGTGCCGATCTGGCCGGAGGAGCCGGTGACGAGGATGCGCATATCTCTAATCCTGACGGATGGATGTGATGGAGCCGTTAGACCTGCACGGTCACCAGCTCGCCGGGGGTCGCGTCGCCGGTGAAGTTGACCATCGTGTTGCGGCGCGTCCGGCCGCGCAGGAGCGATTCGTCGGTGCGCGAGGTGCCCTCGACGAGCACCTCTTCGATGCGCCCGATGCGCTCGGCGTTCCGCATACGCGCCCCGCGCTGGACGACCTCGACGAGGCGTTCCATGCGCTCGATCTTCACCTCGTGCGACACCTGGTCGGGCATCGACGCAGCCTCGGTCCCTGCGCGGGGTGAGTAGACGAACGTGAAGGCGCTGTCGTAACCGACTTCCTCCACCACTTCGAGCGTTTGGCGGAAGTCGGCCTCGGTCTCGCCGGGGAAGCCGACGATGATGTCGGTGCCGAGCGCGAGGTCGGGAATCGCGTTGCGCATCTTCTCGACAAGCATCAAGTAGCGCTCGCGCGTGTAGGTGCGGCGCATCGCCTTCAACAAACGCGACGATCCACTCTGCAGCGGCAGGTGCACGTGCTCGCAGACCGCAGCGCATTCCGCCATCGCGGCGATCACCGGGTCGCGGAAGTCCTTCGGGTGCGGGCTCGTGAAGCGAATGCGCTCGATGCCATCGACGGCGTCGCAGGCGCGCAACAGCTCGCCGAACTCGGTGCTGATGTCGGGCAGCAGGTCGCGTCCCCACGAGTTGACGTTCTGGCCGAGCAGCGTGAGCTCCTTGACGCCCTGGTCTGCGAGGCGCTGCACCTCGGCGAGGATCTCGCCGGGCCTGCGGCTCTGCTCGCGTCCGCGCACGGACGGCACGATGCAGTACGAGCACTTCGAGTTGCAGCCCATCGAGACCTGCACCCACGCCTGGAACGAACGCTCGTTGTGCATCGGCAGCTCGGCCGCGAAGTCACGGTCGTCGAGCCCGAAGCGCCCGCGTGCGATGCCTTCTCCGCCGGCGCCGAGCCACTCACCGAGGTGTGCGATCGAACCGGGACCGAACGCGACGTCCACTGCCGGGTAGAGCTCGAAGATGCGCTCGCGCTGCGCCTCGGCGTAGCAACCACCGACCGCGATCACGCGGTCGGGGTGCTCGCGCTTTCGCGCGGCCGCTTCGCCCATGTACGCGGCAAGTTTCGTGTCGGGCTTCTCGCGGATCGTGCAGGTGTTGAAGACGACGACGTCGGCCTCGTCCGGCGAGACCGCTTCACCGAGCCCGAGCTCCTCGAGCATGCCCTTGATGCGCTCGCTGTCGTGAGCGTTCATCTGGCAACCAAATGTCGTGACGTGGTACCGGCGCATGACCGTCACAGGGTACCGCGCACCCTGGGAGTACAGTCCTCCGGTGCGCCCGGATGACGCCGAATGGGCTGCGTGGACACCGCAGGAAGCGGCGCGCCGCTTGGCCGGCGTCGAGGCGCCCTGGGCGGTCAGCGCCGGTTGGGCGATCGACCTCTTCCTGGGCCGCGAGCGTCGGCAACACGAGGATCTCGAGATCGGAGTGCCTGCCGACCGGTTCAACGAAGTTGCGTCAGCGCTGGGAGAGCTCGAGTTTCACATTGCACTCCATCCGCCTCCCCTACGACGAGTTGATCGAGCACACGACGAACGGGATCCCGTACCAGCGGCCGGAGGTGGTGCTGCTCTTCAAGGCGAAGCACTCGCGGCCGAAGGACGAGTCCGATCTGGCGGCGGTGCTGCCACACCTCAGCGCCGAACGGCGACGGCTGCTCGCCGGTTGGATCGAGCAAGTACACCCCGGGCACTTCTGGCTGCCTGACCTAGCCTGAGCCCGAGACGAAACGCTCGAATCTGGTTCGCCTTCGGCGAATCAGGTTCGGTTCTAAGGCACGACGGTCAACGTAGGCGTCTGCAATTGCGCGATCAGGCTGCCGCCGCGGCCCTTGTAACACGGCCCGCAGTAGAGGACGTAGAGATATTTTCCGGGCGCGAGTTTCGGCACCCGGAACGTGATCGTCACATCGTTCGCATGGCGAACGTTGAGCGTCCCGATGCGGTGGTACTTCCCGCCCCGAGGCGGAGCGCCAACGCGCGGCTCGCAGATGCCGTCGGCTCCCTTGAACCTGCACGGTGTCGGCAGTAGCGAGTCCTTCGTCGACACGAGATACAGCGGCAGCAGCGCGTACATGCGGATGCCGGCGCCTGCCTTCAGGTCGATCACGTCGCCGACATGTGCACGTGTCTTCGATGCGGGGCCGATGTACGGGCCTGCGAGGGCGAGCGCGGCGAAGGATCCAGCTGCGACAAGAAAGGTCGCCAAGACAGCGGTCTTCCGCATAGGAAAGAGATACGAGCGAACCGGACCCCGAGGTCCCGCGTGAATCTGGTTCGGCTGACACCGACTCAGGTTCTTCTCTGTATGGCTTGTGGCTGGGGTGCCGTCGGGAGCTAGGCCGCGTCGACGTGCTCGACAGGACCGTCCGCGACGGGATTCCCCGCGATCGTGCCGTTGCGGCGCTGTTCGACCTTGTTCGACGCGACGTCGACCGCGCGGCTCTCCCTGATCACGGTCACCTTGATCTGCCCGGGGTACTCGAGGTGCTCTTCGATCTCGCGGGCGATCTCGTGTGAGAGGAGCACCGCGCCGTCGTCGTCGATCTCGTGCGGCTTCACGAGCACGCGGATTTCGCGCCCCGCTTGCAGTGCGTAGACCTTCTCGACGCCAGGGTGATTCCCGGCGAGTTTCTCCAGCGACTCGAGGCGCTTGATGTAGTGCTCGAGACCCTCACCGCGCGCGCCGGGGCGCGATGCCGAGATTGCGTCAGCAGCGATCAGCAGCACGGCCTCGACGGTTTGCGGTTGCACCTCGTAGTGGTGCGCCTCGATCGCATGGCACACGGCCGGGCTCTCGCCATGGCGGCGCGCGAGCTGGGTGGAGATCTGCGCGTGCGAGCCCTCGACCTCGTGGGTCATCGCCTTGCCGAGGTCGTGCAGGAGCGCCGCGCGCTTCGCGGTCTTGACCGACGCCTCGACCTCCGCCGCCATGATCCCTGCGAGCTGAACTACTTCGAGCGTGTGCTTGAGGACGTTCTGGCCGTAGCTCGTGCGGTAACGGAGCCGGCCGAGAATCTTCACCAGCTCGTCGCTGAACTCGCCGCAGTTCGCCTCGAACACCGCTTGCTCGCCTGCCTGGCGAATGTGCTCGTCCAGCTCCGCCTTCGAGAGGTAGTACATCTCCTCGATGCGGGTCGGGTGAATGCGCCCATCCTCGATCAGCTTCAGCAAGGTCATGCGCGCGATCTCGCGGCGAATGCCGTCGAACGACGAAAGCACGACCGCGTTCGGCGTGTCGTCGATGATGAAGTCGACGCCGGTGAGGTGCTCGAGCGAGCGGATGTTCCGCCCCTCCCGGCCGATGATGCGCCCCTTCATGTCGTCCGACGGAAGCTCGACGAGCGTCACCGTCGTCTCCGCCGCTGCGCTCGCGGCGACGCGCTGCAGCGCGTCGGCGACGAGGTTGCGCGCGCGCCGCTTCGCCTCTGTTGCAGCTTCCTCTTCCATCTGACGCACGCGACCGGCGAGCTCGTGCCGTACCTGCTCCTGTGACTCGTCGAGGATCCGCTGCTTGGCCTCACCGCTCGTCATGCCGGCGATGCGCTCGAGCTCGCGCCGATGTGAGTCCTTCAACTCCTTCATGTCCTCTTGCAGCTGGCGGAGATGAACCTCGCGGTCGGACGCGCCCTGCTCGCGGCGGATGAGCTCCGTGAGCTTGCGGTCGATGTCGTCCTCCTTCGCGATCACGCGCTCCTCGATCTTCACGACCTCGTCGCGGCGCTCGCGAAGCTCTGATTCGAGCTCGGCGCGGACCTTGATCGCTTGCTCGCGCGCCTCGATGCCGGCTTCGCGCCGGGTCACCTCGGCGTCGCGCTTCGCCTCGTCGAGCAGCAAGCTCCGTTGCCGGCGCGCAGCATCGAGGCGCGAGCCGCCGATCAGGCGCAGCGTGCCGAGCGTGCCGGCGATTCCGGCGGCTGCTGCAATCACGACTGCCACGACGACGAGCATGGGCGCTCCTACGGGCTGGTCGCCCGCACGACGCATGTCCGCCGCCGCTCGGCGTACCGGCGCCGCCGCTGCCTCAGCAGCCGGCGCGCCGTATCGATCTCAGGTCAGGGTCTTGGGGTTAAAAGTGCTCAGTTCGGGGGTGCCCTGAGGGTGAGGCCGTGGGATCGAGGTGACAGAAGAAGGGTTCAAGAAGCGTAAGAGACCAGCGGAATATGCGTTATGCAGGCAAAAATGGACTGATTAGGACCTGAAGTCTACAACCCCGACCGCTCATTCCGCAACGTCGAATCCCAGAGCCGCTTCGACGGCGTCCTGCCCGAAGCCCTTTCGGGCCAAGTGAGCCCCCGTCTTTGCGGTGCGCCCGAGTCGTTCCACCAGGGCCGACGCCCGCTCCGACTCCGGCCTGAGGCTGCCGATCGCCTCGGCGACCGCCTCGGCGGCGACGCTGTGCTCGCCCAGGTCGTGCCGGATGAACTCGTCCCCGTAGCCACGGTCAGCCAGGGCCCGCGCCCGGGCGCCGGCGAACCGTTCGTCGTCGACGTACCCGACGCGCTCGAGAGACTCGAGCGCGTCGTTCAGCCGGTCCTCATCGATCCCTGCTCGAGCAAGGCGCTCCTCGAGATCGCGCCGTGAGCGGTCGCGATGTTGCAGCGCCCGTGCGGCAATCTCGATCGGGTCGGGCTCGCCCATCCAGCGCTCGTTAGGCGAGCGAGGTCGCCTTCTCCTTCTTCACGTCCTCGACGTCCTCTTCGTCGAGCACCGGAACCACCTCGGTGGGCACCTCTCCCTGCGGCAGGAGCCGGGCCGAGATCACCTGGTTGTCGGCGGCCGAAGCCTGAATCTCGCGCAGGATCGCCTGCACGACATCCGGGTGCTCGCGCAGGAACGCGGTTGCGTTCTGGCGGCCCTGGCCCAGGCGCTCGTCGCCGTAGGAGAAGTACGAGCCGGACTTCTGGACGACCTTCCGCTCGAGCCCGACCTCCAGCACCGAGCCTTCCCAGGAGATGCCGTCGCCGTAGATGATGTCGAACTCGGCCTGCTTGAACGGTGGCGCGACCTTGTTCTTGACGACCTTGACGCGCACGCGGTTTCCGATCGCCTCGACGCCTTCCTTCAGCGTCTCGATGCGCCGGATGTCCATGCGGATCGACGCGTAGAAGCGGAGCGCGCGGCCGCCGGAGGTCGTCTCCGGGCTACCGAACATCACGCCGATCTTCTCGCGCAGCTGGTTCGTGAACAGGCAGATCGTGTCGGTCTGGTGGAGCGTGCCGTTCAGCTTGCGCAGCGCCTGGCTCATCAGGCGGGCCTGCAGGCCGACGTGCGAGTCGCCCATCTCGCCCTCGATCTCCGCCTTCGGCGTCAGCGCGGCGACCGAGTCGATCGCGACAACGGCCAGCGCACCGGAGCGCACGAGCAGCTCGCAGATCTCGAGCGCCTGCTCCCCCGTGTCCGGCTGGGAGACGAGTAGCTCGTCCATGTTGACGCCGATGCGCTTGGCGTACGCCGGGTCCATCGCGTGCTCTGCGTCGATGAACGCGCAGATCCCGCCGCGGCGCTGCGCCTCGGCGATCACGTGGTAGACGAGGGTCGTCTTACCGGAGGACTCCGGGCCGTAGACCTCGCAGACCCGGCCACGCGGGAGACCGCCGACGCCGAGTGCGATGTCGAGCGAAAGCGATCCCGTCGAGACCGCGCCGATCGCGACCTGGGCCGCGTCGTTCATCTTCATCACGGCGCCCTTGCCGAACTGGCGCTCGATCTGTCCTAGCGCCGTATCGAGTGCTTGCTCACGATCCATCGTCTACTCCTCCTAGGGCTGCCGTTTCGAGTGCGTCGTACGTCGCCCCAGCGGGGCCGAGCGAAGAACGGTAGAGGGCCGACCGGACGACATGAATAGAACGTATGTTCGCCACCTCCGGAGTCAGTCCTGCCCGCTCCCTGAAGCGTAAAACGGTCACGTGCGAGAGCCACGGCCGACGCTCGAAACGGTAGACGCCGAGCCGCTCGAGGCGCGCGCCCAGGTCCTCCGCGAGACCCGTCGCGGCTCCGGTCACGTCCTTCAGCACGACCATCCCCACGCCCCTCGTTTCGCGGTAGCGGAGTGGCTGCAACTCGATCGCGGCCGTCTGGGCGGACGCGTCCCGAAGCTCGTCCATGATCGCCGGCACCTCCCCGGCGGGCCGGGAGCCGAGGAAGGCCAGCGTGACGTGCAGGTTCTCGGGCGGGACGATCCGCCCGCTAGGCAGGTTGAGCGCCTGCCAGGCGGTGAGCTCGCCGATCGTCTCGCCGGGCAGCTGGAGCGCGCAGAAGAGCCTGAGCCGGTCATCGCTCACGACGCTCCCCCCAGCACTCCCCTATGTCTGTGCCGCTTCTGTGACAAGTCTGCGCACGAGGTGCAGGGCCGCCACTGCTGCGCGGCCGCGGATCGTCGGGCGGTCGCCGGGAAAGTCGAAGCGCAGGTGCCGGTCGCCCATCGGCCCGCTCGCGTGCAGAAAGACGAGGCCGACGGGCTTCTCCTCAGTCCCCCCGCCCGGCCCGGCCACGCCGGTCACCGACACCGCGATGTCTGCGCCCAGCCGCTCACGCGCACCACGCGCCAACGCCGCGGCGGTCTCGGCCGACACTGCACCGTGGTCGCGCAGCACCTCCTCGGGAACACCGAGCTCCGCCATCTTCACGTCGTTCGAGTATGCGACGACCCCGCCGACGAAGACATCGCTCGAACCAGGCACGTCGGTCAAGCGCGCCGAAACGAGCCCACCCGTGCACGACTCGGCAGTCGCGAGGGTGAGGCCCCGTTCGCGCAGCAGCGACAACACGAGCTCGGCGGTGCTGGTCTCCTCACGCGAGAAGAGATGGCGGCTCTCGAGCCCGGCCTCGATCTCGGCGGCGCGCGCCTCGGCGCCCGGCTCGACGAAGAGGTCGACGTGCAGCTCGAAGTCGCGCGCGCAGATCGTCACCTCGACCCCATCCCCGTCGCCGCCCACCGTTGCGAGCGCCTGCGCGACCTCGGACTCCGACGCGCCGTAGAACCGCAGCACCCGCCGCTCGGCTACGTGTGCGCGCGCGAGGAGCCGGCGCAACGGCTCCGTCTCGAGCACGCGTGGCCACAACGTCTGTAGCTCACGTGGCGGCCCGGGCAGCGCCACCGCGATCCGCTCGCCCACCTCGAGCACGATCGCGGGCGCAGTTCCCGCGAGCCCGACGATCAGCGCGCCATCGGGAATCGTCGCCTGCTTGCGCACGCCGTGCGCGAAGTCGGCGTACGGACGGTTCAGCCGCGCAGCGACGCGGCGCGAGATCTCCTCGATCTGCGCCGCAAGCTCTTCGTCTGTGTGCAACGACACGCCCGCAGCGCGCGCGAGCAGCTCGATCGTGCGGTCGTCATGTGTCGGGCCGAGCCCGCCCGAGACGACGAGCAACTCATGGACAAGGCCTTCGCGCAACGCTGCTTCGAGGTCGGCCTCGTCGTCGCCGACGATCGTGATGCGCGCCGGATCGATGCCGAGCCGCAGCAGCGACGCCGCAAGGAACGGCCCGTTGCGATCGTTCCGGTCGCCGCGCACGAGCTCGGAGCCCGACGCAACGATTGCACCGCTTATGCGGAGCGCCAACCGGTGGACGTGACGATGATCACCTTCGGCTGCCCGCCCGGTACATGGACGAGCTTGCCGCGGACCTGAATGCGGAGATTCTCCGGCGAGTCGATCTGCATCCACAAGCGGTGGCCGCGAATCGAGATCGAGTCGTCGCCCTTCTGGATCGTGCCGTCGTACGCAATGTTCCCGCGCGCGTTGCCGACCCTCGCAGTGAGGTGCGTCGAGCCACGAAGCGCCGTGACGGTGAGCAGCGGCGCGGGCGCGCCGGTGTGCGTGACACGCGCCGCCTTCGGAGACTTGACCGGCGGTTTGCCCCCACTGGCCTTCCAAGCCGAGATCACGATCACGGTCAGGATCGCGATCGCCGCAAGCGCGACGAGCACGACGTTCGTCTCGATGCGGCGGTTGCGGCGCTGCGGGCGCGCCGCGGAGCGCCGTGCACGAGCTTCGGTCTGCTCCTCGCCGATGACGAAGCGCGAGTTGTACTCGTCGACGTACAGCTGGCCGTCGAGACCGAGGTATTCGGCATACGTCCGCAGGAAGCCCTTGACGTACGTCTCGGCCGGAAGCAGCTCGAAGTGCTCCTCCTCGAGCGCGCGCAGGTACTTGCCACGGATCTTCGTGGCGAGCTCGGCCTGCGCGAACTCGATCCCACGCCGAACACGAGCTTCCTTGAGGCTGTTCCCGATCTCGAACAAGGCCCGAGGAAGGGTAGCGCTGTTACTCGGCGGCCCGCAATCCGCCGTAGATCGCGAGCGCGATTCCGCCCGTGACAGCGCAGTAAAAGCCGGCCCAGGCGAGGCGTGCCCCCCAGCGGCCGTTGCCTGCGTAGACGCTGCGCGCCCGGGCGAAGCGCGCTCGGCGGTTGGCCGTGAGCGCCGTCAGGGCGAGGACGGCAGCGAGCGGCACCGCGACATACAGCGACCGGAGGAGCTCGATACCGTTCACGTACTTCGCAACGAGGACGTCCACGGGGATCGCGAGCACCGCAAGACCCCCGAAGAACGCGGCGGCACGCTCGCCGCTCGCCTTTCTACTGCTTGACATACGGTCGGCCGGCGGCCGCCGGCCCGATCGAGCGCCCGATTACACCGGCGACGGCAATCAGTGTGAGCACGTAGGGCAGCGCCTGGAAGAGGGTGCCCCACTGGTTGCCGTACGCGCTCGGCAAACGGTCGGCGAGCGCGCTCGAGAATCCGAACAGCAACGCCGCGCAATATGTCGGGAACGGGCGCCACTTCCCGAAGACGAGTGCGGCGAGCCCGATGAAGCCGGTACCTGCCGTCATGTTCTCGTTGAACGAATGCACGAAGCCGAGCGAGAGGTACGCGCCGCCCATCGCAGCGATCGCACCCGACGAGATCACTGCGATGTACCGGACCTTGTAGACCGAGATGCCGACCGTGTCGGCGGCGCGCGGATGCTCACCGACTGCGCGCAAGCGCAGCCCGTACGGCGTGCGGAAAACGAAGATGTACGTCCCGATCAGCAGGACGAACGAGAGCCAGATCATCAGGTTCATCTGGCCGATGATCGGACCGATGAAGTACCAGTTCTGCAGGAAATGGATGTGCACGTCCGGGATGCCGTAGTCCGGCACGTTGCCCGGCGTACCGCTGTCGCCGTACTTGTCGATGAACAGGTAGCCGGTGATGCCGAGCGAGAGGAAGTTGATCGCGGTGCCCGAGATGATCTGGTCGACCTTGAGGTGGATCGCCCAGACCGCGTGGATCGTGGCGAGCGCCATGCCTGCGAGCGCTGCGCAGATCACGCCCACCACCCACGCCCAGCCGCCCGCCCAGCTGTGCGCCCAGATCGCGCCCCAGATCCCGAAGAAGGCGCCGCTCAGGAGCATCCCCTCGAGCGCGACGTTGATCACGCCGCTGCGCTCGCAGAACAGCCCGCCGATGGCGGCGAACGTGAGCGGCGTCGCATAGCGCAGGGTTGCCGCGCCGAGCGCGCTCCAGACGACGACCTCGTCGAGGTGCGCAGTCGACGAGCGCGTCGCGAAGACACCGAGCACGATCCCGAACAAGCCCGATACGACCGCGCCTCCACCGACGCGGCGCTGGTCGCGCGACCACGACCAGATCCCGATCGCAATCGCGAGGATCCCGAGGGCGATCGGAAGCACCGCCGTCCGCGACGCGAGCGGCGGCAGCGCGAGCCAGAACGCAACCGCGCCAAGGGCGATGCCGAAGAAGCCGACGGTCCTCGGGTGCGTCCACTGGATCCCGCCGATGCGCGTCGTGATCGCGGTCATGCGCGGCGCCGCTTCAGCCACACCCAGACGCCGCCGAGGTTCAGCCCGACGAAGAGGATGACGAGACCCTGGATGATCGTCGTCAGGTTGCCCGCGAGGTCGGGCCGGAAGATCGACGGGTCCAGCTGCCGTCCGGACGTGCCGTTGATCAGCGCGCCGAACAGCAGCGACGCCATGCCCACGCCGAGTGCCGTGTTGCGCCCGAGCAGGGCGGCCGCTAACCCGATGAAGCCAATCGTGTTCACCGGAATGTCGCTCTGGCCGAGGTGGTACTCCCAACCGGTGATGTCGAGCGCACCGGCGAGCCCTGCAAACGAGCCGGAAATCGCCATCGCGATGAAATAGCTGCGCGCGACCGAGATGCCGCCGTAGCGCGCAGCCTCCGGGTTGAGCCCGACCGAGCGCACCTCGAAGCCGAGTGTCGTGCGATTGATGATGATCCAGTAGACGACGAGCATCGCGATCGCGATGAAGATGCCGATCGAGAGACCCTGGAGGAGCTTCAGCCCCCAGATCACCGGAAGCTTTGCGCCCTCGGCAATGTCGTGCGAGATCGGGATCGACGGCTGCGAGCCTTGCATCGGGCCGCCCTGCCCGAAGAGGTACTCGCCGACCCAGATCGCGGTCCAGTTGAGCATGATCGTCGAGATCACCTCGTGGGCCCCCACGGTCGCCTTGAGGATGCCTGCGATCCCGGCCCACACCGCACCGGCTAGCGCGCCGACGATGAGCACGAGCGGTACGTGCAGCCATGGGCTCATGTGATCGACCCCGCGAAGTACTGACCCTGGCCGCCGATGTTGAACAGGCCGCAGCGGAATGCGAACGCAACTGCGAGGCCGGTGAGGATGATCGGCGTCGTTTGCAGCAGCGTCTGCTGCAGGTTCTGCGCGGCCACTGACGCGGTGTCCCACGGGAACCACATGTGCTGTGTCGAGAACGGGATCCGCGCCGAATGGTTGCCGATGTGGAAGAACCAGTTCAGGCCCGTGCCGTTGAAGATTGCGTGGTAGACCTTGAGCGGGTTCTTGCCTGTCAGCCCCACGACTAGGCCGCCCATCAGGAATGCGATCAGCGTCGTGATCAGCGGCGCGATGATCCCGGAGAGGCCGTCGAAACGGGACGCGAAGTGCATCGAGGGCGGCGGGACCACGCCCGGCTCGAGCGGCGCTTGCTCGACATCGTCCTGCGACTTCGCTAGTTCAACGTCGTCGGACACACGCTTCTCGTCATCGCTCATGCCGCCTCCTCCCCGCTGCGGCGCCCGCCGGTCATCGCAAAGCCGAGCTCTTCCTCGGTCGCGGTCGGCGGGAACTCGCCGGCGATCTGACCCTCGTAGATGACGAGGATCCGGTCGGAGAGCGAGAGAATCTCTTCCAGCTCGAGCGAGACGAGGAAGATCGCCCGTCCCGCATCGCGCTGCTCGAGCAGCCGCCCGTGCACGAACTCGATCGCGCCGACATCGAGGCCGCGGGTCGGCTGCGCCGCGATCAGCACCTTCGGGTCGCCGTCGATCTCACGCGCGAGCACGACCTTCTGCTGATTCCCGCCGGAGAGAGCGCTGGCCGGCGTCGCCGGCGTTCCGCCGCGCACGTCGAACTCCTTCAGCAGCTTGCGGGCCCGCGCCGTCATCGCGCTCAGGTTCAGGAACCCGCGCTTCGAGTTCGGCTGCTGCCGGTACGCGTGCAGCGCGAGGTTCTCCGTGAGCGTGAACGGCAGCACCAGGCCGCGCCGATGGCGGTCCTCGGGAATGTGGCCGATGCCGGCGTCGAGCGCCTCCTTCGCCCTCGCATGCGTGAGGTCGTGACCGTCGACGACGATCCGGCCCGACTTCACGGGACGCAAACCTGCAATGGCGTCGATAAGCTCGCTCTGACCGTTCGCGTCGACGCCTGCGAGCCCGAGGATCTCTCCGCCGCGCACCTCAAAGCTCACGCCCCGCACCATCTCGAGCCCACGGTCGTCGATCACGTTCAGGTCCTCGACCTGGAGCAACGGGTCGCCCGGGTGGCCCGGTTTCTTCTCGACGCGCAGCAGCACTTCGCGCCCGACCATCATCCGCGCGAGGCTCTCCTCAGTCGCTCCGGCTGCGGGGATCGTGTCGACGACGACGCCGCGCCGCAGCGTCGTGATGCGGTCCGCGACCTCGAGCACCTCGTTCAGCTTGTGCGAGATGAAGATGATCGACTTCCCCTGTGACCGCAGCGACTCGAGGATCTCGAACAGCTCCTTCGACTCCTGCGGCGTGAGCACCGCGGTCGGTTCGTCGAGAATCAGGATCTCCGCACCGCGGTACAGCGCCTTGAGGATCTCGACACGCTGCTGCTGGCCGACGCTGATCCGGTCGACGCGCGCATCGGGGTCGACGAGCAAGCCATAGCGCTCCGACAGCTCGCGCACGCGTTTGCGCGCCGCGTCGTAGTCCAGCAGCACGCCGGCGTGGCGCGGTTCGGTCGCGAGCACGATGTTCTCGGCGACCGTCATTACCGGGATCAACATGAAGTGTTGATGGACCATCCCGATGCCGTGCTCGATCGCGGCTCGTGTCGAGCCGAGCTCGATCGGCTTGCCGCGCAGCAGGATCTCACCCTCGTCCGGCGTGTAGAGCCCGTAGAGGATGTTCATGAGCGTCGACTTGCCGGCGCCGTTCTCGCCCAGCAACGCGTGCACCTCTCCACTGGCGAGGTCGAAGTTGACGTTGTCGTTGGCGAGCACCCCGGGGAAGCGCTTCGTGATCCCGCGGAGCTCGAGGAGCGGTGCCTCGGCCATGCTCGCGCGATCCTAGACGGTCGACCGGTGAGACGTTTGTGAACGGGGATGGCTCAGACCGAGCAGGTCGCACGGGTCGGGCGCAGGGCATAGCGGTGTCTACGTTCAAGCCCGACCCGGGCGAGATGCGACGCGTCTGAGCCACCATCCGGCGCGAACGTCTCGCCGGTCGCCCGTCTCACCCCGAAGGGCGGAGACCGCTCGACAGCTGCTGCGCCGCCGCACGCGCGCGCACGCCGATGTCGGCGGAGATGCGGGGATCGAGCTGCCGTACGCCGATCGCCCCGCTCGAGGCGTCGAACACAATGTCCTCGCCACCGCGGTAGACGCCGGCGACCGCGTCGCTCATCACCACGCCGATCGGGACGCTCGTCAGCTCGAAGTCCGAGAGCTCGAGGCCTACCCGATTTTGCTGGTGCGCGCCGGCGATCGCAGCCTTGGCACAGAGGCCCCCGTGCGCCATCACGACCACCGCGCCGCGGGCGATCGCGCCGAGGGCCGCCTCCTTGCACGCCGCTGGGAGCGCCGTCGACCACGCGCGAAGCACGATGGTTCCGCGCTGGACGTCCTGCGCGCCCCGCGTGAACGCGGCCGCAAGCGCTGCTTCCTCCGGTCCGATCCACGCGACGCTTGCGGCGAGGGCGCCCTGCTCGGCCGCGACGAGCCCGGCGACGACCCCGCCGAGCCGAGCCGCCTGCGCGTCGTCGAGGACGAGCCCGACGAGATTCGAACGACGGTGCCCCTTCGTCGTACCGCCGACGTACACGTAGTGCGAGGTCGGATGCTGCGCCGCGACTGCCTCGACCGCGGCGATGTCTGCCGCCTGTGCCGAAACGACGACCAACGGATAGGCGGGCATGCTCGCGAGCGTCCCGCCGCTCGCTGCGATCGACGCACCGGGCACCGCCTTCACATCGAGCGGCCCGACGACGCCCACGCGCAGCCCGGTGGTCGGCGGCGGCGAAGCGGTCGTCCGCTTCGACGTCGACGTCGTCGTCGTGTGTGGCGCGCTACCGCAGCCTGCCGCCACACCGGCGCAGAGCAGAGACAGCGCGATGAGAGCCGCCCTCATCCGCATTCCCCTTGAAAAATAGACGGGGCGGGCCGCGATGGCCCGCCCCGTGTGCATCCAACCGCCGATCCGTCTACTTGACGGTGGCGGGGATCCCCTTGACCTTGCCGGCCTTCAGCAGCACGAACTGCGCTGCGACTGCCGTCCTGATCGATGCCGGCACCTTCGAGCTCCACTTGCCGTAGCCCACGCCGTTCACCGAGGCGCCGAAGTTGACGTCCGCGCCACCCTTCAGCTTGCCGCCCCTGGCCGCGACGATCGCGGAGTTCACCGCGACGTCGACCTTCTTGAGGGCGCTCGTCATGACCCAGGAGCCGAGGTAGCCCTGGTCAGCGTCGACGCCGACACCGAAGATGTTCTTCGAGTGCGCTGCGTCGAGCACGCCGAGACCGCACTGGCCGGCGACCTGGAACTCGACGACCGAGCCCTGTGCGATCTGGTTCAGTGCCTTCTCCTTGCACTTCGCCTGTGCGACGAAGTCCTGGGAGTAGTCGTTCAGCGTCTTGATGCCCGGATCGGCCTTCTTCGCGCCGAACTGGTAGCCCGCGATGTAGCGATCGACCGGCGGGATCTTCAAGCCGCCGACGGAGCCGACTGCGGCGCCGCTGTGGGCCTTCGCCCAGAGACCGGCCGCGTAGCCGACGAGGTAACCCGCCTCCTGCTCCTTGAACAGCAGGCCCTCGACGTTCTTCGGCTTGTGCTTCATCGACGTGACGTCGACGTCGACGATCGCGAACTTGCTGCTCGGATACGACGACGCGATCGCGTCCATTGCATCGGTCATCAGGAACCCGACGCCGATGGTGATCCCGGCGCCGGACTGAACGCACGCCTTGAGGTTCGGGATGTAGTCGGCGGCCGACTTCGACTGAATGACACGACCCTTGACGCCAGCCTTCTCAGCAGTCTGGAGACCGACGAACGCAAGGTGGTTGAACGACTTGTCGTTCAGACCGCCGATGTCGGTGACGAGACATGCGCTGAAGGCGGCCTGGTGTGCTGCGGACGCCGAGCTGCCGCGCATGGCAGCGAATACGGACGCCAAAAGCACCGTCGCGACAGCAAGTGCCGCGAGCGTGAGCCAACGCTTCCTCACTTGATAAACCCTCCTGTTGTTCGTCTGACCGGGGGGACTAGCGCGGCCTAGCCTAGCCCGTCTTACTGACGAGGGCTAGAGGCGGGGCTAATCGACGGCCGGCGCGTGCACGACCCGCTCGAGATCGTGCTCGGAGACCAGGACGCGGCGGGGCTTCGACCCCTCGTAGGGCGTGATGATCCCGCGCCGCTCCAGCATGTCGATCAGGCGGCCCGCCCGGGTGTAGCCGACCCGCAAACGGCGCTGCAGTAGGGAAACGCTGGCGGTCTGGGCGGTCACGACGACCTCGATCGCCTTGTCGAGCAGCGCGTCCTCGTCCGGGTCGAACTCGTCGTCGCTGTCAACGTCGTCCGCGAAGACCTGAGGCGCCTCGAGGAAGCTCTCGTCAACCTGCTGTTCGCGCTGCGCCTTCGTCTGCTCGACGATCATCGCCACTTCTTCCTCAGTCACGTACGCGCCCTGGACGCGCTGCAGGCGCGACGTCCCGAGCGGCTTGAAGAGCATGTCGCCCTGGCCGAGCAGGCTCTCCGCGCCGTTCGAGTCGAGAATGACCCGCGAGTCGGTCTGCGA
>WNFM01315633.1_pt1 | contig 16691 bp, 16 predicted proteins | sample 5400271 | NCBI WGS metagenome assembly WNFM01 (sample SAMN13153352, study PRJNA577476) | soil metagenome | isolation source: 60 cm saprolite on Douglas fir-dominated hillslope | place: USA:California | collected 2013-09-17
TTCTTCATTCCGGGATCGCTGTCCCAGGACGGGTCACCAAACTCCTTTACGTAATTTGAGGTGATGAGGTCCTTTGCGTTTTCCAGGCCCGCCGGCTTGAGCACGCTCTCGATCGAAGACGAAATGCCATGCAGGATGTGCACCGGCTTCCAACCCATTTCTGCAGCTTTTCGGATCGCTATTGCTGCAAACTTTGGCGTCGTGAAATTCGCAAAGACATCGACACCTGTGGTGCGGATCTTCACCATCTGCGAGTCGATGGTCGGGTCTGTGACTTCGTAGGTCTGCTCGACAACGATATTGCTCGCCTTGTCACCGAGCCCCTTCTTGAATCCGGTTATGTTGTCACGGCCGAGCCCATCGCCGGAATAGATAACGCCGATCCTGGCATTCGGATAATTCTCCGCGAGGTATTTTCCATATACGAAAGTCTCGCCCTGCGTGTGAGGTTGAAATCCCATCGACCACGGATATTGCTTGTAGTCTCCAAATACCGTCCCTCCCGACGCGATCAGAAGATGTGGTACCTTCTTGCCGTTGATATACTTGATCGCCGCCAAATTGGTGGGGGTACCGAGGATGCTATAGAGCAACAGCACTTCGTCGCCCTCGATCAGTCTGCGGACCTGCTCCACCGTTCTGGGAGGGCTATAGCTGTCGTCGTAGGAGATGTAGTCGATCTTGCGGCCATTTACTCCGCCCTGATCGTTGATCATCTTGAAGTAGGCGGCTTGGGTTCGGCCCACGACGGCGAAAGCGGAGTTCGGCCCGCTGTACGGCATCGTATTGCCGATCTTGATCGAGGTGTCGCTTGCACCTTGATCGTACAATTTTTCTGCGTGACTCGCGCAGGTCGAGATCGCGATAACGACGGCGGACAACACCGCGCCTTTTGCCTTCCACATGACTTCCCTCCCCTGTTGTCGAGTTATGTACTTTCCCGGTCTGCAGACGGCTTGGCTGTTAGGCGCATCTTTGGCGTCGTGAACGCGGGACTGGTCTGGGACCCTCTGTGCTCATGAGAGCTGAGAGCCTCGTCAGTAGCCGACCGTGAATCGACGCATGGAATGGCGCGGCTGCTCGATCTCGTCGACCAGAGCGACAGCGTAGTCCTCGTAGGAGATCCAGCTTCGCCCGCTGGCGTCGCGGAGCGCGGTGTCGGCTCCTATTCTGAAGACGCCCGTACGCTCGCCGGGGACGAACTGCGCGGACGGCGAAAGGAACGTCCAGTCGAGATCGCTGGTCTGTCGCAGCGCGTCGAGGAAATCGCAGCCGGCACGTGACTCGGCCTGGTACGGTTCAGGGACGCCGCCGGCATCGATCAGCTTGACGCCGTAGCCGTTGTCGAGACTGCCGGCACCGCCGACGACGACGTAGCGCGGCACGCGCGCCTGGCGCACGGCGCCAATCAGTTTGTCGGCCTGGCCGTGCAGAAAATGGACGCTGCTGACGACAACGTCGTGACCTCGCAGCAGCAACGCAAGTTCATCGACGCGATTGGCATCGCCGTTCTGGGCGATCACCCCATCGAGCTGCGGCACTTTGTCCGGATGACGTACGATGGCCGTGACGTGATGGCCGCGCCGCGCGAGCTCGGCCAGGATTCGCGATCCGGCATTGCCCGTCGCACCGATCAGAGAAACTTTCATCGTTTCCTCCCGGCAATGAGCCGCTCCGGCTTTGCGACCTCGTCCCTGGCCTCAGACGGCGCCTGGGCCCTGGAAAACGACGGTCAATCGCGGCGCGTGCGTGGATGCCGGCCCGGAGGATTGACCAATTTGTACGATATGTCAATTATGATCTATCATACAATTTAGTCGGAATGCGGGCCGTCGGCACGGCCGTCGCAGCACGAGTGCTGCGACCGGGGAGCCAATTCTACTTTGCATGGGGTTGTTTTCGTAATTTTGCGTTGCTCTGGCTGCGCAAGAGCATTCGCGCGTGACCGCCCGTCACATCCCGATCAGGTCAGCCTTGTCGATGACGTTCTTCACCAGCCGGATGGTCGCCGCGTCGATCATCTCGCCGTTATAGGTCACGGCACCAAACCCCTGAGCCTCGGCTTCGCGATAGGCCTTGGTCATCGCACGCGCCGCATCGACATCGGCCTGCGAGGGCGAAAATGCGTGCGCGCCCGGCGGACAAAACCAGCCAGTTTGTCGGAATAGCCGCCGATGGCCGGTATGGGCGCCTGGCTAGACTGCTAAGTTCTTGAAAGGCTTGGTGGGCGCACCAGGGCTCGAACCTGGGACCCGATGATTAAGAGTCATCTGCTCTACCAACTGAGCTATGCGCCCGGATCTCGGTCCGGAGAAGCCCTGCAAGAGGGCGTCGTTTAGCAAAGCGACCCCTCGATGTCCAGCAAGCCCGAACGAGTTTTCCCGGCCTTTGGCGAGCCCCCGGAACGGCAAAAAACCGCTGAATTTCAGCGGCTTCCGCCGTTACCGGGATCGACCCGCCGAAAGCGAGGCCTAGAGCCGCTCGGGGCCGCCCCGATCCGGGCCGCCGTCGCGGTCGTAGCGATTCCGGTCTAAACCGCGACCCCGGCCGCCGTCGTCGCGGTCACGGTCACCGCCGCGATCCATGCCCATGCCGCCGTGGTGGCGCCAGCCCTCGCCACCGCCGAACCGGCCCATATGGGTCAACACGGCAAGGCGGCGCTTCTGGCCGTCATCGAGCGTCTTGTAGAGGGGGTCGGCCGCATCGGCGATTTTCTTCATCGCCGTAGCCGAGGTGGCCATGTTGTCGGCGCGCTCGCGCAGGCGGGCGACCGGATCGTCCGGCTTCTGCTGGCTGCCATCATCCTTGTCCGCATTCATCCGCGCATTGGCGCGATCGATCCGCAGTTTTGCAAATTCCTTCACCGCGGTCTCGACCGGCGACCACAGCTTTTCCTGGTCCGCCGAAAGCCTCAGCCCGGCATGAACCGCCGCGATCCGCGCATCGGCGAACGCCGCCCTGTCTTCCGGGTTCATCCACATGTGTCCGTAGGACCAGTGACGGTGCTGGGCGTAGACGGCGGTCGAACCGGCGATGGCGAGCACGGCGACCGCGGCGATGGTGAACTTCCTCATGCGAACCTCCTGTAAAGGTTGCATGAAGATGGGCCTGTGCCGGGCGTTGTTCAACTTAACGATTGGCAAGAGAGCTTGCTCTTACCAAGATGTAATGTGACGCCGTTTGATGCATCGCAATGCGACGTCTCAAACTGCGGCAGAATCTAGACCATCCCGAGCAGCCGCGGCAACCACAGCGATATTTCCGGGATGTAGGTGATCAGCCCGAGAAAGACCAGCATCGCGCACAGCCAGGGCAGCACCGCGATCGTGATCTCGCTGATCCCCATCTTCGCAATACTGCTGGCGATGTAGAGGTTGAGTCCGACCGGCGGATGGCACAGTCCGACCTCGGTGTTGACGATCATCAAGACGCCGAGGTGAACCGGGTGGATACCGAGCTTGGTCGCCAGCGGAAACAGGATCGGCGCCATGATCAGCAGGATCGACGACGGATCCATCACGTTGCCCGCGAGCAGCAGGATGATGTTGACGACCAGGAGGAACATCCAGACCGAGAAGTTCTTGTCGATGATCCACGCCGCCATCTCCTGCGGGATCTGCTCGTGCGTCATCAGGAACGAGAACAGCACCGCATTGGTGATGATGTAAAGCAGCATCGAGCTCATGCTCGCGGCCTGCAACAGCACCTTCGGCACCTCGGTGAGCTTCAACTCCTTGTAGACGAACACCGTGATGAAGAAGGCATAGACCGCGGCGACCGCGGCGGCTTCCGTCGGCGTGAAGATACCGCCATAGATGCCTCCGAGCACGATGCCGATCAGCGACAGGCCCCAGACGCTTTCACGAAACGCGGTCCATTGCTGGCCGAGGCTCGCCTTCGGCATCTTCGGATAGCCGTTGCGAAGGGCGACGACGAACGTCACTGCCGCCAGCATCAGCGCCAGCAGGATGCCGGGTACGATGCCGGCCATGAACAGCGCGCCGATCGAGGTGTTGGTGGAGACACCGTAGAGCACGAGAATGATCGAGGGCGGCACCAGGATGCCGAGCGCGCCCGAGGTCGAGATCACGCCGACACCGAAACGCCTGGGATAGCCGTGCTCGACCATCGCCGGCATCATGATCGAGCCGATCGCAACTACCGTCGCCACGCTCGAGCCGGAGATCGCCGCAAACATCGCGCAGGCGGCAACGCCGGCAAGGCCGAGTCCACCAGGGAAATGCCCGACCAGCGAGGTCGTAAACGCGATCATCCGCCGCGCCACGCCGCCGCGAGTCAGGAAAGTGCCGGCCAGAATGAAGAACGGGATCGCCATGATGCCGAAATTGTCGAGCCCCGAAAACAGTTTCAGGCCGACGCTTTCGATCGGCACTTCCGTCATCGTGAACAGGAAGGTCAGCACGGTGAGGCCGAGCGAAATCGAGATCGGCATGCCGGTCAGCATCAGCGCAAACAGCAGCCCGAAGATTATGGCGGCTCTCATCACGCTTCTCCAAGCGCGATCGGCGCGGTCTTGCTGGTTTCGATGCCGTCGACATGCGCCGCGTCATGGTGCGGCAGTTCGCCGGTTTTCCAGTAGGTCCACGCCACCTGCAGGAAGCGGAAGCACATCAGGTAGGAGCCGAGCGGAATGCAGGCGTAGACGATCCAGCTCGGCAGTTCGAGGTCAGGTGAAACCTGGTCGGTCGACATCAGCTCGATGACGAATTTGGCGCCCATGGTGCCGACCATGGCGGTGAACAAGGCGCCGCCCATCAGGCCGAACAGGATGGTGCCCTTGCGCCAGCGGTCGTTGAGCTGGTTGATCAGCACGTCGACGCCGACATGGATGCCGGTCCGCACGCCATAGGCGGCGCCGAACTTCGCCATCCAGATGAACATGTAGATGCACAGTTCCTGCGCCCAGGAGATGTGGATCTGGATCAGATAAGGATAGAGAAACGACACGCCGGTGCCGAACCGGTGCACGACGGAAACGAAAATCAGCAAGGTCGCGCCGCCCATCAGCGCGCTGATCAGGATTTCCTCGAGCCGATCAAGGATACGAAGCATCTAACCCCCAAGTGCATTCGATAGAATTCAGTTCCGGCGGGGCGACCTTAACCTCTCCCGCATGCGGGGGAGGTCGGCGCAACGCGCCGGGTGGGGGAAGTTCTATCAACACGAGCAGTATGACTCGCGGCAACACCCCCATCCCGGCCCTCCCCCGCAAGCGGGAGAGGGAGAACCTCGTTTAGTGGCCCGCCTGCCCGGTCTCTCTCAGGAACTCGTCGATCACGCGACGTCCTTGTAGACCGGATCTACCGCCTTGCGCATCGCGGCGTCCTGCTCCGGCGTCAGCGTGACGATCTCGGTCTTGCCGGCCTTCTTGATCTCGGCGAGCGCGTCCTCGTTTTCCTTCGCCGACTGGCCGTTGCCGAAAGCGGTGGCTTCCTTCATGGCCTTGTCGAGCTCGGTGCGGATGTCGGCCGGCAGGCCGTCCCAGAACTTCTTGTTCACGACCACGACATAGCCGATGTAGCCGTGGTTGGTGACGGTGGCGAACTTCTGCACCTCATGCATTTTATCGGTGTAGATGTTGGACCAGGTGTTCTCCTGGCCGTCGACCACGCCGGTCTGCAGCGCCTGATAGACTTCGCCGAACGCCATCACCTGCGGGATCGAACCGAGCGCGCGGAACTGCGCCTCGAGCACCTTCGACGACTGGATCCGGAACTTGACGCCCTTGTAGTCGGCGGGCGCAACCAGCTTCTTGTTGGCGGTCATTTCCTTGAAGCCGTTGTCCCAATAAGCGAGGCCGGTCATTCCCTTGGAATCAAGCAGCTTGAGCAACCTGGCGCCGAGCGGACCGTCGGTGACTTTGCGCAGCGTGATGAGGTCGGGAAGGATGTAGGGCAGATCGAACACCTCGAATTCCCTGACCCCGATCGGGCCGAATTTCGAGTTCGACGGTGCCAGCATCTGCACCGCGCCGAGCTGCAGCGCTTCCAGCTCTTCCTTGTCCTTGTAGAGCGTCGAGTTCGGATAGACTTCGACCTTGACCTTGCCGCTGGTGTATTTCTCGGCCAGTTCCTTGAACTTGTCGGCGGCCTTGCCCTTCGGCGTGTCGGAAGCCACCACGTGGCTGAACTTGATGACGATCGGCGCCTGCGCCGCGGCCGGACCGGCCAGAGCCAATGCCGCGACCGATGCCGCAGCCAAAATCAGTTTCCGCATGTTTCCTCCCGCGCTATTTTTTGCAGGACGCAGGAAGTACCTGGCCCCGAAGCTTGTATGCCAGCCGCACCAATACAGAGAAGCGCTGCGGATTGCCATTGCCCCTTTAGCAGGGGCTGATCTTTCGTTTTTGCTGCATCGCAAAATGCGACATTCTGTCCATACATCAAACGTCTGCTGCGATTGGCCACCGCATATGCAGGGCGCTGTGCCCGGCTTCCGCTGCAGCGTCCAGTAGAGGTTGGCTTACGCTGGGTTCGCGATTGCAGAACGCGCGATGCCGTAGGATGGGTGGAGCGAAGCGATACCCATCAAATCTCTTTGCGGGAAAAGTGATGGGTATCGCTTCGCTCCACCCATCCTACGAATCTCGGATACGACTTCACGTTCTCGCGGCGCGGTGCGCCCGGAGTTTTGCATTTTGTTCGCCCTCTTGAAGAAAAGAGGGCGCGGGGAAGACCGAGTGCGCGCTGCACCCGCGGTCTCGCAGGCATGATGCATAACAAGATGCGCCCACGAGCATACAGGTTCAGCGGTGAACACACCGGCCTCCCCCACGCAACGGCTTTACGGCTTATACGATTTCGTCCTGGTGACCGGCTTTCTTGCCACCATCATCAGCTTCAGCTTTCGCTTCCGCCAACTTGACGCCAGCACCGGGGCGTCAGACCCAAACGATTTCACCGTACGCTTTTGCCGCGCTCGTCAGTCGCTGCATCGGCGTCCATCGCATCCCACCGCACGGTCGTGACGATCGCGATCGCCCCTCTTGTCGCGGTAGACGGGCGGAGTTGAACCACTGATTTGCCCGACGGCGGAAGCGGAATATTTTTGATTCCTGGGCTTGACAAGATTTCGGAAAATCCGAAGTGATTTGCCCGTCGGGCTATTTTGTTGCAGGTATTGCCGTCACTTCGTCATTGCGAACAAAGCGACGAGACTTCCAGAGAAGCCCGTTTGCCGAAGGTCTGCTTCGCGCCATGAGGTGGCGTTGCCGACAAGCGGATGCACGCGCGTGGTCTTCAAGCGATAGCTTGATCAGCCGCAGTTCCAGACCGGCCCGATCGGCGTCCGGGTCCAGCACGGGCCGAAGGTGCCGCCGTTGTAGCGGCCCCCGTAAAAGCCAGGCCGGCCGAAATAGTGCCAGTCGCCATCGTAGCCATAATATTCCGGGGTCCGATCGATATACCAGGGCCGCCGGTTCTGGCGCGCGTAGCGCGCAAACCCGGCTTTCTGGGCATAAAGCGGCAGGGTGTTATTCAGGGGCTGCTGATAGCCCGGCAGGAAGCCGTAACCGTGCCAGCGTGGCGCCGGTCGTTTATGAGCGGGCGCCGCCGGCGCGAGAGCCGGCAGCAGCGACAGGACGATAGCAATCAATGGAAACACGAAGCGCGACATCGGGATAGCATAGACGGCCGGATATCGGGATGCGATTCAAATATAAGTGCACCGCCCAGCGCAAGTCGGGCGCCATGAGCGACGTCAAAGACCCCTCCACAACGAGGAGCGAAGATTCCGACTTCAGAAAGCGGCAACCTTGCGCACAAACCTTCGCGGGGCTTTAAGTTGGCAGTCAGAAAACTGACTGCTGACCAGATCGGCCTAAAACAGATCGCCAACAATCGATATTCATTTTTATGCGGGAACTATATATCAATCAGCGATGGCAATTGATTATCTTCAAGTCGGACAACGCCTGCGCGCGCACCGCATCGGCCTCGGGCTGACTCCTGAACAATTGGCCGAGCAACTCGATATCTCTCGCGCGGCGCTATACAACTATGAGAAGGGCGAAGGGCCAGTAAAACTGGAGATTTTGGAGCGGATAGCTGATTTTTTGAAGACGTCGCTACCTTCCCTTCTCGGCGTCGGGACAGAGTATTTTTCAAGCGCCACCGCCTATTTTGAGCGGCTCCGGCAAATTGAAGCAAGCTCCGAGCGAGTTCTCGTCTACTACGAGCCGGTCACCTTCTTGCTGACCTCCGACGAATATCCGCAGATACTACGGAATATGCTGCTTGAAGGCCTGCCGGAAAAGCTGCCCAATCGACGCCGCGCCCAAGCTGAAATAGAGAGCTTGATTGGAATTCTGACCGAACGCCGGGCGACCATATCCAAGGGGGGACCGAGTTTCGCGGGCATTGTCGGCGCCACGCAGGTGCGTCGCTTGCTGCGAACCGGCCTGATCGGGACCTACGACCTGCCAAAGGCAGAGCGCGATAAACGACGGCAGGCTGCCCGGCGAGAGGTCGAGCGGATCGCCACCATCATGGAGAATGAGCCGGTCGGCATTCAGATCGGGATCGTCGACGACACGCTCCCCAATCAGACATTCGAGATATGCCGGTCCCGCGATGGCACTGTTCTGGTCGCGGTCAGTCCGTTTCGGTTAGGCGAACTGCCGAATGTGCGGTTGGGTGTCGCGACCGTCACCGCGGCGCCTGAGGCCGTCGACCTTTACCAACGGCTCGCCGGTCAAATGTGGGAGCGGGCAGCCAAGGGTGTCAGCGGAGCGGCACTGCTGCGCAAATGCTTGAAAGAGCCTCAAATCTAAGCGGGCCGTGATCCATCAGAGCAACGCCCGTCCGGCCTTCGAGATGGGAACCTCTCCGCTACCTGCGTCAGGCAGTTTACAGAACTCACCGAAGAAATCATCGATTCAACAGGGCGTTAGCTGCTTGCGGCGCATTCGGCATGTTTCACGCAATGACGATGCAGCGCTATGTCCGGCTACCTGATTGCCGGGCCTAATTTCTAAGCTGTCTATGTTTATAGAATATTCTTGATTTTTATACGACGGCGATGTGAACTGTACATATCGGGATCGCGATGATCGAGCCTCGATATAGCCAAACCATGTCCCGCCCTGCGCGCCGTGGCGGGTGGAGGATCGCCTCGTCAACGTGCGCGGTTCGTACTTGAAGACTCATGGCTGAGACCGCTGCAAGCGGTCGCAGTCGCAACGCATTTTCGATGGGGGATTCTCGTGAGCCACTTTTCAGACGTCGCAAATACCTTCACCTCCGACGAACTCTCGCCAGCTAAGGAGACCGAAGCGCGCAAGGCGCTGTTGGGATCGGCACTGGGCTATGCGATGGACGGTTTCGACCTTCTCATCCTCGGCTTCATGCTGCGGATCATATCCGCCGATCTCGGATTCGGCCCCGCACAGGGAGCCTCGCTCGTCACTGCGACGCTGACGGGTGCGGTGATTGGCGGCGTCGTTTTCGGAATGCTGTCGGATCGCATTGGCCGGGTCCGCGTGCTGACCTGGACGATCGTGCTGTTCGCCGTGTTCACCGGCATGTGCGCGCTTGCGCAAGGTTATATTGGGATCTCCTGATCTATCGCACGATTGCCGGCATTGGGCTTGGTGGCGAGTTCGGTATAGGCATGGCGCTGGTCGCTGAAGCGTGGCCTGCCTCGAAGCGTGCGCGGGTGTCCTCATATGTGGGACTGGGCTGGCAACTTGGTGTGCTTGCGGCAGCGATCGTCACGCCGTTGCTGCTTCCGGTTATCGGCTGGCGCGGCATGTTTGCGATCGGCATCCTCCCGGCGATCGCCGCCTACTTCATCAGGTACTCGCTGCATGAACCGGACGTCTTCGTCGCGCGGACCGCCAAAGCGCCGACCACAAGCCTTCCGATCAATCTGCTGGTCAAGGACGTCGAGACCACGAAGATCAGCATCGGCATGATCATTCTGTGTTCGGTCCAGAACTTTGGCTATTACGGCGTCATGATCTGGCTGCCGAACTATCTCTCTTCGCGCTTTGGCTTCGGTCTTGCCCAGTCGGCGACATGGACGGCGGTTACCATCGCGGGCATGGCGGTCGGTATCTTCCTGTTCGGTCACGCTGCCGACCGGATCGGCCGCCGGCCCGCCTTCATCACCTACATGCTTGGCGCAGCGATCATGGTGGTGGTCTATTCCAAGCTGACCGACCCGACCGCGCTGCTGATCGGCGGCGCCGTCATGGGACTGTTCGTCAACGGCATGCTCGGCGGATACGGCGCGCTGATGAGCGAGTTGTATCCGACAGCGGCGCGCGCCACGGCGCAGAATGTGCTGTTCAACATCGGCCGGGCGGTTGGCGGCCTTGGGCCGATCGTCGTCAGCGCCGTGGCGGCATCGTGGGGCTTTGACACCGCCATCGCCCTGCTGGCACTGCTCTACATCACCGATATCCTGGTGTTCTTGCTGCTCATCCCCGACCGGCGGGGCGCCGAATTGACCTGAGCGCATTGCCGCCCGATCTCATTGCGAGGACCTGATGACAGTCCAGATCCCTGTTGAATCCACGACCGTGGAAGCCACGACAGTGAAAGGCGGCGGAGCCGTGCACGACGCCGCACCCTGGAGCCCAACCGTGGTCGGCGAAGTCGCCGAGGTGATCGCGAATGATGCCGTCAACCTCGAATATCGCCATCTCATCGTGCGATGCAGTTCGGTCGCGGCGGGCGCCGTCCCGGGACAGTTCTTCCAGTTGCTGTGCCCGCACACCGATGGCGCTCAGCCGTTCCTGCGGCGGCCGATGAGCCTATACGGCGCCGATCCGGTCCGCCGCGAGATCGAGTTTCTCTACAAGATCGCCGGTTCCGGAACCCGCGGGCTGGCAACGCTGCGTCCCGGCTATCCTATCGACATCATGGGGCCGCTCGGCGTCGGCTTCACCATCGACCCGTCGCTGCGGCACATCGTGGCGATCGGGCGAGGTGCCGGACTGGCGACGCTCGCGCCGCTTGCCAAAACGGCGAAGGCCAATGGCACCAAGGTGACGGCGATCTTCAGTGCACGCCGTCCCGAACTGCTGGTCTCGGTCGACCTGTTCAAGCGCCATGGCGCCGAAGTGATCGCCGTCACCGACTCCGACAGCACCAGCGGCCCGTCGAACATCGAACGCATCTTGCGCGGCCTGATCGCTGAAAAACGCTGCGATGCATTCTACACCTGCGGCTCCAGTCGCCTGCTTCGCGTGCAACAGCGGCTGGCGCGCGAGTTCGATATCCCGGGCCAGGTGGCGATGGAGCAGCAGATGGCCTGCGGCATCGGTCTTTGCTTCTGCTGCGTGCGCGATTTCAACGTCGGCGGCGAGATCGTGCACCGCAGGGTCTGCTGGGACGGACCCGTCTTCGATATGATGGAGGCGCTTCCATGATCGATCTTTCGGTTCGGATTGGCAATCTGACGCTCGCCAATCCCGTCATGCCTGCCTCCGGTACGTTTGCCGAGAGCCTGATCCAGGCGATCGACTTCAATCGGCTCGGCGCATTCGTCACAAAGACCATCACGCGCGAGCTCCGGACCGGCAACCCGCTGCCGCGCGTCGTCGAGCGCGCCGGCGGACTGATCAATTCCATCGGGATTCCCTCGAAGGGCGTGCCCTACTTCATCAATGAAACGCTGCCGCACTATGCACCATACCAGCCGCCGCTGGTCGTCAGCATCTCGGCGCCGACCGCAGAGGACTTCGCGCAGCTCGCCACCGAGCTGACGCGCGCCGGCGTGGCCGCTATCGAGGCCAATATCTCCTGCCCCAATATCGAGGAAGACGGCAAAGCCTTCGCGATGCGGGCGAGTTCCACCGAGGCCGTCGTGCGCCAGTTACGCGCGGCAACGCCACTGCCGCTGTGGGTCAAGCTGACACCGAACACCGGCGAACTGCCCGACGTTGCACGCGCCGCGGAAGCCGCCGGCGCGGACGCTGTCGTGGTTGCCAACACGATCCTTGCGATGGCCATCGACCTCACGACGTTCAAACCGTGCCTCGGCAATGTCATGGGCGGCCTGTCCGGTCCAGCCATCAAGCCGATCGTGCTGCGACAGGTCTACCAGTGCGCCCGTACCGTGAAGATCCCCGTGATCGGGTGCGGCGGAATTTCGACGACCGAAGACGCGGTTGAATATATGCTGGCCGGCGCCACCGCGGTCCAGGTCGGGACGGCAACCTTCGTCCAGCCGGCAGCGATGACGACGATCATCGATGGGCTGACCAAGTTCTGCGAGCGGCGTGACATTTCGCGCGTCGCCGACCTGATCGGTGCTGTTCTCAACGAAGAAACCGATGAACCCGAACTGGCGTGGTTAGCGCCGACACCATGACAGCGGCAAACCGGCGAAGCTTCGTTCCCGACACCAACATCGAGCGTGACCAGGCGTTATGCGAGACCCTGTTTGCCTCGCTGCGCGACGCCACCGGCGACGGCATCGGAATCACACGCGAAAGTTTCGGCGCCGGAGAATCGCTGGCGCTCGACATTGCCGAAACTGCCGCGAGGGAGGCTGGACTTGAAACCGAGCGCGACGCCGGTGCCAATCTCGTGGTGACGCTTCGAGGGACTGATGCCGAATTGCCGTACGTCGCCTGCGGATCGCATCTCGATTCGGTTCCGCAAGGTGGCAACTTCGATGGTGGAGCCGGCGTGATCGCGGGGCTCGCGATCCTGGCCGGCCTGAAACGGGATAACTTCATCCCCCGACGAACGCTCAAGCTGTTCGGCCTTCGCGGCGAGGAAAGCGCCTGGTTCGGCAAGGCCTATATGGGATCGAGCGCATTGTTCGGCCGCCTGACGCCGGACGACCTCGCCTCGCCACATGCGATTTCGGGCCGCCCGCTGATTGACTGTATGGTTGACGTCGGCGCGGACATCGATCGCATTGCGCGGGGAGAACCTCTGCTGGACAGCAAGCAAATCGCCGCCTGGGTCGAGCTGCACATCGAACAGGGCCCGGTCCTGGTGGCACGTGACCTGCCCATCGGCATAGTCACCGGCATTCGCGGCAATGTGAGGCATCGAACCGTTGAATGCGTTGGCGAGGCCGGCCACTCCGGCGCCGTGCCGCGCTGGCTGAGACGCGACGCTGTCTTTGCAGTGGCCGAACTGATCACTCATCTGGACCGGCACTGGCGCACGCTGCTGGAACGCGGCCGCGACCTGGTCATCACATCCGGCGTCATGGGAACCGACAGTACGGAACACGCCATCGCGCGCATTCCCGGCAGCGTCAAATTCTCCTTCGAGGCGCGCAGCCAGAGTCAGGAGACGCTGGAGGCATTTTACGATCTCTTCATGTCGGAATGTGCCAGCATCGGCGACGATCGCGGGGTCGAGTTCAAACTCGACCGTCGCCTGCAGTCATCACCCGCCACCATGGATCCCGGTTGGGTCGAGCGGTTGCGCGCCGCCGCCCGCGAGCTCGGGTTGCCCGATGAACCGATCCCCAGCGGAGCCGGACACGACGCAGCCGTCTTCGCCAATATCGGGATTCCGAGCGCAATGATATTTGTCCGCAACGAAAACGGTTCCCATAATCCGTTTGAGGCCATGAAGATCGACGACTTCATGAAGGGCGTCGCGGTGATGCGAAAAGTCCTCATGGAGGCAACCCTATGACGCCCCGGTCGATCGGAGAGGTCAGGCCATGACGGTGGAGGACCTCGGCGCGGCAACCGCGCGGCTTCTGATCGAGGCTGGCGCCATCCAGATCAGCCGGGACCGGCCTTACGTGCTGGCCGCGGGATGGGCCAGTCCTGTCTATGTCGATTGCCGGCTACTGATCGGTGAACCGCGGCTTCGCAAGGAAGCCGTGCGACTTGCGGCACTGGCAGCCCACAGATTGCAGGAGAGCGTTGGCTTCGATGCGGTTGCCGGCGCCGACACCGCAGGAATTCCTTTTGCATCCTGGCTGGCGGATGCGCTGGACGTTCCGCTCCGGTACGTTCGCAAACGACCATTGGGGATCGGCCACAACGCACAGGTGGAAGGCGGGCCGGTCGATGGGATGCGCGTCCTCCTCATCGACGACCTCACCACTGACGCAACCAGCAAGGTCTCCTTCGCAACCGGACTGCGTCAGGCCGGCGCTGATGTGACCGACGTGTTGACCATTTTTTATCACTCGGCGTTTCCCGGCGCGAGCGAACGTCTTGCAGAGACAGGGCTTACATTGCATCCGCTCGCGACATGGAATGATATCATGCGGATCGACCTCAGCGGCCGGCTCAATGCCGGCGACCGGGCGCATATCCTGGAGTTTCTCGACGATCCGATCGCCTGGTCGACCAGGCATGGAGGACGGTCGGCGCGGCCTCCCCGCAAGCGCTGATTTGCATCGGGCGCAGCAGAAGAGCACTCTGAGAGAGTTGCCCGCAGACCGGGGAAGCTTCCAGATCAGAACAGCTCGGCGGCAGCAATTTTGTTCAGAACCGTTAGCTGTTGCTCAGGGGAACCGTGGAGCGAGCTTTCGCCTTCTTCCACCAGACGAAAGAAAACCTTATAGGCATTTTGGGCGACGTCGACCGGCAATGGCTCTTCGTCAAACACAGTGACATAGTGTCCAGCCAAACCAGCTAGCAATCTGTAAAGAGCTCGATGGGAGGCATCGGCGGCAAAAAGCTGAAGGGCTTTTTCCCGGAACGTCTTGTACGTCCGAAGGCCAGGATGCTGGGTCGAAAGCCAATCGACAAGTTCGGTCAAAGCAGGATGCTCCCTCTACGTCATGAAGAAGCAACCGTTTTTAGCCCAAAGACGCTCCTTCCGCAATACAAAAATTTGGATAATTCCAGGTTTTTGTCACACCTCCCGGGACCGTAACCCGCCACGACAGGGAACGACGGACGAGTCGCTAATCTGCCCCGCGAATTCAACCGATCTAGTAGCACCGCACGATATTGACGGTGTGGTCCTTGCCGCCGGCGCCGGGGACCGTCACGGTCTCGGCGGGGCACTGCGTCACATAGACCCGGTCGGACGGCACGACATTCGGCGGAAACCGATGCGCCCAATCCCAGGGAACGTCATAGGTGGAGGTGTAACGAATATCGTTCGAGCGCGGCGGCGCAACGTCGGCAAAGGCCTCTCCGTTTGATGGGCCGTCGTAGTAGCCGGCCGGCCAGTACGCCACGTCGATGTTTCTGCGATGATGTGGCCGGCCGAATGGCGAATGAGGGATCGCGCGCGCAGAGACAAAACCTCCACCGTACACGCCGCTCGACCTGGCGAATGTCTGGTTGCCGGCACACATCAGCGCGATGACGGCGAGCGCCCCTGCAAGTGCACCGTACCTTCCATGCGTCATGGCACGCACCTGTTCCTGGGTTGCGAAGCAATATCCCCGCCAAGGCTAGGCCCCGCCTCCGGGACCCGCAAACATAACCTTAACTATTGGTTAATGCGTCCGCGCCGGCGGGCTTCCTGCGGCGGTTCCGCGGCGCGCAGATGATCCAGCACCATCCGGCTGGTAGCAGAGAGTTGCGTCGCATCGCGCACCACGACCTTCAATTCCCGTTTCGCCCAGTCGTCGCGCAGCGGGATCGCGCGCAGGCCCATGCCGGCGCCGATCACCTCGAACGCGCGATCCGGAATCAGACCGATGCCCATGTCGGCCTGCACCATTCGGCACACCGCGTCGAAGCCGGGCACGTTGATGCGCAGCCGCATCGATTTGCCGGCCTGGCTCGCCGCATATTGCGACCGCAGATAGATCGAACTCGCGGCATGCAGTCCGACATGGTCGAAATCGAGCGTGTCCGCGAACAGGATATCGGCGCGCGCCGCGAGCGGATGATCCGATCGCACCACCACGGCGAGATGATCGTAGCGATAGTGAAACGCCTCCAGCGCCCGCGTCTCGGCTTCGCCCGAGCAGATACCGATCTCGGCGGCGCCCTCCTCGATGCCGCGAACCACCTGCCCGCTCGGCCGCTCCTGCAGATCGACCCGCAGCAACTCATGCGCGCTGAAGAAGGCCTGCAGATCCTCGGGCAGAAACTGCACGATCGCCGAGAGGTTCGCCAGCATGCGAACATGACCGCGGACGCCTTGGGAATATTCCGACAGTTCGACGGCGATCTTTTCGACATTGAGCAGCGTGACGCGGGCATGGTGCAGCAGCGCCTCGCCGGCCGGCGTCAGTGCCATGCCCTTGGACAGCCGCCGGAACAGCGTGACGCCGAAGGCGAGCTCGAAATCGTTCATCCGCTTGGAGACGGCCGACGCCGCGATGCCCTCGCGGTGAGCCGCCCGTGTCAGATTCTGTTCCTCGCAGACCGCGATGAACAGCCGCAACGTCGTCAGGTCGATCCGGCGCGACAGCGCGGCTTCGGATGGGTGAATGGTGCGGTCGCGAAGAGCTGCGGGATCGAGGGTTTCGAGCGACATGGGGGGCGACCTGAGGCTTGGTGGACGCCGCACGGTACCTGCTCAACTTGCCTGAGAAATCTCAAATCGGCGTGCATTTGAAGGCGGATTTGGGAAACGATTCCAACCGGAAGCTTGAAAAGCGTGTTTCTTCCCAGCCTGGAACGAAATTCAATTCGAGGGCGGGACGGAACGATCTCTCGCATCCCGCTTTGATTCCGACTTCAAGACCCTTCACGGCAATTCCAATCGAACGCGACGGAGGCAAGCTCATGAGCAGTGCGCACCCCGACCTCAAAACCAGCCGGCAAATCT
>WNFM01079797.1_pt1 | contig 16683 bp, 19 predicted proteins | sample 5400271 | NCBI WGS metagenome assembly WNFM01 (sample SAMN13153352, study PRJNA577476) | soil metagenome | isolation source: 60 cm saprolite on Douglas fir-dominated hillslope | place: USA:California | collected 2013-09-17
GTTCTGTGGCAATCCGGTGGCGGCGAAGATTGAGAAGCTCGAAATAAACGGTCTCTGAACTACCCGTTCGGCTGGCGTTCATACCAACCCGTTTAAGTTCTCCATCCAGGAACTGAAAGTTAGTGAACCCATCACGCTTGGCCGGGTTGGGGCTTACACAGCGAACGGAGATGGACCATGACCGTCAGAAAAACGCTTCTAGTTGCTGCCGTTGCATTGTTGAGTGTGCCCGTGGTGCCAGCCCTGGCTCACGATGATGAAGACTACGGTTATAGCGCTCACGATCGGTTCCACGACCAATTGTCTGACGCGCACGAACGCGCCCACGAGTACGGTTTTTATAGTCGCTCCGAGCACCGTGCCTATCATCGTGCGCTTCGTGACCTTCATGACGAGGCCCACGGATATCAACCGGCCCCGCAATACTACTATTATTCAAGGCCCCGTTATTATGGCTATCGGGGTTATTAACTCGGTTTCCGACTGGGGAAGCTCGGCGTCCTGGTCGAGAGAACCCTTGCAATGCTGCGCTGCCGTCTGAGCGACAAGGAAAGGAATTGAAAATGTCCCGGAACACGATGATGACAGGTACCCTCGCAGTTTTAGCGATTAGCTTGCTTGCTACTTCAGCCAACGCCCATCCGAAACTAACATCTGCTAGCCCTTCAGCCGATGTTTCGAGCAAGGTTTCCCCCACAGAAATCAAGCTGAATTTTAGCGAAGGCGTAATCGCGAAATTTTCGGGCGTGGAAATCAAAGATGAAAGTGGGAAGACAATCCCGACCGGCGTTCCAGTGACCGATCCAAAGGATCAGAAGCAGCTCGTCGTGCCCCTGCCAACGCCGCTGACGGCGGGGCATTATACAGTCACCTGGCATGCTGTTTCCGAAGATACCCACCGCGTGAAGGGGGAGTATTCGTTCGGGGTCGATCGTTAATGCTTGAAGCTGGGCTTATTGTCTCTCGCTTCCTCCACTACACGGCGACCCTAACTCTGTTCGGCATATCGCTCTTCCCACTCTACACTTATCCGGGATTGACAGGTGCTACGCTTGCACGCGTGTACCGTCGGCTACACGCGACGATGTGGTGGGCCGCTTTAGCCGCGTTGCTTAGTGCTGTCCTTTGGTTTCCCAGCGTTAGCGCCAGCATGACGGGAACGCTGGCCGGTGTTCTAAATCCGGACGCGGTATGGTCCGTGTTGAGCGACACCAGTTTTGGCAAAGTTTGGATGGCGCGCTTAGCCCTCGCGGCTGTTATCCTCGTGCTGATTTCAGCACCGGTGAGGTCGCTCACAGAAAATTTGAATTGGCTTGTTCCGGCTTTGTGCGGGGGATTGCTTGTGAGTTTGGCGGGTGCCGGGCACACCCATGTCGAAGATGGAATAGCTCGGGTCATTCACATCAGCGCGGACGGCCTGCACCTTCTTGCTGCGGGGGCCTGGCTTGGGGGTCTCGTTTCGCTTTTCTATCTTGTCGCGCGGACTGTCCGCGCGTTCTCACCCGATGATGAGGCCGAGGCCTGCAACGCCGCGATGCGGTTTTCTGGCATGGGTTACATCGCGGTTGCGACGTTAATCGGTTCGGGTTTGATCAATTCCTGGTTTTTGGTCGGGTCGTTCGGAAATTTGGGCACTCCATATGGCCAGCTGCTTGTCGTGAAAATGATTCTGTTTGCCGGTATGCTCGGGCTTGCGACCCTGAACCGCTTTTTCCTTGTCCCCAGATTGATCAAAGCCAACGAAATTGGTGAGCACGCTGCTGCCGTGCTGATGAGGCTTCGCCGTCACATTTTGGGTGAACAAGCTTTAGGCATCATGGTTATTTTGATGGTCAGCGCGGTTGGTACGATGGAGCCACCTATCAACTTGTCGCAAGGATAGTTGGAGAACGACCGCGCGGCGGTGACGAGTGCATTGTTTTTCGACATAGCGCCACATTCCGCGACGCGACCAAACATCGGAAGTGTGAGTATCCCTGTGAGTAGACCGGAATCGAACCATCGCCGAAAGCCCATAAAATGGGGGTTTTCGAAACTTTGCGATTCCGGCCAGGGGCACCAACCTACGCTGCTTCGCAGCTTCGGTTGGCAAGCCATCCTAGCGCTATCGTACGAAGCAGCGTAGGTTGCCCCGCCGTAGCTTTAGCGAAGGCGGGCGAGGCAGAACCGATTGCTTCGGCGAACAAGCCCTACGCGTGGCGGATGTCCGGCGTAGCTTGGAAAGACCGCAGAATGCTGCGCCGCGTTTGTCGGCTGCGCCTGCGGACTGATCTTTATCAACCCCGCCTGCAGGACCCGTATCACACCGGCAGCTCCCGCTTCTGGTGCGCCCGGCCCTTGATCGCGGTTGCCTCGCTATGGCCTGCGATCACGCGCACGCCCTCATCAATCCGGGCGGTCACGTTGTCCGCGGTGCAGCCCTGCAGGAAAGCGATGCCGTTGTTGCGGCAAGCCGCCAGGATGCGGTCGCGCGCCGTCTGCATTTCCACTGGGTAAGGCTCGCGTGGAATGATGAGGTAGCCGAGCGAAAGACTTAAGTCGCCCGGGCCGATCTCAGCAAATCCCAGCCCCGGCACCGCTAGGATCTCTTCGCAATTGGCGACCCCTTCGGGGCTTTCCAGCTTTACCCCCAGCAACAATTCACCGTTCGGATTAAGCGGCCAGGGATCGCAGCGCTCCAGATATTGCTCGGTCGACAGGCCCCAGATCGGCGCCGCCGTGGTTTCCGATCCGCGCCCCCGCGTGCCGATGCCCAGCAGCTTGCGACCGGCGGAGTCGGTCCCGCCGTCCCTCGCCCGTGTCGCGCCCTGCATCCGTGCCATCGGCGAAGGGATTTTGGGATCGACGCCAATCGTGTTGTGCGGATAGCGGCAGGATTCCACGAAGGCTCGCACCGCGTCGGCGGTTTCCGCCTGGCACAGCAGAATGCCATGCACTCCGCGGCCGAGGATCTGGCGGAATTGCCAGGCGTTGTAGCGCACATGCGCGGCGTCGATGCCATTCACCGGTGCCTCGACGATCACCGTCGGCGTGCGGTGCCCCGACCGTGTCGGCCCAGCATCGACCATGCCGCGCATGTACTCGGCAAGGCCGGCCATGTCGAACGAGCCGTGCTCCATGCCGACATTCATGTAGTCGGCCCAGGTAGCACCATCGATGCGACCCTGCGCATGGGTCAGCACATGGCCACTATGCGGACCGTCATAATAGATCGCCTGATCCTGCTCCAACAGTTCGACGCAGCGACTGATCCGCTTACCCATGAACGGTCTGCTCCGACGGTTTCCGGCGATGTGAGAGGAAGGCTAGCATGGTGCTGGCATCCGCGGCAGCATCCGCATCATTATTGGAGGAATCGAAAATAGTAATCCGTTTCACGAATTCGCGTCCATCCAGACGTGTTCGCCCAATCAGGCACCCCGCTCGCGATCACGACTTTGGCCCCTGACGCGCGCAGAGCCTGGAGCGCCGTCTCTTGCCGATCAGTTGGGATCCGCCAAAATTGCTGCTTCTTATCGCGCGTGTACAGGATTTCGCTCACGATGCGGACCCGTGCGAGGCGCGCCCAGTCGGAGGCGACGGCTGGAGGCCACGGGTCCACGTCTTCCTGCGGATCAACCGCGGCGACCGGGGTGCCTGGTGGGACGCCCAGGCGTTTAAGCTCTTCCGCGACCTGCCACCGGTCATCACGCACATCCCCATGAGAGTGGACGATCAGGGTCGCGGCGTTTGTCAGTCGCGGGCCATAGTCAAGCGCGGCCCCCAGAAAAAACAGCGCAACGAGCGGCGCCCCGACGGCTCGAGCGGAGGTAGAGGTCGGCAATCGTATCGAGGCGAGCAAGAGCAACATCAAGAAGCACGAACCAGCAACGAGGTAGCGCGGCAGCATGATAAAAGGCACATAAATGCCGATGCTTCCAATTGCGACAATCCATAGCGATCTAAAACGAGAGACGCTTCTCATCGCAAATCGCAAATTCGGAAAACCAATCAAAAGCAACAACGTGGCGGACATCGCCACAAGAAAGAACCGATCGGCAGAGAGCAAGAGCACGTACGCTCCCACATTTTTCGCAATTTGCACAACCAAACGGCCGATATCAAATCGTACATTTGCTCCTTCATTCCAGTAGCTTGGATCGTACCACGGCGGGTATGTCGCAACGATTGGCGATCCGAATTCGAAGACCTCAGGGTTGTCAGCCACCTTGCGGGTCGAATGCACAGGGGTTCCCGATCCTGGAGGATCGCCTTGCCAATGAACCCACATGATGCCTTGATTGGGCGTACGAACCCTATTTACGATCCACCAAAAATTGAACTTGCCTGTCTCTCCAAAAGTCAAGTGACCATATTTGATCGACAGCGTCGTGATCAAAGGAGATGCGATTACCAGAAACACGGCCAGGCTGAGCAACAGGCGCTTTCTTACCGCTCGCACATGCGGTTCCAGCGCCGCTGCTATGAGATACAGAAATGAAAGCGGAAAGAATACCGCTTTGAAAAGGTACCCCACACCCAGTATCGCTCCGAACGACGCGAAGTTAGCGAGGGAAACATTTCCGCGCGCAAACGATAGAAGAGTGGCAGCCGCAGCAAAAGTCGTCGCGGCGAGACACATGTCGGGATTTATTCGAGATACGATGGTCAAGAAAAGACAACCCCACGAAAATATCGCGTAGGCAATCAGGGCAAATTGCGACCGAGACATTGGCGGAGCCGACTCGGATTCGGCGGACAATTCTCCAAAGTACAGGTCAAGGAACCGGGTCAAGAATATCTGGAACGTGCCAAGGGTAATCACAAATATCAGGAAGTTGAGTGCGCGAACGGCGGTAAATTCGAGACCTGTATCTGATTGGAATGGACTGGTAACAACGGCCACCAGGATAGGATAGAGTGGGCCATAATGGCCGTTAACGGCGGACCAAAAATCGACGTTTGTGATTCCGCTCGCCATGTCCAAATAACTGACACTGTCGCCGCCGAAAAAACTCCGCCTGCCGGCCCAAGCATCGACAAGGCCGAGCGTAAGAAGAATTGTCAGGACGGGAGCCAGCGGATGTTTGTAAGTTGACATCGCGACGAGCCCGAGCGGCGACTCCCCCTTGGTTCGCTAACTTGCGCGGCGCGTACCGTATTGGCCGAGGTCGGAAAATTTGGCTGGCCGACCCATCGTGCTCTTGGCAATCTCGACACCCCGCACAAAAACGGCTGCATAGCGGGTCTGCCAATCAGGCCGACTCTTATCGAGGGGTTCGGAAGCAAAGTAAGTCCATGGCCATCCAAGCCTCGAAGGATCCCCGAGGTGAATAGCTTCGATCCCTCATTTACAGCGACGAGCGCATGCTTCTTGGCGAAGCGAGTCTTGACATCGAGATTTCCATTAAAAACAAAATAGCCTCCGGGTGACACCAAACGAAGGAGGTTTTCCATACACGCTTCTGCTTCTTGATCCGACATCGCCCCGAGGAAGTTATTAGCCAACAGCAAATCCGCCGGTCCTAATTCATCCAGAAGCTTTGAACTCCGCGCGTCTGCCACTGTCCATCGGACACCCTCGCGGATCCAATCCTTGACCCGGAACACGCCATCCACATGATTGAACAGAGACTCGAGTATGGGGTTCGTAAGCCACGATAATTCATCGTCTTCAGGAGAATACTCCCCGCTGCTGGCCTTCGCTATAACCCAATCAACAGCATCGGCCCCCAGCGCAGTAATCTGCAGATTGGGGCGAGCGGAGCGAAGATACCAGAGGAGAGAGTAAAGTTCGGCACCAGTGCTGCACCCCATCACAGTCACGCGCCACTTAACTTCGTCCGGAACTTTCAATGCAATATCTCGCAGAAGCTCCAGCAGCCGGACATTCCTGAGAAAGCGTGTGGCCGGAGTCTGATGTCGGCCTGCCCACTTAACGTGCGCCTGATGAATCAACTTTCCCAACTCCAGGAACAGCGAAGTTGAGAGCACCCAATTTGGGAGCATGTTCCAGCAGTTCTTACCGACTTTGGAGACGATTGCACGCGCTCTCCAGCTGGGGCTATCGCTGTAGCGTCGCCCCTCGGCCTCTCTCGCGACAACCTCGTGGAGGTCGCGTAAAATAACAGGCTCGTTCTGCATAGCCCCTGCTCCAGGCGCCATCATTTTTACTCCTGGCGTGCAGGCCGCGCAACGAAGTTAATCAAAACCTCTCGTGCCGGCGAAACTGAAGCGTCAGCAAGCCTGTCGTTTGCTACGCTGCTGGCGACCCTGGTTACGTCGGAAACATTTCCCCCAATACCTCTAACTGTGGTCTTCAGAGGATCCGTAAGGGCGGCGTTGCAACGCGTTAAGCTTTATTCGATCCCCCAATTCGATCCGCCAAAAACTTTTAGAAGAATTTCGCCCCGATGAAGCTGAGCTTTGCTGCGGCGCTGGCGTCCGCTTCAGGCACGTTTGCTACCTTTTACGGTCCCGGAATGAAGTCCGATTACGAATGTGGAGCGGGACTAAGCGGTCGCAGGCCGCCTACGAGAGTGTCTCACTCGCGACGGGCATGCCATAGCGCCAAATTGTGGCCGCGCTGCTCCAACCCGCCGCTCACCGGCGTTTGGCTTGTCATCCACTCGCACGCTTCCAAAGTGCCGGCTTGACCGGATATGATGCCTCATCCTGAGCCTGTTGGGGCGTCTATGAGAGTTGGACAGGCGTTTCTCGCAATGGCGTTGGTTGTCGCCGCGACAGTGCAGGCGCGCGCCTTCGCGCCGGATGGTTGCGAGCAGCAGCGCAAGCAATATCCGGCCAAATGGAACGAGACCTCGGCCGACAAGACGCTGTTTACCTGCGAGTCGCAGCAGGGCCGTTTCTTCGTCAAGATCGGAGCAACCGACGCCGCCGGCCGCACCTTGATGAGCCTTGTGCCGTTTTCGCGCACCAATGCAGGGTTGAAAGTAGAAACCCGGCAGGACGCGCTGCGCATCTGGCTCGACAAGGAGCAGACCCGCCGGCTGCGCGACGGCAAATACTTTGCGAGCATCGTGCGCAAGGAAGACTCGTGCTGGATCCGCGGCAACATCGGTGAAGACGTCGTGTTTCTGATGGACAACGCCAATCCGCCTGAAGACAATCCGGGAGCGGCAGGCTTGTTCTACAACAAGGCGCCACGTTTTTCCGTGCTCGGCGATGGCTACGTGAATTGTGAGCCGTTCAAATAGAGGCCTATCCCTTCACCGCACCCGCCGTCAGCCCATGGATCAAATGGCGCTGCAAAAAACTGAACAGCACTGCTACCGGCACCGTGCTCAAGATGACGCCGGCCGATAGCGGGCCCCACTGCACTTCGTACTGGCCGACCATGTAGAGCAACCCGGCGGACAGCGTGCGCATGCTGGTCTCGGTGGTGAAGGAGATCGCGAACAGGAGTTCGCTCCAGGAGACGACGAAGGCGAAAATCGCGGTTGCGGCGATGCCGGGGGCTGCGAGCGGCAACACGATGCGGCACAGCGCTGTGAAATGATTGCAGCCGTCGATCATCGCGCTCTCTTCGAGATCGCGCGGGATCGAAGAGAAATAACCGACCATCATCCAGACCGTGAACGGCACCGTGAACGAGAAATTCGAATAGATCAACGCTTGGTAGGTATCGATCAGGCCGAGCGCGCGCCATTGCGTGAGCAGCGGGGCGATCAAGAGAACGCTCGGAAACATTTGTGTCGCGAGAAAGATCAGCAGCAGCGCGTCCCGGCCCGCGAAACGAAAGCGGGCGATGGCGTAGCCGGCAAGCACCGACACGATGGTGGTTAAGACCATCGTGACCGAACACACCCACAGGCTATTGAGAAAGAATCGCGAGAACGGCGTGACCGGCGAGGTCCAGGCATCGATGTAATTTGCGAACGTGGGATGCACCGGCAAATACTGCAGCGGCGTCGCGTAGAGTTCCTGGCGATCTTTCAGCGATGTGAGCAACATCCAGAGGAACGGCCCGAGCGCGAAAGCGGTCAGCAGCACGAGGCCGATCCAGACTACCGGGCCGCCCAATAGTCGCTCGGCAAGATCGCTCGGGGTGCGACGGCGTGCCATCAGGTTTCCTCGACGCCTTTTGTGACACGCAGGTAGAGCGCCGTGAAGGTCAGCATCACCAGCAGCAGGACGACCGAGAGCGCGCCGGCGTAACCGAAGTCGAGGCTCGAATAGGCCTGCAGCAAGGTATAGGTCGAGGTGATCTGAGTGGCATTGGCCGGGCCGCCGCCGGTCATGACGAAAATCAGGTCGGCATAGTTGAAGGTCCAGATGATCCGCGTCGCGGTGGCAACCACGATGATGGGCCGCAGCAACGGCAAGGTGATGTGCCAGAAGCGCGCGAGCACGCCGGCGCCATCGACATGGGCGGCCTCATAAAGTTCGTCCGGCACGGCCTGCAATCCCGCCAGCAGCATGATGGCGAAAAACGGAATGCCGCGCCAGACATTGGTGAAGACGACCGCCGCCATCGCCAGATCCGGCGAGGACAGCCAGGCCACGCGCTCGTGCATCCAGCCCAGTCGGATCAAGAGATCGTTGATGACGCCGTAGTTCGGCTGATAGAGCCACTCCCAGATCAGTCCCACCACGACGCCGGGGATGATCCACGGCAGCAGCGTGAGCGTGCGCACCAGAGCGCGGCCCCTGAAGGCGTTCTGCAGCAAGAGTGCTGCCGCAAATCCGAACAGGAATTGCAGGATGACCGAACCGAATACCCAGACCACGGAATTCCACAGCGTCAGCCAGAACACCGGATCCTGAACCAGGCGGACGTAATTGCCGAGACCGATGAAGCGGTAGTCCTGCGGCTTGTACAAGATATCCGCATAGAGGCTCATCTTGATCGCAAGCACGATCGGCACCACGACGGTCGCGAGCATGCACAAAGCCGCCGGCACCAGATATAGATAGCCGATCAAAAGCTTGCGCACCCGCCACGAAATCAATCGGCGGGTGCGGGGCCTTGCGAGGGAAAGCGTGGTCATGATGGTTCCTGATCCGGGCTGCGTAGTAACACCGTCATTCCGGGATGGTCCAAAGGACCAGACCCGGAATGTCGAGATTCTCCGATGTGCAATTGCACATCGTAGTTCGATGCCTTCGCATCGCCCGGAATGACCGTGCGCTTACGACATTTCCTTCTTCAGGATTTCGGCGAAGCGGTCGAGGCAGTCCTTGGCCGGGATTTTTCCTAGCATCGCCTGCTGGATCAGCGGCACGCCATCAGAGTCGATCCTGCCGCCCCAGCCGGGATAGGCGAGATACGGGCTGACGATGCCGATCGGGAAAGAATTGACAAAACCGACCAGCGCCGGGTCCTTGGCGAATTCCGGCTTCTCGAGGATCGACTTGCGCGCCGGCAACAGGCCGAGCGCCGAGCAGTATTTCAGGCTCGGCTCGTCGTCGAGCATGAAGCTCATGAATTGCCAGGCGCCTTCCTTGTTCCTGGCGCCCTTGAACATCGTGAGGGTCTCAGAGAACCAGAACGAGGCGCGCTTGTTCGCCGGACCGATCGGCAGCGGCAGGGTTGCAAATTTGTCGGCGCCGACGTTCTTCTTCTGCTGGCCGCTGGAGCCGGAATTGTGCTGGTACATGCTGGTGACGCCGCGTCCAAAGGTTTCGACGATTTCAACAAAACCGTCGGTCGCGGCGCTCGGCGGCGTGACCTTGTGCTTGAGCGCAAGGTCGAGATACCAGGAAAGCGCGTCGACGGCTTCCTTCGAATTGATCACCACCTTGCCGTCTTTCAGCACTTCGGCGCCATTGGCGTAGGCGAATTCGCTCGGGTAAAGCAGCGCCCAGGTGCCGCTGCCGCGCATGCCGTAGCCGTATTGGTTCTTGTCGGCCTTGGTGAAGGCTTTGGCGAGGCTGAGGAACTCATCCCAGGTCCAGTCCGGTGTCGGCTCCTTGAGGCCGAGCTCTTTCAGGCGGTCGGTGCGGTAGTAAATCCCGTCAAGCGTCACCGAGAGCGGCAACGAGATGATCTGGTTGTTGACGGTCACGGTCTGCCAGGCGGTCGGCGCGACGTCGGCGTAATACTTCCAGGATTTTGCGCGCGCGGTGATGTCCTCGACCGCGCCCATGCCGTTGAACTGGCCGACCCAATTGTCCCAGACCTGGCAGAGATCGGGCGGACTGCCGCCGGTAATGGCGCTGATCAGTTTTTGACGCGCCTGCGCCTGCGGCACGTATTCGATCGCGACCACGAAATCCTTTTGCGACTGATTGAAGCGCTCGGCGAGCGAGTTCATCAGCGCAATCCGTGTCGGCTCCGGAACGCTCCATTGAAAGCGCACTGGCTCGGCGCCCCACGCCTTGCGCGCGCCGATGAACGGCGCATCCCACCACGGCAGATCGGCCGCCGCGATGACGCCCGTGCCGACAAGTGTGTGCAACAGCTTGCGACGAGATAGCGAAGTACGCTCATCCATGTTGGACCCTCCCGCTGGCTCAAGCCTTTCCGGCCTTTGTTTATGCCATCATGCCACGGCATTTCGGGTGGGAAAAGGTGCAAACAGTCGGCGAGCGGCACCGCGCGTCGTTGCCGCCGCTTACAGCTCGACCTGCCGCACCCTCTCGGTGGCTGGCCTGAAGGCTGGATTGAGCTTGGCCGCCTGCTCGAAGTCGGCAGCGGCGCCATCGTTGTCGCCGCTGGTGAGCCGCGCATTGCCGCGGTTGTAGTAAGCCGTTGCGTAGGACGGATCGACCTTGATCGACAGGTCGTAGTCGGCAATGGCGCGCTCGTCGTTCTTCAGATCATGCCAGTCGTTGCCGCGGTTGTTGTAGTAAGCGGCTACGTCCGGCCTAAGGCGGATCGCTTCGGTATGATCTGATATCGCCAGATCGAACAGTTTTAGGCCACGATAGGCATTGCCGCGGCCGGTATAGGCCATCGCCGAGTTCGGATCGTGCCGAAGCGCTTCGGAGTAATCCGCCAGCGCCAGTTCGTATTTGCCGAGCCGCCGATACATGCTGCCGCGCTGCACGTGGGCGATGGCGCGGTTCGTATCGTTGCCGCCCTGCGAGTTGATCAGCACGGTGCAGGCGTCGATAACCCTGACCATGTCTTCCTTGCTCGGGTCGATGTCGGTGACCGGGAACGAGCAGGTATGGTAATAGTTGTTTGCCGCCCCCTGCGAAAACTGCGCCGCCCGCTTGCCGCCCTTTTTGCTGCTGTCGCCGATCTTCTTTTTCACGTCGAGGGCGGGAGCAAAGCTGGGCGTGAGCTGCAACGCCTTGTTGAGGGAGGCCATCGCGGCGACGTGGTCGCCCAATTTGTCCAGGGTCTCGGCGCGATTGACGTAGCCAAGCGGATAAGTGGGCGCGAGACGGATCGTCACGTCCTCGTCGGCCAGCGCGCGGGCAGGCTGGCTGAGCAAAATCAATGCTGCCCCGCGATTGATGTGGGCTTTAAAGTGATCGGGAGCGCGCCGGATCACCTCGCTGAAATCGGCGACGGCGCCGTCGAAATCCTGCGTCATGAGCCGGATCTCGCCACGTCCCTCCCATCCGCCGACACTGTCCGGCGCAAGCCGGATCGCCGCGGCATAGTCGGCGGCGGCGCGGGTCATCTCGCGCATGTTGCGCAGCGCGTCGCCACGGTTGAGCAGCGTGTTGACGTCGTTCGGCTCGGCTTTCAGTTGTTCGTTGTAATCGGCGACCGCATGGGCCTCGTCGCCCTTCTTGTGATAGGCGTAGCCGCGCTGACCGTAGACGGCGACGCTGCCGCTAGGCCGCAACCTCATGGTTTACGTGTAGTCGGCAATCGCGCGATCGTACTGGCCGAGATTGAGCTCCGCGCCGCCGCGGACAAAATGGGCGATCGGCAGGTCGGGATTGAGACGAACCGCCTGTTCCGCGTCGGCGAAAGCGCGATCATATTTATGGCTCACGGTCCAGAAATTGGCGCGGTTGGCGTAGGCATCCGCGAATTTCGGATCGATCTTGATGGCCTCGTCCAGATCGGCTTCCGCCTCGGTCAGCCTGCGCTTGAGCGTGCGGGCGAAGCCGCGCTGCGCATAGGCCGCCGCAAGGGGCCTGCCGCTGACGGTGCCGGAATCGATCACTTGGGAGCAGCTCGCGATGGTTTCGTCCGGCGTGTCTTGCTTGCACGCCCGCGCGGCCTCATCCGATATCAGCTGCGCTTTTGCCGGCGAAGGGCCGAGCAAAGCCCAGGAAAGACCAAAGGAAAGGCAGATCGATGCGAAGGTAGCGCGCGGCTTAGCCATGATGACGCCTCAGGGAGCGAACGGGGATCGGTGCTACCGAAGTCGTCCGGAAGGCGCAGTGGGTTCAATCGCGCGCAAATAGTGTTCAAGCCGTGCTCTTCCGCTCTTAACCTCTGCGGTTTTGCCGGGCTTGAAATTATTTCGGATATTCAGTCAGTTATGCGCTCTTCCATAGGTGCAATCCGTCGAAGCCCCGTGCTATCCGACCGCCGGGGATGTCAGGGACGAAAGCGGCACGTCGAGCGCATAGACAAAACCGCTGGGCTCGTAGGTCAGTCGAACTTCGCCCTTGAGCTGCTTGCCGAGTGTCTCGATCAGGCGGGTGCCAAAACTCCGTCTGGCCGGGGCTTGAACCATCGGGCCGTCTTTTTCGCTCCAGGTAAGATGCAACCGCGACGCCGATCCCTCGACCGTCCAGGCAATGGCGACATGGCCGGCCGGCACCGACAGCGCGCCAAATTTCGTGGTGTTGGTGCAAAGCTCGTTGAGCGTCATCGCGATAGCAATCACGGCGCCCGAGGTGATCTGGATGCCGGGTCCTTCGATTGAGAACCTCGGCAAATCCGGATTGTCAAAAGCCTCGGTTGCGCCCCGGACAATCTTTCCAAGGTCGGCGCTGGTCCATCGCGCCAGCAAGAGCGCCAGCAAGAGCAGATCGTGCGCCCGGCCCAGTGCCTGCAAGCGGCCTTCGATCGCCTGCTGTGCCTGCTCGGTGCTCGAGGCATTGCGCAGGCTTTGCGAGGCAATGGCGCTCACCGTCGCCAGGGTATTCTTGATGCGATGGTGCAGCTCTTCCAGGATCAGCTTTTGCAGCTTGTCGGACGCTTCGCGCTCCTTGGCGTCGATGCCGGCCTGAGCGAGCAATGCCTGAGCATCGAGTTCGGCCTGCGTCAGCAGCAGCCGCAGACTGACATTTTCTGCAGCCAAAAACTCTTGCGGAGACGTCGGGTCGGCCGTCAAGTCAGGGGATCCCCGGTCAATTCTGAGCATACCTACGGATATCACCATCTGTCCGGTTCCGCTCATATCTTTTGAGGGCATTATGCCCGCCACTGCACTGACATCAGGCAGGCCCGATCATGTCCTGCATTTCGGCGATCATCTCGTTGGCTTCGAGCGGTTTTCCGAAGAAACGGCTGTGGGGCGGAATATCGATGTTTGCCAGCCTCAGCTGCCCGGACACCAGGATGATCTTGATCGGCGGCCAACGCGCATGCACCGCGTGAGCAAGCTTCAATCCGTCCATGGTGCCCGGCATCTGGATGTCGGTGAATAACAACGCGATATCCGACCTGGACTCGAGAATGGCGAAAGCAGCGTCGGCATCGACAGCCTCGAGCGAGGTATAACCGGCGTCTTCCACCATATCGACCGCCCGCATGCGCAGCAGCATTTCGTCCTCGACCACGAGAACGACTGCGGGAACAACGGGATGATCCAGGACCATCATGACGGAACGCTTTCCGAGATCAGCGAAAGAAATCAGCGCTGCCATGGCTTAGAATGGCTGCGAACGCTGAGACAAGCATCTCATAGTCCATTTGATCCCGATTAGCTTAATAATAGTGAAATCATCGGCCGCGCCACGTGCGGAACGCGTCACCATCGCCGGCCCCAGCCGCCGCGCCACCGGCTTCCCCAGCCGCCGCCACCGCGAACGAGGCGGACGACAAGGAGCAGCAAAACGGCACCGATGGTGGCGTTGATGATTGCACTGATCACGCCAATACCGAGATGGATGCCCAGTTGAGGCAACAACCAGCTCCCGACAAAGGCACCCAGGATCCCGACAATGAGGTCACCGATGATCCCAAAGCCGGTCCCTCGCACGATTTGACCTGCCAGCCAGCCGGCGACGAGGCCGACGAACAATATGACCAACAGGCTTTCATTCGACATATTCATTTTGCCACCTCGGCATTTTGGTTCAGACGCAGAGCTGATCTGCGGGTGTATGTTCGATGGATGCGGTTGAGACGCAATCGTTCTGCCCCATTTGTTCGACCAGCATGATCCAGTGTTGCGGCAATCGCTCGGACTCGCCTTTCAGGCTGATACGCAGCCGATCACCCATTTCCTCGCAGATGGCGGCACTAGAAGCGCGGTCGATTTGAATATCATTCCGTACAGCTGGGCTCGTCATGAAGGTTTTCCGGTTAGCCGCGGTCAGCACTGACAGGGCGAGGCTCAAGCTTCGCGCCAATACCATGCAGGCATGAGGCACTGAAGTTGGGCCAAGTCTGCTCGCTACAGCCGCGATCGACGGTATGAATAACGAGCCGGCTGCTCTTCTGGAGAGCGACCGGCACTCCAGCTTCCACTTGTGGGGCAAATCCAGGGAGTATGAACACGGCCGCAGCCATGAAGGCAGAAATGGCGATGGCCGAGAGCGCTTTGATCATTTGATTCCCGATTCAAAGGACGATTGCACCGAAGGGTCAATCGTTCCGGCCCTGGTTCTGTTACTTCCACTTGCGCTCTCAACAACGGCGCTTTGCTCGGGCCGTTGCGCTGGGCGTAGTGTAGCCAGCAAAAGAAGCCGCGGATTTCTCCGCGGACTTTTGCATGTGTCCTCAGTAGCGGCCGGTGCCGATGCCCACGCTCACGCCGGGAACGCGGATGCCGATACCGCCACGTTCTTCATAGCCGCGGCGCTCGATGTAGCGCTCGCGAGGAGCGTCGTACCCGTAGGAGTCGCGGGGGTCGCCGATGATGACGCGCTGATCACGGCGTTCACGCCAGCACCGGCCGTTTTCGTCGCATACCATGCGGACGTTCTGGATGTTGCTGTCCTGAGCTACCGATCGAGCAGCAGTGAGCGGTGCAGCGGTGGCGGCGGTTGCGAGCAGCGCAGTTGCGCCCACTGCGAAAGAGATTGCTATCTTGTTCATGATGTCCTCCAGACGCGGGTGTATCGAAGTTTCAACGGCCAGCTGACTGTGTCTGCTAACCGACCCCACCGCGCTCGGGGATCAATTCACAACGATCCCAGCAACAAAGAGTTCCCGCGAATACAACTTATATTTGAAATGGAGCAGATGGTCTGGTGTTGACATGGTTGAGACCTACGGCAACGACCGTCGGATCGATGCGATTTTACCGGCATTAATTTGCATGCGTCTCCGAGCCCACGCTACAATCCACGATAGAAGCTGAACTTTAAGCCGTTGGGGCCGTTCGCTCTATGGCTGACGTTCGTTGGCATAGCTTCAAATATGAATTGGAAAAAAATCAGATGAGAAAAACGTTGATGGTTTCCGTGGCCGTTGCGGCCCTATTCGCCGCGACCGGGCTTGCGACCGCTCAAGGTGTCAATCAGGGCGCCGTGAAGGGCTCGGAGTCTCCGACTTCCGCTTCGCCTAAGGGTGACACTGCAGCACCGGTGAATGCACCTGCAGCGAAGGGAGCTGAGACCACAGCGCCGGCCGCTGCGTCGAAAGAAGGCATGCCGCAACACGCGCAGGGCAAGCCGGATGCAAAAACGACCGGCGAGATGAAGGTTGACAGCAAGTCAAAGGCGTCAGATTCAACCACGCCGACCACTACTTCAAAGGACATGAAGAATCCGACCGCCGAAACCAAGTCGACTTCCGACAGCAAGAGGGCCGGCGAGATGAAAACCGACAGCAACGCGAAAGCGTCTGAATCGACGACCCCCTCGAAGGACATAAGGACCCCGACTGCCGAGACCAAGCCTTCGGCCTCTGACAGCAAGACGACCGGCAATGCCGCAACCTCGGCGACAGCAGCGCCAACAGCCGAAAAGCGTACCCAGATCACATCGGCGATCAAGCAGGAGAAGGTCGAGGAAGTTACCAGCGTGAACTTCAATGTGTCGGTCGGCGCGACTGTCCCGGCTGGCGTCCGCTATCACCCGATGCCGGCACATATCGTGGAAATCTATCCGGAATGGCGTGGATACGATTTCATTCTCGTGCACGGCAAGTACATCATCCTTCGCCCGCACACCCACGAGATCGTCTACATCATCGAAGGTTGAGCGAACGCCCAGCAAATTACAAGCAGACCGGAAGGGCGGCTTAACAGCCGCCCCAATTTTCTGAGCCAACCGCTGCGGATCCTCCTGATCGTCATGGCCGGGAAGAGTCCGGATTTTTGAAAGTGAGCACTATTGACCAGCATGTATGGAACCCAAGGAGTATGTTGGTTCGATCACCGCCCCGCCATTGGCAACAATCGGTGACTGAGAGTGTCGCGCTCCCGCCTGGTCCAAGGGAAGCATCATGCTGACCACTCAACCCAATCCAATTTCTAGCGTCGCGGAGATTGGAATTCTGAACTGCGCCGGATGCGGCAAACCAATGAGGTTGGCCTGCATCGAGCCGGACAAATCGGGTTTCGATCTGCGCACCTTCGAATGCTCAAAGTGCAATACGGGCAAAACCTTCCGGGTCGCCATTTAGGCGGCCATTTTGGTCTGATTGCGCGG
>WNFM01055293.1_pt1 | contig 16682 bp, 14 predicted proteins | sample 5400271 | NCBI WGS metagenome assembly WNFM01 (sample SAMN13153352, study PRJNA577476) | soil metagenome | isolation source: 60 cm saprolite on Douglas fir-dominated hillslope | place: USA:California | collected 2013-09-17
CCGCCGATTCCCTCGGCTAGCGGGGACACCGCCGCTGTCTTCGACTCAGCGTAGGCCTGGAGCGGGTCATAGGGACGGAACCGGAAGTCCAGGTCGCCGAACACGACCGGGCTGTACAGGTGCGCGTTCGAGCTCAGCGAGACGATCCGCGCGCCGCCTGCTGCCGCCAGTGCCGCGCGGAGCCCGGCCGTCAGCGCGAAGTGGCCCAGGTAGTTGGTGGCGAATTGCAGCGCCCCAGCTGACGAACAGGTCGCCGTTCTTGATCGTCTGTGCGCTGCCGGTCGCGCCCGCCGTCAGGCCCTCCGGCTGGTTCACGGACTTGATCAGCGTCGCTGTGTCGGTGGCCAGGTCCAGGCTGATCGTGACCGCGCGGCTGGAGGAGTACAGGGTCGACTGCCCGTCGGACTCGTCGTCGAAGACCGTGTACACGTTGCCGCCGAGCGCCTCGGGGTCGTGCTGGAACGCGAAGATCTCGCCGGCGCTGTCCACCTTCTGGCCGCGGCCTTGACGGCGAAGGTGCTGTGCTTGCCGCCGAGCTGCCACATCATCGCCCCGGTGCGGAGGTTCACTTTGCAGATGGTCCAGGTGAAGCGCGAGCTGATCAGCAAGTTGCCGTCGGTGTCGAGGTGGGCGGCGTTGATTTGGAACCAGTCCCGTCAAAGACGTAGTTTAAGGAACGGATCGGGCGTCACTCACTCTGGCCGGGCCATCGGGCCGACCTTCTGCCTTTCTGGCGCCGCAGTAACGGCCTTGGCCTGGTTGCGGGCAGCCCGGAAGCGTTGCTGGGCGCCTTGTTTGGTGAGTCCGTAACACGCGCCGATCTCATTCCAGGTGGCACCGGCCTTGCGGGCGGCCTCAACCGCGGCGGCCTCCAGCTCCTCTGCCGCTTCTCGCAGGCGCCGGGCAGCTTCGAGCCGGCTAATCGGTCCGTCGGCGACGTCGAGGGCGCCGAGCGCCGCTGCGATCCGCCTGGCGGGGCTCTTGGAGGCCATCGTCACAGCGTATCGACAACCGGCACCGGTCAATAATATGTTGACGTCGCCTAGTCAACATATCGTTGACCTGTCCGAGTCGGGAAGCGGGGTGATACGCGTGGCCAAGAAGGGCAAGAAGACCAAGAAGAGCAAGAAGAGCAAGAAAGGGAAGAGGTAGCAGCTGCCCCGACCCGGACGGCAGCGGTGCGGCGATGCACCGCTGCCGTCCAAACGCCGAAGTCCTGGGTCGCGGGCAACGGGCGACTGCTTCGCAGCCGGCTGGAGGGCGGCAAAGGTACGCCGGTCTTGTCATTTGCACCGGGTCCTGGACCCCCACCTAAGAAACGGGTCAGCCCCGTGAATGGACACGCTGCAACCCGTGCAGCGGCTGCTGTACTGACCAAGTACGGCACACCGAGCGGATCGATCTGTACGCGTTCAACCGGGCGGCCAGTGCAGATTGAGGAAGCAAATATTCGGCAGGCGATCCGGCGCGAAGGGCCACCGCCCCCTCGTCGCGCGCTGTAGTTTGCGCTGCGCACCGCTTGACAGGCGATATCCGCCGATATGCACGGCTGGCTGCGGCGCGGTATCGGACCGCAGTCGTGTACATACCTGATCGATCTGTGCTTTAGTTATCGCCCGCCCCGCAGCCGTGACTGTCGCCGCTGTTTGCGGTGGAGGCGCGATGAGGGTGACGTTCCGGGCAGCCGCTCGGAAGCTGGACGGCAGGTTCACGCACGAGGCTGGCCTGGTGCGGCGAAGGCGGTCAGCGGGCTGCGGGGAGCGCCGTATCGCTGGCCTGCAGTTTTGAAGCTGCGCCAGTTTTGAAGCTGCGCCGCACGCCCGCTTCAAAGGCTGCCGCGGAGTCGGGACGGGCGATCTCCCGCTGCTGGCTGCTGACCGGTTCCGCCGCCGCCAGCCTGCGGCTGCCGCGCCTGCGGCGGTCTCGACGTGCTGGCCGGCGCCCTTGTCCTGGCGGCCTGCTGCTCGCCACGAAACGGACGGAGGGTCTGGAGGGTCTATCGGCAAACCGCCCGCGTGCGCGGAAGGCAAAGCTGCACACCCTCCAAACCCTCCGTCGCCTCCGTCAGCCTCCGTCACCCATCCGTCCATCTCCGCTGGTCAGGCGTTGGGGCGCTTGCCGTGGTTGGCCTTCTTCTTCCGGCGGCCCCGCTTCCTGCTTGCTCGTTTGGACATGACACCTCCTAATAAGAGCCGTTGCGTTGACGGGTCAGATCCTGAGGAAGGTCAGAAGGGCCAGGAGTTGCGGTAGGCGCCCTCGACGAGAGGGATGACGGTGAAAGCGCCGTCGGTGAGCCCCGAGAACACGTGCCGCCTCGCACCTGTCATCGACTCACCACCGCTGTTCGAGGCGCTCGCGACGTTCCAGATGTAGGAGGGGACATGATCGGGCAGCGCCGCGGCGGGGTGCTCGCCCTGCCAGGCCGACCCGTCCGGTTCGTCGGTGACGATCACGACCCGGTCGTGGCCATGGCAGCGCGTCGCCCATCTCACCGAACCGCTCGGCGAGCGAGAACAGGGGTTCCCCCGGGGAGAAGGTGACCTGCCGGTGAGCGGTGCCGAACTGCACGAGATCGGCCGAGCGTGCCCGCAGCGCGAGAGTCGTGCCGAACACCGTGGCCTGGTCGGCAACGGTGACGGCCGATCCCCGGTCGACCTGGGTGAACATCGAGGCGGACCGGTCGATGAGGATCAGCGTCCGGCCGGGCAGTGCGGGCACCTGCGCGAGCGCGGCCTCCATCGCCTGCTCCAGGGCCCATCCCCAGCGCCGTGAGGGAACCGTGCGGTCGGTGGCGTGCAGCCGCAGCGGAAGCACCCGCTCGCAGACCACCCGGCCGGTGTCCGACAGCAGGGCGCCGACCCGGCCGAGAATCTCCTCGGATAGCCCGCACTCGTCCAGGGCCCGCAGGCTGGCAAGCAGGTCCCGGTAGCTCAGAGACGGCAGGATCGCCGCCCAGGATCGGGCGTCCATGCCGTTGAGCAGCCAGCGGTCGAGCATCCCGTACGTCATGCCTGCAGCGGCCAGCGTCTGGGCCGCGTCTGGCCGGTCCAGCAGTTCCTGCCGCTGCTGCGGGGCGACTGCATACAGGTCGGCGGCGCGATGACATGGTAGAACAGCTCTTCCTGGTCCCTGGTGGCGGCCTTGGGGTGGACAAGGCTGATCACGTCAGCGAAGCGGACCTGTTGGGCGGTGAGGTCGTAGGTTGCCAGCGCCTTCTCGTCGTAGAGGTTCCGCGCCGCGTCGGCCAGGCCATTCCTGATGGGGTGGGGCACCGACCGCCCGTACCGGCGGAACCAGTAGCCGAGCAGCTCGCCCGGCTCGTCGGCCCGTAGCAGTACCGAGCTGATCACGTTCCGGTTGCCGCCCGAGGTGGTCAGGCCGGCGGCGAGCCGGGTTCGCGCCATCTCGGTGGCGGCGACGACCGCGGCCGAGGCCAACTCGTCGTAGGACCGCAGCCAGCCGATGAAGCGGACCAGCCAGCCGTCATCGGCCAACGCGAGGTGGGCGACTAGTGCGATGAACCGCTCGTCGGTGTCCTGGTAGAAGCCGGTTCCCTCCGCCAGGCCCCTGACCGCGATGTGGAACAGCTCCCTCTCCAGGTCGGCGGTCGTGCCGGACAGGACGGCGGGGACGCCCACCGTGGATGTCATGTTCATGTGGTGATCTCTCTGTGTGAAAGCTGCACGGATCATCGACCCGTGTCGTAGATAGGGCGCGGCAAGGCGGTTCCAGACCGCCCCGTGGCAGTGATCGGGCCTGCTCATCACGTCGCCGCGCCCGGCTCATGGGCGCCCAGCGCGGACTCACAGCAGCACCGGGCCGCTTCTGGCAGGGGACAGCCGGGCCCGTGGGGCCGCAGGATCGCAGCGTCGCCGGTTCCCTGTCCGGTGCCGGAGTCGTCACCCCAGCCCGGTCAGGCGCGCATTAAGTTTCCACAGGCGCCCGATCGACTTGGGGTCCCGGACCAAAGGCGCCGGCCCCCGATGGACGGCCCGTTGTAGTAGGCGCCGTTAACCAGGGTCATGCCCGGCGCGGCCTACCGGACTCGTGAGGAGACGCCCGGCAGGTACCGGACGAGGTACGAGCTGAGAGATGCCGGACGGCGACGGATAAGCCAGGCCCACAGAGGTGCCTACGGCGTCAGCGCGCGTCAGCTAATGTGCGCCCGGCGATCAGGCGGCCGGTCATCGTGCCGGAGGCCACAGCGGTAGGCTCCGGCGACCATGAGCCAGGGTCCGAAACGGCTGGCGCACCAGGCCGGCGGACGAGGCGCCCGGGGCGCGCCATGCGCCGTGTGCGGGTCCCTGCCGCCGACGGTCATGACGAATAGTTTACAAGGCCCCAATGGCCGCCCACAACGGTCGTCGATGACGGAGGGTCTGGAGGGCCCGGAGGTTAACCGCCCACACGCGCGTAGCGCAAAGCTCTCAACCCTCCAGATCCTCCGTCACAACCGCCCGACATCCAGGAGGCGGGCGGCCTCGCCGTCTGGGGCGTCCGCCGAAGGGCGGGCCGGCTGATGCGGACAGTTCATATTTCCCTCCCCCGGTGCGCGGCCCAAGCGGGCACCCTTAACCAGCCTGACTCTCCCAGCGGCGCCCGGAAAGGGCGCGCACGCAAATGCATGCACAACCCTCGCGGATTAGCAATATTGCCCATACGCGAGAGCGATCATTGAGGGCGACAACCTGGATATGACCTGCCCGCCGCCGTGGGAGCACCGCCTCGCCGGATGCAACCTGGCCGGATGCCAGGGTCAGGCTGGCTCGCGCCACAGTTTGATGATGGCGAAGACCATGACCGCGAACGCCGGTACGAAGAACAAGCCGGTGTGCCTGACGGCGCCGATGATGCCCGCCAGCAGCACGATCGCTGCGGCGACGGCCGTCAGCCTGGCCAGCCGGGCGGGCAGGAACGCGGTGCCTGCGGCGAGCGGGGCCGGAGCGATGGCGAGCAGCAGCATGGACCACGTGGCCGGGGCCGGGTCTGCCGACCTGAGCGCGGAGATCGTGATGAGCTGGGCGGCGCCGGACAGCAGCATGGCAGCACGGCGCCAGGGCCAGCTGGGAATGGTGGCTCGCTTGGCTACCCGAGCCGAGGTCAGCAGTGCGGGCGTGCTGGCAGCGGGTTCGTTTTGCTGCGCGGTCATCGAAGCCTCCTGGGCGCGAGTAGGATTCCGCGCCGACCAGGCTTCCCGGCACACCTGATATTACCCTAGACCCCGATGCACGGCCTGCCAATAGCCGGCCGCTACCAGCGCCGCTGCTCGCCTGCCCAGATCTCGGACCGGGCGCACCGCGACGGATCGCGCTGGGACCGCAGACACCCGGCGCAAGGACGGTGACACGGACCGGTGCCTTTACCGAGGCGGACTTCGAGCGGCACGACCAGGGGGTTGCAGCCAAGATCGCGCGCACTGTGCTCCGGGCGTGGCAAAGTAAATTCCTATGCAAACAGTGGGGATCCATACTCGGCGATCTGCCCCGGCGGCAGCCCACCGCCCAGGCAGGACTGCCCAACGGCGCCTGAAGGTGTGGCTGGCCAGGCTGCGCGAGCGCGCCGAAGCGGGGGACGAGCACGCCGAGGGATTCCTGCCGAGAATCCAGACTGGGCGGCAGTTCAGGGCCGACTGGGCGGACTGATCCGCCCAGTCGGCGCGGCCCTCGCAGGACGCGGAAACGGCGACCGTCCCGGCTAGGCCGACCGAACATGATCAGTTCGCTACCTTAGGTCTGAGGTCGGCGCCTGCGAGACTGCGGCCTGAGAGGTCACCCGCCAGGTGTAGTCAACCGAGCCCGGCCACGCATCAGGCTGAGCAAGATCCATTAGCGAATTGACGCCGCGAGCTTGAGGATCGCCTGGCACAGGACAGCGGCAGCGCCGACAGGTTGAACATGATTGAAGCCCTCGCCTCGGCGGAAGATGCGCGTCCTAGCCGATGATCGATCGCGTCATCCACGAAGCAGGCGCCAGATCCTCGTCAGGTCAGGTGAAAATTCGCCACCTGTTCCGCCACATCCAGCGGGCGCACGCCAGGTCAGCTGGGAACTCACACCTCCTGCGCCCGATCCGAGCTGCTGGCGGCACCTCCGATCACGGATTGCGCAGTTTCAGCCTGGTCCCTATGGGTAACCAGGTGTTGCAGTTGGTAAACAAAGGGTTACTGATCGTTCATCGTCGGGTTGGTGACGGGTGCTGACCGCAACGCGTGCGGCTCGCCCTGACACGAGATCTAACGCCGAGAGGTCGACGAGATGATGACAGCTGAGCAGGGACAAGGCGCGGTGATCGTCACCGGCGCCAGCCGGGGCATCGGCGCCGCGATCGCCGAAAAGCTGGCCGAGGACGGGTACGGCGTGGTCGTCAACTACGCGGCGGACGCGGACGGAGCCGAATCGGTGGTCTCCGCCATTCGTGCACGCGGCGGGCGGGCCATGGCCGTGCGCGCTGACGTGGCGGCACCGGGCGACGTTGCCGACATGTTCGAACGGGCACGGCAGGAGATGGGTCCGCTGGCCGCGCTGGTCAACAACGCCGGGACAGCCGGCGAGCAGGCGCGCATCGACGAGCAGGACGCGGACGAGCTGACCCGGCTGATGCAAGTCAACGTCGTGGCCCCTATGGTGTGCGCCAGGCACGCCGTGCAGGCGATGTCAACCGCGCACGGCGGCACGCGCGGATCCATCGTCAATATCGCCTCGGTCGCCGCCCGGACAACCGGCGGCATATCAGGAACCGTGCCCTACGGGGCCACCAAAGGCGCCCTGGTGACGTTCACCCGCGGCCTGTCCGACGAGGTCGCCCCCGAAGGGATCCGCGTCAACAGCGTCTCACCAGGCGCCATCGCCACGGAGATGTCAGCGGCAGTCCCGGAGGCGCAAGAGGCCGCCGTGCATAGCCCGCTCGGTCGCATCGGCCGGCCCGACGAGATCGCTGCCGCCGTGTCGTGGCTGATCTCGCCGGAGGCATCGTTCATTACCGGCAGCGACATCACCGTGTCAGGCGGCGTTTGACAGGCGACCACCGGCCGCATCGAACGATGCCATAGGCCGCCACCGCGATCACGGAGGCGGCCGTGCTAGCCGGGGTGACGTCGCGCGTAGCGGGGTGCATGCGGACGGAACTCGCCGAACAGGCGGGCCTCGGGCAGCGCGGACAGGAAGCTGGCCGGGCCGTCGAAGTCGGGCATCTCCAGGTACGCGGCGCCGATCCCGTCGGGATCGTGCGCGTCGGAGCCTGCGCCGCCCGGCAGGCCGAATCGCGCGGCCAGCTCGGCGGCCTGGCGGTTGAGCGCCTGGTCAGCGATCTTGGCGTTGAAGACCTCGACCATGTCGACGTGGCCGCCCGCGCATAGGCCGGGCAGCGCCGGGCCGAGGCTGGACCGCGCGCGGTCGAAGGGATGCGGCACGTAGACCAGGCCGCCCTGGTCCCGGATCCGGCCGGTCACCTCGGCCAGCGGCAGCACGTAGGGGATCCGCTCGGCCAGGAACAGCCCGATGACGTCACCGTCCGGGGTCCTGATCTCCTCGCCGAGGATGACCCGGGCGCCGATGCCCTGGCGGGCGGCGGCCAGCGCCGCGCTCGTGACGTTGTGATCGGTAATGCAGACCACGTCGATCCGGTTCTGCGCGACCCGCTCGGCCAGCTGGTCCAAGGTGGTCACCGCATCGCCCGACGCGACGGTGTGCAGGTGGCAGTCGACCCGGACCCAGCCTGTCTGGACCGGGCTGGCCTGCGGCGGGCCGCCGTCAGCCGCGATCATCGGCCGGCCGGGCGTTCCCCGGGCCCGGCGGAGCGACGCCAAGCTCGGCGAGCAGGTCCTGGGAGTACGTGACCCGGCCCGTCAGGCTCGTCGGGTCGCGGTGACACAGCATCAGCGCGGCCTCCGCCATCACCGCGGGCGGCTCGGCCTCGGGATCGTCCGCCGTCGTCAGGTGATGGAAGATCGTCCCTGGCGTGGGGACCACCTTGCTCGGCGACAGCGCGTTGACGGCGATGTTGTCCAGGTAGAGCTCGGCGGCCAGGCCGGTCGAGAACCTCTCGAGCGCCGCCTTACACATCCCGTAGACCGTGCCGCCCCGGCCCGCCCTGGGGCCGGGCGGAATGCCCGGGTGCCTGGCCGCCCCCGACGAGATATTCAGGATCCAGCCCGCGCCCTTCTCCCGCATCCCGGGCAGGACCAGCGTGGCCAGGTGAAACGGTGCCTGGACCAGGACCTCGAACATCAGCGCGTACCGGCGGGGCGTGAAGTCCTCGACCCGCATGTAGTACGTGACAGCCGCGTTGCTCACCAGGATGTCCGGGGGGCCGAGCTGCCGCGTCGCCTGCTGGACGAGCCGCTCCCGGTCCGCCGGCTTGGCCAGATCGGCCGCGATGGCCACTGCGGTTCCGCCGGCCGCGCGTATCTGCGCGGCGGTCTCGCCGATCGTGCCGGGCAGCGGCGATGTGCCCGGCTCTGTGGTACGGGCCGCCACCGCCACCGTCGCGCCCGCGGCCGCGAACCTCCGCGCGACCTCAGCCCCGATGCCGCGGCTGGCACCGGTAACGATGGCCACTCGTCCGTCCAGCACGCCCATGCAGATCACTCCCGGGTAGGCCCGGCTGGCTTCAGAGCACAATACTAGAAATAGGTTCTATTTTCTGCCTCAGAGTCCGTGATCGCCTTGCGCTGGGTCCGCCTCGTCAGGCTGGCCGGCCGCGGAAAGCCGGGGCCCTGATCGCGGTCACGACCTTGCGGTTCAGGCGCAGCGCGTGGTAGCCGACGATCAGCGCGATGCCCAGGGCCACGGTCGGGTCGAGCCAGTACCAGCCGCGCGCGGCGAGGATGATCGCACCGCTGACCGCGACGCCGCCGGCGGCGGCTGCGTCGGCCGCGGTGTCGAGGAGGACTGCCTTCACGTTCAGGTCCTCGTCATCGCCATCGGCGTCCCCGCCGAGGATGAGCGCCCCCGCGAGCATCGCGGCCGACGCGATGGCGCTGACGACCAGTACGGGCAGCCCCTCGACGTGCGGCGCACCCGAGACCAGGCGCCCGATCGCTGCAGCGACGATGAGGACGTTCAGGACCAGGAGCCAGCCCCCGTTGACGAGGGCGGCGATGTTGGTGGCATTGGGGTAGCCGCCGGGGCGCCCGGGGCGGGCCGGCCTGCGGGACAGCCAGATGGCGAACAGCGAGACCCCGATCGCGGAGGCGTCGGCGAGGTAGTCAGCACCCGCCGCCAGGACCCCGAGCGAGTGCGCCACCAGGCCGGTCACCACCAGCGCGGCAATCAGCAGCAGGTTGAGCAGCAGCACGACCGTCAGCCGCTTCTCGCGTGACACCCGCCTATCGTAGGTGGCCAGGCCCCGGCCTAGCTGGGTCCTTGGCCCCCGGAATGGTCACGCCGATCAGCGCTGGGAAGCCGGCGGGCGGCGCCGAAGCCGCCGCCCGCCTGGCCTACCGGCTGAACTCTTACATTGGCAGCCGGGTGAGGAACGTGCCCCAGTTCGCGTTCACGGTACGCGGCGTGCCCGGGATGAACTCGTTGCCCATCCAGATCGCGCCGTCCGCGGCAACCGCGGCTGAGTAGTCGCCCCAGCGGGCCACGTTGTGAGTCGGGAATCCGGCGAGGGCCGAGTAGCCGCTGAAGCCGTCCTCCGGCCCCGCGCCCGCGCCCGTTATGTGAATCGCGCCGACCGGCCGGCCGAGGGCGAACCTGACGTACGCCGCGCTCGGGAAGAAGTCCGGACCGCTCAGCGTGAACGCCATCGCGCCGACGCCGCGTTCGTTGACCGCGATCGAGGGGAACAGCACGTTCTCGCCGTCCACCGCCACGTATCCCTGGTGCAGGATGCGGGTGAACAGGAATCCGGGGGTTCCGACCGCGCCGACCACGAAGTAGGCGATGCCCACCCGGGACGGCCCGGACGCGGACGTCACCGTCGTGTTGACCCCGCCGTACAAGATGCCGCCGACATCGACGACCTGGTTCATCCGCGAGTCGTTGGCGTTGATGGTCTCCAGCCCGGGGGGCGGCTTGAGGCTGCTGCCCAGCGGCGTTGGCCCCGGCTTCTGGGTCGCGCCCTGGTTGATCGGCAGGCCGTAAGTCTCGCTGGTGAGCACCACATGCCGCAGTTGCAGGCGCGGGCTGCCGCTACCCAGCGACCGGGTGCCGGTCAGCGACCAGACCGCGATCCTGTTGTCCAGCGGCGCGTTGTTCTGGAACACATCCTCCGGGCCGCCGGTCATCAGCAGCTCGGTGCCCGACCGCGGGTCGAGGGACGTGGAGGGCTGTATCGAGCCCCAGAACGGCAGGTTCGCATCCCCGGTCGGCACCGTGCCGACGTCCAGGTGCACGAAGCCGACGCTGCTGGCACCGCTCTCCAGCTGCGCCCGGCCCAGCGCGAAGATCTGGGCTCCGTTGAAGAAGGCCTGGGGGTTGTCCTGGAACTCGTTGACGTCGATGAACACGCCGTCCCGGTTAGCGCCGAGCAGCGGCTGGTCGGGCAGGCACGGGCAGCCGGTGTGGGCGGGCGTGCCGTTCAGGCCGTCGTCACTGGTGTCGAGCGAGAACAGGTTCCAGGCCCCGGTCGGGTCGCTGGTCCGGCTGACCGCGATGAGCACGTGGGTGCGGTTGAACGGGGCCGCGCCGCTGAAGTTGCCGGGAGCGTCGACCTCCAGGATGGTCTGGATGAAGCGCTGGCCGACCGGGTCGTAGTAGCACTTCGGGTCGGACAGGAAGTCACCCCGGACCCCGGTGACCCGGTTGATCGCTGGTGAGCGCAGGTAGAACTGGTTGAGCGCGTTGACCCCGGTCAGCGCCTTGCCGCCCTTGCTGTAGACGACGAAAGCGTCGTTGATCGGTTCGACCACGAAGCCGTTGCCGGCGCACAGGCCCTGGTCCGGGGGCTCCAGGCTGAACTGGGTGTTCACATAGGCGCCGGTGCCCGCGAGCCGCTGGTCGGCGTGCGACAGCCCGTTGAACCCGGTCGCGGCCCCGGGGTTGCTGACGACCGGGGTGCCCGCCGGGGACGGCGGCTGGAGCGTCGCCTTCGGCGCGTTCCGCCCGAAGGTCCTCGACGCGCGGTGGGCGAACACCCGGGCGATGCTCGCGTCGCGATGGGTCAGCGCGCTCCGCGACCTGGCGGGCGCTGCCGCCGTTGCCAGCGGCGATGACCTGCCGTAGAAGGTCGCCGCACCGAGGGTCTGCGTGGCGTCGTCCGCCGCTCGTCGGTGGGAGGGGGCCACGGTGCGCGCGGGGCCTCCGGTGGCGGCAAACACCGCCGACGGAAACGACACGAACAGCAGTGCGGCCAGCGCAACGCCGGCCGCGGCAATTCTCCGACTCATCGGGGGCTTCCTTTGCCTGCGACGAAGTGGTCCAGTGTGGATCCACACGGAACAGAACGGCGACAGCAGAGTGGCCCGGCGGACCATCGCTTTTCCGTCCCTTAGTGTCTGACCACGCCGGAACGGGGTCAAGAGGTGGCACACATAGGCAGCGCGCAATTATTGTCCGCTGACTCCCATGATCTTGGGTCCAAAGCCCTCAGCCGAGGCGACAAGCCAGCACGCCGGGCACCTGCCGATCAGGCGGCCCGGCCATCGCTCGCCCACTCCGCAGCCATTACGGTCGTGAGCGTGGCTGCGATCGAGTTCGAAGAACGAGACCTTGAAGCAAGAGTGCCCGATCTGGCCGCCGGCGGGGCGTGGACGCGGACGCGGCTGCGCTGGCGGCGGGACCCGCTGACGGGCGCGAGCGCCCGGATCCTCACCGGGGTGAAGCTGCAGCCGCCCAGCCGGCCGGACCTGGCTGAGCTCACGGCCAAGCCCGCCTTCTGCCCGTTCGACAGCGAGCACCTCGAGACGGCCACTTTCCCGTTTCCCCCCGAGCTCACGGCCGAGGGCCGCATCCGCCTCGGCCAGGCCGTGGTGGTGCCCAACATCCTGGGCTACGCGACGCACAGCGCGGTCGGCATCTACGATCCCGAGCGGCATTTCCTCGACCTCGATGAGCTGACGCCCGCCCTCGTCGGGGACGCCCTGGGTGCCATGGTCCGCCACGCTCAGGCGGTGCGGCGGCTGGACCCGGCGGCCCGGTGGAGCTCGATCAACGGCAACTACCTTCCGCCCTCGGGGGCCTCGCTGGTTCATCCGCACCTCCAGTCCGCTCATGATGCCTACGGCCTGACCGGACAGCGCGTTCTCGTCGAGCGGTCGGGAGCGTGGAATTCCAGGCACGGAAGCTACTGGGCGGCTCTGGCCGAACAGGAGGCCGGCGGTCCCCGGTGGCTGGGGCACATCGGCCGGGTCGCCTGGCTGACGCCGTTTGCGCCGAGCGGGTTCCACGAGGTGTGGGGAGTGGTCGATGGGGCAGCTGACGTGACCGACCTGACCGAGGAGGACAGCCAGGCGCTGGGGCAGGGGCTCTCCCGGGTCCTGGCCGCCTACCGGGCCTGGAACCTGGCCTCGTTCAACTTCGGCGTGATCGGCGGCGGCCCGCAGGCGCGCGAGCAGGGACATCATGTTGTGCTCAAGGTGCTCAGCCGCTCGAATCCGGAGCCCGTCTACCGCAGCGATGCCACCTATTTCGAGCGTCTCTACGGGGAGGCACTGATCGACATGAGCCCGGAGGAAGTAGCCGAGGTCATCCGGGCCCGGTTTTAATCCACGCGGGTCGCCGCGCCGGCCAGCGGTGCCGTTACCCCGGAGCCCTCGCCAGCGGCCGGTGGCCGCGGTGAAAAATGACCATCATGACTCACCACGCTGACATCGCCTGGCACAGGTCGGGCGAGTACGCCGACATCCGCTACGAGACCACCGACGACGGCATCGCCAAGATCACGATCTGCCGGCCCGAGGTGCACAACGCGTTCCGCCCGCAGACGCTGATCGAGATCTCCGACGCCCTCGTCGTGGCCCGCGAGGACGAGTCAGTCGGCGTGATCATCCTCACCGGCGAGGGCGACAAGGCCTTCTGCTCCGGCGGGGACCAGCGCGTGCGCGGCGACAGCGGCTACCAGGTCGACGAGAACTCGGTGGGGCGCTTCCATGTCACCGACCTGCATGTCCAGATGCGGCGCTGCCCCAAGCCGATCGTCGCGATGGTGGCCGGCTGGGCGATCGGCGGCGGCCACGTCCTGCATATCGTCTGCGACCTGACGATCGCCGCCGACAACGCGATATTCGGCCAGGTCGGCCCTAGGGTCGGCTCGTTCGACGGCGGCTTCGGCGCCAGCTCGCTCTCCCAGCTGGTGGGCATGAAGAAGGCCAAGGAGATCTGGTTCCTCTGCCGCCGGTACGACGCGCGGCAGGCGGCCGACATGGGGCTGGTCAACGCCGTCGTCCCGCTCGCCGACCTGGAGCGGGAGACCGTCCGCTGGTGCCGGGAGATGCTGGCGCTGTCCCCGTTCGCGCTGCGCCTGATGAAGGCGAGCTTCCACGCCGCCGAGGACGGCTACGCGGGCATCCAGCAGCTGGCGCACGACGCCAACCTGATGTTCTACGGCACCGACGAGGCCAAGGAGGGCCGCGAGGCATTCAAGGCCAGGCGCGCGCCCGACTTCGGCCGGTTTCCCCGGCGCGCATAACGCTGGCCGCCTGCAGTGATCAGGATGCGCTGGCCGGCCGGCCGGTCGGCGGCCGCGAGGGCGTGCCTGGTGCCGATCCGTCTTCGCATCAGCTCGCGGGAGGTACTCCGGGAAGGCTGGCCGGGTTAGTCCTGCGGAGGTACTCCCCGCGGCCTCCGTCGCGGGCGCTACGTCCGCAGAACTAGCTGGCCCACGGCAAAGGGCTCTGACGGCCGATGATCTGCAGGGCCCGCCGGCCCGATGCTGCTGAAAGGTCCCCGGCTTGCGGGGATCAGCAGAGGAGACTGTGATGCGCTCGCTTGCTCGCTGGTGTGCCAGGCATCGCCTGGCCGTGATCGGAATATGGCTGATGGTGCTGGCCGGCGCCTTCCTCGGCCAGTCTGCCCTCGGCAGTCACTACGCCACCGGTACCACGCTCTCCGGTACGCCAAGTGCCGCCGCCGCCAGCCTCCTGCAGCGGGCGGTGCCGGGCCAGTCGGGGGACACCGAACAGATCGTGTTCCAGGCCAAGACCGGAACGGTGAGCGGGCCGGCCGTTCAGAAACAGATCAACGCCATGCTGGGCCGGGTGTCGCGCCTGCGCTACGTCTCCGGCGTGACCTCGCCCTACGCTCCAGCGGGCGCCAAGCAGATCAACGCGAGCAAGCGCGTGGCCTTTGCCACCGTCAACTTCAGCAAGGACGCCAACAGCATCCCGGCCGCTGAGGCGACCCAGCTGGTACACCTGGCCCGGGCGCCGAACTCGCCCGCCCTGCAGGTCGACGTCGTCGGTGCCGTCGCCGCGTCGACCAATCCCTCCTCGTCTTCCAGCACCCTCATCGGCGTGGTCGCCGCCCTCGTCATTCTGCTCATCTTCTTCGGCGCGGTCCTCCCCGCGCTGCTCCCGCTGCTGAGCACGGCCATCGCCCTCATCTCGGGGCTGGCGGTCGTCGGGATGCTGTCCAACACCGTCAGCATGGCGTCGTTCACCCCCCAGCTGTGCACCCTCATCGGCCTCGGCGTCGGGATCGACTACTCGCTGTTCATCCTCACCCGCACGCGTAACGGACTGCGCCGCGGCCTCAGCGTCGAAGACGCCGTCACCGCGGCCGCGGCCACCGCCGGGCGGGCCGTGCTGTTCGCCGGCATGACCGTGTGCATCGCCCTGCTCGGCATCCTCACGGTCGGGGTCAGCACCCTGTCGGGCGCGGCCATCGGCGCCTCGATCGCCGTCGCGTTCCCGGTGGCCGGGGCACTTACGCTGCTGCCAGCGCTGATGGGCCTGCTCGGCCGGCGCACCCTCACCCGCCGCCAGCGCGCCGCCCTCGCCCGCGGCGAGACCGGCTTCAGCGAGGCGTCGCGGCGCTGGACCGGATGGGCGTCGCTGGTGCAGCGGCACCGGATCATCCTGGGCGTCGGCACCCTCGGGGTCATGCTGGCGCTCGGCGCCCCGTTCCTGTCGATGCGGCAGGGAACCGCCGACTACAGCGTCGACCCCACGAGCACCACCACGACCACCTACCGCGGCTACGAGATGCTCGTCCACGGGTTCGGCCCCGGCTTCAGCGGCCCGCTGCAGCTCGTGGCGCCGCTCACCAGCCCGGCCGACCGAGCCACGTTCGGCACCGTCGTCACGGCCGCCAGCCATACCCCGGGCGTGGTCACCACCGTCGGCCCCGATTACTTCCCCGCGGGCCCGGGCCACCCCGCCGTCGGCCTCGCCGAGGTGTACCCCACGGGCAGCCCGCAGGCGGTGTCGACCACGAACCTGATCACTGATCTGCGCAGCCACGTCATACCCGCGGCCCTGCGCGGACAGCACCTTCAGGTGCTGGTGGGCGGGCAGACAGCCCTGGGCAACGACCTGGCCGGCCAGCTGTCGTCCAAGCTCCCGCTCTTCGTCGGCATGGTGGTCGCCCTGTCGTTCATCCTGCTCATGCTGGTCTTCCGCAGCCTGGCCATTCCCGTGACCGCCGCGATCATGAACCTGCTCTCCGCCGCAGCGGCGTTCGGGGTGATCACGGCGGTCTTCCAGTGGGGATGGCTCAAGAGCCTGGTCGGGGTGACCAACACCGGACCGGTCAGCCCGTTCATCCCGATCCTCATGTTCGCCGTCCTCTTCGGCCTGACCACCGACTACCAGGTGTTCCTGGTCAGCAGGATCCAGGAGGAGTGGCTCAAGCGGCGGGACAACTCCGCCGCGGTGCGCATCGGCCAGGCCACCAGCGGCCGGATCATCAGCGCAGCCGCCGCCATCATGACCGTCGTGTTCTTCGCCTTCACCTTCACCACCGACCGCACCATCAAGATGATCGGGCTGGGCATGGCCGCCGCGGTGCTCACCGACGCCCTCCTCGTCCGGACGGTGCTCGTCCCCGCCGTGATGCACACGCTGGGCCGGGGCAACTGGCGTGTCCCGGGCGTCCTCGACCGCCGGCTCCCCCGCCTCAACCTGGAGGACAGCAGCGAGCCGGCGAGACGAGCCGGCGACGACGCCGTCGAAGGCGACGCCGAGCTCAGCCCGGCGGCCAGGAGGTAGCCCCTGCCTCCCGGCGCTGCGCCATCTGCGGCGGCAGGTGGCGCAGCGTCATCGCTGGCAGGCCCGGAGCTGGGTCCGGAGCCGGCGCTCTCCGCTCAGCCCGGGGCCGCGACGGCGCCCGAATCGATCAGCTTGGCGACGGCGGCCTCGTCCAGGCCGAGATCGGCCAGGTTCTCCCTGGTGTGCTGGCCGGCCAGGCAGGGCCCCGCTGGCGCCGGCGCCTCATTCGTGCTGAAGGCGACCGAGCGGGCGGGCTGCGGAATCTGCGGTGCCTCGCGCTTGTTGTCATGAACTGCGTTAAGTCTTCATAACGGTCGAGCGGGCGGGCTGGTCAGAGCACAGGGACCGCCCTGCGGGTGCCATCGACGATGGACCACATCCCGCTATCCCCTCCTCATCCCGCTATCCCCTCCTCGCTCTGGGCCTTGAAGGCGCCACATCCCAATTTGGAGTGCTGAACCCTGTGGCTGATCGTCTTGTTGTCCGTGGTGCGCGCGAGCACAACCTGAAGGACGTGTCGCTGGACCTGCCGCGTGATGCGCTGATCGTGTTCACGGGGCTGTCGGGGTCGGGGAAGTCGAGCCTGGCGTTTGAC